>JGI12316J15310_10000286_pt3 | contig 18190 bp, 19 predicted proteins | sample MarCyaLeptolynsp_FD_15310 | JGI IMG/M metagenome (IMG submission 15310)
TCGAACGGCTCGCGGGCGGACGGGAGCGGGCGGAATGAGCGATTTCGGCGACATCTGGGTCTACCTGTCCTCCAGCCCCCTGCTGCATCTGACGCTGACCCTGATGGCGTATCTGATCGGCGCCCGTCTGTACCGCCGCTTCAACCTGCATCCGCTGCTGAACCCGGTGCTGATCGCCGTGCTGATCCTGGTGGCGGTGCTCATCCTGACCGGCACCGACTACGCCACCTATTTCGAGGGCGCGCAGTTCGTACACTTCCTGCTCGGCCCGGCCACCGTGGCGCTGGCGATCCCGCTGTACAATCAGATCGAGCGGGTCCGGCGCTCTGCCCTGTCGCTGCTGAGCGCCCTGGTCCTCGGCTCGTTGGCGGCAGCGGCCAGCGCGGCGGGCATCGCCTGGGCCCTGGGCGCCGGACCCGAGGTGATCGCCTCGATCGCGCCGAAATCGGTGACCACGCCGATCGCCATGGGCATCTCCGAGAAGCTCGGTGGCCTGCCGTCGCTGACGGCGGTGCTGGTGATCCTGACCGGCGTGCTCGGCGCCACGCTCGGCCCGATGCTGCTGAACCTGCTGCGGATCAAGGACTGGCGCGCCCGCGGCCTCGCCATCGGCGTCGCCGGCCACGGGATCGGCACCGCCCGGGCGATCCAGGTGAACGAGGTGGCGGGCGCCTTCTCCGGCCTCGCCATGGGGCTCAACGCCCTGGCGACGGCGATCCTGCTGCCTCTGCTCTGGGCCTGGGTGTTCTAACGGCTTGGCGCCGCCGCCAGTTCACGGATCACCGCCCAGCCCTCCTCCACGTGGCGCTGCTCGGTCGTGGTCTGGCCGATCGACATGCGGATGACGTAGTGGCCGTTCACCCGGTTCTGGGTGAGGTAAATCCGGCCGTCGTCGTTGATCCGGTGCAGCAGCGCCTCGTTCAGCCGGTCCAGGTCGGCCTCGTCGTCGACGCTGCGCGGGTGGAAGCGGAAATTGATCAGCGACAGCACCGGCGGCGCCATGATCTCGAAATCCGGATCCGCCTCGACCCATCTCGCGAACTCACCACCGAGGCGCACATGCTCGCGGATGATGGCGCGCAGCCCCTCCACCCCGTAGCTGCGGATCACGAACCAGAGTTTCAGCGCCCGAAACCGCCGGCCCAACGGCACGCCCCAGTCGCGGTAGTCGATCACCGCGTCGGCCTCCCGGCTCTTCAGGAACTCCGGCAGGATCGAGAAGGTGCGGATCAGCGCGTCCGGGTCCTTCACGTAATGCGCCGAGCAGTCGAAATTCGTCAGCATCCATTTGTGCGGGTTGAACACCACGCTGTCGGCCAGTTCGACGCCGTCGAACATCCAGCGGTGCTCGGGGCAGACCAGCGCGCTGCCGGCCCAGGCGGCGTCCACGTGCAGGAAGATGCCGTGACGCTGGCAGAGCTCGCCGATCGCCCGCAGCGGATCGACGGCGCCGACCCCGGTGCCGCCGACCGAGGCGACGACGCAGGCCGGCGTGATCCCGGCGGCGATGTCCGCCTCGATTGCGGCCTGAAGGGCGTCGACCCGCAGGCGGAAGGCTCCATCAACCGGGATCTTGCGGAACGAGGTCAGGCCGAGACCGGCGATCTTGACGTTCTTCTCGGTGGCGGAATGGGTCTGCTCGGAGGTGTAGACGGCCAGTGGCGGATGCGCCCTCAGGCCCTCGGCGTTCACGCCCCAGCCGGTCGCCCGCTCCCGCGCCGTCAGGATGGCGGCCAGGATCGCCGATGACGCGCTGTCCTGGATCACGCCGGTGAAACCCTCCGGCATGCCGACCATCTGGCGCAGCCAGTCGAGCACCTTGGTCTCCATCTCGGTCGCCGCCGGGCTGGTCTGCCACAGCATGCATTGGGCGCCGAGGGTGGCCATCAGCATCTCGGCCAGCACCGAGGGCGGGCTCGAGTTCGCCGGGAAATAGGCGAAGAACCGCGGGTGCTGCCAATGGGTCACGCCGGGCATCACGTCGCGCTTGAAGTCCTCGAAGATGGTCTCCATCGCCTCGCCCGTCGCGGGCGGCGCGTCGGGCAGCCGGTCGGCGATCTCGCCCGGCCGGGTCTGGGCGCGGACCGGATACTGGTCGACGCCGTCGAGAAAATCGGCCATCCAGTCGACCATCGCATGGGCGTGGCGGCGGAACTCTTCGGGGGTCATGTCACACGATCCTCAACGTCTTGAAGTCCTCGACCGGCAGCGGCACCGGCTCCCCCTTTCCGGCAATCGTCAACGCGAGACCACCCTCGGCCCTCCGGCGCGCGTAGACCGCCTGCTGCGCGCGCTGGCGGGCTGGCAGGTTGTCCAGGTCCATCATGCGGAACTCGATCGAATGCCGGTCCTTCGTCGCCGTCGGCAGGATCTGCGAGCGGTGCAGGATGTACTGATCGAACAGGGCGGCGGCCCCGGCTGGCGCGGTCACCGAGCGGCAGGTCCAATTGTGGGCGCCGAGCAGCCGGTTGAGATCGCCATCGCTGAACGTCAGGGACACGCCGTCCCGTTCATGGCGGGCCCGCTCCCGCAGCACGGCCTCGATGTCGAAGGACTGTCCGGCCGGCACGCAGACATCGAGCGCCACCCGCTCCACGCCGACATCCTCCAGGGCTGTCCAGGACACCAGGAACGGTTTGTCATCACCGACGAAATTCAGGTCCAGGTGCCAGTCCACGAGCTGGTGCCGGCTCGCGGCCGCCTGGAAACGCACGGTCGTGATCGACAGGCAGATGCAGGGCTCGACCCCATGGACAGTCCGGAACAGCTCGGCGGCCGGACCCGCAAGAAAGCGCTCGACGATCGCGAGCAGCCGCTCCCTCTCCTGCGGCGTGGTCTCGTTGGAAACGAACGAGTACTTGCCGTCGGTCCGGGTCGCGATCTGCGCGATCAGCGGATGCGCATCCGCGACGACCGACGGCGGCAGGGCGTCGCGAACCATCTTGAACAACGCCATGCGTCTTGCCCCTTTCGTCAGCGTCCGCCGAGGCGCGAGACCTGGGCCGGCGGCAGTTCCTTTCGCGGATCGACCGGACGCGGTCCCTTGCGGATCTCGAAATGCAGTTGCGGGCTCGACACGTTCCCGGTCTGCCCGACGGTGGCGATCACCTGCCCGCGCGTCACCTGATCGCCGCGCCCCACGAGCAACCGGTCGGCATGCGCGTAGGCGGTCGTGTAGCCACCCGCGTGCTTGACCAGCAGAAGATTGCCGAACCCGCGCAGCTCGTTGCCGGCATAGACCACGATGCCGTTTTCGGCCGCCCGCACCTCAGCGCCGGCGGGGGCCTGGATGTTGATCCCGTCATTGTGCAGGCCACCCTCGCGCGGGCCGAAGCCGGAGATGATGCGTCCCTGGACCGGCCAGGCGAAGCCGCGGCCGGTCTTCACGGGCGGTTTGAGCGAGACGGTGCGGGCCGGGGCCGCCGGGCGCTGATCCGCGATCCGGGTCTCCGCCGCCGGCCGCGTCGGGGTCGGGCGCGGGACCGGAACCGGCACGCTGGTCACGGCATCGCCGCCGCGGGTCACCGGGAAATGCAGTTGACCGCCACCGCTCCACGGCTGGTTCGCCGATCGGGCCGGCGCCGGGGCGGACGGCGGGACGGGCACGGATCTCGGGACCCGCGCGGCCACCGTACCGCCCGCGGCAGGGGTGCGGGACGCCGGCGGCAGCCGCAAGCGATCGCCCACCCGGATCAGGAACGGCGCGCGCAAGCCGTTGAGCACGACCAGGGAGCGCATCGACACGCCGTAGGCTTCGGCGATCTCCGAGACGGTGTCGCCATACCGCACGACGTGGACCAGTGCGTCGGGCACACGCAGCCGGTCGCCCGGCCGCAGCAGGTAGGGCGGACGCAGCCCGTTGGCGTCGATCAGCGCGCGCGGGCTGAGGCCGTAACGCTGGGCGATGACGTAGACGTTGTCCCCCGGCCGCACGGTGATGACGCCTCCGGCCGGCAACTGGGCGAGGCCGCCCGGGGCGTTCACGGCACGTGGCGCCGAGCCGATGGCGCATCCGGCCAACAGCACGGCGACAACGGCGATCAGCGCGGCCGACTTCAACTCACCACCCTCGATCCTCTCGGGAACGGACGTATCGTCTCACACGACCTTCATGGCCACAAAACCCGGTTTCTTCAAGGGGAGCCAGCCCCCCGGGCCATCGCTGACCGGGCTGGACCTCTCTCCGTCCCGGCGGCGCGTCAAGCGCGCGAATCGGACGCCGGGCAACCGCGGGAGATCACCGGCCGTCGGCCGCGCCGACCTCACCCGGAACCAGCGGCACGAACCGTACGTCGAGCAGCGGTTCCTCGGTGACGTTGTCGCCGTCGCGGCGGTAGCGGACCAGCTTCTGGACGTCGGAGGACCGGCCCACCGGGATCACCAGGCGTCCCCCGTCCCCCAACTGGTCGAGCAGCGCCTGCGGGACCTCTGGGGCGGCGGCGGTGACGATGATCGCCTCGAACGGCGCCTGTTCCGGCCAGCCCTTCCAGCCGTCGCCGATCCAGGTGTGGAGGTTGTGCAGACCGAGGCGGGCGAAGCGCCGCTCGGCCGTCGCCATCAGTTCCTTGTGCCGCTCGACGGTATAGACCCGCCGCGCCACCCGGGCGAGCACGGCGGCCTGATAGCCCGAGCCGGTACCGATCTCCAGCACCTTGGTGCGGTCGGTGAGCTCCAGCGCCTGGGTCATGAAGGCGACGACGAAGGGTTGGCTAATGGTCTGGCCCTGGGCGATCGGCAGCGCCCGGTCCTCCCAGGCCTGGTCGAGGAACGCGGCATCGACGAAGGCCTCGCGAGGGACCCGTTCCAGCGCGCCGAGCACCCGCGAATCGGTGATGCCGGCGCGCCGCAGGCCCATGATGAGCCTGATCTTGCGGGCCTCATCGTGGCTCACCCAAGCGCTCCCTTCAGCCTTGCCAGGGCCGCCCGGTCGGTCGCGTCGAGCGCCACCGGCGTGACCGAGATGACGTTGTCCCGCACCGCCGCCATGTCGCTGCCGGGCTCGGCGTCCCGGGTTTTCAGCATCGCGCCGACCCAGAAATACGGACGGCCGCGCGGGTCGGTACCGCGCACGATCTCGTCGCCGATCTTCTGCCGGCCCTGGGCCGTCGCCCGCACGCCGGTGACGGCCTGTGGGGCGCAGGCGGGGAAGTTCACGCTGATCACCGTGTCCTCCGGCCAGCCGGCAGCGCAGAGCCGGCGGATCAGATCCGGCGCATGGGTCTCAGCGGTCTCCCAGGGCGCCTGGCCGTCGGGCGGCACGTATTGGCTGAGCGCGATCGACGGGATTCCGAGCATCATCCCCTCCATCGCAGCCGAGATGGTGCCGGAATAGCGCACGTCCTCGCCGAGATTGTAGCCGTTGTTGATGCCGGACAGGACGAGCGTCGGATGCCGGTCCTTCAGGACCTCGTTCACGGCGAGCAGGACCGAGTCGGTCGGCGTGCCGTCGACGGCGAACCGCCGCTCCTCGACCTGGCGCAGGCGCAGCGGCCGCAGCAGGGTCAGCGAGTGGCCGGTGCCGCTCTGGTTGGTTTCGGGGGCGACCACCCAGACGTCGTCGGTGAAGGTCCGCGCGATCCGGGTGAGCACGGCGATCCCAGGCGCGGCGTAGCCGTCGTCGTTGGTGACCAGGATGCGGGCGCCGTCGAGCGCGACGGGACGGTCGGTCATGCCGCCATCTCGATCCGGTCACGCCCGAAATACGGCTTCAGCGCGTCCGGGATCGCGACCGACCCATCTTGCTCCTGGTACGTCTCCAGGATCGCGATCATCGTGCGGCCGATGGCGAGGCCGGAGCCGTTCAGGGTGTGGACGAAGTCGGTGCGCTTCTCGCCTTTCGGCCGAAACCGTCCCTTCATGCGCCGGGCCTGGAACGGCCCGCAGTTCGAGCAGGACGAGATCTCGCGGTACTGTCCCCGCCCCTCGTCCTGGCCCGGCAGCCAGACTTCTAGGTCGTAGGTCTTGCGCGCCGAGAAGCCCATGTCGCCGGACGACAGCGTCATCACCCGATAGGCCAGGTCGAGACGGTTCAGCACCGCCTCGGCGCAGCCGGTCATGCGCTCCAACTCCTCGTCCGAGCGATCCGGATGGGCGATGGAGACCATCTCCACCTTGGTGAACTGGTGCTGGCGGATCATGCCCCGGGTGTCGCGACCGGCCGCGCCCGCCTCCGAGCGGAAGCAGGGGGTGTAGGCCGTGAACCGCAGCGGCAGGTCCTCCTCGTCGACGATGCTGTCGGCGACCAGATTGGTGAGCGGCACCTCCGCCGTCGGGATCAGCCAGTGATCGGTCGTGGTGCGGAACTGATCCTCGGCGAATTTCGGCAGCTGACCGGTGCCGAACAGCACGTGGTCGCGCACCAGCAAGGGCGGGTTGATCTCGGTGTAGCCGAACTCACCGGTATGGATGTCGAGCATGAAAGCGGCGATGGCCCGCTCCAGGCGCGCGAGATCGTTCTTCAGCACCACGAAGCGGGATCCGGCCAGCTTGGCCCCCAGCTCGAAATCCATCATCCCGAGCGCCTCGCCGATCGCGACATGATCCTTGGCGGGGAAGTTGTGACTGCGCGGCGTGCCGACGGCGCGGACCAGAACGTTGGCGCTCTCGTCCGCGCCGTCGGGCACGTCATCGGCCGGCAGGTTCGGCAGCGAGGCCAGCATCTCCTCGACCTCCGCCGCCAGGGCCCGCTCCGCCTCCTCCAGCTCCGCCATGCGATCCTTGATCGCGGCGACCTCGGACATCAGCGCGGCGGCGTCCTCGCCGTTGCGCTTGGCGATGCCGATCTGCTTGGAGGCCTCATTGCGGCGCTGCTGGGCCGACTGCAGCTCGGTGGTGACGGACCGCCACGCCGCGTCCTTGGCCAGGATGGCCTCGGAGGACGGCGCCACGCCCCGACGGGCGAGTCCTCGGTCGAAGGCGGCGGCGGCGTCGCGGATGCTGCGAATGTCGTGCATGGCCGGCTCTACAGGCAGGTTTCGAGTCCGGCGGTTATATCGGCGGCGCCCGAAACGGTCCAGAGAGCCCTGGCCCTGGGGTGGCATTCGAGGTCGGTGGCTTACGGCCCCACCGGCTCCTCGGGTTCCGCGGCGTCTTCCTCGCGCTTCTTCTCGATGAACTGGGCGGCGAAGATCGAGATTTCGTAGAGCACGATGATCGGCACCGCGAGCAGGATCTGACTGATCACATCCGGCGGCGTCAGAATCGCGGCGGCCACGAAGGCGATGACGATCGCGTATTTCCGCTTGGTCCGCAGCCCGTCGGAACTCACGATCCCGACCTTGGCCAGCAGGATCAGCAGCACCGGCAGCTCGAACGCCACACCGAAGGCGAAGATCAGCCGCATCACCAGCGAGAGATACTGGTCGACCTTCGGCTCCAGCGTCATGGCCAGGTTGCCGGCACCGGCCGCCGTCTCGAAGCTGGCGAAGAACTGCCAGGCGAGCGGGATCACGATGTAGTAGACCATCGCGGCGCCCAGCATGAAGAGCACCGGCGTCGCCAGGAGGAACGGCAGCAGCGCCTTCTTCTCGTGCTTGTACAGGCCCGGCGCGACGAACAGCCAGATCTGCATCGAGATGATCGGGAACGACACGCAGGCGGCGAAGAAGAACCCGACCTTCACATAGGTGAAGAACGCCTCGTGCAGGGCGGTGTAGATCAGGCGGCGTCCGGTCTCCCCCTCCCACATGTCGTATAGCGGGGCGACCAGGAACTTGAAGATCGGGTCGGCGAGGTAGTAGCCGACGAAGAAGCAGACGACGAAGGCGACCAGGGCGTAGACGAGCCGTGAGCGAAGCTCGACCAGGTGGTCGAGCAGCGGCATCTTCCCGCCGTCGAGTTCGCTATCGCGATCCTTGGTGCTGTCAGCCACGGCTCAGCTCTCCCCAGACGCGGCGGCGCGCGGCTTCTCGGGCGCCGCCGCCGCGCTTTCGGAGACGGTCGCCGGCTTGGCGTTCCCCGCAGCCGACTTGGCGGCGAACTGCTCGGCCGTCTCGATTGCCGGGGTCTCGATCGCCGGGGTCTCGATTGCCGGGGTCTCGATTGCCGCGGTCTCGGCTTTCGCCGGGCCGGGCGTCGACAGATCGGTGGACCTGGCCGCGCCGTCGAGCTCCTTCAGCTCCGACTCGATCTCGTCGGTGTTCGCGGATTTCCGGGCGGCGTCGATATCGGCGCGGATCGAGCCGTCCGGGTCGAACTGCTTCTCGATTGCCTTGCCGACCCCATCCTTGGAGATCGACTGGACCTCGCGGCGGACGTCGTCCAGCTCGGCCTCGCGCGCCACCTCCTCCAGGCTGGACTGGAACTCGCGCGCCATGGACCGCGCCTTTCGGACCCATTGGCTCACCTGACGGACCACGCGCGGCAGATCCTTCGGGCCCACGACAATCACGGCCAATACGGCGATCAGCAGGAATTCCTGCCACCCGAGATCGAACATTGCGGCCCTCGCGGCACCCGCTCACCCCGTTGGGCCCCGCGACACGGCCGCGGGGATCGGAGTCAGCTCTTTACGGTCTGGTCGGACGGCGCGTCAGCGGGCTTCTTGGCGCTCTCGTCAGCGACCGATTTATTTGCCGTTTCAGACTCTTCGTCTTCGCCCTTCATACCTTGCTTGAAGTTCTTGAGGCCCTTGCCGAAATCCCCCATCAGGCTGGAGATCTTGCCTCGGCCGCCGAACAGCAGCAGCACAACGGCCAGAACGATGAGCCAGTGCCAGATACTCGTGAAACCCATAAGTCGCTCCAAAGCTTGGGTCCGGGAATGATTCTCCGACCGTACCGGGCGAATGCGGCCAGATCATGCCCTGGATTCGCGCGGACAATACACGACCAACCCCGATGGCGGCAACGAACTCCGACGCCATAGTCAGATGGAGGCTCAGGGCGCGAAGACAAAGGATTGCGCGGGATCGAGATCGATCCGCACCCGGGTTCCCGGCCGCGGCAGGTAAACCCCGGGCACCCGCACGTGCAGATGCACCGCCGCACCGGTCCAGCGTCCCTCCCCGCGCACCGTCACATGCACCAGGCTGGTGCGCCCGAGCAGGCGGGCCTGCTCGACCTCGCCGCCGAGATGCTCGGCCGCCCCCTCGGACCAGGGCAGGATGCGCACGCCCTCGGGGCGGATGACCACCGTCGCCGGCTGCCCGTCGGCCAGGTTTGGCGCGGCCACCCGGCCGATCGGGGTATCGACCACGCCGCCGACGACCTTGCCCTCGACATGGTTCACCTCCCCGAAGAAGGCGGCGACGAAGGCGTCGACGGGCTCGCAGTAAAGCTCGGCCGGCGTGCCCTGCTGCACGATCCGCCCGTCTCGCATCACCGCGATCCGGTCGGCCATGAACATCGCCTCCTCGGAATCGTGGGTGACCATCAGGCAGGCGGAGCCGCTCGATTTCAGGACATGCAGGACCTGGTCGCGGACCCGGTCGCGCAGCCGGGCGTCCAGTCCGGAATACGGCTCGTCCAGTAGAACCACGCGCGGCTTCGGCGCCAGGGCGCGGGCGAGTGCCACGCGCTGTTGCTGGCCGCCGGAGAGTTCGTGCGGGTAGGCGCCGGCCTGATCCGTCAGGCCGACCATCCGCAGCACCTCCTCGCCGCGGCGCCGGCGCTCCCCGGCGGGCCAGTCGGCCAGGCCGAAGATGACGTTGCCCATCACGTCGAGATGCGGAAACAGGGCGTAGTCCTGGAACACGAGACCGACGCCCCGGTCCTCGGGCGGCGTGTCGAGTCCGCCCCCGGCGATCCGCCGGCCGTCCAGCCACACCTCACCCTCCTGCAGAGCCTCGAGCCCGGCGGCCAGGCGCAGGACGGTGGTCTTGCCACAGCCCGACGGACCGAGCAGACAGACGACCTCTCCCGGGGCGACACGCACGTCGATGCCGTCGACCGCCATCACCGTCCCGAACGCGTGGCGGATTCCGGAGAGCGACAGGGCCGGCGGCACGGCAGCCTCGGGTTCGGCGTGATCGGCGTCAGGCGCCTCGGGCGGCGACATCGGATCGGAAGCGACAGCGGACATGGGCGCTCAGATACACAGCCGGCCCGCCAGCCGCAAGGCCGGCACGCCGTCCGGCCGCGGTCTCATGGCTGATCGCCAGCATCCGGATCGTTGGTGTCGGGGAGGAAGTCGAGCTGGATATCGTCGTCGTCCTCCTCGTCCTGATCCAGGTCCTCCTCGCGCATGGCGATGCTGGTGGCGCCGGACCGGCGGTCCAGCAGCCCGGCGGCCCGCAGTTCCTCGATGCCGGGCAGTTCCTTCACGGACTCGAGGCCGAAATGGTCGAGGAAACCGTTGGTCGTCCCCCATTGCAGCGGTCGGCCCGGCGTCTCGCGGCGGCCCCGCGGCGCGATCCAGCCGGCCTCCAGCAGGGTGTCGAGGGTGCCCTTCGACAGCGCCACCCCCCGCACCTCCTCGATCTCCGCCCGGGTCGTCGGCTGGTGATAGGCGATGATCGCCAGCGTCTCGATGGCCGCGCGCGACAGCTTGCGGCGCTGGGCCCGCTCGTGGCGCAGCATCGGGCCGAGATCGACGGCGGTGCGAAACGCCCAGCGCGTGCCCGCCTTCGTCAGGGTCACGCCCCGGTCCTCGTAGTGCTCGGCAAGCTCGGCCAGCAGGCCCCGGACGTCGATCTCCTCCGGCACACGGCGGCGCAGATCACCCTCGTCGATCGGCTCCGCGCTGGCGAACAGCAACGCCTCCACGAAGCGCAACCAACGGGTGCGCTCCGCCGGATCGACCAGCAGGTCGGGCAGTTCCACCTCGCCGTCGACCTCCGGCGCCCCGGATTCCTGCGCGTCGGTCATGCGTCGCCATCCTCGCGGGCGCCGGAGCGCAGCCAGATCGGCCCGAAGGTCTCGTCCTGGCGCAGCTCGGCGGCCCCGTCCTTGGCCAGTTGCAGCCCGGCGACCAGATGCGAGGCCATGGCCGAGCGGATCAGCAGCGAGCCGCGCAAGCCGTCCGGCAGGAACGTGAACAGCATCCGCCATTTCGGAATTCGGCCGACGAAATTGGCCAGCCGCTCGACCGCGTCCTCGACGGCGTAGAGCTCCGTGGCCGCGATGCGCAAGGTCTGATGCTGGCGCCGCGCGTGCTGGTCGCCATAGCCGCGCAGCAGGTCATACAGCGTAACGTCGTAGACCGAACGGAAGCGGGCGGAGATGTCCTCCGGCGCACCCCGGGCGAAGACATCGACGCCGAGCTGCGCGCGGCCCATCAGCTTGCGCCCCGCGTCCTGCATCGCCTCCAGGCGCTGCAGCTGGAAGCGGAGCGCCTCGGCCAACGCCGCCGGATCCATCTCCTCCTCGTCGCTCTCCTCGGGCGGCAGCAGCAGCCGCGACTTCAGGTAGGCGAGCCACGCCGCCATGACCAGATAGTCGGCGGCCAGTTCCAGATTCAGGCTCTGCGCCTGCTGGACGAAGTGCAGATACTGCTCGGCCAGCTGCAGGATGGAGATCTGGTGCAGGTCGACCTTCTGCTCGCGCGCCAGCGTCAGCAGCACGTCGATCGGCCCCTCGAAGCCGTCGAGGTTGAGGAAAAGCGAGAGCTGGACCGGCTCGCGACGGCGGTATTCCGGCTGCGGGCTCTCGAACGGCTCGATCGTCGCCAACGGGCGCGTCCCCTCCCTCAGTGACCGGTCACGGTGGCGATCACCGACATAAGAAAGTCCACCGGCATCCAGATCAACAGGCCGGTTACGTCGAGATTATAGCCGAGATTGCTCGCGAGGTACGGCAGCAGAAACAGAACGCCGATCACCACGAACAGTCCGGCCCGCTCCAACCGCGCGACCTTCCAGGCGGCCCAGTCCGGCAGGATCGAAACCAGGATCCGCCCGCCGTCGAGAGGCGGGATCGGCAGCATGTTGAACACCGCGATGATCAGATTGAAGCCGATCATCAGCAGGATCACCGACAGGTGCCACGGCAGCTCGGTGATCCCCTGCAGCGACACGTAGTGCACCCAGAGCTGCACGCTGGCGTCGGTGGGAAGCCCGATGGAGGCGACGGTGGCGATCAGGAAGGTGACGGTCGCGAGGAACAGGTTCGAGGCGGGTCCGGCCAGCGCCACCAGGGCCATGTCCCGGCGCGGGTTGTTGAGCCGCGAGAAGTTCACCGGCACCGGCTTGGCGTAGCCAAAGACGAACGGCGCGCCGATCGCGAGCAAGCCGATCGGGATCAGCACCGTGCCGACCAGGTCAATATGCGCGAACGGGTTCAGCGTGACCCTGCCCATGAGCCGCGCCGTCGGGTCGCCCAGCCGGGACGCGGCCCAACCGTGCGCCGCCTCGTGCAGGGTGATCGCCAGCAGCACCGGCAGCGCCCAGACCGACGCCTTCAGGACGATCGCTTCCAGATCGAGGCCGGGGATCATGCGCTCAGGTCTTTCAGAAGGGTCTCGAGGCGGCGCACCGAGGCCTCAGTATCGATGGAACGGCGTTCCTCGGAAAGGGCGGCTCTGTAGCTGTCGGCCCGGGCCGCCCGGTCGGCCGCACGGTCCGTCATCGCCCCGACAGTCTCCGCCACGGCGCGCATCTCGCCCATGTCGCCATTGCAGTGCAGCACCACGTCGCAGCCGGCCTCGATCGCCCGGCGGGAGCGTTCACCGACCGGTCCGCCCCCGACCCGCTCGGCAAGCGCGCCCATGGAGATGTCGTCGGTGAACAGCAGGCCGTCGAAGCCGATATCCCGGCGGATGGTCTCGCCGATGACCCGCGGGGACAGGGTCGACGCCCGCCCCTCATCGATCGCGCTGAACAGCAGGTGGCCGGTCATGCCGTAGGGCACCCGGTCGGCGAAATGGCGGAACGGCAAGAAATCCATCGCGGCGAGGTCGGCGAAAGGTGCTTCGACGCGCGGCAGGTCGGTGTGGCTGTCGACCACCGAACGGCCATGGCCGGGCATGTGCTTGATCACCCCGCACACCCCGGCACGCTCGACGCCGGCGAGCATCGCCTCCCCCATCGCGATCACCGTCGCGGCATCGTCGCCAAGCGCCCGATTGCCGATCACGGTGGTGTCGGAGTCCGGCTGGCGGATATCGAGCATCGGCACGCAGTCCACGTCGATGCCGAGCTCGATCAGGTCCCCGGCCATCAGTTCCGCCGACAGGGAAAACGCCTCGAGCGCCGCCTCCGGCGCCCGGCCGTAAGCCTCCGCGAACACACCGGGGGCGAGGTAGTCGCGCCACTCGGGGGGCCGCATGCGACGCACTCGGCCGCCCTCCTGATCGATCAGAACCGGCGCATGAGGATGGCTGACGCAGCCTCGCAGATCCTCGACCAGGGCCCGGACCTGGTCCCGGTGCTCAATGTTGCGGGCGAACAGGATGAAGCCGTACGGGTCGACGTCGCGAAAAAACGACCGCTCCGCCGCGTCGAGCGCCGTCCCGGCGCAGCCGAACACGATCGCGCGCGGCATCCTAGGGGCGAACCAGAAGACAGGGCTGATTTCGGGCCTTCAGCACGGCGCAGGTATTCTCCGCACCCTGCTCGCTCAGCATGCCTCCCTGGATGCGATGGAACACCCCTCTCTCGGCGCCAAGATCGACCCGCTGGATGCGCAGGGTCAGATCGGACAGCAGGTCGGGATAGCGGCCGCGCAGCCGATCCCACTCCCGGCGGGCGGCGTCCTCGTCGCGGAACGCGCCGAGCTGCACCCGGAACCGGCCGGTGGCCTGCGGCGCCGGTTGCGGCGCCGGCGCCGGCTGAGCGGTGGGCTCGGGCCGAGGTTGCGCCACGGGCGGCGGCGGTGGCGGGGCGGGCGTCTGCTGTGCCGAAGACCGCGGGGCCGGAGGCTGCTGTACTGGGGGCTGTGCGGCGGGCGGCGGCGCGATGGGGAGAGGCGCGGTCGCGGGCGGAACATCGCTCACCGCCGGCGGCGGCGGGCTTTCCTCGGTCGGGGCGGGCCGGGTCGTCGGCGTCTGGGTCGCGGACGGCTGGGGTGTCGCCGATTCGGCAGGCGCCGGTTGGGCAGGCGCCGGTTGGGGCGTCGCTGGCTGGACCGTCACCGGCTGCGGTGTGCGGGGCGGGATCGGAACCGTCGCCGTGCCGCTGCCGGAACCGCCGGCCGGGGCGGGAGCCGGGCCGCCCCGGTCCTGCTCAGCCGGCGGGGCGGGTGTTGCCTCCGGCCGGGGCTCCGGCGCCTCGACGGGGGTTTCGGGGGGTGGCAGCAGGCGTTCGATGATCTCGGAGCCGTCCTGGCCCGGGCGCAGCGCGCCGTAGACCAGTTTGTCCTGGTTCGGCACGTCGAGGCCGCCCGGCTGTTCGGGGCGCACCTTGATCGGCTGCGGGTCGGCCTGGATGAGCGGCGCGGTCGCCTCGCTGCCGGCCTGCAGTCCCCGGTCATAGGCGTACCAGACGATGCCAGCGAAGGCGGCGAGCGCGAAAGTGGCGAAAAACGCGCCCAACGCCCGCGAGCGCCGGGGCGGATCGCGCAGTTCCGGCGGCGGACCGGGACGGTCGAGCGCGTCCGCCTGCAGGCCGTCGCCGTCTTGGCTCATTCCCTCAGCTCCTCCACCGGCGCCACGCCCATCACCCCGAGCCCGGATGCGACCACCGTCGCGGTCGCCCGCACCAGGGCCATGCGGGCCAGGGTCGTCTCGCGGTCGTCTTCCAGGATGAAGCGCAGCCGGGCGTCTTCCCTGCCCTTGTTCCAGAGGCCGTGGAACGCGGCCGCGACGTCACCGAGAAAGAACGCGACGCGATGCGGCTCGTGCGCTTCCGCCGCGCTTTCGACGACGCGCGGCCAGCCCGCGAGCAGCTTGATCAGACCAATCTCGTCGGGGTCGGTCAAGGAACCCAGCGAAGCCTTGGAAAGTGCGGCATCCGAGAGGTCGTCCTCGGCGAACAGCTCGCCGGCGTGGCGAATCACCGAGCAGGCGCGGGCATGGGCGTACTGCACGTAGAACACCGGATTGTCCCGGCTCTGCTCGCGCACTTTCTGGTAATCGAACTCCAGCGTCTGGTCGTTGCGCCGGGTCAGCATGATGAAGCGCAGCACGTCCGGCCCGACCGCCTCGAGCACGTCGGCCAGGGTGACGAAGGTGCCGGCGCGTTTCGACATGCGCACCGGCTTGCCGCCGTCGAACAGGTGCACGAGCTGGCACAGCTTGACGTCCAGGGACCCGGTGCCGCCGGTCACCGCGGTGACCGCCGCTTTCATGCGCTTCACGTAGCCGCCATGGTCGGCGCCCCAGACGTCGATCATCTCGGGAAAGCCGCGCTCCACCTTGTCCAGGTGATAGGCGATGTCGTTCGAGAAGTAGGTCCAGGAACCGTCCGACTTCTTCAGCGGCCGATCGACGTCGTCGCCGAAATCGGTCGCCTTGAACAGCAGCTGCGGCCGCGGCTCCCAGTCCTCCGGCGTCTTGCCCTTCGGCGGTTCCAGCAACCCGGTATAGACGAGGCCATCCGCCTCCAGGCGCGCCAGCACCCGGTCGACGGCACCGTCGGCGACCAGCGCGCGCTCCGAGGAAAACCGGTCCATGCGGATGCCGAGCGCGACCAGGTCCTTCTCGATGTCCTGCATCATCAGGTCGACGGCGAAGGCGCGGAACGGCTCCAGCCAGGCCTCCTCGGGCTCGGTCAGCCACTTCTCGCCGTCACGCGCGGCGATCGCCGCGCCGACATCCTTCAGGTACTCCCCCGGGTAGTGGCCCTCGGGGATCGACACCGTCTCGCCCAGCGCCTCGCGGTAGCGCAGATAAGCCGACCGGGCGAGCGTCTCCACCTGGGCGCCGGCGTCGTTGATGTAGTACTCGCGGCCGACATCATACCCGGCCTTCTCCAGCAGCGCCGCCAGCGCGTCGCCGAACACCGCGCCGCGCGCGTGGGCGGCGTGCAGCGGGCCGGTCGGATTGGCGGAAACGTACTCAACGTTCACCTTGCGGCCGCCCCCGAGCGTCGACGCGCCGAAGTCCAGGCCCGCCCCCAGAATGGCGCCGACCTGTTCCAGCCAGAGGTTGGTCGCAAGGCGGATGTTGATGAAGCCGGGGCCGGCGACCTCCACGGTCTCGACGGCGTCAAGCGCGCGCAGCGCCTCGGCCAACGGTTCGGCGATGGCGCGCGGCTTGGTGCCGACCGGCTTGGCCAGAACCATCGCGGCATTGGTCGCGATATCGCCGTGGGACGGATCGCGCGGCGGCTCGGCGGTGATGCGGTCGATCGGCAGGCCCTCCGGCCAGCCTTCGCGCCCGGCAGTCTGCTCCAGGGTCTTGATTATGTCGTCTTTCATCCAATTGAAGATGTTCATTCTATTTCTTGCCTGGAGTCGGGTGGATCGGGCTCGGGTCCAGCGACACTGCCGGGTGTGCCGTTGTAGTGCCGATGCCGTCGCGCGAACGCAACGGAATTCCGCGCCGCGGGAAGCGCCAGCGCCGGCGCGCGTCCCCATCGCACTGACCCTGCTGACCGAACGGTCAAGCCTGGTGTAAAAAGATCCCAAGCGCCCTCGACCCGCCACCGCCGGCCATCAGGCCGGCGTGATGGTGATGCGACGCGAAGGGCGGAGGAGGAAACAATGGCCACAGCACCAGAGACGCACACGCCCCTCGCCGATGCCTTCGAGCGCGACGGCTACGCCTTCCCGATCCGCGCCATCTCCGCCGAGCGAGCCGCGCACCTGCGCCGGCTGATGGAAGAGGGCGAGGCCTCGGCGCCGACCGACGAGGTCAAGGGGCTGGTCACCGGCCTGCCCGCCATGATGATGCCGGAGTATCACGACCTGATCCGCGATCCGGCGCTCACCGACCCGGTGTCGGAAATCCTCGGCGAGGATCTGCTGGTCTGGGGCTGTCATTTCTTCACGAAGGAGCCACGGACCAAGAGCTTCGTGTCGTGGCACCAGGACCTTACCTATTGGGGCCTGGACCAGGCGGACAAGGTGACGGCCTGGCTGGCGCTGTCGCCGGTGACGGTGGAGAGCGGCTGCATGCGCTTCGTGCCCGGCAGCCACACCCGCGAGATCGTGCCGCACACCGACACCTTCGACCCCGACAACCTCCTCACCCGCGGCCAGGAGATCGCCGTGGACGTGGACGACAAGGATGCGGTCGACGTGGTGCTGCAGCCCGGTGAGATGTCGCTGCACCACGGCCGCATTTTCCACGCCTCGCACCCGAACAGCTCCGACGATCGCCGGATCGGCCTCGCCATCCGCTACATCAAGCCGAGCATGCGCCAGACCACCGGCGTCAAGACGATCGTCGTTCAGGCCCGGGGCTCCGATCCCTACGGCCATTTCGAGGCGACGCCCCGGCCCGAGGGAGGGTTTGCGGAGACGGATGTCGAGCGCTGCCGCGAGGCGCTGCGCCGACGCGACGGCATCCTGTACGAAGGCGCGGCCGAGACCGGGCGCCGGCATCAGGGGTAGCGACGGGTTTCAGGCGCCGTTCACCCAAGGTTTGAGCGCCGCCCAGGCCATGGTGTGAAGCGGCACCGCGACCCCCAGTGCGCGGCCGCGCCGGGAGACCAGGCCGGACAGGCTTTCCGCCTCGGTCCGGCGGCCGCGGGCGAGATCGTGGTACATTGAGGCGTACATGCCGGGCGGAAACGTCTTGGTCAGCGCGATCGCGCGGTCGACGGTGTCCGGTGGGATGGTCATCCCCTCGGCCGCCGCAAGGGCCGCCACCTCCTGCATCATCTCCCGGGCGATCCCGGCCAGTTCGGTGTCGTGATAGATCTCGCCCGCCGGCTTGCGCAGAACGCTGGTGAGCGCGGAGTTGGTCGCAAGCAGGACGAATTTCTCCCACAGCGTCGCCCGGATATCGGCCGAGACCTCGGCCGCGAAACCGGCGACGGTGCATGCATCGGCGAGCGCCGTCGCCCGCGCCGACACCGCGCCGTCCAATTCGCCGAAGACGATCCGCGACATGTCGGAGGCGTAGCGTACGATCCCCGGCTCGGCGATCAGGGCGGAGACATAGGCCGCACCGCCCAGAACCGCTGCCGGGCCGAGCACCGTGGCCAGCCGGTCCGGTCCGTCGACGCCGTTCTGCAGGGTGACGACCATGGTGCGCGGACCGACCAGCGGCTTCAGCGCCTCGCCGGCCGCCTCGGTGTCGTAGAGCTTGACCGCGAACAGGATGGCATCCGCCTCGCCGCCGAGGATGGCGGGGTCATCGGTAGCCATCACGCGCGGCAGCAGGATATCGCCGCGCGACCCCTCCAGGCGGAGTCCGGAGCGCCGCATCG
>JGI12316J15310_10000015_pt11 | contig 18107 bp, 4 predicted proteins | sample MarCyaLeptolynsp_FD_15310 | JGI IMG/M metagenome (IMG submission 15310)
CCGCAAACTCCTGGTAAGTCCGATTAATACCGGGTTCATAACGACAAGGGTCGCTGATGCCTGACTTCAAGTTATCCGGGATGATAGCAGCGGGCACCCCGCCATAGAAGGCTAAGGCACGCTGATGGGAGCCGATCCAATGGGGCAGGGCTTGGCTAGGAGTCGCTTCGGCGAAGGTGTAATTACTCGCCCCCAGACAGGCCACAAAGATTTGAGCCTGAGTGACTTTGCCGCTGGTTGGCTCTGCCACCGGGACGCTTAAACCACAGTAATCGACAAACAGTTTATCCCCGCCTTTGTAGGTCTGTCGCATGGATAGATTCTGACGCCCTTTCCATTTGTTGTAGCGACGACAGAACCCGCCATAGCTACAACTCCATTGGCCACTCTCTAGCCCCTCTTGCCACAGCAGCGCCAGGGTCACTCCTTTGTGCCCTAATTCTTGGTGAACTGAGGCAAAATCTATCGTCTCTACCGCACGGGTGCGCTAACGAATAATTTCTCGTAGTTTGTCCATCGACAATTTCGCTCCTTGTGACTTGGCTCCCATGACTTCCAGTTGCACCTCCACATCTATTTGAAAATGCAGTGTAATGGGGGTGCCGAAGTTGGGTGTGAATCAGCTGCCGAAGTTAGTGTGAATCGGGTGCCGAAGTTAGGTGTGAATCGGGTGCCGAAGTTGGTGTGATTTTGCACCTCCCGGTCCGTCACCGCCACTAGATCGCCCAGATCGTCATACTCGTACTCAACCCGGTTGCCCTCTGGATCAATGACGGCCACGATCCGGTTCTGGGCATCCCGTTCAAAAGTGACATTGCGCCCCGTATCGCTGAAAATGCCGCCATCGGTAAAGGTAAGCTGATTGTCATTTAAATCGGTGACTGTCAGCAAATCCCCCGACTCGCCATCAATTTCATATTCAATTCCTTCTTGAGTTGTCAGCGTATAAGTGCCACCAAAGAACGATACCGCCGGATTGTAAGCATAACCGCTGACGCTATAGAACTCGCTCGAATCGCCCTGTCGATTGCAAATCAACTTCTCATCTTTGACCGACAGCGTCAGCTCCGAGCCATCCTCCGCTACAAACTTTGGATTATAAAAAATCAGACTGGGGGGAATAAAGGCTCCCGCATTCAGCAACTTCTGGATCGCTGGGTCGATTTCCGGCTCAAAGGTAAAGCTGGTGCGCTCCCCACCCGGCAGGGTCACAAACACCTTCGTGCCTTCCCGGAATGCCTTCGAGGGAATACCCAGAGCTTCATACTGCTCGTCCCGCCCCAGGCTGGTGCGCAAATCCGTATCGCGGAACTCCAACCGCCAACCATAGCCCAGCTCATCTTGTCGATTTGCCGCCAGGGAATCATAAGTGCGCGCCACCGTAATCGGAATCCCCGACATCGGAATTTCCAGATCCACAAACGACAACTGGAAATTCCCCAGCTTCAGCGCCCCTTCTACATGGACAACCTCTTCTGTAATCACGACATTACCCCCCGCATCCCGCGCCATCAACCGCAATACATAACTGTCGTTGAGCAACGTCGTTGGGTCAAACTCGGCCAGCACATTTGCTGCCACCTCATCGGTACCGCGAGCAATCTCCACAAACGGGGCGCTGCCATCCACGGGTGCCACCGATAAGGTGTAAAACTCCAGATTGTCATCCGTCACTGTGCCGAGGATGTCAGTTGGTGCGGTAATGACGCCATCCTCAATCTGACTAATATCCAGACTCACCTGCGGCCCCACCGTATCCGACGGATCCGGCACGAACACCGACGCCATAGCAGAATGTGGGTTCTTAATGGAGAACTGCATTTTTTACATGCCAAGACCCAAGACTTTTCAGATTTGAGAATACCTACAACTAACCCACTAACTGACTGATGGATTAAGTACAATCCTAAATCCTAGAGTATTATGGCGGCTGTTAGGATCCACCCCACATCTATAAGTACAGCGAGGCCAACCAGAAGTGAGGGGACTGCCACCCCGGATAACCTTAAGTTCCCCCGTTTCGATTCCATCTGGATCTAGCCATTCTACGCTAGCGTCATGAAAGTAATCTCCATAATCAAACCAATCCAGACACCACTCACGCACTCCTTGCCACATATCTAGACATCCATAAGGGCTTTGCCAGTCAGGACGAGATCCTATAGGTAAGTTACTTTCAACATAAAGAGGAATTTCATCAGCCCACTCTGGCTCTTGATCTCCCCAAGGATAAAGTTGCCCATGTTGGCCTCGGCAAGCTTTTTCCCATTGAGCCTCTGTTGGCAGCGCATAGTTACTTCCCAGCGTTTCTCGTAACCATTCTGTAAATTTGCAGGCGTCATACCAGGAAATATGGGTAATCGGATGCTCAAATGTTGGAGAGTTTTGAGCAACCTCATGGTGAAGGTTCCAAGAATAATCTGTTTGACGCAGAAATTCATGCCAGTGTCCAACTGTCACAGGTGTTTGCTGTATTTGGTAGGTAGATAGCCATACTTGTTTTTCAGGTTGCTCTTCATATTCAGAGTCAATTTCTTTTTCTTCGTCTGCCCCCATCAAAAAGAATCCCTCAGGAATAGTTACCATTTCTAAACTTAGTACTGTCATAAGCTTCAACTCTAAAGTTGCTGAACCTTTACAGGTAAACCCTCTACAAAGACCGTTGCACCATTCTTTTGGAGAATTCCATTAGGCGTTATGCTCCAAGGGTGCAGCTGATTCCAACGAATTCTTGTGGTGGTAATTACAACTTCATCTGTCCCAACATACGCGCTACCTCCTTTTGCATACACATCCTTCATGGCTTCTATGCTATTTGTGAATTTGTCTAGACCCTTATCCGGGAAAATCTCTTTGAGTTGGGATTCACCCAAAGCATCCTTGGTTTCAGTAAAAACGAGCTTACGGGTTGTTTGATTTTCCAGCACAATATCAACACTTTTGCCTTGTCGCCCAAGCTTCTTATATATATTTTTCAGCCCATTGTCAGATAACAACGTTTTTAGTCCTTTCGATTCCAGAAATGTCTTTGCAAGCAATTCTGATCCTTGAAGGTTCTTTACTACAGATTCGATCCCATTCTTAACGCTCTTAGAAGTTTTTCCAAAGACTGCCTTAAACCCTTTATCCAAACCAGGTGGGAATCCTATAATCCCTACCAGTAAGACAATCAAGTTACCAAAAGAAGGATCGATCGCAAATGTGAGAGCATCATTAATCGTATCTAAAGTGTCAAAAATCTCAAGTGCCACCAACACTTCTTTTATGCTGAATAAGCCACTTGGATCGGTGTAATTTACTGGGTTTGCATGAGCATAGTGGTACTTGTGTAGAGAAATTGGATCGGAAATACTTCCCTCAAACGGATCTCTGGTTGCGAATCTCCCTGTCTCTGCGCTGTAATATCTTTCCCTGAGGTAATACTGCCCTAACGTTTCATCAAACTGCTCTCCAGCAAATAGGTAGTTATTCTCGCTATCGCCAGTGGAACCAATTAGCTCTCCAAAAGCTTCATAGGTATAGGTACCAACGGCACTGCCTGACTCGTCTGTTAGAGCACGAGTGCTTCCGAGTCCATCCACATGGTAGAAGGTTTGTTCGTTGTTACGGTCTTGGGAAATCAGATCGCGCCCATAAACGTAGGACGCAACTAACTCCTCCCTGTGTAGTTCTTCCAACACTTGAGCAAAAGGACGGTTCTTATCGACAAGATAATTCGTAGTCCAATTGTTAACAGTTTTACTGACCCGAATACCATCAGCGTCATAGGAATATGCAATCGTTTCGCCGTTAGGACTTTGTACCTCAACTAAACGGTTATTGTCATCCCACAAGTAAACAGTGGTTTCCTCATTATTACGAATGCGAGTGATAAGGTTACCGTTGTCATCATAGCGGTAGCTAAAGGTTTGAACAACATTGTCCTCACGGGTGAGAGTTTCTTCCAAAAGTCGGTCATTTTCGTCGTAGACATAGGTAGTGAGGCCCTCGATCGAGTCATTCCGAGTAAGACGATTAACAACTTTATCATAGGTGTACTCGATAGTACGACCATTATTCACAAGATCGTTTGGATCAGAAATTATCTCTCGAACTAATCGGTAGAGATCGTCATATTCATATTTCACCAAACGGCCATTAGCTTCTTGCACTTGAACGCGCTGCCCAACTGCGTTAAGGAGATAATCATAACCAGTAATGACAGTCTCAACCCCAGTGGATGGCTCAATATGAAAGGTCTTCAGGCCAATTAAACGATTGAGGTCATCATAGGAGCGGCGTTCGACAATGTTATTTGGAAATAAAGTTTGGACAAGATTACCGACAGTGTCATATTGATAAGCTGTCAGACTATTACTAAAATCAGTGACAGTTTGCAGACGATTCCCCTCGTCATAAGTGTATATAACACTACCACTGGGAGTGTGTACAGCTGTACGGTTATCTGCTGCATCATATTCATATTCAATCGAGGGGCCGCCCGGACGAATATAAGGACCGTTCGGATCGGTACGGGCGATCAAACGGTCTTGTTCATCATAGTGAAAAGTAGTCACACCCTGGCCGTTCGTTATAGTGGCGACCTGTCCGGTAGGAGTATAGGTAAAAGAGTTGGCGGGATCGTTTGCAAAATCTGTCTTAGCCAGACGATTTTGAAGATCGTAAGTATATGCAATTGTCTCATGATTAAAATCATTTGTTGCAATGGTCCTACCAAGGACATCATAAGTTGTCTCTGAACGCTGGCCTAGAGGCAATTCAGTAACAATGCGACGACCTAGCTCATCATATTCATAGCGTGTTATATTGCCGTTGACGTCTTCAACCTCAATTAGATATCCGTTGTTATCGTAGCGATAATCAGTCCAGTCACCCAACGCATTCTTAACTCCAGTAAGACGACCTAGCTCATCGTAACGATATACAATTGTGTTGTTCTCTTGATCGGTAGTAGTTTCTATATTTCCTAAAGTATTGTAAGTTGTTTTTGTTGATGTGCCATTATGGAAGCGAGTTTCTATTAAACGACCCAGCTCATCATAGAGGAATTCTGTGATGTATCCCAACGCATCAGTTTCGGAAATTGGACGTTTGGCTGCGTTGTATTCGACAAGAATTCTAGGATTATCCGAAAGGTCTTCGAGGGTTTTGTCTGGGTAAATGGTCTCAACTAATAAGCCTCGTTCATCGTAGCGATATTCAGTACGATTTCCCTGCCCGTCAATTTCAGCCTTAACTTCACCCGTTTGATAATACTCTGTGCGGATGCTAGGGTTATCTGTCAGGTCTGCAGGGGTGTCATCTGGGTAGAGGGTCTCAATTAATCGACCTAATTCATCGTATTTATAATAAGTGCTGCGTCCTGCTTCATCAATTGACTCAATCTCCCGACCAGCTGAATCATAGATAGAGCGAGTCCTGAAGTTGTCTGTGCTATCTTCGGGAGTATTGTCTGGATAGAGGGTCTCAATTAGCTGGCCGTTGCTGTCATAGCGATACTCTGTCTGGCGACCTGCAACATCAATAACTGCAGTCTGATTGCCATTGGCATCGTATTCATACTGAATTACTGCCTGGTTTGGATCGACAACTGAGAGGACTCGTCCCTCTTTGTCATAAATCCACTGAGTCCCCAGCACTTGCTCGCCAGCAGGAGTTGTTATCGTTTTAGTTTCGCTCAGTCGATTGCTACTGTGGTCATAAGTATAAGTTGTCTCATTACCTAGGGAATCTACCACGCGAGTGACATTACCAACCCCATCATGACTGAAGCGAGTCACAGTCCCTGCAGCATCTTTAAAGAACAGTAAATTACCATTGGGACTATAGCTATATTCGGTCAGCTGTCCTGCTGCATCTTCACTGGACAAAATATTGCCACGCCCGTCGTAAGTATAGGTAGTGGTATTTCCTAATGGATCGGTTTCGCTCAAGAGCCGCCCGAAGGCCCCATAGGTGTATCGAGTAGTGTTGCTCAACGGATCGGTTTCGCTTAGTTGATTCCCCTGACTATCATAAGTATAGGTCGTAGTATATCCCTCTGGGTCGCTCCGATCTGAAATGACAGTCTCGCTCAGGATATTATTACCTTCATCATAAGTGCGCTTCGTAATTTTGCCAACTGCATCAATCTCCGTCAGGATATTGCCACGCTCGTCGTACTCATAGGTCGTGGGATTGCCAAAAACATCCTTGACCGTATGGATAGAATTCTCTGGATCGTAGACCAGCTCTATAGCTTCGCCGTTGGCATCTAGAATGCGTTTCAGTCGACCGTTCTCGTCATACTCCGTCCGCGCTCCTGTGCGTCCCAGAGGATCGATCAGTTCAGTCAAAAAGTGAGGCCGATCCGGTGCGGCATAGATGAATTGAGTAGTATTATCCTCCCGGTCTGTCACAGCCACCAGATCGCCCTGGGCATCATATTCATACTCAATCCGATTCCCCGCCGGATCGATGACCGCCACAATGCGGTTTTGAGCATCGCGTTCAAAGGTTACTTGCACACCCGAACCGCTGATAATCCCTGCATCCGAGAAAGTGAGCTGATTGCCATTGGTATCCGTAGCAGAGATTAAGTCACCCGAATTGCCATCAATTTCATATTCCAGACCAGCCTGCGTCGTCAGCGTATACGTCCCCCCAAAGAACGAAACCGCCGGATTGTAGGCATAACCGCTAACGCTATAGAACTCGCCCGTATCCCGATTGCGGATCAACGTCTCATTCTGCACCGACAGCGTCAGCTGCGAGCCATCCTCAGCCACAAACTTGGGATTATAGAAAATCAAGCTTTCTGGGATAAACGCCCCCTTCTTCAACAACTCCTCAATCCGTGGGTCAATCTCCGGCTCAAACGTAAAGCTGGTGCGCTCCCCACCCGGCAGCGTCACAAAGACCTTCGTCCCTTCCTTAAATGCCTTTGAGGGAATCCCCAACACCTCATACTGCTCGTCCGGGCCAATGCTGGTGCGTAAATCCGTATCGCGGAACTCCAGCCGCCAACCATAGCCCAGCTCATCTTGCCGGTTTGCTGCCAACGAATCATAAGTGCGCGCCACCGTAATCGGAATCCCTGCCACCGGCACCTCTAAATCCACAAACGAGAGCTGGAAATTGCCCAGCTTCAGCGCCCCCTCCACATGAACCACTTCTTCCGCAATTGAGACATTGCCTCCAGCATCGCGCGCCGTCAAGCGCAGCACATAGCTATCATTGAGCAACGTTGTCGGGTCAAACTCGCCCAACACATCCCCGGTCACTTCATCCGTCCCGCGGGCAATCTCCACAAACGGTGCGCTGCCATCGACGGGGGCCACCGATAAAGTGTAAAACTCCAGATTGTCATCCGTCACCGTGCCCAGAATATCAGTTGGTGCCGTAATGACGCCATCTTCGATCTGACTAATATCCAGACTGACCTGGGGCCCCACCGTATCCGAGGTATCCAACGTCAGCACCGCCACCGTGTCCTCACCACGATTGCCCGCCACATCCGTCGCCACCGCTCGCGCCGTCAGCGTGCCAACGCTGGCCAGGGTCACCGTAGCAATGCCATTAGCATCCAGCTGCACCGGCTCATCATCGATAAACAGCTGCAAGTCCTCAACGCCAACATCATCGGTTGCCAGGACCTGGAAGCTCACTGCTGTGCCCAGATCCGCCTCAAACCCTTCGGCGGTGACAAAGACATTGCTCACTTGCAAATTCACCAGTGGCACTTCTGTGTCTGCCGTTACCGCGATCGCAAAGCTCTGGCTCGCCGTCGTTCCCTGGGCATCCACCACCTCAATCGTGACGCTGTGGTTGCCGACATCGGCATCGGTTGGCGTCCAGCGCAGGCGACCCAGCTCATCCAGCGTCATCCCCAGGTCTGCCGAAGTGTCATCTAAGCGATAGGTCAGCGGCCCGCCATTGGGGTCAAACGCCTGCACATCGTAACGATAGAGCTGGTCAGGCACCGCCTCAGCCGGGGGCACCACCGTCGGATCGAAAACTGGAGCCAGATCTTCCTGTACGGTCAGAGTAAAGCCCTGAGCCGCTCCCAAGGCCCCATCCGTTACGCCCACAACCACTTGATGATTGCCCAGCACCGGTTCCGTCCAGGTCAGCTCGCCTGTTTCCGCATCAATCGTCACCCCCGCTGGCGCGGCAATCAACTCAAAGGTGAGGTCATCGCCATCCGGATCGATGGCCGTCACCGGGTAGACGTAAGGTTGGTTTGTATCCGCCAGAAACAGTGGCGTTGAGGTAATGCTGGGAGCACGATTGAGTACTTCAGCACCCACCTCCAGGGTAAAAAGCTGGCGGTTGCTGCCACCCTGGCTATCTTCCACCAACACTTCTACGGTTTGGCTGCCCGCCTGGGATGGCGTCCACGCAATCAACCCAGTGGCAGCATCAATCGCCATCCCGTCCGGGCGTACCCCCAGACTGAAGCGGAGCGGATCGTTTTCGGGATCGGTAGCCGACACATCATAGCGGTAGGGCTGACCGACTGCTCCACGGGTTCCAGGGGTTGAGACAATCGCCGGGGGCGCGTTGGTGCCATTCACCTGCAGGGTAAACTCCTGCACCGCTGTTTCTCCCAGGGCATCGGTCGCCTGAATGACCACCGTATGGTCACCGATCTGATCCGCCGTTGGTTGCCAGTTCAGGGACCCGGTCTCCCCATCAATCACCATGCCATCTGGGGCCTGGAGTAAACTCCAGAACAGGACATCGCCATCGGGATCGAGCGCCTGCACCGGGTATTGATAGAGTCGCTCAAGATGGGTCAGGGTTGCCGGCACGGAGGTAATGGTGGGGGGACGGTTGATCGCCTGACTGGAGACCTGGAGCACATAGTGCTGCGTGTCGCTACCCCCCTGGCCATCGCTGACTTCAACTTCGATGGTATGGGTACCAATCTGACTCGCGGTCGGGGTCCAGACCAGCAGTCCCTCGCTATCAAGGGTCATGCCTTCAGGGGCGCTCACCTGATAGCTAAGCGGGTCGCCATCGGCATCCTCGACCTCCAGGCGATAGAGATAGCTATTGCCCAGTTGCGTTTTAGTGCGTGGTGTGGAGGTAATCGTTGGTGCGGTGTTGGGTAGGGGTGCAACCGCCTGCAAGGTCAGGGTCTGGGTGGCCTCGCCGCCGCGATCGTCCGTGACCTTCAGGGTCACCTGATGTTGTCCCACTTGTTCCCCCAGCGGCGTCCAGAGCAGCAGCCCTGTCAACGGGTCAAGGGTGATGCCGGCAGGGGCATCGGGCAGCAGTTCGTAAATGAGGGGGTCGCCATCGGTATCCAGAGCGACTGCCTGGTACTGGAAGGGCTTCCCGACCTGGGGCGAAGCCGATTCAGGGGGAATGGAGGTGAACGTTGGCAGCGTGTTGGGCGGGGCAATCTCAACCTTGAATGCTTGCAAGTCCTGACCGCCTTCGCCATCCTGGACGCGGAGAATGACATCAAAGTTGCCCACCTGACCCGCTTTAGGCACCCAAATTAAGTCCCCGGTATCTGCATCAACGCTCATGCCAGATGGGGCTAGAGGCAGGTCATAGGTGAGGCGGTTGGGGTCGGGATCAACCGCAATGGCCGAATAATGCAACACCTCACCGATTGTCAGCACTTCACTGGGCGGCGTACTTGTAAAGGCTGGGGCCTGGTTGGGCTTGTTTTCAATGGCGTGGTTGCCAAACAAATGGCCAATAATTTCGCCGCCATCGACGGTGATGGTGTCGATGTAGGAGCCGGTTGCGGGAGACGTTTCTTCAAAACCAGGAGGGACGACCTGACGCAAGGTATAGGTGCCAGGGAGCAGGTTGTCGAAGCGGAATTGGAAGACAGTGTCGCCCAAGATCGAACCGCTGCGATCGCGCTGGGTTCGCTGTTGCGGTTCGTCTGCATCCAGTTGTCCATTTTCATTTAAGTCCAGATAAACGGTAACATTTTCCATCAACGGTTCCACCGCATGGCGTTCGTCCCAACCGCTGAAGATGTTGAACACCTCTTCGGGTTCGACGATCTGGCTGGCATCAGGAGACAGGAGTTGCATCGTTTCAACGCTGGAACCGGTCCCAATGGCAAAGGCGGCAGTATTGATCTTGGGATGGGTCTGCAACTCGGCAGCCGCCTGGGGATCCACTGAGATAAAGCCATCGGACATGAAGATAACGTTGAGGGTGCGCTCATCGGGCAAACTATCCGCCAATCCCAGGGCAATGGCCGCTTCCGAGCTGCCGACGGCTGACGCACCACCCGCTTGGGGATTCTGAATCGCTTCGCGATAGTCGGCAATACCATCGTCGTCGTTATCGGCCAGGGGAGTGGTAAAGGGCTGGAATCCTGGAGTATCGGGTTCCATATCCGTGAGGCCACCGCTGCCAAAGACCATGATGCCAATCTTGGTGTCCGTGCCGCGATTTTGCAAAATCACTTGTTCCATCAGGGCCACAACGGAGGTCCATTGCAGGTCGACATTGGAGACCGGGTTATCGTCGAAGTTTTCGATGGTGAGATTGGGATCGGTCCAGTCGAGGGTGGGTAATCCCATGCTGCCAGAGTTATCCACCACAAAGAGCACATCGGGTTGGTCGCCGACGATCAGGTCTGTATCCCGGTAGCCGTTGTTGTTGAGGTCTTCAAACACCGCACCTTGAATTTTCCCCAGGGCAGCATGGACATCAACACTGAAGCTCTGACGGTCGAATCCGCCGCGGCCATCGGAAACGTCTACAGTGAAGTCGTAGCTTTCGCCTGCAACCGCTGCCTCTGGGAACCAGAGCAGCTCGCCGCTATTGGCATCAATCAAGGATCCCAGGGGGGCATCAACCAGACGATAAGTGGGGGTATCGCCATCGGGATCGTGACTGGCCAGTTGATAGCGATAGACTTCCTGGTTTAAGCCATAGCGCGTTTCTGGAAGGCTGGTGATGATAGGGTTGGCATTGTCGGGATCGGGCCACAGGCGGATCTGATAGTCCTGGATGTCCGTGCCGCCCTGGTTATCGCTAACCTCAATCTGTATGGGGAACAGTCCCAGAGACTCATCATCATTGCTAGCGGTTTCGCCATTGCCGGGAGTAACAACAAATTGGGTACCCTCGTTGTGGGTAAAGACTTGGAATTCGTAGTCCACGGGGGAAGCCGACGTGCTACCTTCGATCAATAGGGTATAGTCACCATCGGCGGGCAATTCAAGCTCGAAGTCAGTATTGAGCCGGGTGGAGTGCAGTGTTTTACCATCCGGGCCGTAAAGTTCCCAGAAATTGCTAGAGTTGCCTTGACGGGAATCAAAGAAAAGGGTTTGCCCGGCAGTGCCCGTGAATTTGTAGAGTTCGCTTTGTTGTCCTGAGGGCAGGTGACCGGAAACGGGTAAGTTTAACGGCAGCGTCCGTCCGGCGTCGAAGTTGAACAGTTGGAAGGCATAGTCCCGGTCAGGGGTTTGGGTGCCGCTAATCGCCAGATGATAGAGACCGTCCTGGTTTAGAGTTAAGGGACCCGTATCAAGATGTCGGTAGTTGCTTTCGGAGAAGACAGTTTTGCCTGTAGGGTCATAGAGGGTGGCGTTGACGTTGCCTTCCATACCATTGAACAGGATTTGCTGGCCGGTTTTACTGGCAAAGCTATAGACTACAGTTTCTGTGCCTGGGCTGAGGGTGCCTACGGTGACGCTGCCGGGTTCGAGGGGATTGAAGGTCTCAGCGGTGGGGTCTGCGGGCAGTTCGAGCAGCCGCAGGGCATAGTCGCCGCTGGTGTTACTGCTGGAGCCATAAATTTGCACGGTGTAGTCACCGCTTTGTTCTAACAGCAGGGGGGGACTATCGCCACGGGAGTCGTGGTTGCTGAGGACAACGCGGCCATCGGGACTGAGCAGATTGAAGCGAATGAGCGCGTTGGCGTTGATGCTGGGGTTGAGGGTATCGAGGAGGATTTGAGTGCCTGCGGGGGCGCTAAAAGTATGTTCGAGCTTGTCTCCTGGGGTAAGGGTACCGCTGAAGAGTGTGTTGAGTCCGGTGGTGGGGATAGAAGCAGGGGTGAGGTCTTCTACCTGGAATTGGTAGGCCACTGGGTCGCTGCTGTTGCCTGCGATGGCCAGGGTATATTGTCCCGCAGTGGGAAGACTAACTTCAAAGTCTGGCGACCCGGAGGAGGGGGCGGCAATAAGGGTATCGCCAGGGCCGTAGAGCACCCAGTTGGCTCCACTCCATCGGTTAGCGTCGAGGTCGAAACTTAAACGTTGGCCGGGTTCGCCTTCAAACTGATACAAATTGGTGCTCTTGCCGGGGTCGATGTCCCCCGCAATCGGGGTGGCGAGTGCAAGGGTGGGGGCCTGGTCGCGCTCTAATAGTCGGAAGCGATAGTCTCCGATGGCATCACCGGAGCCATCCAGTTCCAGACGATAGGGACCTGTTGTTGTTAATCTCACAGGTGCCTGATTGCGATCGGTTCGCCAATCTACAATCAGGGTACCGTGGAGGTCGTACAATCGGGCATTGATCTGGTCGTCTCCAATTAGGGGATCGAAGAACAACTGCTGGCCAATGTTTCCTTCAAAAGTATAGGTGTTGCGTTGGCCAACCTCGTCAATTCCGCCTGTGACCAGTGCTCCCAGGGTCAGCGGTGCCGTGGAAAAGTCGGGAGTGACCAGGTTAAGATCGTAAGTATTGTTTGTATCAGCGTGTCCTTCGACAACCAGGGTATACTGACCAGTCTGGGGCAGTTCAAGTTCATCATCGCTGGTGAAGCGGCGATCGAGCAGGAGACTACCATCGGGGGCATGGAGCGAATAAAAGTTATGGAAGCCACCGTTGGTCCGATCCAGGTAGAGGGATTGTCCAGCCGCACCGTCGAAGGTGTAGAGTTGGGTTTGGTGTTGGCTGGGGCCAAAATCTCCTGAAATCGAGGCATCCAGGTTCAGGGTAGTGGCATTGGCTTTATCGAGCAGGCGGAAGCTGTAGTCACCGGTTTGGTCGTTCAGCCCATCAATAACAACCTTGTAAGTGCCAGCTTCGACCAGGGTGAAAAGCCCCTGGTCATCAATGCCGCTATCGAGGAGAGGATTGCCCTCGGGGTCGAGCACTTTCACCCGCAGGTTGCTGGGGGCGTTCTCCAGACCATCGAGCCAGAGTTGCTGGCCGGGGGTGCCTGCAAAGGTGTAAATATCTTGCTCGCCTGCCTCGCTGATATCGCTGTTGAGGGTCGCGCCGATTGTCAGTGGTGCAGTGACTACATCAGGCGTAACCAACTCCAGGGCATAGTTGTTATTCGAGCGATTTCTGCCTTCAAAGACCAGGATATACTCACCGTCTTCTGGTAAAATTGCCGCCGCAGCTTCAAAGTCACTATTCAGATGTTGGGAGAGCAACTGTTGGCCATGCCGGTTATAGAGAGAATAAAAGTTGGAGGAAGTCCCATCTTTGCGGTCGAAGTAGAGTTGCTGTCCCTCGTTGCCAGTAAAGCGATAGATATGGGTTTCGCGTTTGCTGTCACCGAAGTTGCCGACAATGTCTTTATCCAGGCTTGTTGGCGTTGCTGCGTCCAGATCCAGGAAGCGGAAGACATAGTCCCCGACAATATCGTTCAAGCCGTCCACAGTAAAGGTGTAGGTTCCTTCCTCGTCCAGAGTAACGGTTGCGCGATCGCTATTCAGATTTTGAGACCAGACCGCTTTACCACTGGGGGCAACCAGCGTGCCGAAGATGCTACTGGAGGCCAGCAAACTATCAAACCAGAGCTGCTGACCAGGCGTACCCTCAAAGGTATAGGTATCTTGTTCGCCTGCTTCGCTAATGTCACGGCTGACAGTATCGCCCAGGCTATAAGATTCACCCACAAACTCTGGGGTCACCATTTGCAGCCGATAGGTGGAATTGGCGTTGCCGTTGCCAGCCACCACCAGAATATATTCACCATCAATGGGTAATGTTGTGCTGGTGCCTTCATAGTCAAGATCCAGCCTTTGAACGAATTGTTGCTCTCCATCAGCAGCGTACAGGGCATACCAATTGTGAAAAGAGCCTTCGGTGCGGTCAAAATAGAGTGTCTGACCAGCTGTGCCTGTAAAATGATAGAGGTGGGCATCACGCAGCGACGGCCCAAAGTCACCCGAAATCTCTGTATCAACCTGGCTGGAGCTGGCGTCAGCGAAGTCAAGCAGGCGGAAGCTATAGTTGCCTGTTGTCGGGCCATGACCGTCGATGACCAGGCGGTAGGTACCAGTTTCGCTCAGGGTCGTGGAGTTGCGATCTCGATCCACCGCCTGACCCCAAACTTGTACACCACTAGGACTGTAGAGCGTGGCTGAGATTCCTGCTACGCCGGTCAGACTATCAAAGAACAGGCGCTGATTGGCGGTGCCCTCGAAGGTATAGGTATTTTGTTGTCCGGCCTCTGCGATGTCTCCTGCAATGGTCTCAGCAATGACAAATGTAGTTTCCATTGGCTCAGGCGTCACGACCCGCAAGCCATAATTGCTATTGGACTGGCCGGTGCCAACCAGGGCTAGGGTATACTCGCCATCTGTTGGCAATGCCGCCAGTTCAAAATCCCGATCCAAATTTTGGCTAAAAACTCTGCCTCCATCAGGCCCGTAGAGTTGATAGCGGTTAAAGAAATTGCCATCTGAGCGTTGGAAATAGAGCTGCTGGTCTTTCGTGCCGGTAAAGGTATAGAGTTGGGTTTCCCGTTTGCTGGGGCCAAAGGTACCAGAGAAATCTGTATCCAGAGTTAATGGCACTGCACCAGTTTTATCCAGCAGCTGGAAACTTGCTGTTGTTGCAGCGGCACTATTCGATTGCACCACCAGGTAATAGGGACCCTCAGCCTCCAGGGTTGAGAGATCGAGATCGCTGCTCAAATTGCTGAGGCTACCGATTTGACGACCGCTGGCATTGAGTAATTTCAGGGTGACCCCTGGATTACTGGCATTTAATCCATCCAACCACAGTTTCTGAGCGACAGTGCTGGTAAACTGATAGCTTTTTGTTTCTCCAGCAGCAAGTGGAATATCGACCTGGGTATTCAACTCCAGGGGAGGAGATGCCTGCAACTCGAGCAACTGGAATTGATAATCACCGGTCGTATTGCTCGATTGCCCATAGACTTCCAGACGGTAATCGCCGGTCTGCTTTAACAAATAGGAACCCGCATCGTTGCGGTTATCCAAACTGTTGAAAACCAATGTTCCGTCAGGGTTATAGAGTCTGACCTGTTGGTTTGAATCCTGGCCTTGTCCGTCAAAATAAATTAACGTGCCTGCACGAGCGGTAAAAGAGGATTCATCGACCTCTCCTGCCAGCGAAAGGGTGCCGCTATGGACCACACCCAGGCCACTGTTGGTCACCGGGGCCGCAGAGATATCATTGATCTGAATCTCATAATTAACCGGACTCCCCGACGCATTTTGCAGCGCCAGAATGTAGGTGCCATCGCTGGGCAACACTGAGTTGAAGTCATTACTCAATGCAGCAGTACCCACTATTCTCTGATTGTTTGCCAGCGTTGGGTTGGGTGCATACAAAACCCAATTTGCGCCGGGGGCAAGCAGCAGACTGTCCAATTCCAGGTGTTGGCCTGCTGTCCCCTCAAACTGATACAGGATCGTTTCGCGATCGCTGAGCGTACCGTCAAGGGGAGTTACAAAATCGATTGCAGCTGCAGTGTTCGCTAGCACAAAACTGTAATCCCCCGTTGCATCAGCCTGACCGTCGACCGTCAGCCGATAGCTGCCCGCTTCGGTCAGGTTCAGCGGAATGCTGTCGCTGGCTGCATTGCCATTGAAAACGACGTTGCCGCTAGGATTGTGGATTGTGACGGTAAGGGTACTGTCCCCTGTGCGGGCATCAAAATATAGAGTTTCTCCGACCGTCCCTTCAAAACTATAAACGTCCTGTTCTCCAAGTTTAGCGATCTCGCTGCTCACCAGGCTGTTAAGAGACAATGGCGTAACTGGACTTGCCGTGACAATCCGCTGAATACGATAGTCGCTAGGGCTGCTGTTCTCTCCCCGCAGCATCAGCGTGTAGGGGCCATCCCCAGGCAGCACCAGCTCAAAATCTTTGTTCAAGGCAGCCGAACCTAGCACCTGATTCCCCGGGCCATAGAGCTGCCAGGCACTCCCAGGGGTGCTGCGTTGAGTATCGAAATAAAGACGCTCGCCTTCATTGCCGTTAAACTGATAGAACTCTATCGCTGTCCCAGGTTCAAGACGACCGTCAATTGGCACATCTACAGGCAAGTCGACAACATCACTGGCTGCCAATAGCCGGAGACTATAGTCCTCAGTCGATTCTCCCACTCCGTCTATAATCAACTCGTAGGTGCCATCCTCTGGCAAGATCGCAGGATGTCTGAATCCATCTAGTTGCAGGCTCACATTGTTGATAACTTTAGTTCCACTCGGGCTGACCAGCGTTGCCTGGGTGTTCGAACTGTTGATTAAAGTATCAAGAAAAAGACGCTGACCCTGGGTACCCTCAAACCGATAGATATTCTGCTCGCCTTTTTCGCTGACGTCGCTCGTTATCGTACTATCTACCGTTAGCGGCGCTGCAAGCGTTTCAGGGGTAATCACCTCAAAACGATAGTCAACTGGAACGCTGCCATTGACACCCTGAATGGCCAGGGTATAAATATCCGTGTCATCCAGAACGACTTCAATATCACTCGTCAGGTTCGCATGGTGAATCAGATTATTACCTGAATCGTAAAGCGTCCATGTGGCCCCTGCAATGCCCGGACTGTCCAGAAAAAGACGCTGGCCAGCAGCGCCTGAGAGTTCGTACAAATGGGTCTCTTGACCCGGATCGAGCCGATCGCTATAGACCGTATCGAGGTCAATAGCATTGGCTAAATCCAGATCCAGCAGGTTGAAACTGTAGCTGCCTAATTGTTCTCCAGAGGCATCTAACCGGACTTGATAGGTGCCCGCTTCAGCTAGCGTAATCGGATGGGGATCGTTGCCATATTGAAAATTGTGGCTGAGAATGCTCTGACCGCTAGGGCTGATAATCGTCGCGGTGTGCGACCAGGGAGCAGTTGTGTCTTGAAATAGACGATCTAAATAGACTCGTTGTCCTGGTGTGCCGACGAAGGTGTAGATGTCTTCCTCTCCTTTCTCCAGGATCTCCCCGAAAATGCTATTGGGGCTGGCATTGCTGCCCACACTCATTGGTAAGGTAATTTCTTCGGGGGTAATAATTTCAAAGGCGTAATCGACAGTCGTCGTAAATCCGGATTGGCCTTGCAAGGCTAGCATATATTCGCCATCCGCTGGCAAATACAACTCCATATCGCCGAAGCTGCTGTGGGAGCTAACTACCTGGTTATTGGCATCGTAGAGTACCCAACCCAGATTGCCATTTTTATTGATCTGATCGAAAAAGAGCTTCTGCCCTGCATTGCCCGTGAAACGGTAGATATCATCCTCGGAGCCAGGACTGAGAGACCCTTCGATGGCTATATCTAAAGGCGCGATGGGCACTAATCCTAAATCAATGGCACTGAAACCATAGGTGCCAGTATGGTCGTCCGCAGCATCGACCACAATCTGATAATTGCCGCTCTCAGTCAGGTTGAGAATCTGGTTGTTTCGCAAATCGGTGTCCAAGAGCTTCTCGCCGCTGGGACTGTATACATCGAAGTCCCACTGCCAATAGTTGCCGCTAAACTGCAAGGGATCGAAATAAATGCGCTGTCCAGCAACACCGCTAAAGCTAAATTCTCCGTTCTCGCCTGGGATACTGGTTCGACCCAGCACGGTGTCGCCTAGATTAAGCACTGGAGGAGGCGTCCACTCGACCTCACCATTATCTGGATGAACAGTTAGCCCATCTGGCCCTAGAATCAGACTATAGGTTAGGGGCTCATCCTGGTCGGGGTCGATGGCATCGGCGTCGTATTGATAGAGCTGATTAATCCAGGCATCTACTTCAGGGGTGGAGGTAAAAATCGGCGGACGGTTGGGTGGCTCTTCAATCACGGCCAGGGTGAAGGTCTGCAACGCGGTGCCGCCGCGCCCGTCGCTCGCTTGCAAAACCACCGCGTGGTTGGCAATATCATCTGGGGTCGTTTCCCATTCGATTAAGCCCGTCTCGGGGTCAATGGTCAGGCCGCTGGGAGC
>JGI12316J15310_10000927_pt4 | contig 18099 bp, 23 predicted proteins | sample MarCyaLeptolynsp_FD_15310 | JGI IMG/M metagenome (IMG submission 15310)
CTCCATATTTCAATGCAGGCCATAAATGTACTTTATCAATGATGTCTTTTTCCTTAAATATCTCTGGATCAATTTCCACTTCTTTGGTTTCTGCGACGATTTTCTTTTTGGGTGAGACTGAAGGATTGAAAGGATCTGCATAATTTAAACTGAGGCTATAGGATAGTGTATCGCTCGGTATCTCCACTGGAGTATTATATACAATGGGATTATTTTGATTTAAAGCTTGTGGTTCCAAACCAAAAAATAGGCGATAAGCAATTGCCCCCCAAACAATAAGCATTAATGGAATTAGCACAAACAAAGATTTCTTGTTGTTCTTTAATGTCATTTGGTAAAACTCTTACTGTCGACAAAATCTCCAATATTCCCTGCCTTATCTATGGTTTTTACTTGCCAATAAAAGGTCCCACTTCCCAAAGTGGTATCCACAAAAGTATTCCCACGAACAAGTTCAGAAGTTACAATATTGGTTTCCGCTGCATCTGAATAAATGTACAAACTATCAAAGTCAAAGTTTTTATCTACTCCACTCGTCCAATTTAGCGTGATAGAGTCTCCATTTTGAGATAGGTTGCTAGAGCCCAAGCTTGGCTTTTTAGGCTTGGTATGATCCAGTTCGATACCAAACCATGTTGTTTGAGAAGAAGACGTCTTATTCAAAGCCTTAATGCCCCAAACATGATTGCCTTCTGGCAAAGAGGACTTAATATGGCTGTTTAAATTCCCCGCAATGGTATCCATCACCAAAGTGGCACCTAAGACATCCGGTGATCTGATTTCAAAGAGATAGTTATCGACGCCAAATATTTCATTCCATCGAAAGGTAAACATGCTGTCGCTACTTATGGTACCATCTAATGGCGCAGCCAATATTGGCACTACTCCATTTAAGTCACTGGTAGTATCTACCTGAAAAGTGCGGTGGAAATAATCGCTAGAACTTACGCTGTTTATGGCTCGAATTCTCCATTCATAAATTCCTGGCCTAAAAGTGAAAATAAATTGAGTTCCCGAAACAGTTGAATCCACAACTAATCGACGCAAGGAAGCAAAGCCTCCTTCAGCAACAGATATTTGATAATTGTCTGCACCATCTACTTCGTTCCACCAAAACAATATGGTTTGATTTGTGGTTTGAAAGTTATTCGGTGGATGCACGACCACTATCTGTCTGTTCTTTATGTCTTCCTCAATGATGTCCTCACAAGAAGCGATGAGGAATGCAAATAAGACTAATAGGAATGTAAACTTTGATGTATTCATTGGTTAATGGATTGTACGTAAATGGTTAAATACAAGGTCCTTTTCTTCGTTCTTGGGGATTCCTCAATTTCAAAGGTCGTTGCCGATATTTTCCCATTGAAATTTTTCTTTTCAAATTCATCGATGAATCTCAACATGTCCAAAAAAGCACCTGTCAATACAATTGGAGAAGTTGTCAATTCAATCCCTTCATTTTCATGCAAGAAATAATCCGGAAATCTCTTTAAAGATAAATCGTATTTCTCAATTAGTAAGGTAACCTCTGAGAGAAGCGCTTGCCGCATTTCCAATATGCCTGAATAAAAGCGGTTACTACTTCCTTTTACTTGTTCCAACTTTTTCTCCAGTATCTTAATTCTTAAGGGTGCGTCTTTCACCTGATCTAATGTTGTTCTCGCTTGATTCAAATCTTTCTTCAACAATACCGTCTCTTGAATGGCTATATTCCAACTGATCCAACAAAATAGTAAGACCACAATACTCAAGACGATATTTCTTCTTTTATAGCTCACTAGATTCTTATTTGGATAAAGAAGGCGTTTTGATTTGACTTTTCTAAGGACTGATAATCTTTGATATCAATGGACTTGATCCAATCCTCCCCTTCTAAGCGTTTAACCCATTGATCGAAGACAGCAGTTTGATCACTAATTCCTTTGATGTTAATCAAGCCAATTTGGAAATCTACATCTTCTCCCTTTTCTATTTTTCTTTTTGAAGGGTTGATTTTCAAAACATTCCAACTGATACCTTGTGGCTTCGATTCCGCCAATTTATCTGCATAATAGGCATGCCGAGATGAAGAAATTAGATCTGTGGACTTGAAAAAATCTTCATTCCTTTTAACTTCCGCCTCCAACAATTTCAATTTATCCAATTGGCCTTTATTGATAGCTAGTTGCTGAGAAATGTTCGAGTATTCTGTATTGTATTCTTGAAAAACAAAGAAGTTGATCAACAACAACAATAGAAAGAAGGACAGTGCTCCTATCAATCCAAGTTTAAAAATTCGATGCTGTGTAAACTCCCTATGATTTATTGCAAAAATATTTTGCTCTACACCAGAGATGGGATTGAAGAAACGCAGAGAATTGGCAAAGGCCATCAGTTTATCCGAATTGATGTTTTCTCCTGCCAAGTCAATCCGATCGTTAAGAGGCGAGGTAGACTCTTCCACTCCGACTAGCCGATTTGATTCCAGTGAGAGTTTGAGCTTATCGATATTTATTTCATCGACATTTAAGAGATGAGCAATGTTTTGAATGGGTAGAAATCCCAATTCTAATCCCAATAGATGTATTCCCAAGTTTTGGAATATTCCTTCCACTTTTTGGAATAGGGACTTCCTCAAAACCATCAACCAATGGAAGTCGCTATTGGCCTCTACCAACTGAAAATGGAAGTCATCGATCTTGGTATTGGGTAATGCTTTTTGAAATATATCCACTTCATTTTCCCTATTGGATACTTTTACCTTCTTGCGGAGAACGCCTTTCCCACTAATGGATAAAAAAAGTGGAATCGATTTGTCCCACTTTATGTCCATCAATTCTTTGAATGAGCTGCCTTTCACATTCTCTGCGATAGAGATCTGACCCTTGATTAAAACGGTCTGTATAAGTTTATACTCTATCTCCTCCTCAGACTTATAGATGATCTCTAAGCCGTAAGATTTCTTTCCTTCAACAATCGTTTTAATCCAATCATTTAGCATGATTAATAAATAACGGTTGGTTTAATGAAAATATTCATCTGTGTGGTACTTCTGGAACGTGTTCTGCGCCCAAAAATCCACTTCAGAACTGGTATCCTGGCAATAAAGGGCAAACCTGAACCGGAATCATTTCTACTCTTTTCTTCTAAGCCTCCCAAGAGCACAACCTCATTGTTTCTAACCCTAAGTGTAGAAGTAAAATTTCTGGTTACTGTACCTGGAGGAGCTTCATCTGAAATCCTTTCGGTAAAATCGGATTGCTCTACACTTATATTTAAGGTGATTTGATCATTGCCACTGACAAATGGTGTAATGGTAATGTTAAGGTCTGCATCTACCGATTCAAAATTTCTAGTGATGATATTTTGTGGATTTTGGGCGCCAATCACATTGTTGGATTCCACCACATAATATTCCGTATTGCCAATACTTAGTTTGGCTTCATGCCCATTCAATGTAGCCAATTTGGGTGTTGACCTTACTTGCAAGGCACCATCGGTCTCCAAAGCCTGAATACTCAAATTGAAATTTGGCGTCACCTTGCCCAAATTCACGGCCGATCCCTCATTGATGTTTTCAATCACATTGTTGATGGAAGCTGCACTAAAGTTGAAGTTGGCATCCGGCAAGATAGTTCCAGTGGTAGGTCCAGAAGGTTCCGTACCTAATCCAGCGCTAATTCCTGTGGTTATGCTCCTGTTCTTTCTATAATCTACGATGATGATGTCGATAGCGATGACAGGCACCAATTGATCAATTTTTTCGAAGAAATTGATTAGATCTTCTGTTTGCGGTACTGATCCACTGATCACTATGCTGTTTAAATCGGCAAATTCTTTAAGCTCTACTTCCTCTTGTAAGTCTGCTGGTATGTAGGTAATTATATCTTCAATGGAACGATTCCTAAACTGATACACTGTTGTCTTCCGCAATCCTTCTGCTTTTCTTTCTCCAATGATGTAAATGTTGTTTAGTTTTTTGAAGGTAAAGGAAGTTGACTCAAAAAGGTGATCCAGTATATCGTCAAAAGAAGCGCCATTTAAATTGATGGATTTATTGCCTTGCAGATTGTCAAAGAGGTAATAATCTACTTCCAATTCCGCTAAAATGGATTTGATGATATCATCGATAGCTACATCCTCTCCTTTAACTTGAATATCGCTGATGTTGTTCACTTCTAAGAAGAGACCCTCAACTGGTTTTCTTTTATAATCCTCTACATTATTGGAAGTCTGGTTTTGCAGATTTGGATTGTTGGTTGGAGAAGCATTGGCTTTCTTTAACTCTAAAAGATAAACCCCATCATCGCTAAGTGAAGATTGCATTCCATTGGCGAAAGCAAATTTCTCCATGGCATTCGTAAACGGCATGTCTTTGATAAATACCGAAACCTGTCTACCGTTCACTTCCGGAGAAAGGATAATGTTCTTATTGGATTCCTTGGTGATCTTTTTTACTACCTCTGCCAATGCATGTTTATTGAGGTCCAGACTCAATAGATCACCATTTCGCTGATAGATCACCCGCAAATCATCTTCTTCCTGAACTTCTTCTTGCTTGGGTACATGTTTGGAAATGGAAATGATATTGCCAATAAACTCCAATTCCAAATCGAATTTCTTGGCCAAGAAAACCAATACATCAGAAACGGTCACATTGGAGAAATTGTTGATGATCTGCACGCTTAAACCTTCATCTACACTAAGGTTTAAATCGTTGGAGTTCGCTATGCTCCGGATAAACTCTTCTAGACTAACCCCACTTACCGATAGTTCTACTTTGTTGAGCAAACCTGGATTATCTACCGCCAGAATTTTTAATTCATTTTCAATCTTATCGTAGCGATCTTGCGCGGACAGGTATCCCGAAGCAAGGAAAAACAAAGTCAATAGGATATATTGGAAAAATCTCTTCATCGTTCTAATTGGCCATCAATAAATAATATACTTCTTCAATGGATGTCAAACCCTCTGCCAACATATCAAAGGCTTTGTGATGCAATTGTACAACATTCATCTCTTTTAATTCTTTTTCCACCCTAAATTCTTCACTTTTAACTTTCTCTGCAAGGATGTTATTGATCGGAATAATTTCATAAACGGCCTTCCTTCCGCTGTATCCTGTATAAAAACATTTTTCACATCCTTGAGGTGTACAAACGGTATCAATTGCGTAAGGCGGTTTAAAACTATCCGGAAAATTGATTTCCTCCACAGAAACACTTTGCTTGCAATCTGGACATAAAAGACGAACCAAACGTTGCGCAGCGGTAACATTTAGTGTACTTGCCAGTAAATAAGGCGGTACGCCCATGTCTATCAATCGAGAAATGGTACCCCAAGCTGAATTGGTATGTATGGTCGACAACACCAAATGTCCGGTTAAGGCCGCTCTAATTGCCATTTTAGCGGTTTCTCCATCTCTTATCTCTCCCAACATGATTATATCCGGATCTTGCCTTAGAAAGGATCTTAGGGCTGCGGAAAAGGTCAAACCAATATTTTCTTTCAATTGCACCTGATTGATGCCCGGCAAAGTATATTCAATTGGATCCTCTATGGTAATGATGTTGGTTTTCTCATTATTGAGTTCCTTCAAAGTTGCGTAGAGGGTTGTTGTTTTACCTGAACCTGTAGGGCCACTAATTAGGACAATTCCACTGGATTTCTTAACCGCTTCCAAATAATGCTTAAGCTGAATTTCGTTGAAACCCAATTTCTCAATGTTAAGGTCGGTAGCATCTCTGCTCAACAATCGAAGCACCACCTTTTCACCATATAAAGTAGGCAATACGGAGACACGAATGTCAAAGCTGTGGCCCATCTCATTGAAAGAAATTCTTCCATCTTGTGGCAGGCGTTTTTCCGCAATGTCCAGATTCGCCCGAATTTTCAGTTTGTTGACCAATGCCGGATAATCCCCATGTTCTATGACATATTTTTCAATGAGTTTCCCATCGATTCGAAAACGGATGCGGCATTTCTCTTCGTAGGTTTCTATGTGGATATCACTACAGTCCAAGGTCTCTGCTTCTGAAATCAATTGGATGACAAAGTCATACTCTCTGCCCAATTGAAAGCCAGAATTGGATGCTGTTCTTTTCTCTTGGTTCTGGTTTCTGTAATACCTGCTTAAGGTTTCTTGGATTACGGCTTCCTCTATAATTTCTATGCGGATGTCCTTGCCAAATACAATTTCCAGTTCTTCTTGTAGACTCAATTTGTCTGTAGAATCATCGGTATAAAAGGTGATGCTTTTCTCCTCTTGTTCTTTTGGGATAATGCGATAATGCCAAGCCTGCTCTGAAGTAATCAGTTGCTTCTCCTCTGCCGCCAAGCTTATGTTGCCTATCGATTCTTTCACCCTTGGAGATATTTAATGAATAAACTATTATCGGCCAATTGTAAAGCATAGAATTGATCCAAAACCAGAATCAAAGCCAACAAGAGCGCCATTACCCCTGCAAGTGGAATGCTTTCTTCCTTTCGCTTTATGCGTTTTAAGTATAGCACATAAAACAACAAGGCAGTAGAAAAACCCAAACATAAAAAGAATAGGAAATTGGGTACACTAAATACAAAAGCGCAAACCACCAAAAAGAGCAAATCTCCCAAACCCAAATGGCTATCGATTATGTTGACGAATTTTTTCTTTTTCATGGAAAAATAAATACTGACCAAGGTCCAGTTCAATAGAACGAAACCCAAGTTTAATAAAGTATTCTGCCAAAAGTTATGATCGATCTTCGCCTGGCTAATCAGATGTATTATAAGAATTAAAGGGAGCAGCCACCAGGATATTTCTCTGGATTTAATATCTTGGTAGGCCAGTATGACAAGCAAGACCATGAGGGAAGTAAAGGCAATCCAAAACATCTAATCTTTTATGGTTTCTTTCAATTTTTTCTCCTGATCAATTTCCCAAACATTGAATACCCCATCTCCATCAAAATCGGTGATGGCGGTAGCTGTTGCTTTGAAAGTGTTGTTGGTGGCTTCCAAGATTTCGATCTTATAATTGGCAGAACCACCTTCGCTAACCAAAGCCACATGTTCAAATCCTATTTCTTCAAAATCTGTAGAATATTTGGAATACATGTAGAAATGACTTTTCTGTAAAGTATGGACGTGTTCCAATTGCAATTGGGCTTCTGTGCTTTTCGCTTTAGAAATTAAAGGCATTAATTTTGGCAGGGCCAACAATACCAAGATTCCAATAATGATCAATACGACCAGTAGTTCCGTAAGGGTAAACGCTTTGATTTTCTGTTGCATATTTTAAAAAAATCGGATACCAAATGTAAACATTTAAAGGTCTTTTTTAAACGATAAAAGCCAATGAATAGGATCAAATTCTTTGGCAATTTTTAAGGCCACTAATGTGCTTTTAAATTAAGCAATTATCTTCTAATTATTGCATGCCAGAACCAATCTCGAAAAGCGGCAGATACATGGCAATTAAGATAATCCCAACAAATAGTCCAATGAAGATAATTAGTATGGGTTCCATTAGGCTACCAATGGTCTTGGAACTGTTCTCTGTTTCGCTAGCATACTGCTTGTGCAGTTGCATGAACACTTCCGATAACTTATTGACTTCCTCCCCAACTTTAATCAGGGAAACCATTTTTAATGGAAAAATGTCGTGTTCGGCCAAGGTCTTGTGAAATAGATTCCCCCGAATGATGCCTTGCTCAATTTCTTCTAATGCTTTTTCTAAAGGATAAAAGCTCACCATCTTTCGAACCAAATTAATGGAGTTGACCAAAGGATTCTCCACCCCTGTAAGCAAGGCCATGGAATGGCAAAAGCGAGCGAGGTAATTTTTTTGTGCGATGCTCCCAATTACTGGAGTTTTTAGCAAGAGCAAAGAAGCGTATTTGCGAAACCACCATTGTTTTCTTTGGCTCCAGATTACAATGACTAGTGAAAGAACAATAAATATGGCCAACAATCCATTCTCTTGAATACCATCAGAAAGGGAGAGAACTACTTGAGTTAGGTAAGGCAAATCCCCACCAAAACGCTTGAATGCATCTTCGAAAATGGGTACAATGAAATTCAACATGAAAAAGACAGCGGTAAGGGCCGTACTCAAAACAATAAGTGGATAGGAAAAGGTACTGACCAATTTGCGTTTGAATTCAATTTTGTCTTCGTAGAAAGAAGCCAGATCCTTTAATACTTCATTGATGTTGCCACTTTCTTCTCCGATTTTGATGCTGAAAAACTCATAATCTGTAAAGTTTCCAGTCTTCTGCATACTCTCCGACAAGGTACTGCCGTTCACAATGTTATCCAATAAATCTTGAAGTATTACTTTGGTCTTTTTGTGCTTCTCTCCTTCCAGTGAAAGTTCTATGGCCATTCGGATGTCTACCCCTGCGATAATCAAAAGGGATATTTCCGAATACAGCCGATATTTTTTCTTATCGCTTAATCCTTTACTCCAGGAAATGTCTTTATTCAGTGCATTGATCCAAGAGTCGGCATTTGGATTTTTATCCTTGCTTTCTTTGGTATTGGATTTGCGGATGTCTGAAATATCAATTCCCAATGTTGATTTGGCTTTTTGCGGTTTGATTTAAGGGAAAAATAAGCACATATTCGCGATTGTTGAGCTTCCACTCCAACTTAATTTGCTTCAATTGATTGGCATATTGGTGTTTCTCTGTGCTCCACTTTAGTTCATCCACCCCAAATTCATAGATCTGCTCGCCTTGTTTGCGTTGGATTTTATCTTTTGCAAAATTGTATTGGTAGACACCATCTTGGGTCTTTACCGTCGGACTGCTTTTGTCCATGCTCCAAATTTGATTCCGGTTGAAATCCATTTGCATCAAAAAGTGCAAATTGTGCATTTGTTCGCTGTGCTTCATCAGTGCTCTTTTCAGCCCAAAAGTCTTTTGTATGGTATCGTAGGCGAAATAACTGATGGTTACCAGTATTGCACCAATAGCCAATGCAACCACCAGTTCTACAATGGAAAAAGCTTTTAGTTTCTTAATCTTCTTCATGCAGCAATAAATGGTTGATTTGATGTATGACTTTATCCTCTTTCCAAACGCTTATGCTTATTTGATCCAATTGATTGTTTCCGGGATAAGCACGGACTTCTATATCGATGATGTATTCATCTGTCTTGATTTCCTGAGAGCGAGCACTCAACTCTCCATTGGCAATTTGTTGGAATATTTCGTCCGCTTTTAAGTGGACTTGATGATCCGCATAGGTATTGGTAGACTTTAGGTTGAAGATCATAAAGGATAAGACGATCATGATGGTGATCAGTGACATGGACACCAAATTCTCCACCAAAGTGTAGGCCTTTATTTTTTGTTTCAATCCAGCCATTTGATGATTGCTTTATTGCTTTCGCACCATTCGGAAATAAAACCAGAACCTACATAGGCTTTTGGTAGGGATTGAAAATCCAAAACGGCATCCAATAGGTGGTTTTCGTAAATGGAAGAAGTGGTTTTGAGGTAAAACTTTTTGCAGGCAGTGGTGCCATAAACTTCTCCTCGATGATTTAGGTTGTTGGAAGCATAAACGCTGCCATAGACTTTTGCTCCTTCCAAAATGTTGATTTTACTAATCGCATTGACCCTTTCATCATAAATGGAAATGACCTCTCCCCATACCGTACTTCCCTCCTGCATTTCTAAAAGGGATTGGTTATTCTCCGAATAAACCACTAAAGCAGATGGATAGTCCAATTGCACATTCTTGCCCAAGATCAAGGTATCGCTTACTACTGCTTGCAAACTGCCTTGAAAACCATCTTCAATTTGGATGTAAGGGGCAGCAATAAGAATGTCTTCTGCCAGAAACTCGCTGCCAATGACTACTTCCTGATCGGAGCGCAGCAGAATGGGCCCTTGGAGTCGGCCAGCATTTAAATAAATGGGATTTGGGGAATATATCTGCAATTGACTTTGGTGGGCAGACCTTTGGATGTTGATATAGGCCTGATCGCTGGCTTGTTCAAAGTAGTAAACTGTATCTGCCTTGGAATGGATTCCATTCCATGTTAAATCTTCTATAGATTCAATACTCTCTTTTCGAATGGCTGGCAAGGAATTCTGACTCCTCAATCGTTGACCTTTTAACAATTCGGAACCAGAAAAGCTTTTGCCTTCGATAAAGGCCCTTTTGAGACCACGCTCAGAAAGCATGGCATCTCCAATTATTCTGCTTTCCCCTGCTATCGATAAGGGCTGATTGCGGTCAGAAAGGTAGAGCGCCAATTGATGTGCTTTGTGGTAGGCATTGCCTGCTATGGCAGCCTTTTGGAAAGTGTCTTGTTGGAATACCGTTTCTGTTTTAAGCAATTGGTATAAACCCCAGGGAGTAGCAGTGATTTTCACTCTGGAAAAATCATCTTCCCGATAAAGCTGGCGATACTCTCCTTCTATCTCTTCTTCATTGACCAATAATAAGTTTATGGCGGAATTGAGATGGTGTATGGCTTTTACCCTGCCCTCATCTCTCAAAGCATACAATTGGTTGTAATGAGATACCAAAAGGTAAACCGAAGCCAAAGCGCTCAATAAAAAGGAAATAAAAATGGCGTAGAGTAAGGAGCCTGCTTTTAGCATGGTTTAGCAAGAGATTATTGCACTAATTTAAGCCTAGATAATGAGGAATAATAATTGCAAAGTCATTCTCTTTATATGATATGTCTCTCTCAAATTAGTAATTGCAAATTACAAATTATAAGTAAGTGTTTTGCTAAAACGCTTAGGTGGGTATGAATAGATTCTACTTACTAAGATTTTCTATAAATTTTACCAAGAAATATGATTCCAACAATAATTAGAACTATGCCAAAATAAAGATTTAAAGAATCTAAATTTAACTTAGAAGATCCTACTAAGATAATTCCTATCAATATTGCAAAAACAAAAATTCTAACACAACCTATATCATCTGATAACCAACTCATAATGTTATATTAATCATAGTCATTCAACCTTTCTAAACCTAGTTCTCAACTACGCTTAGGTGGGGCGATTTAGAAAATCGTTTAGGTAATTAATTTAGTTCTATACTTAATAGGTTGTATTCAATAAATCTTCTGTATTAAAATCGCGCCATTTTGTTGGAATCTTATCTTCAATACCGAAAGCTTCTGCTTGGTTTAATAGCTTTGATATTGTTTCATAATATCCAAACAATTTACCTTTCTCAAACTCTCCTTGTGCGTTTCTTTTAAGCTCAAAGGCTTCTTCAATTAACTGATTTATTGTATCTTCTAAATAATGTTGCATAATTTATATCAATTACCCAAGATTCCTCTTAGAATCTCTAGTTGTTCTCTAGCATTAGTTACTTCCCCCTTCTAAGCGTACTTTGTCACTACGCTTTTATGTCTTATCCAAACCATTCAAATAATCCAGCCCTGTATAATTTCTTGCACTTCTGTAAATGTACTTATCTGGGTTATAGAAATTGTGCTCATTCTATAAAATAAACTTATTATATAATAGATTATCAATAACTTATACAATAATACTAAATATCATCCAGGATACAGTTGTGCAGTGGAGGAGAAATACTAATCATTACCAAATAAGCCAACGCAAAAGAAATGGTGTGTATTTGTATTGGTTAATAAACTCTTTACTTTCTGCTATTTGCAAACATGCTTCATTAGCAATTTTTATATTATTGTCAATATTGATTTGTGATATAGTAGTTTTAATTTCCTTAAACTGTCTGAAAGTGTATAACGTTTTATTCATTATTGAATCTGAAGTGTTTAATAATTTCTCAACAATGGTAATATCTACCTTAGGGTTTTTAAACTTCCTGTTTCTTAATTCTAAATATGAATCATAAATTTTTACTCCTTCATTAAATCTCTCAATATTATAATTGTAGATAAGGTAATTATACATTTCATTTAATTCTATTAAATACTCTTTAACCAGGAAATTACCATTGCCATTGTTCTCAATTCTTTTTATCTTATTCTTTATTCTAATAGTGTCTTCAATTTTTAATTCGTAACTCATTGAATCTATTAACTTAATATTCTCATTTATAAAGTCAATTTGTTCCATATTATCGAATTGATTAAATGACAGCATTGGCTTAACATGTTGCCAAATTGGATCAAATGGCATGTGATCTTGAATAAATGAATCTGCTTCTATTAAAAAGTAATTATCTGTAAAATCATGGAAGTATTTACCATTTCTAACATATCCGGCAGACCATGTTGGATCAATAAAATAATAACTATCTCCTAACAGTGTAACATTCCATGCATGACCATATCTTGATGTGTTACCATCTGCATCTCTAGTATAACCTTTTACAACAAAAGTGTTTAAACCTGCTTCATTTGCCATTGCAGCAAATAATTGAGAATAATGTTCGCAAACACCTGATTTATTTTCTAAAACATATTCCACAATTTCTAAATTGTTTTTATACCTGATTTCTTGATCATATAAATGTAAATCATACTTGATATTGTGTGCTATCCATCTGTAGATGGCTCTTATTTTAAGCTCATCTTCCTCTATTTTATCAGTAAGCAAGTCTGTAAGCTTCTTATAATCTTCTATTGAATCAGTTATAGATATAGCATATTGATCAACATTGCTATAATTGTCTTGACTAATTAAAGTCTGCCATGAAATTATAAGAAAAAATAAGGATTGGATTTTAAACATTGACAATTAACCATTCAACACAATTATATAATATTCTTTAATTAATACTTGTGTTCATTATCCTCTTCCTGTTCAAATGTTTTTTCATAAGACATAAAGAATCCCCCAATACCATTCTTATATATATATCTAACTGTTAACCTATTTACCCATATCATTGGAAAGCATAATAAAGAAATAATAATTCCTAAAATTGGATTACCTTGACCATAAATTAATAACGCTATTCCAATAATTAAACTTTGTTGCACTATTACTAACACAAAAGCTGTAAAGAATTTAACAATATCCTCTAAATAATCCATTGCGCTGAGGTTTAGTTACTTAATCTTAAAATTAAGATTATTATAATCTCAATTATTTTCATAAAACAACTGATAAATTCAAAGTTATAAATTTAATCCTAAGATTATCAAATTAGGCTACTTACGGTTATTGTTAAGCTTTCATTAGAATGTATATCAACTGAGATTGATAAGATAATTTCTACTTTTTCATCATAAAAAAATTCACCATACAATAAATTAAAATCTCCAAGATGCTCTTCGTAATTTTCTAATTTTCTTAAGTCTATACTTTCATATGATGATTTTAATTCTTCAATAAGATTATCTATATCTTTAAAGTTACCATTGTACACAGAAATGGTCAATCCATCGTTAGGAACAATTTGTAATTGGATTAAACTATCTTTTGAACAATATGCATAACTATATTCATCTTTATAACAATTCTCTAATCTCCAAGTATTGTTAAATTCCTTAATATAATCATCATTAGATATTAGACTGAGAAGTTCATCTTTATTGCAATAGAATAATTCCTTTTCCTTATCATTTTCACAAGAAATTGATAACAAAGAAAAAATTGAAATAAATATAATCTTTAAACTTTTCATTGAATTTTATTCATTTGTTCCAATTTATGAATTCTTCTATTAATGGAGTTAGTACATTTATTCGGACATAAAATTTAAGACTGTTTGTTATAAACAAATATCTTAGAGTTATGAAAAAGAGAAATTATAATCCTGAATTTAAAGCAGAAGTAGTCAGGTTAAGTTATCGGCGAGAGAATCTAAAAGAGTTAGCTAATGAATTGGATGTTCCTGTACAACGAATTTATAAATGGCGTCGAGCAGCAAAAGATGGGCTAATGCCTAAAAGCAAGCCTGCCGTCACAGAAGAAAGTTCATTAGAAGTAAAACAACTTAAAAAAGCACTTAGAGAGAAAGAATTAGAACTTGAGATTTTAAAAAAGGCCGTTCACATCTTCTCCAAGAGCGATGGGAAATCTATCAGTTTATAGCCACCTATAAACATTTATATCCCATTGAGAAGATGTGTACAGTATTAAAAGTGAGTAGGAGCAGTTATTATAGATGGTATAGTTCAGGCCCTTCAAAGAGAGCAATAGAAAATAGTATGTATAGCAATTTAATAAAACAGCTATTTGAAGAAAGTAATCAGGCTTATGGGAGTCCAAGAATAACAGCTGCGTTAAGAAGAAGAGGTTATATTATTTCTGAGCGAAGAGTTCGAGCGTTAATGCGTATAAATGGTTGGAGAAGTAGAATGAAAAAACGATTTAGGGTAACTACTAATTCAAATCATTCTCATTCCATCTGTAGAAATCATTTAAATAGAAATTTTACGGCTAATCGTCTAAATGAAGTTTGGGTAAGTGATATCACTTATATTAAAACAGCTAAAGGTTGGTTATACCTTACAACTATTATCGACTTATATGATCGTCAAGTAATCGGTTGGTCATTGAGCAATAGTTTATACACCGAACAAACAATTATTCCTGCATGGAAGATGGCTAGCTCAAAAAGGCAATTAGTTGAGCCTCTCCTTTTTCATTCAGACAGAGGTATACAGTATGCTTCAAAGGAATTTAGAAAAATACTAGAATCTCATAGTTTAATTACTCAAAGTATGAGTAGAAAAGCGAACTGTTGGGATAATGCAGTAGCAGAGAGCTTCTTTAAAACATTAAAGGTTGAGTTAATCTATCATCAAAAATTTAACTCCCTAGATGAAGCTAAATCAAAAGTCTTTGAATACATTGAAGTATGGTATAATAGGAAAAGGTTACATTCTTCATTAGGGTACAAAACTCCTTGTGAAGTAGAATATGAATTTAATAAATTAAATCAAGTGGCATAGGTCTTAGAAAATATGTCCGACTTTTTGTAGGAAGTCCATCCAGCCGGAACGTAATTATTTGGAAGGAATCGGTGAAGGTTTTGGAAGGGATTACAGTTATGAATGGAGTGTATTCAGTCCTTCTGAGGGGGAAGAAATTCTTCGGGCACAGCAGGCTAAATCTGAAAGAAGAAAGATTTTGCTGAGAACCATCCCGAAACAAATTGAAAACATTAAAAACGGTTATGAGGCTCGTCCTGCATCATACGGCTTTCGTAATGACAAGATTATTGATACCAAAACGGGTCAACGGAGAGCTATCCGCCGAATTAATCCTGATGAAGCGAAATACATTTATCGTATGTACGAACTTAAAGGGGAAAGAAGAACGAATCGTAAGATTTGTGAAGTACTTAATCAGGAAGGTTTTTTGACCCGTGCTAAAAATGCTTGGCTGCGTGATCGAAATGGTAAACGAATTTGTATTCAGGGAAAGATTGGAAGAAATCCACTTAAAGTCAATCAGGTGAGCCGCTATTTATCTCATGTCAGCTATGCAGGCTTTAAGTCTGAAAAATGGACGTGGGGTAAACTGATTAAAGCCAAACATGAGCCTATTGTTTCGATTAAAATGTGGAACGAAGCCAATAAAGGCAAATGGTTCATTTTAAAAGACGGGAAAGAATATCGTTTGATTGACCTAACGAAAGTGAAACGAAAAAAATCAAATGAGAACCCTGATTTTCCATTTAAATCGCTGATTCATTGTCCGCTTTGTAATTGTAGAGTGAAAGCGGCTTTTTCTCGCAGTAAGTCAGGTAAACGCTATCCCTTTTATTTCTGCAACCGGAAGCATCCCCAGATTTCTATTAATGCCAATGAGTTGACCGCCATTCTGAAAGAGGAACTCGCTCAAAAGAAGTTTATGAAAGAGCAGATTGTATTCTTGGAAAGTGGGATTCGCTTAGCATGGCAGCAAAAGTTCGGTAGCGAAGAAGCTCTTATTAAAAGTAGAGAAAGGGAGATTCAAACTTTGGAGCGGGAAGCTAGTCGTTTGGCTGCCAATATTGGACGATTATCTATTCCTGAGCTTATTATTGAAACCGAAAAGCAGTATCAGATCGTAAAGGATAAGATAGCTTTCTTGAAAGCAGAGAATAAGAAAAAGGTCCGACCATCTGACGAACTTTTGGAGCAGCTTTTATCTTACTGCAAAAAAATCGTCGAACACCCCGCCGAAGTGATCTTTAGCCCAGATAATAAAGCTGATTTACCTATTTATTGGAAGCTGATTTTTAATAAGCCTATTACCCTTGAAAACATCAGGTGTCGAACACTTATTTTTTCACGTCTGATGCGTCCTAAAGAGTGGTCTGCTGTTTCAAAGGCTTCTATGGCATGCCATAATGATCTTGGGTCGAACACTTTTGTCAAAGAATTGGAGAGATGGGTCAATCTAATTCAAGATTGATCTATAATATAGTAAAACATCCTGTTTACTTGGTTCAAGTCTTAAGTTTAAATTCCTTCCCTCTAAGTAATTTTTTGCATTCAAAGCATTTTCCCTAGTTATCGGAAAATTAATATCAGGAGATGAGAAGCTAAATATGACTTCATTAGCTTTTTCATCAATATTTTCAACTGATAACTCTAAGAAGTTCAAAATATATTCTACTTCCCATTCCCCAAAAACACCAGTCAAATACTTATCAAGGATAAAAATTAAATGTAAACTACTTATCCTCTGATTTTCATCAAAGTTCCCATAAATGCTTGAAGAACTCTTTTGTTTTATCCTTGAATCAGCATACTCTGCAACTTCTCTTTTTAATTGACCTAAAAAAAGAACGTTTGTTTCTCCTTTTTCAAGATAGTTTATTAGATGAAAAAGATCCATAAAAACTAGTTTGATTCCCCTTATAAGAACTAGTTTTGGCTTACTTTCCAGTTTTTGTAAAGATTCTCCAAAACCTCTGACACATTTCTTACTTCCATTGATTGGAGTTCGTTTGTTGAATCATATTCTAAACCTAATTCTAACAATAGCTCTTCTAAGTAAAGAAGCAGCCTATTTTCTTTTAATGCAGTCAATATTGAACCTATATAGCCTTGATACTCTGACATAGCCACATTACCATCAACACCTATAGGGTTCCAACCAGCTAATACTAAATTAATTTCTCTTACTAATTTTTTCATCATTTAAACGGAATAAACATTTCATCAGCCGCATTACTAAATGCAGTTACAACTTTACCTTTGGCATTTACCACAACCGTATTTCCACCAAGTGAGTATCTAATTTGTGGTCCATGTCTTCCCATACCATGAATAGCTTTTCCTTCCCTAACTATCTTTAAAATATCAACAGCTCTAAACCCTCTCTGTATAACTTGGTTTATACCATGTTTTGTAAAGCTCTTAATTATTCCACCAGCAACTCTTCCCGTTAACTTAAATCCACCACCAAAAGGCAATGTTGCTATTTCAATTGCTGTTTGCGTTATTGGATGACTTACAAAATCCTTTTGCCCTTGATAGATTGCATCAGCAACAGGATTACCTTGTGGTTTTAGCGTTGGAGTAACAGTATTGGGCAAGCAGTCTAAACATTCGGTTGTTATTTCACCAATATCAACGTGTGGATTGTTCTTAATTTGATTCATTGCACTTAAATAACCATCAAGTCCACTAAAGAACCCATTAGCTGTAAGTCCCGCAATTTGTCTAGGCGTTATGCTTGGTATAGAGAGTGAAGGCAAATTTATTCCAGAAAATCCTCCACCGACACCATATCCTACTGCTGCACCTGCAACAGCTCCTCCTAGCATAGCTAATCCAATATCCTTATTACTTCCTCCCGCTAAACCTGCAGTTACTCCTCCTGCTGTCATTCCAATCATTGCCCCTGTAATAGTCTTAGTAGCTAAAGCACTTAGCCCTCCATCAGGGTCAATCTGACTCACAGGATTATTCCCCATACCAAGATAAGGAGAGTGATACTGTCCATAAGGATCAGTACTTGTCCATCTTGCTAAACGACTATCCCACATCCTTAGCTCAAAAGCATCTAAGCCCGTTTCTTCATCTTTGGTGGTAAATTGTCCTTGATATCCATGTTCGTACTGAGGACTGCTTACACTGTTTCTCCCAGGCAAGGGTTCCCCAAAAGGATAATAGTCCTTGTAAGTCTTACTATGAATGACTTTCAAAGGATAATTGTGGTTGTATGAAAGTTTTAAGCAGCCCATTATTTTGAATGTTTTTTCTTCAATTTTTCAGGT
>JGI12316J15310_10000015_pt12 | contig 18071 bp, 3 predicted proteins | sample MarCyaLeptolynsp_FD_15310 | JGI IMG/M metagenome (IMG submission 15310)
CGGGATTGCGCAACACTTGCTTGATGCCGCCTTTGGGGAGAAGCATCAGGGCAAAGTCGTCGCCAGCTCTCATCTCGAAGCTTTTGACCCCCAGGTAGTCGCCGTGGTTCCAGTTGCGCTCGCCGAGTTCGCCACTGAAGCGAGCGCCCTCGTGGTAGTCGCTGATGAGGATGTGACCGAGTTCGCTGTTGCTGAGGGCGCGGTCGGTGGCGGCGGCGATGAAGGCTTCTGAGCCAACTTCGAGATGCTCGATGCCATCGAGACTGAAGGCGGCGAGTTGGCCGCGATAGGCACCGCCGTCGAAGAGGTAGTCGATGGTGATGGTGCCGCTGTCGCCAACGGTGAAGATGCCGGGGTCAACGGTGGCGCGGGTTTCGCTGAGGGCGGATAGGGCGGGTGTGGGGTCGTCGATGAAGGGGAGCGGGTCTAGCGCTTCGGGGAAAGACTCCGGGTTGGCGAGAGCGTCGATGCTGGGAGGCAGGACGCTGTTGCTGTCTGCGATCTCTCCGTCATCTACGTCGAGCGAGTCTAAATCCAGTAGCGAGGGATCTGGGGCGTCGTCTATGCCGTCGACGAGACCGCTGGGGGTCAGGATCGGCTCTAAGATGAAGCTTTGTATGTTGGAGCGGTGATGATATCGAGCAAAATACGAGCGTTGTAACTTAGACCAAGTCTGGAAGATAAGCCTGAATATACCCATGATTTTAGGGATATGCTCTCTAAAGAATGAAATCGCAATTCTAAGGCAAGTGGATAACAGAAACCCAAATCCAGGCATTCCCTAGAAGATCGAGTTTCAGCGCAATGTGAGACAGTTCTGCAACGAATATTTTGACACCAGCATTCAGAAGCGGAAATCTGCGTAGTTTCAGTACTATATAATTACACGTTGCTTTTTGTAAAATCCTTAATAAAAATTCATAAATTCTTGATAAATTTAATATGATTATAGTTTTGATGCTATATGTTCAGGTTTGAATGTTCTCAGAGAGGTCAATGGGGCTGACGAGGATGGAAGGAGCTGAAAATTCTGGTGTTTAGAAGCAGCAACACTGTGATGGCAACGCCGTTTTTGTCTATGCCATTAATGTATTAGTCTACACAGATTTAATCGCGAGAAATTTTTCCTCGATCGAGTAATATTGCAGAGGGCAGCGGGTAGACTGGAACGAATGATGTCCCGTCAAGCCTCTGCAGAACGGGAAAAACGAGCGACAATTACTAAAGTTGACGGAGAAAATGCGGAATTGCCCCTCATTCATCTGGGTCGTACCACGCGTAGTATGTTAATTGCTTGCTTCAACGAGATGATTTTAGGCGAAACAGCTGCAATGTTAGCAGATTTAGAAACTGCCATTTCCCAGGAAGCCCTGGCCCCAAGAACTCATTGCCTCAAGAAGCTACTGGAGTTGCTAGATTGTTTGAAAGATAGCGGACTAGCCTATTTGCAACGAGAGTAGGATTTCGTTCCGCAACCAAATGAGATCGCTCTCCCTCCGAACCGAATGAGATCGCTCTTCCACCAAACCTGATGCGATCGCACCTCTGCCAAATCCAATGCGATCGCGCTTCCCTATCAGCTTGCAGCGCCCTGGCATCGCCTCCCCTTTGAGAATCGCGGAGCAGCACAGTATTGCAATCTTGACAACTCATCTTGACAACTCATCTTGGCAATTCATTAGGAAGGCGCGATCGCGCCTGAGCAAGATAGGATGCGATCGCAGCACGGTATCGCAATTTTCATCCCTAAAACTTGGTCATTGATGAGAAGGCGCGATCGCGCCTGAGCCAGATAGGATGCGATCGCAACGCCCATCTCCTAATCAACCATCAACCATCGCATAAAGCCTTCGGCATACAAGAAAGGCAAAGCCTGGGCGTAGCACGTATCGCGCCTGAGATAGATTGATGCGATCGCACCTTCCGCGATCGCACTTCGATCGTCCGACTTGATATGAGATAAGATCCATGGATTCTGCTGCCTTTAAGAATTGGACTAAAGAATAGCGAACGTTGAGAACGTGGAAACCCCGTTTTGCTCTCTAGTGCGATCGCACTGCCATTTCAGTTCGTATTACGTTGGCGTAGCCTCTCTTTGGAGAATCGCACCAGTCTGTTTAGCTTGGAGTGCGTTGCGCTTTCAGCTCAGCTTGGAGTGCGTTAGAATTGCGTTGGTATAGCTTCCCTGGGAAATCGTACTTTCCCAAAATCAATGCGATCGCAATCCTACCAACCCATGCGATCGCACCCCTCCTCCCCAAGCCAAGGCACCGCTGGATGCGTAAAATCTTAGGCATCCCAAGGCGTAAACTGCCCTTTGAAGAATCGCGCTCTGACCCAAGCAAACAGCTATACGTTTTCTGGATCGATGGGTGCGATCGCAACAGCACCCAAAGATTTACCACAACGTTGTTCTAAGTCCTGCCATGAGGATTACCAAACGGACCATGATACGTGGTACCACTAGGCTTGGTATACCACGTCAGCGATAACAAGGGTAAAGTCCACTTCAATGAGCTGATATAGGAAGCTTTAAAGGCAAGCTGTAATCGGGTAGCACTCGTCAATTCTAGATCGCTGAATAAACCTATATTCGCAATAGCACTCACTCCGATCACAAACTCGGATGTGGCCAAGAATCCCGCTTTTGGCCCCTCTTTGGGGACTTTGTGGACAAAACCATTGAACACAGCAGCCCCACCATAGGTAATACCTGTTTCCGGTGAAAAGGCAACACTACCCTCAAATCGCGGAGTATTCTTAGCATCAATGACTCCTTTTATCTTAAAAGGCTTAATAAAGTCAGGACCCGGCAATGCATCTGTGGCTTTAAACTCAACCGTGACATCAGCTTGTTGGATTGCCCCCGGTTCTTTGATGAAGCCAAACTTCGCAAACGCAGTCGGATTTGTCAGATTGCCTTGTGCCGCAAAACCTTGTTGCGGAGAATGATTTGTTCCGTAATACATCATTAAGAGGTGCAATCCAAGGGGCAGGATCGTTCCAACAACAGCAAACAAATCAGTAGCGCCACCGGCCAGATCGAGAAATCTCTTCACTTTCTGAGATTGCTTGATCCTTCTCACAAGATCTTGCATGATCCGGCCAATATTCACCTCACCCAGGTTCAAGAATCCTGACGGGTCAGTAAAGGCCACAGGATTTGCACTGGCATAAAGATAAGGATGTCTGGTGATCGGCAAATACTCCAAGCCCTCAAACTTGTCCGCCCTGACAAAAATTCCATTCTCAACATCCAGAAAGCGATCCCGCAAATATTGCAACCCCAACTCCGTGTCGAACGGCTCCCCTGTATATAGATGGTTAACCCCGCTGTCGCCCGCCGCCGTCAGAATCCGACCATACGCATCATACAGATACCGATCTGCCGTTCCCTCACCACTGCCATCCGTTAAGAAACGGGTACTGTCGAGATGATCGCCATGATAGTACAACGAGCCAAGATCGCTATGATGCTGAGCCGTCGGCCCTGCACCATGACCATGAGTATAACTCACAACACTACCATCGGGTCGGTACTCTTCCCGTACCTGCACATAGGGCTGCAAAACATCAATCAAATATTCAGTCCGCTCGCCATCCACAATCTTTGCAGTTCGGATGCCTTCATGATTGTATTCATACTCAACTGTTTGAGTTACGCCCCCTTCGGTCGTGTTCGCCTTAATCAAGCGATCTAGATTATCCCATTCATATACGGTCGAGATGTTATCTGAGCTTTCCTGAATGCGATTACCATTATCGTCATAGGCATAAACCGTCACCTCACCATCGTGCGTCGAACTCGTCAGCTGATTGCGGCTATTATATGTGTAAGCAGTCACACCTTCAATCGAATCATTGCGCTCCAGACGATTGCCAACCTCATCATAGGTATAGGTAATCGTACGATCGCCTTCTACGCTGTCAGTAATCGTCTCACCAATCAAGCGTCCGAGTACATCATAGTCATATTCAACAATTCGACCGCTGTTCTCTTCCACCTTCAGAATGTTGCCTGCACGATTTCGAGTGAAAGTCTGACTGAGCAGAATCGACCCATTGGCCTCCTGGTGTTCCAGCTCAATTAACTGATTGAGATCGTTATACCGTCGTTTCTCCACGGTTCCATTGGCCAACTCTGTCTCAACCAGATTGCCAGCCTCGTAGCGATACTTAACCGTCCCGCTCAATGAATCGCGTACCTCTAACAGACGACCTACGTCATCATAGATATAAGTGGTTGTGCCAGTCGGGCTGATAACGCTTAATTCGCCATCTGCACCATAAGCGTAGCTAATCGTCAATCCGTCTGGCGTTGTCCGCGAGATCAAGCGACCCTCATCATCATAAGCCTGAACAGTTGTCCCCGTAGCATCAGTAATGCGCTCTAATTGGCCAGCTACATCATAGGTATACCCCAGCTCGCTACCATCCTCCAGAATTACCCGGCTAATCCGATTCAGATCGTCGTATTCATAAAGCGTCACAGCCCCGTTGAAGTCTATGCTCTGGGCCGGATTTCCAGTTGCATCATATTCAATACTAGAGCGTTTGCCATCTGGCAAGATAACAGCTGTCCGCAGTCCCACACTGTTATATTCATAACGAGTCACATTACCGTTGGCATCCGTTTGGCTAATCAGATTTCCCAGCTCGTCGTAGGCATATTCTGTGCGCTGACCGAGAGCATCGACAACCGCAGTCAATTCGTTCTTGGCATTCGTCTCAAAAGACGTCATGTTGCCGTCAGCATCCGTTATATTTACCCCTTCTCCAAAAGTACCTGCATTGGAAAGAGAGGTGCCATCTGGGTAAATTGTTTCTACCAATATTCCATTAGGATCGTAAACATATTGGGTAGTTTGACCCAACGAATTGGTTTCTGAGGTTCGACGCCCCGCCTCATCATAGGCAAAGGTCGTGACAAAGCCCTCAACATCGACCGAACTGAGTTGACCTGCCACATCATAACTGTACTCAACGCGATTACCATTGGCGTCTACCTCTGCAATAACCTGTCCAATTGCATCGTATTCCACCAGCTGGCGAAGATTGTCGCTCAAGTCGTCCGGCGTGTCATCCGGGTGAATGATAGCCGTCTGCCGTCCCAGAGCATCATATTCATAGCGAGTGGTTCGTCCAATCGCGTCAGTGGTCGCTATCAGTTGACCGATGGCATCATACAACATGCTTTCCTGACTGCCATCTGCATAGTTGATTGCGATCAGATTCCCTGCCTCATCGTACTCAAACTCTGTCCTCCGACCCGACGAATCAATAATCGCGGTCTCTCGGCCCAGGTCATCGTACTCCATGCGAGTCGTGCGGCCCTCCGGATCGGTGATGGCCGTCATCTGACCATTAGCATTATATTCGTAGTCCGTTTCCAGAGTTTGAATACCATCCGGAGTCGTAACTGTAATGCTCTCCTTCAAAACATTACCCTTTGTATCAAAGACGTGAGAGGTGACATTCCCCAACGGATCGATTGACTTCACCCCATGTCCAAATTCATTGAACTCAAAGCTACCGACTTCAACCCCCTGGAAGCTGACAGATGTCGGATTACCTTGCGCATTGAGAGTCATTTCACTCACATTGCCCAGAGCATCAGTGGCAGAGGTTGGATTGCCAAAGCGATCGTACGTATAAGTGGTGGTGTTGCCCAGGGGATCCGTAAGGGTCAGAAGATTCCCACTGCCATCGTAGGCGTAATGAGTTGTATTTCCCAGCGGGTCGGTTGTGCTTAGCAGATTACCTTGACCATCGTAGGTAAATGAGGTTGTATTTCCTAGCGCGTCAGTTTCGCTCAGTATATTGTTGTCTTCATCATAGCTAAACTTGGTAATACCACCCAGAGCATCTTGCCTTTGTAATGTATTGCCTCGCTCGTCATATTCAAAGATAGTAGTGTTGCCCAGCGGATCGGTAGTGATTTCAAGTTGGTTGTCTGGATCGTAGCTGAACCCTATCGTTTGACCTGAAGCATCCTTTAAGCTGGACAGCCGACCATCACTATCGTATTCAGTACGTACCCCAGAGCGACCAAGAGGATCGATAATCTCATTCAGATAGTGAGGGCGATCGGGAACATCATAAACAAACTGAGTGACATTGCCCTCTCGATCTGCCACTGCCGCAAGGTTGCCCTGGTCATCATAGGAATATTCAATCCGATTGCCCTCCGGATCGATAATTGCCACAATGCGATTCTGAGCATCCCGCTCAAAGGTGATATCACGTCCCGTATCGCTGAAAATACCCCCATCGGTAAAGGTCAACTGATTGCCATTCGGATCGGTCGCTGTCAGCAAATCACCAGACTCGCCATCAATTTCATACTCAATTCCATCCTCTGTTGTCAGCATATAAGTGCCACCAAAGAATGAAACCGCTGGATTGTAAGCATAACCGCTGAGGCTATAGAACTCACCTGTATCAGAATTTCGGATCAACGTCTCATCCTGCACCGACAACGTCAGCTCAGAACCATCCTCCGCCACAAATTTGGGATTATAGAGAATTAAGCCCGGCGGAATCGGCGCACCTTGATCCAACAGTGCCTGAATTTCTGGGTCAATCTCTGGCTCAAAGGTAAAGCTAGTGCGCTCCCCACCCGGCAACGTCACAAACACCTTCGTTCCTTCTTTAAATGCCTTAGAGGGAATGCCTAGAATTTCATACTGCTCGTCCCGTCCAATGCTGGTACGTAAATCTGTATCGCGGAACTCCAGCCGCCAACCATAACCCAACTCATCGGTTCGGTTCGCTGCCAACGAATCATAGGTACGCACCACCTGAATCGGAATCCCCGACACTGGCACCTGCAGATCGGTAAACGACAACTGGAAATTACCCAGTTTCAGATCGCCTTCAACATGGACAACCTCCTCAGTGACCGCGATATTGCCGCCAGCATCCCGTGCCGTCAACCGCAAACGGTAACTATCATTGAGCAACAGGGTTGGATCGAACTCACCCAGCACATCGGCACTCACCTCATCCGTACCGCGAGCGATCTCCACAAATGGCGAGCTGCCATCCAGGGGAGCCACCTCCAGCACATAGCCTTCTAGATTGTCATCAACCACGGTACCGAGGATATCCGTGGGAGCGGTAATGACGCCATCCTCAATGTGGCTGATATCGAGGCTCACCTGGGGCCCTTCTGTATCTGTCGGATCCAGCGCCAAAACGGCAGTCGACGCCACTCCTTGATTGCCCGAAGTGTCTGTAGCCACCGCCCGCGCTGTAACCGTCCCCGCGCTCGCCAGCGTCACCGTGGCCAAGCCATAGGCATCCAGCTGCACCGGCTCATCGTCAATAAACAGCTGCAAACCTTCTACCTCGACATCATCTACTGCCAGTACCTGGAAAGTGACCTCAGTGCCCAGATCCGCCTCAAAGCCCACCGGCGTTACCGTCACATTGCCCACCTGCAGCGTCACCCGTGGCGCTTGCGTATCTGCTGTCACTGCCACCTCAAAGTCCTGCGTTACCGTCGCTCCCAAGGCATCAGTCACCGTCACTGTTACTGGATAGTTGCCCAGCTGCTCCGAGGTCGGCGTCCAGCGCAAGCGTCCTGCTTCATCCAGGGTCATGCCCAGCGCTTCAGAATCGGGATCCAGCATGTAGGTGAGGGCATCGCCATTGGGATCTACCGCCTGCACGTCATAGCTGTAGAGCTGCCCCGCCAGCGCCTCCGTCCCCGGCAGCGAACTCACCAGCGGCGGCTGGTTCTCCTGCACCGTCAAGGTAAAGCCCTGAGCAGCGCCCAACTGGCCATCGCTTGCGCCCACCACCAGCTGATGGCTACCCACCACGGGTTCCGCCCAGACGAGATCGCCTGTTTCCGCGTCAATCGTCACCCCAGGCGGAGCCGCAATCAACTCAAAGGTCAGGTCATCGCCATCGGGATCCGTCGCCGTTAATTCATAGACATAGGGTTGCTGGCTATCCGCCTGGAAGATCGGGGTAGACGTAATTGTAGGAGCCTGGTTAATCGGCGTATTGCCCACCACCAGGGTAAAGGTCTGGCGATTGCTGCCGCCTAGTTCATCCATCACCACCACTTCGACAGTATGCTCTCCCAACTGTTCCAGTGTCGGTGTCCAGGTAATCGCTCCTGTGTCCGCATCAATCGTCATGCCATCAGGTCGCACACCCAGGCTGAAGTGCAGCGGATCGCCTTCAGGATCTGTCGCCACCACAGTATAGGTATAGGATTGCTCCTGGGCCGCCTGAGTCGTTGGAACTGAAACAATTTTCGGTGGCGTATTAATCCCCGTCACCTGCAGGGTAAACTCTTGCACCGAGGACGCACCCAGGGCATCCTGCAGCTCCACTTGAATGATATGCTCGCCAATCTGCTCCGGCGTCGGCTGCCAGCTAACCACCCCAGTGGTGGCATCAATCACCATACCTGCAGGTGCCTGCAGCAGCGACCAGACTAGAGCATCGCCATCGAGGTCGAAGCCCGTCAGCGGATACTGATAGAGACGATCCAGATGGGTCAGCGTCAGAGGTATAGACGTAATGCTGGGGGGATGATTGGCCACCTGGTGGGAGGCATTAAGGGTAAAGCGCTGGGTGGCTTGCCCGCCCTGACCATCGCTGACCAGGACTTCAATGGTATGGTCGCCAAACTGCTCGGGGGTGGGGGTCCAGATCAGGTTGTCTTCTTCATCCAACGTCATTCCTACCGGAGCGCTCACCAGGGTGAAGTCCAGCGGATCCCCATCCGGGTCCGTTGCCTGCAACTGATAAAGATAGCTGTTGCCAATGCGCACGGCAGTGCGAGGTCGGGAGACAATTGCTGGGTCGCGATTGGGTGCAGCTTCGATGACCTGCAGCGGCACCGTTTGCGTCGACACCCCGCTGCGTCCATCCCGTGCAATAATCGTAATTTCCCGATCGCCCAGCTGAGCTGCTGTCGGCGTCCAACTGACCAGTCCCGTCTGCGGATCGATCGTCACCCCAGCAGGCGCTCCCGCTGCCAGAGCATAGGTAACAGTATCGCCATCCGCATCAATCGCCGTGGCTTGATATTGGAAGGGTTTGCCTATCTGAGGCATGGCATCTTCAGGGATGAGAGAGGTAAACGCAGGCGGTGTGTTGTCGGGAAGCACCTCGATCTGAATCTGCTGCAGCGCTTGGCCGCCCTGTCCATCGCGTGCCCGCAAGAAGACATCGAAGGTAACCGTATCCGAGACTACATCTCCCCGACCAATCGCAGCCAGCCGCTGCCGCTCTGCTTCCAGTTCGGCATAATACTGAGCCACCTGTTCGGCAGTGGGCGTCCAGACCACCCAACCTGTCTCCGGATCCACCGTCATCCCCTCTGGATTGAGCGTTAGATCGTAGCTGAGCGGATCGCTATCTGGATCCAGCGCCCGCCCCTGGAAAACGAACGACTCACCCGCCTGCAGTTGAACCGTTGGATCTTCACTCAAGAACACTGGATCCTGGTTGGTCAGTTCCGTATCCCCGGCATGGACGCCAAACCAACGATTAATCGTTTCCCCAGTAATAGTCACCGTATCGACATAGGCATCGGTGGTGGGTGTTGTTTGGTCGAAGCCGCTGGGCACAACCTGGCGCAGGGTATAGGTACCGGGGAGTAAATTCTCGAAGATAAAGTGGGACGGATTGCTGACTGCGATCGCACTCGAGTTCAATGCTTCTGGTTCCTGAGTCAATTGCCAGGGTTCATCTGCATCCAATTGACCGTTATCATTCAAATCCAGATAAACTGCTACATTTTCCAGCAACGGCTCAGTGGTATAGCGGGGATCCCAGCCAGCAAACAGTTCAACCAGTTCTTCCACATCCCTGATCTGAATCGCCGCCGGGTCGATCTTCTGAATGGTGCTGAGCCTGGAATACTCGCCCACCCCAAAACCGGTAATGTTAACCCCCTGATCCTGTAACCGGCCCACCACTTCAGCTGCAACCGTTTCATCCAGCGGGCCGTAACCATCTGACAGGTAGATGACATTGGGATCCCCTGGCAACAGATTGACCAATTCTTCAATTGTCTCAATGGTTTCAGTAAAGTTGTTGCGCTCTTGAGGGAAGTACCCTTCCAGGATCTGACGAATATCGGGGACGCCATCGCCATCGCGGTCTGCGAGAGGTGTAGTGTAGGGCTGCACGCCCGGAGTCACCGGATCCATATCCTGAATGACGGCACTGGTATTATGAGGGATCAACCCAATGTTGACCTGGTCGCCCAGTCCCTGACCCACCAGAGAATCCACTAATGCCAGGGTCGCTGCCACCTGAGCATCCAGCACCGTTTCCACCCCATCAGGACCGGGGAAGGGAGCGCCTGTGCTCCCGGAAATATCGATAGCGAGAACAATCGCCGGATCGTCGCCACTGACCAGCTCGGAATCGCGGAAGCCATTGCCATTGAGGTCATCGAAAACAGCCCCTTGAATCGTACCTAGTCCGTCAACGACTTGGACTGCAAACTGTTGCCGATCGCTGCCACCACGCCCATCAGTCACTTCAACTTCAAACTGAATCGTATCTCCTGGAGCAATGCTACCTGCTTCCGGGAACCACAGCAGCTCGCCCGTGTCGTTGTCAATCAGCGCCCCCAGAGGAGCCTCCAACAAGCGATACCGGAGCGGATCGCCATCCGCATCCAGCCCCTCCAGTTGATAGCGATAGAACTCCTGATTAAGACCAAAGTGGATGACCGGCTCGCTCAGCAGCGTGGGGTTAGTGTTGTCCGGGTCGGGCCAGAGGCGCAGGGTGTATTCCTGGATGTCCGATCCTCCCTGACCATCTTCTACCCCTAGCTTGACCGTGAATTGACCCAGAGAAGCGACTTCATTGCCGAGAGTTTCCCCCGTGCCTGGGACGATCGCGTCCACTCCCACTGCATCAGGATGGGGCAGAACGCGGAACTCATAATCGACCGGCGCTGCATTGCTGCTGCCCTGAATCAAGAGCTGATAGGTGCCATCCTGGGGCAACTCCAATTCAAAGTCGCGCGCGAGGACTTCGGTGTTCAGCAGGTTCTGGTCTGGGCCATAGAGTTTCCAGCGATTGGAGAAGTTGCCCGTAATGGAATCAAAGAACAGACGCTCGCCTGCACTGCCCTCAAACTGATAGAAACGGCTCTGTTGACCGGAGGCTAAGGAGCCGCTCACCGGCACATTGAAGGGCACCGTGTCTGCATTGGAGGGTTCCAGCACCTGGAAGCTGAAATCCTGAGTGCCACTTCGTTCCCCTTCAACGACGAGGTGATAGAGACCATCTTGGCTCAGCGTGTGCAAGCTAGTGTCTCGATCTAGATTCGTTAATAACACCGGATCGCCGTTGGGATTGTAGAGGGTTGCCCTGACATTGCGACCCGTAATGCCATTCAACAACAGCTGCAGTCCAGTCACACCCTGGAAGCTATAGAGGGTGGCTTCTTTACCATCCAGCGCCCCAGAGACGACTTCGCCAATTTCTAGATAATTGGCATTGGGGTCTCTGAGGTTGTCTGGAAACTCCAGCAGCTGGAACTGATAATTGCCCGAAACAGCGGCGGAACTCCCCGCGATCTCCAGCACGTACTCGCCCGATTGCTGCAGCACCAGCGGTCCCTGGTCAAGGTTGGCTCTGTCTCGAAAAACCTCGCTGCCATCCGGATTGACCAACCGGGCTTGAATGTTGTTATTGGTTGTACCCAGATCGTTGAAGAGAATCTGGGTTCCAGCCTTAGCCGTGAAGGGGAAACGCACCACCTCACCCGCAGCAAGGGTACCGTCTTCCGTACGGTTGAGATTCAGGTTCGCAACCGGTGCAGGAGTGATATCGGTGGCCTCAAACCGATAATCAACCGGCGCGCTGCTGCCAATAATGGCTAAGGTATACAATCCTGACGAGGGTAGAGCGACATCAAAGTCTGGATTGTCGGCAGCGGGAGCAGCGATGACTTGATTGTCGGGGTCGTAGAGCACCCAACGGGACCCCTGCCATTGGTCTGCATCCAGGTCGAAGTTTAGCACCTGCCCCTGTCTGCCCGAAAACTGGTACAGTGCGGTTGCTTTAGCTGAGTCGAGGCTGTCTTCAATGGTAGTCCCCAAGACCAGGGGAGGTGCTTCAGCTCGATCCCACAGCCGGAATTGATAGTCTCCTGTAGCGGTACCGCGACCATCCAGCACTAGACGATAGGGGCCAGCCTCGGTCAGGGTAACGGGTGTACCATCCCGGTCAGTCAACCAATCCTCAACTTGCTTGCCACTGGGGCTATAGAGTTTTGCGCTCAGATTGAGGTGACCGTTCAGGGCATCAAAGTACAGCTGCTGCCCCACCGTCCCAGTAAAAGTATAGGTATCCTGTTCGCCGAACTCATCAATGCGGCTGGTGATGGTTTCTCCCAGGATAAGGGGGGTTTCCGGCTGAACTGGCGTCACTGCTGTGAGTTGATAGCCCTCTGCCGAGAGTGAAGAGCCGTTAATCGTCAGCGTATACTGACCCGTTTGTTCTAGCTCTAGCTCAACATCGTTCGGCAGCGGACTGGAGAAAATTTGTTCTCCATCTGGGTTGTAGAGGGTGTAGAAATCGAACGCATGACCTTGACTGCTATCAAAATAAAGCGATTGCCCTTGATTGCCCGTAAAGCGGTAGAGCTGAGTTTCCCGGTGGTTGCTGCCAAAGTTGCCAGTAACGGGCGTATCCAGTGGCAATGGGGGGGCGGTGGCTGCATCCAGCCAGCGGAAGCGATAGCTGCTAGTGGCATCAGCCGTGTCATCCACAATAATGCGGTAGGTGCCATCTGCGGGGAGACGAATTGGCCCTGCATCACGGGAGAGCAGTTGATTCAGCAGTACCTCACCATTGGGGGCCAGTAATTCCAACCCCAGGGAATTGGGACTATTCTCCAGGCTGTCGAACCAGAGTTGCTGGCCAACTGTTCCTTCGAAGGTATAGATATCCTGTTCTCCGGCCTCGCTAATCTCGCCGCTGAGGACGTCTCCGATTTGATGAGCGCTCTCGATAATTTCTGGCGTTAGCACTGCCAAATGATATGTGTTGTTGGCCCGTCCATTCCCATAAAAGACCAGGGTATAATCCCCCGTTTCGGGGAGCAGAGCTTCGTTCCCCTCAAAGTCAAGGGCCAGGTTCTGAGAAAACAGTTGCTGCCCGTGTTCGTCATAGAGGGCATAACTGTTGAGACCATCTCCTGTAATGCGGTCGAAATAGAGACGCTGGCCAGCATCAGCGCTAAAGCGATAGATCTCTGCTTCGCGCAGGGAGGGACCAAAGTCATCGATGACGGCTTCATCCAGTCGAATTGCAGTGGCAGCTGCCAGATCCAATAAGCGGAAACTATAGTCGCCCGTTGCTTCTCCAGAACCATCAATCTCCAGGGTATAGGTACCGGCTTCAAGCAAGGTAAAGGGATCGCGATCGCGATCCAATGATTGCTGTTCCCAAACGACATCGCCGCTAGGGGCTATTAGCCTTGCCTGGAGATTATCGGTGTCCAATAGGCTATCAAACAGCAATTGCTGACCGGGGGTGCCAGTAAATGTAAAAGTGTCTTGCTCTCCGGCTTCGCTGATGGCATTGCTGAGGGTCTCTCCAATGATATAGGGGGAGGGAGCTAACCGTTCTGGGGTGACGATTTCCAGGGCATAGTCCGGACTCGGATTGCCGTTTCCACCGACCACCAACACATACTCGCCATCGCTGGGCAGAATGGTTTCAGTATCGACATTTAGCCCGCGATTAAAGAGCGTTCCTCCATCCGGGCTGTAAAGGGCATAGTAATTGGTACCCGTAAAGCCATTACTCTCTCCCACAGTACGGTTGAAGAAGAGCGGTTGTCCGGCACTGCCATTGAAGCGATAGAGATGGGCCTCCCGCAGCGATGGGCCTAAGTTGCCTGCGATTTCGCTGTCGAGGTCGGTGGCGGTTGCCGCTGCTAAGTCGAGCAGTCGGAAGCTATAAGGGTTGGTTGTGTCATCAGTCCCATCAATCACAAGACGATAGGTACCCTCTTCAGTCAAGAGAGTGGGGTCGCCGTCGCGATCGGTTTCTTGTTGCCACACCTGCACGCCGGTGGGACTGTACAGAATGGCGTTAACATTATTTCCTGCTGCCAAACTATCGAAGAACAGACGCTGATTGGCGCTGCCCTCGAAGGTATAGGTCGTCTGCTCGCCCACCTCTGCAATCTCGCCTGTGATAGTGTCTCCGATGGTGAGGGGGAGTTCGCTGGATGCGGGTGCGATCGCACGCAGACTGTAGTTGTTATTAGCCCGTCCCGCTCCAATCAGGGCCAGGATATACTCACCATCGCTGGGCAAGGCAGCGATCTCAAAATCACTGCTCAGACCACGGGAAAACAAACGCTGACCATCCGGACTATACAGTTGATAACGATTGCCACTATCCCCGATGACTGATTCGAAGTAAAGACGCTGGTCTTCGCTACCGCTGAAACGGTAAAGCTGGGTTTCGCGCCTGCTGCTGCCGAAATCACCTGAAATATCGCTGTCCGGAGTCAGTAGGTTGGCAGCCGCAGCATCCAGCAAGCGGAAGCTGGCTGTCGTAGCAGCAGCATTGTCGGATTGCAGCACCAGGTAATAGTCACCCTCTGCTTCCAGAGTCAGCAGTTCGCTATCATTCCGCAGGTCGTCAATGGTAGCCAGGGGATGACCGCTGGCATTGACCACCGTGGCAGTCACTCTGGGATCGCTAGTATTCAACCCATCTAACCACAGCTGCTGGCCAGCGCTGCCGTTGAATTGAAAGACCTTCGTTTCCTTGGCTGCCAGAGACACATCCAGCGGGTCATTCAGCGTCAGGTCAGGAGCAGCCTGCAATTCAACCAACTGGAACTGATAATCGCCAGTGCTGCTGCTGGACTGTCCGTAAACTTCCAAACTGTAGGAACCGGTTTGGGTCAGCGGATAAGGCCCAGCATCATTACGATTGTCGAGGTTGCTAAAGACAAGGGTGCCATCAGGATTGAACAGCCTAACTCGTTGACTGGAATCATTGCCCTGACCGTCAAAGAGGATCAAGCTACCGGCATTGGCATCGATAGGATAGACATCGACTTCGCCCCCAGTCGAAATTGTATCGTTGTAGAGGGTGTCGAGTCCCGCAGTGGGCACAACAGCAGCAGAGATGTCGTTCACCTGTACGTCGTAGTCAACCGACTCATCGGCAGGATTGCGTAAAGCGAGAATGTAGCGGCCCTCTACGGGGAGAACGCTGGTAAAACTATCGTTCAAGGAAGCAGTGCCAACCGTCTGTGTATCGCCTGGGAGCGTTGCAGAGGCATACAAAATCCAGTCTGCTCCCGGAGCCGCACTCAAACTCTCAAAGTCCAGCTGCTGGCCGCGACTACCGTCAAATTGATAGAAGATAACTTCTCCAGCATCCAGCGTGCCGGTTAAGCGAGTCGCAGGGAACAACGGAGGTGCCGTATCGGCAAGGAGGAAGCTGTAGCTCCCTGTGGCCTCCTCAGTGCCATCCACAATCAGCTCATATTCACCTGCTTCGGTCAATACGAGTGGGGGGCTGTCGCTACCAGTATCGCCGCCCAGTACCAGGTTGCCACTGGGATTGTAGATCTCAACGGTGATGTCGCTGTCACCCTCGCGGGGGACAAAGTAGAGCGTCTGACCCACGTTGCCATTAAAGGTGTAGCGATCCTGTTCTCCAAGTTTGCCAATATCTCCCTCAATCGAGGTATTGAGAACCAGAGGCGAGGCCGGGGCAGTTGTGGGGACCCATTGGATCTCATAGGGAACCGGGCTATCTTCAGCCCCCTGCAGCAACAAGTAATAGGTGCCGCTAGCAGGCAGCACGGTTTCAAAATCCTGCTGGAGGGTAGTACTTGCCAGTGGTTGGTTGCCAGAGCTGTAGAGCCGCCAGTGGTTGCTGTTGGAACTGTTGGCCTGGTTCTCAAAGTAAACGCGATCGCCTTCATTGCCAGTCAATTGATAGACTTGCAACAAGCGGCCTGGATCAAGGCTACTGCTAGTCAAAGTTTCTGGAGAAAGCAGGGGAGCAGCGTCCAGATCCACCAACTGGAAACGGTAGGTGTCTCGACTTTCCTGACTTCCATCAACAATGAGCTGATAAGTACCGTCTTCAGGCAAAATCACCGGATGACGACCTGATTCTTGGGTAAAGCCAATCTGGTTGAAGAGACTCTGGCCGCTAGGGGAAACCAGGGTAGCGTTCAAGGCGGTGCTTGCCTGCAGCGTATCCAGGAAGAGCCGCTGTCCCTGAGTTCCCGAGAACGTATAGAGATCTTGCTCGCCTTTTTCAGCGATCTCGCCTGCCACAATCTCGTCAATTATCAAAGAATCAACCACTTCATCAGGAGTAATGACCTCAAAGGAATAGTCGATGGGAGTTGTTCCATTACGTCCGTCAATCACCAGGGTGTAGATTTCGCTCTCGGTGAGAACGATCTCCTGGTCGCTGTTAAGCGAAGAAGATCCTCGAATAAATTGATTGCGCGAGTCGTAGAGCGTCCAACCCGCTGCTCCTGCAATGTCGCCTGGGCTATCAAGATAGAGGCGTTGGCCTTCGCTTCCAGAAAACTGATAGAGGTGAGTTTCCTGACCGGGGTCAAGGGTGCCGCTGTAGACTGTATCCGGGTTAATCGGGGTTGCCAAATCTAAATCCAGCAAACTGAAGCTATAGCTACCCGTATGTTCGCCAGCGCCATCGATCCTGACGCGATAGGTACCGCTTTCTTCCAGGATAATGGGAGAGGGATCCCCTGCATGCTGCAAATTATGACTGAATACAGTTTGACCGCTGGGGCTGATAATGCTAGCAGTGTGAGCTGAAGGAGTGGTCCCATCCTGGAACAAACGGTCGAAGTAGAGTCGCTGGCCAGGTTGACCCGTAAAGATGTAAAAGTCTTCTTCTCCTTTCTCAAGGATTTCACTAGCAATTGGGTTGGGGTTAGTATTGTTGCCTAAGTTAAGAGAGGTGGTAATCTCCTCCGGGGTGATAATCTCGAACGCATAATCAACAATTTCTGTAAATCCAGATTGACCTCGCAATGCCAGCATATATTCCCCATCAGCTGGCAAGTAGAGTTCCATATCGTTGAAGCTGAAGTCTCTCTCAACGATTTGATTGTTTTCGTCATAGAGTATCCAATCCAGGTCGCCACTATTGCTGAGTTTGTCAAAGAAGAGTTTTTGTCCGGCATTACCGCTAAAGCGGTAGATGTCGTCCTCTGTTCCGGGATTGAGGGTGCCTTCGATGACTGTGTCAAAAGGAGCATTGGGCACCAGACTCAGGTCGATGGCGCTCAGTCCGTAGCTGCCAGTATGATCGCCAGCCCCATCAATTACGACTCGATAGTTGCCGCTCTCGTTCAGATTCAATAAATGGTTGCTGGCCAGGTTACTAGCCAGGATTTTCTCGCCGCTGGGACTATAGACTGAAAAGCTCCAATCGCCTGTCCCTCCGCTGGATTGTAAGATGTCGAAATATAACCGCTGGCCTGGGCTACCGCTGAAAATAAATTCATCCTGTTCGCCGGGTAGACGCAGTTGGCCGAGCACAGTGTCACCCAAGGTGAAAATGGCTGGGGGTGTCCATTCGACTTCGCCACTATCGGGATGAATGCTCATCCCTTCTGGCCCCAGGATGAGGCTGTAAGTTAGCGGATCCTGGTCGGGGTCGATGGCATCGGCGTCGTATTGATAGAGCTGATTAATCCAGGCATCTACTTCAGGGGTGGAGGTAAAAATCGGCGGACGGTTGGGTGGCTCTTCAATCACGGCCAGGGTGAAGGTCTGCAACGCGGTGCCGCCGCGCCCGTCGCTCGCTTGCAAAACCACCGCGTGGTTGGCAATATCATCTGGGGTCGTTTCCCATTCGATTAAGCCCGTCTCGGGGTCAATGGTCAGGCCGCTGGGAGCAACTAGCAATTCATAGCTCAGAACATCCCCATTCGGGTCAATGGCATTGGCGTCATATTGATAGGGTAACCCGGCAATGACTTCCAGGGATGGGGCGCTCTCAAACGCTGGCGCTGCATTCACCTCGGCGAGTACTACCAGTTCGTACTCAAATTG
>JGI12316J15310_10001059_pt1 | contig 18012 bp, 15 predicted proteins | sample MarCyaLeptolynsp_FD_15310 | JGI IMG/M metagenome (IMG submission 15310)
TTGCGTCAGCTCATCACCAAACACCTGCAATTCACCGGATCCGACCGGGCCCGGGACATTCTGGAACATTGGGATGATTACCGGCCGAAATTCGTGAAAGTCATGCCGGTGGAATATCGGCGCGCCTTGCAGGAAATGGAACGCGAGCGCTTCGGCGCGGCCGCGGAATAGGGAAGACCTGAGATGGGTAAAGTTACTGGATTTCTAGAGATCGACCGGCAGGAACAGAAATATCAGCCGGCCGCGGACCGGATCCGGCATTTTCGCGAATTCACACTGCCTTTGTCCAACGCGGAAGTCGCCCGCCAGGCCGGCCGTTGCATGGATTGCGGCATCCCCTACTGCCACAATGGCTGTCCGGTGAACAATCAGATTCCCGACTGGAACGACCTGGTTTATTCCGGCGAGTGGGAAGAAGCGGCAAGAAACCTGCATTCGACCAACAATTTCCCCGAATTTACCGGCCGGATCTGCCCCGCCCCTTGCGAGCAGGCCTGTACGCTCAATCTGGAAGATGTTCCGGTCACCATCAAAACGGTCGAACAATCGATCGCCGACAAGGCCTGGGACAACGGTTGGGTACATCCGGAACCTGCGAAAACCAAGACCGGAAAATCCGTGGCGATCGTCGGATCCGGACCATCGGGTCTTGCCGCCGCACAGCAACTGGGTCGGGCCGGGCATGATGTCCACGTCTATGAACGCGAACCCAAGGCCGGCGGGCTGCTGCGTTACGGCATTCCCGACTTCAAGATGGAAAAGCACTATATCGACCGTCGTGTGATGCAGATGGAAAATGAGGGCGTTACCTTCCATTACGGCGCCAATATCGGCGTGAACCTGGCCATGGAGGACCTGCGCAACAAACATGACGCTGTCTTGATCTGCGCTGGCGCGGAAGCACCGCGCAATCCGAAAATTCCGGGCATGGAGCTTGCCGGTGTCCATTTCGCCGTACCGTTTCTCACCCAGCAAAACCGGCGTATCGGCGGCGAGGATGTCAGTCACGCAGACCCGATCTTTGCCGCCGGCAAGAATGTCGTGGTGATCGGTGGCGGCGATACCGGGTCCGATTGCATCGGTACCTCGTTCCGCCAGGGCGCGCTGCAGGTGACGCAACTGGAAATCATGCCGATCCCGCCGATCAAGGAAGACAAGGATCAGGTCTGGCCCTATTGGCCGATCAAATTCCGCACCTCCTCGTCGCAAGCCGAAGGTGCCGAACGGGAGTTTTCCGCCGCCACCCTGGAAATCATCGGCGAAGAAGGACAGGCGACACACGTCAAGTGCGCCCGGGTCGATGAAAAGATGGCTCCGGTTCCCGGAACCGAATTCCTGGTAAAGGCTGATCTGGTCTTTATCGCCATCGGATTTTCCGGACCGGTGCAGGACACTTATCTGAACGGACTTGACGATATCAAACGCGATGCGCGCAGCAATATCCTTGCCAATACGGAAGACTACCGGACCAGCATTGACGGAATCTATTCCGCCGGCGATGCCCGTCGCGGCCAATCCCTTGTGGTTTGGGCCATTCGCGAGGGCAGACAGGCCGCGCGGTCGATTGATCTCGACCTTATGGGCACGACGATATTGCCGAGATAAGCGCCTCTGAGCGTCCTGGAAAGGGGTTCGGGAACCGATTGAAGGGGGCTTCCGGCGCTTTGATTGCGCGCGCCCTCGGCGTTCGGCAAGCCGCGGAGCACTATCGCATGTCGCGTTTGTTCTGCCTCAGATCAAACGAAAACGATTTGCGCAACAAAAGGTCTGCAGCATGTTGCGTGAATCCGATTTCACGCGACACGCTGTAGCCTCCTGGCGGCGCGTTCAATCTCAGGTTTTTTCAGACATTTTTGTTTGTTTTCCGGCATCGCCGTCTTTATCGGCCGGTTTTTCGTCGGCGGCAGCGGGCGCGTCGTCAGCCTGGGTTGGCGGCGACTTGCCGGCCTGCTTGTTTTCGGTCGGGGAGCTCTCCTGAACGGCCGTGCCGGATGATTCTGCCTCCGTGCTATCACTGCTTTCCGGTGTGCCAGTCTTGGTGGCCTGCTCGGCCTCATCCGCCGGAGGATCGCCCGCCCGTGCATCATGGACACCGGCCTTTGTCGGATCTTGATCGGATCGGTCGGGCGATGACGCCGGATCCTTGCCATTCGCACCTTCGCGCTTTTGCGTTTCGGCCGGGTCCGCTTCTTCGACAGACGTTATTGCGGGTGATGAAGAATCCGACCCAGTCGCATCCCGCATACCATCCTTTGGATCGTCAGGTTCATCGAGAAGTTTGGCAAGCTTGGCATCAATCTCCGCATCCGTTTCCAGCGCATCATCGCCTTCCCGGGTGCGATCGCCAACAGAGGTTTGCGTTTCCTCTTTATCATCCGCGGCAACGGCCGACGCGGCACTTGTCTTGGCTGCGGTCTTTTCCCAATCGGCAACGGGACCAGCGACTTCCATCGGCCCCTTGTCCGGTATGATCAGCCCCAGGAGCGCGGCGACCGCAAGGCACAGGGGCGCAAAATACTGCGTGAGATCCACAACATCCGTCCAGGGTTGAACAAAGGTCGCCGCATAGGCCGAACCGGCCGCTCCCAGCATGAACGCCGCATGGATCAGGGCCAGGAAAAGGCCAGCACGATGTGGCGGCGCACGGTCGTTGCCGAGGGCATAAAACAGGACGTTGGATCCAGTGAAAAACCCACCCGCGACCAGCAGCGCGCCGATGTGCAGCGGATTTATTGACGGTGCGAATGCCAGAATGGCGAAAGCCGCCGCTGCGATCAGTTGAAACAGAAACAAAACGCCGCGCCGTCGCCCGATGCCGTCGCTCATCAACCCGGCAATGAAGCTGCCAAGAGCAAAGCTCAGGACAAACAGGGCCGCGATTTCCCGCGTTTCCAGTCCGCTTAAGGATTGCGCCGGCACCACGTCATTGACGATCCATATCGGTGCGTAGACACCGACCGGAACCGCGGCAAACGCTGCAGCGGCAACGATCAGCCACAGCCGCGGCCTGACCAGAACGGATCCGATTTCGCCGAGCAATTGGCGCGTGAAGCCCTGCCGGTCAGCACCATCCTGAACCGGTCTGACGTAACTGAAAAGAGCAAACAGCAGCGCAAGCAACACCGCCCCGCCAGCGGCAAAATAATAGCGCCGCGGCAGATCCAGCAGCGACGCCGAGGCTTCTGCGGACAGATACCACCAGCCGATAGCGGCAAAACCGACTGCCTGGACAAGCCCCGCACAGCTCGCGAAACGGGCTTTGTCGAAAGACCGGGCAGCAATGTAGAGCGCGCCGACGAAAGCAAACGCCGCTCCAATCGCGTGCAGCGCCCGCCCTGTCGCGCCGATGGCCGGGACCTGGACCGCAACCGAAAGCACCAGCCCCAATGCCGACAGAGCCGCACAGGACATGAGAATCCGGCGCGCGCCATAACGATCGAGCAAAAATCCAACGATCAGTTGCAAGGGGATATAGATCGCCGGAAGGATCAGGATCAACAGCGAGTAAGCATCCGCATCAAGAGAATGCAGTGCGGAAATTTCCGAAGGGTAATAGAGCGGCAAGCCGCCGCTGACGACGCTGTGGGCAAAATAAAGTCCGGCAATCACAAGCGCTATAGAACCAAGAATCCGCATCAAATCACTCCACTCGCAATATTGCCGGGAATCAGGAGGATGACCCCTGGCACAAGCCCGCCGGGATCAGGCATAGCGCGTTTATGCAGTCCGGTTCAACCATTTGCTAGAGGCTGATGGTGGGCATAGCCATGCCTGAGCAGAGCAGGCAGGTTTGCGGATCTGACAGCGTTTCACCGCACGAGCTTCAGGTGCCGAAAGTCAGGGCCTCGCGCGACCTCCCGAAAAATCATCCACGCGCCCCGAAACCGGCGCAAGTGCCTCGCCAGCAACCACAAGCTTGTAATGCAGGCTGTCGGTCTCGGGTGTCTCGGGCTTCGGCTGTTCACCCGCAAGGTCGACTTTCAGCCCGATCCGGGCATCGTAAAGGGGGATGACCGACCCCACATCGACAACGCCGGGTTCGGCGGAAATTGCCTGAATTGCGGCCAGTTGCACACCGGAGCTCAATCGGCTGCGCAACTCCTGCTCGACAAAGAAGGCGACCTTGGCATATCCGGCTTTGGTGAACCCGATTCCGTCCTTCAGCCGCAATTGTCTGACCCGTCCTTTGGTGTCCGGACCGTTCGAGGCATACTGGCCGCTTTCACCGGTAAACGAATCCCAAATGTCAATGGAGACACCGCCGGCGAGAGTGACGTTCTCGCGATAGATCGCACTCACCTTGCTGGCATGATCTGAAAGGGCGGGATCCTTCATCGGCGCCAGGCCGACCCAGAACACCGGCGTTCGGCGCTCGGCCAACTGGTTGAGAAGCGCCTGGACCTGCTGACCATAGGCGCGCACCCAGGCTTCGTTTTCCGGTTGGATCAACCCGGTTTCCGACGAAATTCCGACAAAATCGTTCGCGCCGATCATCACGACAACAACGTCGGCGACCTTGTTCTCCAGCACGCCACCGATCGTACCGGGCCAATCGGTCGGTTTTTTCGAAACCAGTCCGGACCCGTCCTTGGTTTCCCGCAGGATCGCGATATCTGCCGATTGGGCGAAGGCCATATCAAGGGCGTTGTAGAGTCCGCGTGCGAAATTGTCGCCGACCACGAGCACACGTTTCGCATCGGAATTCTTGCGAACCCGGACGATCTCGCGCTTTTTGACCGCGCGCGGTGCGCGCGTGCGTTGATTGCGATCACGACGGAACAATCCGCGCCGCTTCTGGTTCTTAGGCGGACCGAAAAGCTTCAGAAGCGGGCTGAGGGGATTCCATCCGCGGCGCTTTTTGGCCTGGGCTTGTGCAGTATCGAACATTCCCTGCCCGACCATCGAGGGGATCGTATGGAAGCCCAGAGCCAGTCCCATGATCAAAGCCAGCCGGATTGCAATGGATTGCATGTGTCACCCGAAAGAGAATTTCGCTACACCGGAGCAGGATAAACCGGCAACCGATATTCCACAATGGCCATTTTCACGGCATGTGCCGTGCGTTGACCTGCAATATCCGCCTGGGTACCTGAGCAACGACTCTCCTGCAAGCCCGGCTTGCATGAGCGGTAAATGCGCCGCAGCTCAGGATTTCCGACCCGTTCCTTGCCCGAAGAAAAACCTTGCCTACCCGCCGCGCAATTTTCGCAGCAGCGACTGTGACGCATAGCCATCGCTCACCAGACCGGAAGAACGCTGAAAATCGCGGACGGCCTTGCGGGTTTTCTTTCCGGCGCGTCCATCCACACCACCGGTGTTGAAGCCGCGCCGGGTGAGCAGTTTCTGCATTTCGCGCACTTCGTCATAGGAAGACAGAGGTGGGTTGCCTTCCGGCCAGGATTGTTCAAACGGCCCACCGCCGCGTATGCGGTCCGCCAGATGACCGACGGCGAGCGCATAGGAATTGGCATTGTTGTAACGTTTGATCACACGGAAATTCTTCACCATCAGGAAAGCCGGGCCTCCCGCACCTGTGGGAAGGAAAAGCCTGGCCTTGTCACCCGGTCGCGGAAATCTGCGATCACGGGTCCGCGTGATGCCCAGCCGGTTCCATTCGGCCAGCGTTTTCTCCGTCCTTTCGTCCGCAAGCGAAAAATTGAAACGCCGCGGTAAGATCACTTCGTAGCCCCAGGTTTTGCCGCGTTTCCAGCCGGATTCCGAAAGATAGTTTGCAGTCGACGCCAGAGCATCGGGTATGGAGGTCCAGATGTTCCGGCGCCCATCGCCATCAATGTCGGCGGCGTAGGCATTGTAGGTTGTCGGTATGAATTGCGTGTGGCCCATCGCCCCGGCCCATGAGCCCGTCAACACGTCTTGCGGCGTGTCTCCACGCTGCATGATCTTCAGCGCAGCGATCAACTGGGTGGTCGCGAATTTTTTTCGTTTTTTATCCCTGTAGGCCAGCGTGGCCAGCGATCGAATGACATTGCGTACGATCTTGGGATTGTCGAGCACGGCTCCATAGGAAGATTCTATGCCCCAGATCGCCAGAACCACATATCGATCCACCCCGAAACGGGATTCGATGCGATCAAGCCAGGATTTCCATTCCACGGCCTTCTCCCGGCCATTCTCGATCCGTTTGTCGGAAACGGCCGAGCCGATATAGTCCCAGATCGGCCGAATGAATTCCGGTTGCCGGTTGGCCAAACGCAAGACGTCCGGATCCGGACCGAAGCCCTGAAAGGCCCGATCGTAGACCGATCGGGATATTCCGGCCGCCCGTGCCTTGGGCCAGAACCCCTTCACCCACCTGTCGAAACCCGCATCGGCCCGAACCGGAGTAGCATTGCCCAAGGTCAATGTTCCAAGAACGGTCAGGCCAAGGGCAAAGACAGCTGCAACCCGAACGGCTCGCTTGTAAAACGCCATGAATCTCTCCTGCAAGGCCAGACCAGTTATGTATTCGGCCGGCGATGATTTATCGTTGTATCCGAACGCCCAGTTCGATCGAGTTGGAATTAAAGTCGGAACCATTGGCCGTACTGTCAAGCCGGTCAAAATTGTATTGCGTCGTAATCGCAGCATTGCGGTTCAGATCCCAAGTTAGTCCGAGATTGGCATTGGTGCGGATATCCTCCTGCGGAAAGCCCTCAAACCGCTCGAACGAAACTCCGACGCCGGCATCAAGCGTAAGGTTCTTTCGCAGGGAACGGCGCACCGAAGCGGTGCCCGAATAGGTCACCGAACCGGTTGCGCCACTGATGGTCGTCGGAGCAAAATCCGTGGCTCCAGCCAACGTCACGAGAGTGACCCTGTCGGGTGACCATGTCAGCGAGGCGTCGAAGACGATCCCGCGCAGATCTTCGAGATTTCCATCGTTGACGTTCTCGTTACGGTACCCGGCACTAATCTCGCCGCTCAGTTTCGGCGCCAGGTCGAGAACCGCGCCACCGCGCAGTTCCGCGATCGTTGAATCGCGATTGAAGCCAAGCGCATCACCGTCACCGTCAAACTCCCGCCGGCCCGCACTTGCCTCGACAAAGGGACGGATCTGAGCATCGTTTTCAAGCGAAACCCGCAAGGTTCCCAACACTTCGGTGTTGGAACGATCATCGGATCCTGTGATCGTTGCACCACCACTGCCGACCGAGACACCGAGTGTGCCGCCGGTAAACAACTCCCGGGTTGCCGAACCGCCGACCGTCAGACCGATCAGACCGACCAGCCGGCTGACCGAGACCTCGGCACCAATGGTCTGCGCGAGAATGCCATCCGTGTCGCCGGTAGACACGTCGGGGTTGGATTGATCTTCCCGCTGCAGATCATAGGTTCCGATCAGATTGACGCTGGTTGCCCGCCCGACGTCAATCCGGCCATTGACGTTGAGATTGGCGGCCGGATCATTGTCGTCGGACTGCGATGGAAACCCCTGAAAACTGCCGCGAAAGGTCGCATCGAGCTGGTGTCTGGACCAGTCCGAACGCGCAATGACTTCTGGAACGATCCGATAGAAGGCACCGCCATTGCCGGTGCTGGACTGCGAGGTGTTGTCCGTGTATCCGCCGGTAACGGTCAACGATGGCAGGACCACAAAACTGCCCAGGCGGAGGCCGAGGGGATCGTAGGTTTGTTCCTGTTCCTGAAACAGCGCGTCCGCGTCCGGGCGCCCCGGAAACGTTCGCGCCTGGTCCGTCGCCGATCGCGGATCCCGGGTGAGTGTGCTGCCGCGCAGGGTGCGGGCGTCGAGCGGGCCGGTTGCCGGTCGGGGATTTTCGAGGCCGGAAAGGCGATCGGTCCGGGCATTGCTGTCAAGGGCCGAACTTGTGTCGTCGGTAGCATCGGCATCCGCCTGCGCTGCGGAATTGGCACGATCCGCGCGGGCACGAGGCGCGGGGGCGTCGTTGCCGTCATCCAGGTCCCGAAAGACATTGGATCGATTCGGTGTCGCGCCGGTTTCAGTGTCTGTCGAAAACGCATCGAAGGGATCAGGCAATGGCGGCAACCCGGCCTCCGTCCGGGCATTGGTATCGGGCGGACCCAAGCCCCGCTGCCGATCGATCCGCCGCTCCGTAAGCGTTCTTGGTGCGACGACGGGAGTAGAGCCCCGCAAACCGTTATCGGTTCGCGACTGGGCCAGGCACCCTGTCGTTTGAGCAACAAGGAGGGCAATCGCGATGATGGATAATCGAACCATTGCACCAACTCACGAGGCAAAAACACAGCCCGGATCGATCAGCCGATATCCGGACAATGCATTCAGAAACGCCGACACAGTTTCGGCTTTCCGGAACCGGAACCCGATCTGGTCCGGACTAAGGTGTTGCCAAACATCACCAATCGGTAAACTTTTTTGGTTAACAAACTCTTCAAACCGGTCCTGTCTGCGCCGGATTTCCGGAACAGGGACAGGTAATTTGCGAGTGGATGACATCCATCCCACTCGATCGCGCCCCCATCAACACAATTGTTTCAGCAAGTATTAACCATAACAAAAAGTAAATTTTGAAGTATTAATTTTAACAATTGGATCACCTTAAATCCAATATGGTAAATCTAAGGCAGAAAATTCGCGAAAATTAGAAATTATTTAGACCCTCACGAATACATTCTTCAGCAACAAACGCGGAAGCGCGATCGAAAAGAGGATCGCTACCGGAAAGCATGTCATTTCGCGCGGCCAGCGGAACGGATCCAGATCGGCGGCGTTTCCCAGGGCAAGCTTGTCTGGACGGCACGGGTACGAGGTAATTGGAATGGATATCGCTACACTCCTTGGAATGATTGCCGGGATAATCGTTGTGATCGTCGCCATTCTTCTTGGCGGCTCGTTAAGCCAGTTCGTCGATGTTCCCTCGTTCCTGATCGTTGTTGTCGGCGGCCTTGCCGCGACCCTTATCCGTTTTCCACTGTCCGGCATCGGCGGGGCGTTCGGAGTCGGCGCCAAGATTGCCTTCACGCACAAAAAGGTCGACCCGCGCGAAACCATCGAAAAGCTGGCTGAACTGTCCGATGTGGTGCGCAAAAGCGGCCCTCTGGGACTTGAAGGCGTCACGGTGGAAGACCCGCAACTTGCCAAGGGTGTCCAATACATCGCCGACGGGTATGAACCCGGATTCATTTCCGAAGCCATGGAAAAGGATCGGGACCTTTACCTGACAAGGCTTGAAGAAGGCCAGCGTGTGTTCAAATCCCTTGGCGATGCCGCACCGGCCTTCGGAATGATCGGCACGCTGGTCGGTCTGGTGCAGATGCTTGCATCCATGGACGATCCCGCCGCAATTGGTCCGGCGATGGCGGTCGCCCTTTTGACGACCCTTTACGGCGCGCTGGTTTCGAACCTCATCTGTTTTCCGATCGCCGACAAACTGACCGCCAAATTCAGCGTGGAAGACCTCAATCAGACACTGATCATTGATGGTGTCATGGCGATCCGGGAAAACAAGAGCCCGGCTTTGATCCGGGAAATGCTGATTGCCTATCTTCCGGAAAAACAGCGCGCCGACTTCACCGAAGCTGAAGCGGCCTGATCGGCGCTCATTATCGCAAGCGCGAGAAACGTGCTGGACTGACATCGACCGGAACCCACGACAATGGCAAAAAAACACAAATGTCCCGACGGCCTCCCGGACTGGCTTGTCACCTTTGCTGACCTGATGTCGATCCTGGTGTGCTTCTTCGTCCTGATCATTTCGTTTTCGATACAGGATCAGCAGAAGATGCAGGTGGTTGCCGGTTCCATGCGCGATGCATTCGGCGTCGTAAAGGCATCGAAAAAGAACGGTGTCATTGAGGTCCAGGGCATACCGCAACGCGATTATCTCAAGCGGGTATCGGCGGTCGAGCAGGACAACGACACGGACTTTGCCGACATAGAACACGACCGCAAGACCAAACAGGGCCCCGAAGCCAACACCCATGACATTGAGCGGACCGAGATCGAACGGTCGCGCCAATTCGCGCTTGCCGCCGCGTCGCTGCGCCAGGCATGGGAGGAATTGCCTGATATCACCGAAATCTCGGACAATATCATTGTCGAGGAAACCGACGAGGGCCTGAACATCATGCTCGTCGATCAGGACGGGCGCGCCATGTTCAACGAGGGATCGAAATTCCCCTATGAAACAACCCGTCGGCTGTTGGCGAAAATGGCGCCGGTGGTGCATGCAATGCCGAACCGGGTCCGTATCACCGGCCACACGACAACGGGCCAGCCGACATTCGATCCGAATTATTCAACCTGGGAACTGTCGGCAGACCGTGCCAACGCGGCGCGTCAGGTGCTGGCCGAATTCGGGGTTGCATCCGACCAGTTCGAATCCGTGGTCGGCAAGGCGGACTCAGAGCCTTTGTTTCCCAACGATCCGTTTCTCGCCTCGAACCGGCGCATCAGCATCCTGTTGATGGCCGAAGCCCCGCCGGTGCCGATCGAACACAAGCCTTAGAAGAATCGAGACGAACCGATTTACTCCACCGCCTCGACCGTCAGCCGCGAAGCGTCCGCAGACACGACCCGCACCCGTTGTCCGGCGGAAAGGTCCGGCCCGCTGACCCTCCAGATCGTGTCGTCGATGTTCAAGCGCCCTTCGCCGTTGTCGATCGGCTCGCTCAGCGAGTAGATCCGCCCGATGTAACGGCCCCCGCGGTCGTTCAAACCGTTTTCGAGATCCTCCTCCGGTCCCATTTTGACAACCAGGCGTCCGACAATCACGGCAACCACGGACAGCGCGGCGAACATCAGGATCTGAAATGTCCAGGATGTCGGCACGACAAGGGCGAACGAGCCGACGGCAAGGGCGGCCAGCCCGAACCACATCAGGAACACGCCCGGCGCCAGAATTTCGAGCCCGAGCAGGATCAGACCCAGCGCCCACCAGGTCCAGGGTCCCAGGGTTTCCGTAATCCATTCAAACATCGCTGTCCCTTTCCTAATTCGAGAGGCGCTACCCCGCCGCGCCCTCTACTCGGAGGTCGTGTTGGGAACCCGGCTTGCGCTTGCACGCCGCGCGCCTTTTACAGCCTCTTCGCCAAACGCCTCCTTCGCAACTTCGGCAATACCGGTCAGGGATCCGAGAATCGAGGTGGCTTCGATTGGCAGGATAAGAGTCTTCTGATTTGGCGATGCCGTCAATTGTCCAAGGGCTTCGACATAGCGGTTGGCAACGAAGTAGTTGATCGCCTGTATGTCACCCTGCGCGATGGCCTCGCTGACCATCTGGGTCGCCCGGGCTTCGGCTTCCGCCGCCCGTTCGCGCGCTTCCGCGTCCCGAAACGCGGCTTCCCGACGTCCTTCTGCCTCAAGGATCTGGCTCTGCTTTTCCCCTTCCGCCTTGAGAATCTCGGCCTGGCGATGTCCTTCGGCCTCCAGGATCTGGGCCCGCTTTTCCCGTTCCGCCTTCATCTGCCGGGCCATCGAATCGACCAGATCACGCGGGGGGTTGATATCCTTGATCTCGATGCGGGTCATTTTCACACCCCACGGCTCCGCCGCAGCGTCGACGACGCGCAGCAGTTGCGCATTGATTTCATCCCGGTTGGACAAGAGCGAATCGAGATCCATCGACCCCATAACGGTCCGGATGTTGGTCATGGTCAGGTTGAGAATGGCGTTTTGCAGACCGGAGACCTCATAGGACGCCCTCGCCGCGTCAAGCACCTGGTAGAAAGTCACGCCATCTACCGACACCATGGCGTTGTCCTTGGTGATCACTTCCTGGGTCGGAACGTCGAGGACCTGTTCCATGACATTCATCTTCGCGCCGACAGTGTCGAAAAACGGGATGATCAGATTGAGGCCGGGTTTCAGCGTGCGCGTATATCTGCCGAACCGTTCGATGGTCCACTGGAATCCTTGCGGCACCGTCTTCACGCCGGCGAATATCGTGCCGATCACCAGCACGGCAACGATAATGGTAACAATCAGTTCGACACTAATCGGCATGGATTGGATTCCTTCCCCAAGAACAAGATATCGGCGACCGCCGGCCAACAGGAAACACGCCCCGAACGCGCTAACATCACGATCGAATCGGAATGATCACGCGCGACGGATGTCGGCATGATTTCACATATTCGTGACATATAGGAACGATGCGGTCCAATTATAACACCGCATCCCCTCTAGCGGATGGATTGCCGAGGCTTTGTCAGACCCATCCCTGCAATTCCCGTTCGACGATTGTCTTGATGACGCGCATACCGTCTTCGGAATCATTGAGGCAGGGAATCAGGGCGAATTTCTCGCCACCATGTTCTTCGAAGATTTCCCCGTTCTGCATGGCTATTTCCTCAAGCGTCTCGACGCAATCCGCCGAAAAGCCCGGTGTTATCACCGCCATGCGCTTGACACCGTCCCGAGCGAGCGCTTCGACGGTTTTGTCCGTATAAGGCTGCAGCCATTCCTCCTTGCCGAAGCGGGATTGAAAGGTGATGCGGAGCCGGTTTTCGTCCCATCCCAGCCGCTCCCGCATCAGCCTCGCGGTCTTGTGGCACTGGCAATGGTAGGGATCGCCTTTCAGGAGATAGCTCTTTGGCAATCCATGAAAGGAGGCAAGGATCACTTCCGGTTCGAAATCGAGACGGGCAATCCCCTCTTCCAGCGATTTGCACAGAGCCTCGATGTAAACCGGATCGTCGTGATATGGCGGCAGGGTTCGGATCGCCGGTTGCCAGCGCATCCGCATCAGGGCCTCAAACGCCTTGTCGTTGGCCGTCGCCATGGTCGCGGCCGCATATTGCGGGTAAAGCGGCGCCAGGAGAATACGGTCGCATCCCGCCGCCATCATGCTTTCGAGCTTGCCTTTGATCGCCGGATTGCCGTATCGCATCGCCCAGTCGACATGAATTTCGACGCCGTCGCCGCCATCTTCCGCCGGTGCCAGATCCGCCGCCAGCAAATCGGCCTGGGATCGGGTAATGGTTCTCAGGGGAGACTCGTCCAGTTCCCGATTCCAGATCGCATCATAGGCTTCGCCCGACGCTTTCGGCCGTGTCGTCAGAATGATCAGGTTAAGGATCGGCCACCAGACAAATCTGGACACTTCGATGACGCGGGAGTCCCAGAGGAACTCCTTGAGGTAGCGGCGCATGGACCAATAATCGGTCGCATCGGGAGTCCCCAGATTGATCAGCAGCACCCCGACCTTGCCCAGCTTCACCGGTGGATGGTCCGCCGGCACTTTGACCTCGCGGCAACTCGGCTGTTTTGTCATCAAATCCACGTCGTTGGTCCCATTCATCCGTTCCAGGCCGTAATCCTCTGCTACAGCATGTCGCGTGAAGTCGGCGTCACGCAACAGCTGCAGACCTTTTGTTGCGCCAATCGTTTTCGTTTGATCTGAGGCAGATCAAACGCGACATGCGTTGGCATTCCGATCCCGGCGCCTGTTCTATCCCCCGACGTTGCGAAAGACTATATGCAATCGAACACGTCGTCGTGCGCACCTGATACGTTAAGCGCGGATTAAACGGTTCACAGGTACAGTGACTTTCAGACCGGAACCCCTGTCCGAGCCCCCGTCAATGAACCGATCCCTGGACGATCTATCCGTACTGATCGTGGAAGACAACGCCTTCACGCGCAAGCTGATGCGCAGCATGTTGCGTCAGATTCCGGTCGGCGAAATCCAGGAATACGACAATGGTCGGGATGCGTTGAAGCTGCTCGCCTCCAAGTATTTCGACATCGTCCTGCTGGACTGGATCATGCCCGGCTTTAATGGCGGACAATTTCTCGAAAATCTGAACGTGCGTCGGCAGAAACCAGGCGCGCAGATTCCCGCAGTACTGGTGGTCACGGCGAACGCCAGTCGACAGGTTGTCCTGGAGGCCGCGCAACGCGGCGCTGACGGTGTCATTGCCAAGCCGTTCTCGGTATCGGTTCTTCGCGACAGGATATCCGCCGTTCTCAATCGTGATGTGATCATGGTCGCCAAACAGGACAATATGGCGGTTCCATCAACACCGGATGAGCCGGATCGATTGCCTGAGCCCGAGCCTGTCGATGACGAGGCGATTTTCATCTGATTGCGCACCATGGCCGAGAGCCCTTGTCCGGCGTGGACTCCATGCGATGTTCCAGCGGCCGGTCGACGGCCGCCAGTCCGGCTACTCGATGTAATATCTCTTGGCGGTCTGAAACCAGAAATCGACGATCGTATTCAGGATCTGGCTCATCCCGTCGAGCGAATCCACCTTGCTCACAACCGCATTGGCACCCTCGTTGTAAGCCGCCTTAATGACATCCTCATCGGTGCTTGTCGTAAACACGCAGATCGGAACCGCGGAATAAACGGAATGACGCCGCAACTCGCGGATGAATTGGTTTCCGTCCATGACGGGCATGTTCAGGTCGAGCAAAATAAGATCGGGCAGTCCGGATTTGTCCCCTGCCCCGCACTTTTCAAGGTAGTCGAGCGCTTCGCGGCCATTGGCGCACGACTCGATATCGACAGATATCGGTGCCCGGCCGATGATCCGCTTGATGATATGCACGTCATCAGGATCATCCTCAACCAAGAGAATGCGCGCATCTGTCTCCGACGTATGTCCGGACAAAGGTGCCATTGTGAGCCTAGCCTCCAAAGAATGTCCGACAACCCGCCGCGGATTCGAACACGCCCCGATACAACTGTTATACGATGGACCCTGAAATACAAGAAATCCGTATATTCGACATCGGAAAATGTGTCTTGCACATATGGCGAATAAAACCGCGCCACATTTCACCATCACCCGGGATTTTTCCCTGGGCAGCAATCATCCACGACAATCGGTGCACCGACATCCGCTCCGCGGCCACGGCGCGCGCCGCACCCGCTATTTCAGTCGTAGGACCGTTCGTCCGAGATGATCTTACCGTCATTCGGCAGCGATCCCGGTTGTACCAGTTCGATCACTCCGGACAGGTTGGTGACATCCCTGAGCGCCGCGGCGGCCACGGCAGTGAAATCGTCGACGGGATCGCCGATTTCTATCTTCAGGGTCATGGCATCCTGTTCCCCGGACCGCTCCACGACAAGGCGGGCCTTGCCGGCGCCGGAAAGGCGGCGAACCACCGCATCGATCTGTTTCGGATCGACAAACATGCCTTTGACTTTCGTGCGCTGATCGGCTCGTCCCATCCATCCCTTGATGCGCATATTCGTCCGCCCGCAAGGGCTCGGCCCGTCCAGGACCCCGGACAGGTCGCCGGTTCCGAACCGGACCAGCGGATAGACGGAGTTCAGGCTTGTAACCACGATTTCGCCGACTTCGCCGTGCGGCACCGGATCGTCGGTTCCGGGTCGGACGATCTCGAGGATAATGTCTTCATTGACGATCATGCCTTCCTGCGCAGCAGATTCGTAGGCGATGACACCGAGATCGGCCGTAGCATAACACTGGCTTACGGCAACGCCACGATCCGCATATTCGCGGCGCAACGAGGGAAACAACGCTCCGCCCGACACCAGTGCGTGACGGATCGAGGAAACGTCGCGTCCCTGTTCGGCCGCATAATCGAGAAGAATTTTCAGATAGTCAGGGGTCCCTGTGAAACCGTTCGGCCGCAAGGTCCGGATCGCTTCAACCTGGGCTTCGGAATTTCCGATTCCGGCGGGAAACACGGCACAGCCGAGCGCGCGTGCACCTTCATCAAGAATAAATCCACCCGGTGTCAGATGATAGGACAGGGAATTGTGGACGATGTCGCCTTTGCGAAATCCGGCGGCAAACAGCGCCCGTGCACCACGCCAGGGGTCGCTTCCTGCACCCTGGGGTTCCCAAACCGGACCGGGCGACATGAAGACTCGTGAATAGTCCCCGGCATTTCCCGCGACCAGACCGCCGAACGGCGGCGCCTCCGCCTGCCGACGCATGAGCTCTTCCTTGCGCATGATCGGTAATTTTGCCAGGTCGGCACGGGATTTGACCGCCGCCAGATCGGTGCTGGCGAGATGATCGCCCCATCCCGGACAGGTCGCGGCGATCTCTTGCAATGATCCCGCAAGGCCGGCGAAAAGCGCGTTTTCCCTTGCCTCCGGGTCAAGGGTTTCCAGATCGTCGAAATAGTCACTCATTGCCGCACAGTCCATATCTGATCGAAAACAGGTTAATCACATCGTTCGACACTGCAGACGGTCCTGGCCCGTGACCGTCATTGCGTCGGCGCGCTCGAAGCCGGTCCGCGTAGCGCAAACCGGTGTCACATTGCCGGATTCTCCGTCAGGCAAGCCACCGCTTGCGGCGCTTGTAATGTTTGACGTCGCGGAATGACCGTCGGCCTTCTCCGCCCACGCCAAGATAAAATTCCTTGACGTCCTCGTTTTCGCGCAGCGCCTTGGCATCGCCGTCCAGAACGATGCGGCCACTTTCGAGGATGTAGCCGTAGGTCGCATATCTGAGCGCGATATTGGTGTTTTGTTCCGCCAGCAGGAACGAGACACCTTCATTGGTGTTCAGCTTTTTGACGATTTCAAAGATTTCCTCGACCAGTTGCGGCGCCAGCCCCATTGAGGGTTCGTCCAGAAGGATCATGGTCGGCCGCGACATCAGCGCGCGTCCGATTGCGCACATCTGCTGCTCGCCGCCGGATGTATATCCGGCCTGGCTGGAGCGGCGCTCACGCAGCCGGGGAAAGTAATTGTAGACCATTTCAAGATCTTGCCTGATCGCGCGGTTCCCGTCTCTGCGGGTATAAGCGCCGGTCAGGAGATTTTCCTCGATCGTCAGGTGTCCGAAACAATGCCGGCCTTCCATGACCTGGATGCAGCCACGGCGCACAAGCTCGTTCGGCGTCAGGTCCTGGACCTCCTCGCCCTTGAAGATGATATTGCCCTTGGTAACATCCCCGCGCTCGCCGCCCAAAAGGTTCGAGACCGCTTTCAGCGTGGTCGTCTTGCCGGCGCCGTTGGCACCTAGAAGCGCGACGATCCCCCGTTCGGGCACAGAGAGCGACACACCCTTCAGGACCAGGATTACGTGATCGTAGATCACCTCGATATTGTTCACCGACAACACGGTATCGGTCTTGACGACTTGATCCATTGCAGACCTTCACAATCGGGAGCGCAATGCCGGTTGTCGGCATCCACCCGGCGATTGCGCCCCACATTCGGGGCGCAATCATCGGGATTTGATCTGGAGAATGGTTGGCTGTGCGAAATTCGCCGCCCCCGCTCCCCGGTTTGACCGCCCACGGGTCCGGAAATCCGTGAGCGACCGTTTTCACAATCCGTCGAACCGCCGGAATTACGAGCAGGTTTGCGTCTGCCAGTCAGGCTTGTCGGCGACATATTTTTCGGCTGCCTCTTCGAGCAGCGGACGGACCACGTCGACCATCGGCTTGATCGGGTCGGAGATCTTCTTCCAGGCCGATCCGTCCCATTCCTGAATAAAGACCGGTCCTGCACCCGCATGGTCGGCACAGGATCCCTTGATGGGAGCCATGAAACCTTCCAGGCCAAGTTCCTTCAGACGGGCTTCGCTGATGTCGATATTTTCCAGCCCGGCCCGCATGTCTTCACCGGTAATGTTCTTCTTGCCGGAAATCTTCTGCGCGGTGGCGATCGCTTCCGCAACGATCACGGCATTAGCGATGCCCCGGTTGTAGAGCACCGTTCCCGTGTCGTCTTTCGACTTCAACTGGCTTTTGCCGGCATCAACCACGTGTTTGATGATGTCCTGCACGGCCGGGTAGTCGGTTCCGACCCCGGAGAAGTTTGCCGCCAGATAGCCCTTGCCGGCTTTGCCGACAGGACGCAGGTCGGCATCCGCACCGGCCCACCAGTTGCCGATGAACTTGTCCATCGGGAAACGGATCTTCGCAGCTTCCTTGATCGCCGTCGGGTTCATGGCACCCCAGCCCCACATGATCATGTAGTCCGGGCGTTCCTTGCGAACGGTCAGCCAATGCGAAGACTGGTTCTGCATTTCCTTGACGCCGACCGGCACCAGGAGAACTTCATAACCGTATTTCTCAGACAGCGATTCCAGGAGCGGGATCGGTTCCTTGCCATAACCGACATCAAGATA
>JGI12316J15310_10000498_pt36 | contig 17996 bp, 14 predicted proteins | sample MarCyaLeptolynsp_FD_15310 | JGI IMG/M metagenome (IMG submission 15310)
TGTTTGGAAAAACTGTGTTTGATATGCTCGATTTCTTAACTTCTAATATTTTGTTACCACTGGGTGGTTTATTTATTGCTATTTTTGTTGGCTGGAGTATGCGGGAAAGTTCTGTTAAAGATGAGATTGCCATTCAAAACCCAGCTTTGTATAACTTATGGAGAGTGCTTATTCGTTATGTTACACCGGTAGCGGTGTTTGTTATTTTTCTTCATGTTATAGGATTAATTTAATTTCGTGTCTGTTGTAAGCCGTAGTGCGTTAGTCCCGTTTTCGGCTGCACAAATGTATGCTTTGGTAAATAATATCGAAGATTACCCAAAATTTGTGCCGTGGTGTTCAGGCAGCACAGCACAAGATTTATCACCTACAGAAAAACAAGCGACATTATATTTTTCACGCGGTGCAATCAAAACTTCGTTTACAACCAAGAACACATTAACACCTGCTCAAGAAATTCAACTTGAACTGGTTGATGGCCCTTTCAGTCATCTTAAAGGTGATTGGAAATTTACTGATATAGATGATAATGGTTCGCGCGTACAACTTGATCTGGAGTTTGAAATATCTAATCGCATGCTCAAGATTGCGCTGGAGTCTTTTTTTAGTCAAATTTGTGATCGTCTCGTGAATTCATTCGTACAACGTGCTAATGATGTCTATAGCTAGTTTTGCTACTTAAATAGATTGGCTTAATATGAAAGTAACAGTTGTTTATGTCACTCCAAAGACTCGTTTTGTAAAAGAACTAGAAGTTGCAGAAAATTCAACTGTTCAAACAGTGCTTGAGCAATCGGAGGTATTGCAACAATATTCAGAAATTTCTCTGGATAAAAATAAAGTTGGCATATTCAGCGAGATAGTATCACTGAGTACAATGGTGAAAGAAAACGATCGTATTGAAATATACCGAGCGCTGACAATGGACCCTATGGAAGCTAGAAGATTGCGTGCGCAAGTAAAAAATTAATTTTTAAATAGTCGTTAAGCCAATTAAGTCGTGCCGATGTCTAAGACTGCATATATAGCAAAATTTTTGTATCATATTATTAATGCTTGGCTGAAGTTAAGTCAGAAAAGAATGATGTGATCAGCTTGAGAATAACTGCCATATTTAGGGATTGAGTCATTTAGTTTAACTCTTATCTGTTTTTCTTGTGAGTATGCGAGTAGTGCGACAGACATTTGAGACTGAGCATTGCTCTTTATAAAAATATATTCAGCATCACAAGATATAAGTGTTTGAAGGTTTAAAATAGGATTGAATCTAATCCATCCTCCACCTTGAGCTGCAGTGTTAGAGTTGTCTGGTGATGTGGCCCACACTTCACTAATCGTAGCTATAACTTCTTCTGTCGCTGAGTAGCTATTAAACGAATATCCAGTAATAAGTAATAAAAATACAAGACTTAATTTTTTTGTAAACATTATTGTCACCTCCTTAAATAGGATAAATTGCTTGTTCCATTACTGCATTATAGTTCTATAGATCTCAGATCCATATTAAATATTTAAATATTTATAAAATTATCTTTTTATACAATTGTTTGCGAATGTTTTTTAAAGATATTTATTGTTTTAATATAATAAAAAAATAAAAATATTTTTTATTGACAATAATAAAATATTTATGCAATCCTGAATAGACAAGATAGTTTCTTGTTGGGCAGTCTAAGTTTTGGCTGACTGACTGTTTAATATGTATAAGCTGGTAAAGTTGAGGTGGTTTTGAAAAGAATACTACTTTTTATTTTATTTTTAAGCCCGATGTTATCTTTAAATACATGGGCATTAGATGGTACAGGCACAATTGACGAAATAAAAATGTGTCATAGTGGAGATGCTAATGGTTGGAAAGGCTATATTCTGTTTAAATTATCAGATAGTAATTGGTTCGGTTTGCATGCTGACTATATTGCTAGTGCTGCTACTGATTATGACTCAAGTATCGAAGTGGGGTTGGTTATTACAGCATTTTCTCAATCTTTAAATGTAAATGTAAGAGCAAATTATGGTGGCGAGCTATATAACTATTGTGGTCATAACGTAGCGCTGTTTTGGAATACTACTGGTGATTATATTCATATCATTAAATAATAAGGGGCGCCTATGAAATTTATCTTCAATTTGGTAATTGTATTACTTATTTCGTCTCTCTCAATGTCGGCATATTCAGCAAATAGCATTGGCAAAATCAAAACTATAAAAGTCTGTGGCTCTGGTGATACAACAAATAATAATCGCTGGAATTCATATTTTTTGTTTAAGATGGACGATGATGTTTGGTATTTTACTTATGCGAACTACATTTCATATAACATCCATAATCGTGATCTTGATGATAATATAACAATCTCAGTAGTGTTATTAGCCTATGCGAATCAATATGAAATCAACGTGTCCTCTAATAGATCGTTTAATCGATGTGGTGTTGACGCATATGTTATTTGGAATTTGCCTGATGAATACATAGAAATTACGCAGCCTACACAATAGTGCAACCTTTTATTAAGGTGTAGCTACCCTTATCTCACTAAATATCATTTTCGCATGTAATTTAAATGCTGTTCGGTACGTGATGCTTAATTGCAAACTATGGAATCCAATTTCAGGATAAGGGCGAAGTTGGTACTTCACTTAATTTGTCGCGAGTTTTACATGAAAGTGATACAAAGAATGAAAGACAGTGACCATATATACACTATGGTGTCTCATGGCACTTTCGCTGATGAAAAAAGGTAATAATTCTACTGAAGTTAATGACAAATGAGTCTGAAAGAGTGAACGTAGGGGCTAATGGAAATAATGAATGCAATAAATTGAGTTTGTGAGAAATAGAGTGGCTTATTACATTATATTATGTACATAGCTATGGTTTATGGGTATAAAATTACAATAACAATAAATTAGTTTCATATATTGAGCGGCAGCACCATGTTGAATACGGGTGCTATCAACAAGGTGCTCTTAATCCATTTGCTATGCTTGTTTTCATATTTAAGTATATTCAGTTAAGTATTTTTGGTGGTCTAAGTGTTCTAGCATTTTCGCCTTTCAATCTGTGGTGGATGGCGATAGTTTCACTCTCACTTGCTTATTTGGTTTTTTACCACAATCAATTTAAGCATGGATTTTTAATGGGATTTGCCTATGGTGCAGGCATGTTTGGCTTTGGTGTATGGTGGGTTTTTTATAGTCTTCATGATGTAGGTGGGGCATCAACTATATCGGCATTTGCCATGACGTGTGTGTCTGTCGTTGTGCTAAGTCTGTTTCCAGGAATGGCGTTTTATTTTGCCAGTAAGTTACTTAAATCAAGTAGCGTTAATTTCTTCAGTGTTTTTGTTTTTGCAGCGCTTTGGGTGTTGTTTGAATGGACGCGTAGCTGGATTTTAACGGGGTTTCCATGGCTGTTGTTTGGTCATGCTTTGGTGGATTCTTTTCTTGGTGGTGTTATTCCTATCCTTGGAACTTATGGGGGTAGTGCATTAATTGTAGTGATTGCATTAACTATTTCTTACATATTAATCGGAGCATGCGAAAATTATTTAAAGAAGTCGATAGTATTATTTATTGTTATTGGGTTGGTGTCACTTGCAAATCTTATTCAATGGACGCAACCAGATGCTGAGAAAACGTTAAACGTTGCTGCAATACAAGGAAATGTTTCATTTGAGATGAAATGGGATGAAAGCCAGCGTAATGATATCTACTCTTTATATTTAAAATACACGCGCCAGCATTATGATAAAGATATTATTGTCTGGCCTGAAACTGCAATACCAACGTATTACTTTGAATTAAAAGACAATCTTATTGCAGGAATTGAAGAAGAACTGGTTGCAAATAATGTTGAGTTAATTACAGGCATTTTTACTTACGATAAGCAACAGCAAAAAATATTTAATTCATTAGTTACATTGGGCAAACAAAATCAATTCTATAATAAACAACGATTAGTGCCTTTTGGCGAGTTTTTGCCATTTCGTTGGATATTTGATTTTTTTCGTGACGAAGTTTCTATTCCAATGCCCGATCTTTCTTCGGGGCAGGGTTCGTCAATATTAATGCTAAAAGGTGTTCCCGTCGGTGTGTCTATATGTTACGAATCAGCGTTTGCTGATCAAATTTTAGATTCGTTGCCCGGCGCTGAATTATTAATTAACGTAACTAACGATGCTTGGTTTGGCGATTCTTTGGCACCTCATCAGCACTTACAAATTGCACGCACACGTGTATTGGAAACAGGGCGTTATATGATTCGTGCGGCGAATACAGGAATATCAGCAATAATTGAGCCTACTGGTAAAGTGTTAGCGCGTTCAGGCCAATATGTTGAGCAAACTGTTAATGCAAAAGTTTATCCCATGAAAGGGATTACACCATTTATATTATGGGGTAACTATCTAGTGATTTTAATTTCATTTTTAATTTGCGCCTATTCAATTTTTTTAAAATTTAGATCATAAAAAGCTTGAAAATATAATCTGCATTAATGTCGCAAATAAAGTATTTTCCATAAATATTTAATTTTAATGATAAAGATAATAGGAATTGATAAAATATAAACAAAACTTACACTGGACAATAATATTCAGTGCGACTCATTAGTCTAGTAAGAGCGTGTCATGGTTAAATTAAAAAACTAAAATATATTTTTATATTGCGATATCTCAATTAAATCTTATTTCCTTGTATCCAGGCAATTATTATCGATATAAAATAACCTGCATTTAGTTGTTTTATCATTTATTGTTATGGAAAAGTTCCATTTTGGATTTCTCTTAATACTTCTATTGTCTGCATATAGCTATGCTGACGATAGTCTGAATACAGAAAAAGCTCCATTTCAGTCAATTGGGCAGGTTGGCGTGCTTGGTTTGCGCGTGGCTGATATTGATGGGAAGTTGTATCACTTAGGCAGTGGCTATGACTCTCATCCGGTAGTGATGGTATTTCTTAATACTCATTGTCCAATTGCACGACAGTTTACACCCGCGTTGAATCAACTTTATAAATTGGCACGCGAGAATGAAATTGATTATTTTGGTGTGTTTTCTGATCCGAATATTTCTTTGCAGGAAGTACGTAACTATCGCGAAGAGTTTAATGTTACGTTTCCGGTTTTATTTGATGCCTCGGGGGATATTTCCCGGCGTTTAAAACCTGACGTCACACCAGAAGCGTTTGTAGTTAGTGATAATAATGAAATAGTGTATCGGGGGCGTGTGAATAATCAGTTTGTTTCATTAGGTAAGCAGCGCACTAACATTACCTCAAATGATCTTGAAGATGCCATGACCGCTTTGTTGGAAAACAGGCTGCCTGACAATCAATATGCAAAACCTATTGGCTGTATTGCGCCTAAGTGGAATAAGCCAGGTGAACGAGAGGTTACTTATAACAAAGATATTGCCCCCATACTGAATACTAACTGTATGGAGTGCCATCGCCAGGGTGAGGTCGCACCCTTTGCTTTAGAGTCTTACACTGATGCTAAGCGTTGGGCGCAGATGATTCGTTTAGTTACTCAGGAAAAAATAATGCCGCCCTGGAAACCAATTAAGGGCTATGGTGATTTCAGGGATGAAAGAGTGTTAAGCGATTATCAAATTGAACTCATTCATCAATGGGTGGAGCAAGGCGCAGTAGAAGGTAAGCCAGAAGATTTAATTGCTGCGCCCGATTTCTTACAACGTAAATGGCCATTGGGTGAACCTGATTTAGTCGTGCAAGTAGAAGAACCATTTGATGTGCCTGCTGAAGGGGATGACATTTATCGTTATTTTGTAATTCCTTCAGGGTTTAAAAAAGATCACCCTACAATTGGTTTGGATTATCGTCCCAGTGATCCCACTGTGGTGCATCATGCATTAATGTTTATGGATTACAGCGGGCGGGCGCGCAAGCAAGATAAACTGGACCCGCAATCTGGTTTTTCTGTGTTTGGCCCGGGAAACTTCATGAACTCTGACATGAGTGCGGTGTATTTAACGGGTTGGGTGCCGGGCATGAAACCGTTTGCATTACCTAAAGGCACAGCTATGTGGGTGCCCAAGGGTGGTGATGTGTTATTGCAAGTGCATTACAACCTCACGGGTAAGGCCACTCAAGAACAGGGTGAAGTCGCATTTTATTTTCAAGAGGATTATCCGCAGGCCTGGATTGCAGGTTTGGTATTAGGTTCGCAAGATATTGTGATTCCTGCCAATGAATCGGATTACCAAAAACATTTTTATATGAATGTTCCTTCAGGTTTTCATATTATCGATGTCACACCGCACATGCATTACTTGGGCAAGAGTGTATATGCACAAGTGACTATGCCCGATGGCGCGGTTAAACCGTTAATAAAAATAGATGATTGGGATTTGCGCTGGCAAAATCGTTACACTTACCGTAAGCCACTTTATATACCTAAAGATGCACGCATTGATGTGTGGTTTAGGTATGACAATACTAAAGATAATCCTGCCAACCCAAACATAGAACCTAAGACGGTGCGTTGGGGCTTGCGCTCAGAAGATGAGATGGCGCAGTTTTGGTTGGTTATCATTCCTGATGATTACTATGCAAGTGCAGACTTAAATCGCACCAGCCGTGTCAGTTGGTTTAGAGACTCTTCTCAATTAGAAGTGATTGATGAGGCAAATCCTTTCAATACTATGAGCTTGAAAGAAGCCGTTGCACTGTTAAAAACAAAAAATCCTTTTGTGGCTGAAGATAACAAGTGGGTTAATCAAGCGATTGATTCGCCAGTATATGACCAAATCCTTGATGAGTTTAAGTCTAACTATTCTGCGTACAAAAAAGATATTGAAGCGGTGACTATGTATGCCTACCTGCTGTTTACCAAAGCTTTGTTTGGGCGTGAAGCGAAAGAGATCGCAAGCTATTTAAAGTTATCGGAAAAGATATATAACAAAGCGCTCAAACTAGATAAGAAATATTGGCGTGCACGTATGGGTAAAGCAAGACTGTTCAAGCATGCACCAAGTGAAATGAAGCTGGGTGATGATGCGATTGGTATTTTGGAAGATCTAATTGCATGGCAGGAAAAACAAGAACAACAGCTAGAACAATATGCAGTCGCTTATAAAGACTTAAGTTACATGCATGAGCAGGTAGGAAAATACCAGCTTGCAGAACAAGTGCGCCTAGAGGCTAGAAATTACTTTAAGAATGATGCTTATTTCGATTAGCGATATAATCGCTTAGCATTTTAATTAACTCGCTATTCTCGTTTAATCTAAACTTCGCATCAGCTTCAGCCTGTTCGGTTATTTTTGGTTTACATGGTTTTTGGCTTGCTGTGATGGTTGGTGCGCCCGGAGGAGCACATGGTGGAGGCGGTGGAATACTACCTGCAAGTGCTATCGAAGAGTATATAAATATACATGTAGCAGCCATAACAATTGTTTGCTTTGCAAAAATGTATGCGTTGTACTTAATGTTATATATTAAGTTTGTATGACGTATGCTATTCATATAGTTTCATTCTCTAAAACTTAATTAAACAGTTAAACAATACTCTTATTCGAGCGATAGTAAAATATTAATATTTAAACAATACTAATACTAGAGAAAAATAATACTTGACGAAAACACATAAAACAAGACAACATATTTAAATAGAGCAATAATTTAATTGGGGAAACTATGGCTCGTAAGTGTGTATGGCTTGTTTGCAAGCTATCTTCATCGCTTTTTGTTTTGGCATTATTAGTACTGGCTAATAATTCTATTGCGGGTTCAAATCCTCCACCACCTCCGCCGCCATGTGAAGATAATACGCTTGTTAATTCTTCTGCATCAGGAACATATGAAGGCACGGCAACTGTTCGTTTTTCCAATGGAAGTAATTTACGCTACACGTTAAACGGTAGTACACCTACATCCGGGTCGCCAGCTTATTCAAGTCCATTAACGCTGACAGCTAATACAACAGTTAAAGTACGTTCTATTGTTACGACATCTAACTGCAATCATATAGGTTGTTCTTATAAGACACATGCAGGCAAGATTGCCGTTGCAAACATTAATGTACGACCATATACACCAACCATCAATAGTAGTGCAGAACCGATTATTGATAGTGGTGATATCACTATTACGTCGCAAACTTCCGGTACTCAAATTTACTACACACTGGATGGTTCAACGCCTACCTCTTCTTCGACATTGTATACAGGGCCTTTCCCTATACAGGAAGCGTCAACTGTAAAAGCAATTGCAGTAAAGAGCGGCATGGTTGACAGTTCTGTTGGTTCGGCTTTCTTTGATGTTGATTATTCACAAGCAGTTGCAACGCCTCAATTTTCGCCTAATGGTGGTGCTCACACAGACGCGGTTTCTGTTTCCATTACTAGTGCTACATCTGGCGCAACGATTTATTACACAACTGATGGAACAATCCCTGATGAAAATTCACCTGTATATCAAACTCAACTGTTAATACAGCAAGACACTATATTAAAAGCCATTGCTAGCAAAGACTTCTATGAAAATAGTGTATTGGCGAGTGTAGATTTCGTATTTTTAAATCCTAATGGTGGTTATGATGGAGGTAACCAAAATCCTGGAGGTAATAATGGTATCAATGAATTTTTCAGTAATTATGAAATACTGACTGGTAACTACAACAATGATGCCCTTGATGATATATGGCTGAAAAAAATTGGTGAAAGTTACACGTTTATACTTCTAGGTGGAATCACTGTTCCAATCTTGTTGCCAGCCGATCATTTAGTGCTTGTTCAGACATCGGCTGGTGTTTTTGAACTAGTTCATGATCCCGACAGATCAGCGCTTGACGCCGGTACATGGTTGACAAGAAACTCACAAGAGCTTGAGTTTGTTTATGGTGATTTTGATGGGGACGGTAACATTGATGCATTGCTTGTATCTTATCTTGCTGAGTTTCCATCAATGGTCTTTTTGGCTGGAGCCAATAATTCTGGTTTGATATTGAGTCAGATCATTTCAAATCAAGAGTTCACAGATCCTCTTTCTCTAGCCGAAGCCGATGTAGAAATTACCGATGTAAATCAGGATGGTCGAGATGACGTTGTGCTTGTTTCTAATTCGGGTTCGAACTCAGGTTCAACAATATATACATTGACCAGTGGAAGCGGTGGTGTGTTAAGCGAATTAAATAACGACCCTACAGCTCCACCGACAGTACCACCACCTATTAACATTGCATCTGCAAAATTAGCTTCTTCGCTGGTGCGGGCAATACCAGGTGAGTTTGGAGTGGGCAGTACAGGTGCTGCTGAATACAGCATTCCAATTGAAATTCCACCTGGTACTGCAGGTGTTCAACCTGATTTGTCTATTGGCTATTCAAGCCAAGGTTCTAATGGCTTACTTGGAGTAGGTTGGTCTCTTCAGGGGCTATCGGTTATAAGTCGCTGTGGTGCAACATTATCTAAAGATGGTTTTATCTCTGGTGTTGGCTTCAACAGTAAGGATCGTTTCTGCCTAGATGGGCAAGCACTAATAGCAATTTCGGGAACTTACGGCGCCGATGGTACTGAATATCGTACCGAATTAGATGGCTTTGCCAGAATAAAATCATATGGTGTTGCAGGTAATGGACCAAGCTACTTCAAAGTTTGGACGAAGTCAGGTGACATCATGGAGTATGGAGCGACGCTAGATTCCCAACTCAATCCACCTACAGCAAGTGGTGCTGCCAGTAGTGATGCGTTGTCGTGGAAACTTAATAAAGTGCTCGACAGTGTCGGAAACTATATAGAATTTGATTATTACGAAAATGCATCAACTGGTGAAAGCTATCCAACTAACATCACTTATACAAAAAATGATAATCAAGCCTTAGCGGGTACTAATCAAATTGTATTTGGTTATGAAGATCGTGCTGATAAGTATAAGAGCTATGTTGCGGGTAGAAAAACTGAGTCAACCAAACGACTAAGTAATATTTCCATTCAAACGATCGCTGGTCAAGTTATTGGTGAGCATAAAATTAATTACCAAAGCAGTACTGAAACTAATCGTTCAATGGTCGTAAGCATTGAGCGTTGTAATGCAACAAACGATTGTGTCAATGCCACTACATTTGATCATACAGATAGTCCACAGGGTTGGACATCCGTTTCAGGCTTCCGCCCACCAGTGGGAACATCGGTTGTTTACGATAATCGAGTGTTTGATCAAGGTACACGTTTGACTGATCTAAACGGCGATGGCCGAGTTGACATGATTCGTGCCTTTAGAAATCGTGACACTTATCACCTCAATGCTTATTACAATACGGGCTCTGGTTGGGTAACTGCACCAAGTGCACATAGACCGCCAACGACTATTTCATATCGTCATGATTACTATGTTGATCATGGTGGACGTATGGTCGACCTAAATGGTGATGGTCTGCAAGACATGATCAAGTCAACTTGGTGGGAGTGTTGCAATAATGATCATCGTGCAGCCTGGATAAACACTGGATCGGGTTGGGTTAGCCACTCAGGATATAGGCCGCCGAGTGGTATGTATATTACGCGTGCGGTGGCAGAAGATCATTGGGATGAGGCTGGCTTACGTTTTGTGGACGTTAATGGTGACGGCTTGCAAGATATGGTCAAGTCAATTAGCGGCGGTACTAACTTAAGGCGTACTTACCTGAATACTGGCAATGGCTGGCAATTATCTAATGCCTATTCATTACCGGCGCCGTATTATATTGCAATCAAGGATGGTAATTCGTACTATGAAAATGGCGTACGTTTTATTGACTTAAATGGTGATAACTTAGTTGATGTTGTTTGGTCGAGATATCATGATATTTCCCACGTAAGTACTCGCCGGGCATTATTGAACACTGGTTCAGGCTGGGTAGAAGCACCCGCGAGATTCAGGCCGCCGTATGATATTTCACGCTTCCACGATAATCCTAATGATGGTGGAGTGCGTATTGTCGATCTGAATGGAGACGGCTTACAGGATATGGTGCGCGGTATGGTGGGACATAATAATCGCCATGCATCTATTAATACTGGCGATGGCTGGATTACTTCATCTGAGTACACCATTCCATTCTATATAACGATACCAATCGAAGAAGATCGTTATGATGATTACGGTGTGCGTTTTGCCGATGTGAATGGAGATGGTTTGCAAGATATTTTACAGAGTATCGATTATCACAGTGCCACGGATCATCGCAGTGCTTATCTAAATACGGGATCTGGTTGGGTCTATTCATCAGCATATAGACCAAGTCAATATTTCTCTCGTCAAATGAGTGATGGTAAGTACTATGACAATAATGTGCTAATCGCTGATTTTGATGGAGATGGTTCTCAAGATATGGTGTGGTCAAATGGCAGTAGCCGATTGGCTCATGTTAATAAAATGCCGCGACCTGATTTGGTAACCGACATTACCAATGGCTTAGATGTAAACATTTCTATCGAACATAAACCTATAACTGATGATTCAGTTTATCCTAATGCAAATGCGCTTGGGCAAGTGTATCAGGAAGTTAAAGTACAACCGGGTGAGTCATTACCTTTGTGCTTAAGTGATCGTTTATCTGCTGCGTGTCCAATATTAAGTACACGCTTCCCACTTTATGTAGTCAGCAGGTCGCAGACTGATAACGGAGTGGGTTCTCAAAATGCACTTAACTATGAATACGAAAAAGCCATGTTGCATATGCATGGCAGAGGCTTCCTTGGTTTTGGTATGCGTAAAGTTATGGATGAAGTGGCAGGAACGACAGTCTATACATCTTTCCAACAGGCATTTCCGTATACAGGATTGGTTTCAATGTCTGAAACCGTGTGGGGCAACCGCAGGATTTCTCTTGAAACAAATCATTCAACACATATGGTCACAGCAACTAAATCAGTTAACCAAGCTGTGGCACCATACACTGCCAATGATCCAGTATTCTTCTATACCGACCAAGGTATATCACAATCTTATGACATTGATACTGGTAACTTGCTAACGACAGTTACAACAACAAATAATAATTACGATCAGTACGGTAACCCAATGACGATCATTGTCGACACTGTCGATGAAGGTATTGGTAGCTATAAAACGACCACTACAAACTTTTATAACAACGTAGTGGATTCAGAAAAATGGCATCTTGCGCGTCTGTACCGTTCTGAAGTGGTAAAAGAAGATAATGGAGCACAAAGTACACCGCGCACATCCGAGTTTGCTTACTATGCGGATAGTGGATTAATTCATACTGAAACCATTGAGCCAGACACGACAGATATGTGGCTGAGAAAAACATATCAATACGATGGCTTTGGTAATAAAACCAGTATTCTTACTGAAGGCTACAATATTACTGCACGTGCAACTACAACTTCATATGATGCACAAGGCCGTTTCCCTGAGTGGTCCGAGAATGCTTTACTGCATAGAGAGTACTATGAGCACAACGACTTGTGGGGTAACCGCACTAAACTCACAGGGCCTAATGGTTTAATTACCACCTGGGAGTTCGATGACTTTGGTCGTGTTTACATAGAAACACGTGCTGATGGCACATGGACGCAATCATCATATCAATACTGTTCGGGTTCAAATGTATGCCCCACCATGGAAAATGGTGTGGAGCCAAGTTATGTGTCAACTGTCAGAACAATTGGTGCGCCAGTAACTAAAACTTATTACGATAAAGTCAATCGCGCGATACTAACAGAGACGCCTAACTTTAATGGCGTGCCTATCTTTGTTCAAACAGAGTTTGATACACGTGCACGTGAGAAACGTACATCATTACCGTACACGGATAATCCATATTATTGGAATACCAATATGTACGATACTTTGGATCGTCTCACCGAAGAATTTTCGCCATCGACGGGTAGGACAACTTATCAATACATGGGCTTCGAGATCATGATTACCAATGAGCTCGACCAGGCGTCCATGGAAAAGAAAAACAGTATGGACCAAACCTTGTGGACTAAAGATGCGCAAGGTAATTATGTCTACTTCACTTACGATCCTGCAGGAAATATTAAAACGGTATCTGATGGTGTCAACATCACAACCAATACCTATGACATTCGAGGGTTCAAGATTTCTCAAGACGATCCCGATATGGGTCTATGGAAATATGAATACAATGTATTAGGCGAACTAATAAAACAGTGGGATGCTAAAACACCGCATGGTGGTGATCCCACTGTCTCTATGACCTACGATGTGCTTGGGCGCATGCTCACCAGAACAGAGGTGGTTGGTAGTGCTACGGGTACAACAGTTTGGGAGTACGATGGCCCTAACGGTATTGGTAAATTCTATTCCGTGCTCGGTCATGACGGCTACGTCAAAGTTCAGGATTACGATACTTACTCGCGGCCATCGGTATTGTATGAAGCATTTGATACCGGTGATTTTACGACATCTTCCGTCACCTACGACGTGTATGGTCGCGTGAAACAGACATCGTACCCATCAGAAAATGGCTATGAGTTTGTAACAGAAAATACCTATAACGCGTTTGGTTATTTGGAAACAGTTCAGGACCTCGCGGCTACTGTCACATATTGGCAGGCATTAGCGGCAGATGAATTTGGCAATGTCACAATTGCAGTGTTAGGCAATGGCCAGCTGGACATCAAAGATTATGAAAATAACAGCGGGCGTTTGTTCTATAGCAGTGTTGGGTTGGGCAATATTCAAAACATGCGTTACAGCTACGACGCACTGGGTAACGTTATGTCACGTGAAGATGTACGTGCCAGTTTGTATGAGTCATTCGAGTATGACGTGCTCAATCGACTGGAAGTGGCCACCGTCTCGGGTATCGCTGCAAAAACCTATACTTATAACCATCTAGGTAATATAGATAATAAATCAGATGTAGGTAGTTACATCTATGGAGTAGAAGACAGTAGCTGTTCTGTTCATGGCTCACGCAATGCTGGCCCACATGCTGTTACAAGTGTTGCCGGTGCGAATTACTGCTACGACGACAATGGCAACATGGTGTCCGGCGATGGTCGGACTATTGAGTGGTCAAGTTTCAATAAGCCGACAAGAATTGCCAAGCAAGGCAATTACAACGAGTTTGATTACGCACCTGATAGAAACCGTTATCGCCAACGCGCTTTCCAGGATAATGTGCTTACCACCACCACATACATGGCGGGTGGTTTATCAGAAAGAGTTATTAAAAATAACAACAAACAATACAAGCATTTCATCCGTGCCGGTGGGCAAGTCATAGCAATATACACCGCCACCGGTAACTCCACAGGGAACACACAATATTTACACCGTGATCTTCTAGGTAGTGTTGATGTCATCACGAATTCCCTTGGTATTGTTATAGAAAGACTGTCATTCGATCCGTTTGGTCAGCGCAGACAAAGCACCGACTGGGACGATGGCATTATTACCTTAGTCACAAACAACACACGTGGCTTTACCGGGCACGAGCATCTTGATGCCACTGGCGTTATCCATATGAACGGGCGTGTGTACGACGCAAAACTGGGTCGCTTCCTAAGTGCGGACCCGTTCGTACAACAACCTAAGGACTTACAGAGCTTAAATCGCTATACCTATGTTAAAAATAATCCGCTGACGTATACCGACCCAAGTGGCTTCTTCTTCAAGAAACTCAAAAAGCTGGTTAAAAAAGCAGTAAGAGCAGTCAAGAGTGCGTTGAAGAACCCTTATGTGAGGATGGCGCTGGGGTTGGCAGCAGGCATAGGTGTTGGAGCACTCATAAACCAAGCAGTTATTGCAGCTAATTCAGCAGTTGTACTAGCTTCTGCTGGTCCGGTCGCAGTTGCAGGTGTAGGTATAAGCGCTACTACAGGTGCGGTATTGGCTGGAGCTGCAGGTGGGTTTGTGGGTGGATTAGTAGCTAGCGGGGGTGATATTAAATCTGCTGCATTGCTTGGTGTAACAGGTGGTGCATCAGGGTTTATAGGGGCAAGTCGTGCATTTGGTACTGTAGGAAAAATAACAGCAAGGCGTATTGTTGCGCATGGTGTTGTGGGTGGTGCTAGATCGGCAGCGCAAAGCGGAAGCTTTAAATCTGGTTTTATATCATCGGCATTTACGAAGTCATTCTCTAATGTAATTGAAAACATTACAGATAAAAATGTGTTTGCGGGAGGTATAGCTGCTGCGGTAGTAGGTGGGACTGCATCAAAGTTAACTGGTGGAAAATTCCAGAATGCAGCTTTGACAACTGGGTTTCAGTATTTGTTTAATGAAGCGACTAAGAAAAGATTTTTGTCTGGAAAAGATCAACTTAAAGAAGAATTGAAAGATAGACCTGCAGCAGTCATTGGCGAAAATATGTTACGAGTAGACGCATATGCAGCAGAAATAGGGGCTGAAACGTTTACTCCATCAAGGTGGTTTAATGAAAATGAAATGGATTTACTGGTAGAGGAAAATATTCAGTGGGTGGTAGATAAAATGGATCAAGGCTATGTGATTATTGACGTAGGGCCAGATCCCAGCAACGAGTTTTACCCTGAACCAACGAGCGGATATTATATTGGTGAACTAACCCATATAGCTATCAGACAATATGAGCATTATTATCCTATCTGGGGAACTCCTAGTCTTATGGAGAAGGGTGGTTTAAGGAGACTAATTAATAGACGATAACTAGCATGGTTGAAAGATTTGAAATAATTAAGGATACAGACACGACTTATCATGGAGTCGTATTTGACAGTAATGGCGCTTTAATATGGGAGTCAAAACAAGCAATGCTAGCTGATGACCTGAGCAAATTTTTACATGACCAATATGGCTTTCATCAGCTAGATATTTTTGAAAAGTTATCTTCTGCTAATCCGGATAAGTTCTTTGTTGATATGGATAAAGAATTGTCGTTAGCAAAAGAAATCTTAACAAAAAACCTTCAAACTGGTTCTTATAATCCATTGCTTATTAAGCAGCTTGAATCTTGGGTAAATAGAAAGAAGAGTGAGCTCGATAAAAGGAGAAAATAGGGACAGACCACAATTTTTTATTTTATAGGCGCTCTAAAATATCATTACCATTATGAATGCACCTTTATCAATAGAAGAGTTGGAGTCAAAGGTAAATTGCAGTGAATTGCTGTGTGTATGTGAAGTGTGTGTGACACCATTTATCACCAAGCAACTCAATTATACTGAAAAATCAAAAATTACCTGTCCTCAGTGTGGAGCAAGTCATGCATGTGTTGTGCGTGTGCGAAAAAAATCAAGCTGCGAATAAATAGAGCCAACAGGGTCAGACTCGAATGATAGATGATTAAAACAGTAAAGAGGAGAGGGCGCTTTAATATATGGGGACAAGCTATGCTTAAAAAAATCATTACAAAATATATTGCGATTTTAGCATTTGCCATGTTTATATCGACAGGCCATGCTCAGTTGGAATGCACATCAGGTTACTTGTTAATTGAAAGATTGCATGTGCATATTACCGGGTGGGTTCATGTGGAGCTTGAAGGTTTAGGAAATGCTGATTTGAATAGTTGTGGTACCAATTCGTCAACAAGCTTATTGTTAAATTATAACGATACAACTGGAACAGCTGATGGACGAACTATGATGTATTCAACGATTCTAGCGGCATTTAATACAGGCAAGAAAGTGAAAATTTGCTCAAGTGGTTGTGATACGCAACACCCAACATACAGTCGTATATATCAAGTAGATGTGGAATAAGCATCTGTGCTTACTATTAGCAGAATGAGCTATGGTTTGCAGCTGTAATCAATAGGTTTAGACTCGATTGATTTTTAAGTAAGGTAAGTTTTGTTATTGCAATATGTATTGCTCGTTTTAGGTTGGCTTATAGCTGCTGCTAAGATGCATGATGCATTAGTCTGGAGGTGATTAAAATGAAGAAAAGTATATTTGTTGTATGTATGTTTATTTTTAGTTTATCCATTCCTGCTTATGCATTAGATGGTTCGGGAAAAATAGAAGAAATCACAAATATAAAAGGGTCAGAACCCTTTTATATTTAAGAAACTTAGATCATATAAATAATTAAGAATAAGTGGGTGATAGAAATATTATTATGAGGGGTGTTGTAATCATGCAGAGTAAAGAGCGTATTAAAAATATATTATTTATTGTCATTTTCTTATGTACTCAGAATGCTATGGCAGCAGGTTGGAGCGGGGCAACACAGGTTTTAGACGTCTATGTCCATTCAAATGGAAATGTATTTGCTCAATTCGAGGAAGCAATAAATCCAGATAGTTGCCCTAGCACAGAGTTTTATAGGATCCTTAATGGCGAGACTTTACAAGATTTCATGTTTAGCATGATGTTGAGTGCTCAAACGACAGGAACTACTGTGCGCTATTATGTGTCGGGGTGTGCGACATACCCATTGATCAAGGCGGTTCGAACATTAAAATAAATAAAGAAACCAATTAATAATTAAATTCTATGTATCTATCTGAGCTAAAGATTTGGTAGCACTTTTTTTCATTATATAAATACCGCTTAGAAAGCATAGCAAAGCATAAAAATAATATTCGCCGTGAATAAAATAAGGTGAAGTAAATATAAGCATTAACGCGCTTAAATTTTTTGCTGTGATAAATCGCATCATAAACTCCTGGCTCTTCCTGAGCACATAAGTGTTCTGTTGATACTATTTATATTGGCAGAAATAAGAAAATTCTTAATGTGAAAATGAGGACAAGCTCACAGATCAAAAAGCAAATGACTAAAATGACTGGTTAAATGGTTTACCAGTTGCGTGGGTTGCCTGTGTCTAAGTGTAAAAACCCACTCTTGCTATAGTAACCGACACCGCCTGATTGCAATTCGATGGCTGTGTTTCTTAGTAACTTCAGGTCTACATCGGCGAGTCGAATGTCAATGGCTTTACCTTGCATATGATAACTACGCTTGGCGACGCCGCTGGTATTTTTACGCAAGTTTTGATTGGTTTTGGCTGAACGATAACCAGAGATAATTTCAAACGGTGTGCTTGAATCAGTTAGAGACTGGAGCTTA
>JGI12316J15310_10000121_pt57 | contig 17973 bp, 20 predicted proteins | sample MarCyaLeptolynsp_FD_15310 | JGI IMG/M metagenome (IMG submission 15310)
CCGGTCCCACACCTTGCATTCAGGATGTAACCGGGTTCTCCAGCCAGGAAAAGACCTTTTCCCGGTTTCCCTCAAAAGGGAGGCCCGGAGACGCGCCAGGAGTTTGCGCAAAACGACTAACGCGTGCGACCTGCATCGCGATAACGTTGCGCAACGAAGTCGTCCAAGCACTGTCTGGAAATTGTGTTCCAGCAGCGAGTTTGACTTGGGCAAGGCAACCTGGAGACCCGTTGTTCTTGTCGACATACAGGCAACCTGCCGACGCCGAGACTGCGTTGCGGTTCAGAAGACTCAGACCCACGAGAACAATTTACCTTGCCCTTTTCATAGCGCTGGGTGGTGCGGTGTTTTACTTCATCATTGCGAACGCAAAACTGTTGCAGTCAGAACGTGCGCAGCAGCATCAGCTGATTGAGCTGACCAATGCATTCACAAGTGCCTATGCACAGGAACGGGCCCAAAGCGGAGTGGTCCCGGCCGAGTTCCGAAGGATAGGCATGGAGCATTTCGGTCGCGAAGTCGAACAATCCGCCAAGTCTCAGGAGGTGCCGGTTTATATCCGGATGCCGGGTGTGCCCGGGCTGGAACTCGAAACGGTCGAGAAGAACCGCCAGATCCTCAACTACATCACGTTCATGGCAAACACGGAGATGCCAAGGGGGAAAGAGGACATCCGGCTGGCGGAAGGGAAGGTCATCGCGCGCAAGATCGTACCCTCTTTAGCCTCGGAGCAGACGTGCGTCTCCTGCCACAACGAGGCATTGGGATTTCAAGCCTATGAACGCGGTGACGTCATGGGTGCATTCGTGATCGAGACGGACTTGACGAAGCCCGTCGTTCAGAATGCCTACTTCGCCTTTGGCGCGTTTTTCGTAATCCTGTTTGCGGCCCTGCTTGTTGTCGGCCGGGAAAACCAGCGTATGCAAAGCGCCGTCGATGCCTTGAAAGGCCGGGTGGAGGCGGAAAGTTATGCAAACTTCCTGGCATCTCATGACTCTCTGACAGATTTGCCGAACAGGAAACTGTTTCTGCGGCGGCTCAACGCTGATGTGGCGGCCTTACACAAGGGCCGCTGCGAAAATGTCATCGCGGTCATCATTGATGTCGACGATTTCAAAACGATCAACGATACGTTGGGCCATGATGCAGGTGACGCGGTCCTGAAAAAAATAGGTATCAGCCTGCATTCCGTGTTCGACCGATACGGCGGCATTGCCGCCCGGCTTGGCGGCGACGAATTCGCCGGTGTGCTGAAGGTCTGTCCCGGCGGGCTTCTGCCGGAGGATCTCGGGTCTGAGTTGCTGGATGAGCTCTGCCTCCCGCTCGGCTTCAAGGGTGCCTCCATCCAGGCGAGTGTCTCCATCGGAGTGGCCGGCCTCGGTGATCTGACGGAAACCCGGCCCATGCAGTTGCTGAAAGCCGCTGACATCGCACTCTACGCAGCGAAGCGTGAAGGCAAACGGTGTGCCAGGGTGTTCGACAGTGAGTTGCGGAAAAGGTTCGGAAGGCTGTCCAGTCTCACTTCTGCGCTGCCGGATGCGATCAGCCAAGGTGCCGTAAACGCCATTCTGCAGCCCCAGGTCGATGTGTCGACGCATGAGCTCGTGGGTTTCGAGGCCCTGGCGCGCTGGACCCATGAAGGGCAGGCGATATCACCTGCCGAGTTCATTCCCATCGCCGAGGAGATCGGACTGATCGCTCACCTTGATCTGGCAGTCCTCGAACGCGGGATCGCGCTGGTGCAACGATTGATGGAAACCACGAACCGTCAGTACAGGCTTTCGGTCAATGTGAGCGCGAAGGATTTCAAGACCGATGAGTTTGTCGAGCAAATCCAGCGTATCCTTCATACCAGCGGGTTCGATCCGCACCTGCTTACGCTGGAGATCACGGAATCCGTTTTTCTCGAAGACTGGAGCGCAGCCTGCGCCCGCTTGGAGCTTTTACAGAAAATGGGGCTCAAGATCGCGCTGGACGATTTCGGTACGGGATACTCTTCACTGTCCTATCTCATGCAGTTTTCGTTCGATATCATCAAGATCGACCGCACTTTCCTGCAACGGCTGGACGAGGACCGTGCAAGACTGATCCTGCTCAATCACATTATCAAGCTCGCGACAAATCTCGGTAAGACTGTTGTCGCGGAAGGTGTTGAACGGCCTGATCAGGCGGTGAAAGTCTCAAATCTGGGCGCGCATGTGCTGCAAGGCGCTCTGTTCGGCCTTGATATCGAGGACGCTCCTGAGCTCCTGGCGCAATCCAATCGCAAGATCAGCACTCACGCCCACGCGGCGCATTGATCGACGGGCAGCGTGATCCTTGTCCTGCTGCATTTTCAGCCGAGTTTTTCCGGACCGTAGTGCGCCAGGGCGTTTGCCTGTTCCAGCCCGAATAACCTCATGCCTGGATGGTTCGAATTTCGCTTTCGATTCGCTGGTCTGCCTATCGTTAACGTTGTGTTAATCTCTGAATTTCGCAATTCGCTCACGTCAAACCATAAGTTTATGATTTTAAAAGACTAAAATCGTCTTTTCGTATCAAAGAGCATTCGGAAACTGCATAACGCCTCGGTGCTGAAATCCCGTACTAATTGGTCAACGTTTCACGAACTTGGAGAGTGATGTTGTTGGCGGCAGACGGCGCATTATCGCTGAAGGTTACATCGATCGGAATACCTTTCCGGATCCTGTCACCCAAGCACGGAATTTTCGTCAATGCCGATGCCTGCGCCTTTCAAAGCTTGCTGCTCAAGGCTGTTCTTTCAGGTGAGCCGGAAAAGTTTCAGGACAATCTCAGCCACGCCGCGGATCATGCTGAAATCAGCTGCGAGCCGGGAACGGGCAACGGTTTTGGTCTGGAAACCGCTTTTGTCGAAACAGGTCGAAGCTCCATGCCGCAGTGTCGTGCCTCTAAAGCGCCTCTTGCACCAGAGGGCAGCAAGCGCCCCCGATGGGCAGTTTTTCGAACCGATGAGAAAGGGCTCATTTGGCGGAGCCGGACCGCTCCGGATTAGATCAACCGGTGCCTCTGCTTGCAACAAAGGTGCCGAACGATCAGTGCGTGTCGCAAAGTCTGCAATGCGAACTGACAGAGCCGCTCGAAGCAATGTGTTGCGGATGAGTGGTCAACGACTTCCGGTGCGTCGGTCGCACGTTTCAGCAAGGAGCTACCCCTCGCTGGTTTGCAGTGACCGGTTGTGTCGGACGAACCCACCCGCCCAGGAGTAACACGGGGTCTGGCGCAAAAGGTCCCCCACACCTGTTCAGCGCCCGTGCCACCTGGGTGGGTGGCCTTAAAAACATTGGCACATCCTGGTTGTGTTGGCAATACGATATGCTGGCGGAGTCTTGGTGTTAAGCGGCGTCAGTCTCGCAAGGCATGCCGCTCTACTTCTCCAGATTTATCAGATGTTTGCCGATTCCCGAAACGCCAGGCTTCTCAGCCGACGCGATGCAGTCTCGCGTGAGTATCCAGTCGCAACTGTGTCGAAACACTCAACCGACGCGGAAGAACGGCAATGAATGATCTGGTCACTATCGGAAACGCGGGCTCATTCGAGCAGATCGACCTGGCTGCCCCGATTGACGAGGGGTGCATGAGGGATGATTTCGATCTTCACGCAAGCCTTTACCGAGGCATTGAAACCGGACTGATGCAACTCAGTGAAGGGGGTTTCAAGAGACGGGTTGGCTTGGGACTGTCTGAAAAGATCGCGATCCATCTTTCGATGTACACACAGTCGGTCGAGAAACACATGATTGCCGACGAAAACACGTTCGTCTTCTGCATCTGTCCGTCCGAAACAAACTCGTGCGCCTTATTCGGAAACGCGCGTTCAAACGCCTCGGTTTTCGTTCTGCCGCCGTGCGGTAACGCAGTTGCAATCGTGCCGGCAGATGTTCCGTTTCTGACCATGGCGGTCGATGCGGACTTTCTGTTGCAATGCGACTGTCTGCTGCCCGGTGCTGCAGCATGGTTCCGGTCGCTCGGTCCTGATGGCGAGGCGATCAAGTCGAGGACACTGGTCAAGCGCTTGCAAACCGACGCGTTCGCAAAACTGCGGAACGCACATGGACACCCTGGTCAGCAACACCTTCGAACAATGGATCAGCTTTTCGTCTCGAATATTGCAAACTCCTTCTCTCTTGAGTGGTTGAAGGAGGAGAAGTTTCACTCTCCGAAGAGACCGGCCGCCCTGGATCGGTTCCTGAAAGCGCGTCACCTCGTCTGGCAAAATCCGCACAACCTGGCAGGCAATGGCCAGCACGCAATCTTCAAACTTGGCTCAAAGCGGTCGGTTGAACAGGCCTTCGCGGAATACGTCGATATGGGGCCGCTCTCCTATGCGCGCCTGGTGCGTCTGCATAATGCCCGGCGCAAGCTAGGGGACGAAAAATTTGCTCGTGAATCGATCGGGAACATCGCGGCTCAGGAAGGTTTCTGGGAGTGGAGCAGATTCACGTCCTACTATGGCAGGCACTTTGGCGAACTTCCCTCGCAGACACGCGAAAATGCGGCTTCGTCCAGCTCGTCTAGGGAGGCAATGGCGGGATAAGCGCTTCGTGCTTCCTGACAAGTTCTGCTGACTTTCACCGAACACGCAACTAGAAATCACTAGTGACTGAGCAACATCGCAAGATGGAGACTTACGCTCGCAGCACCTCTGATTCCTTTGCCGGCTCATCTTGCATTGCCTTGGCACGACCGAAGCGCCTGACAATGCGTCGTGAAGACGCGTCGCGGTCTGTGCCGTTCGGCGCCAGATTTGGACACAAGCGCAGTAGTCCGTAAGGATGCGAGCCGTTTACCTCGTGTCTGGAGCGTCCTGACACGAGATGTTCTGGTATGCACAAGTCCAATCAGCTTCGTTTCGAATGCCACGCTGCGGAACGAGCGGAAGCACCCGTATCTGGTCGCAAGTGGTAGAACCGAGACTAGCAATCGGCGCATTTCCTTAGGGCGTCAGGATTGTGCGTGCGCATCCGAGCCTGTGACGTGTTTGTTCAAGGGCTTCGCCGGTTCCCCAAAGAGCAGCTTGGTTTTCACGAGGACATGCGATCGAAGGCACCTCTGGCTACCGCGCTGCCGATCCCTCCTTTTCCAGAGCCACGATTGGCACCATCGCAAATTCAGGGTGCTCTTCCTTGAAGCGTCGAAACGCGCTTTCGCGCGCCCTGTCTTTTTCCTGTGCGGAAACGCCGAATACGCGTATCGCGGCCAGTTTATCTGTTCCGTTCTCGCGGATGATAAACCAGAACAAAAGGTGGGCGTCCCGATCCCCTTCGCGCGTGTGCGGTTGAAAAATACAGGTCGAAAATATTTCAACATGGCGCATGGGCGCACTTCCTTCCAGTCCGCGCGACGAAAATTTCTGTAAATTCTGTTGCCGTCAGGCTGAAACCCCGGCGGCGCCAGCAAGAATGCCAGGCGCGGCAGTTTGCGCATTTGGAACGCGTGCCCGGAACCGCAACTCGGGTGCCGAAACGCGACTTGATCTGACAGTAGTTGGAACAAGCGCCCACGGTTATGCGACTTGCGCAACAAAAGGCTGCTGCGAGGTTGCGGCGCCAAGGGCACACCGCAGCCGAAGTGATTCGAATGTGGTTGAAAAACAAACCCCTGGAGCGGCGCTTTCAAACGGATGCAGGAACCAGGAAAGTGGGATCCCGAGCCGCAGGCTGGCAGGGGAGGCGACAGAGACATCTGCGGCCAGGCATGTGCAGATGAATTTTCCGAACCCCATGTTCAAACAGATCGGATCCTTCGGGGCGATGTATCCAGGAGTGGAAAATACAAATGTCACCTCACCACTTGCGGTGATCGGGAAGTTGAGTTCTGTGCCCGCGTATCGGGTCGTCATCCTGACCGGCGCGGCTTACGCTATCAGGCCACTTTCAGTCGCCTCATTGCAGCCAATAGCGTCCGGTGCTTGTTCTTTGGTCTGTAACTGACTGATATCCCGGCCGTATACGGCGGAAATTCGCCCATGACCTCATATTGTGCTTTTGTCGGGTCGAGAATAGCGTCGTTGGAGTTGGCTACCCAATAGTGTGGAACATTGTGCTGGTCGATGGCCCGCATCAGTCTGTAGCCCCGTTTCTTGCCGCCCAGATAATCCAGCAGTGCGCGCGCTGCGACATAGGATTTTCCGCGTAACGGGTTTCGCGCAGATGCGAATCTCGCATCCGCGTTTGCGAAATGGAGGCATTCAACACATTTTCGAAGTGCGATAACTTCGGCGGCCTGTATTCTTTGCTTGGAGAGTTTTCCGTTCATCATTTGAGTTTCCGAGATTCATCATCGCCAAACTCCCGTAGCTCTCCTGCAGCCTTGGGATTGTCTTGGTATGCAACCACGGATAAATCGATGGTTGTTAATGCAGTTTGCGCAATAATATGTTGAGTCTCGCCGTTGAAACCGCATCCCTTATCGCTCCGGGCGCGCGCAACCTCCAGGGTCCGGAAAGATATGAAAAAGCGGTGTGCATGGGCTGTCACTGCATTCGCGACCTGGGCAAGTGACGGGTGGATCGCTTTGATCTTCAACTTCCATTTCACTCAATTTTAATCGCAATGAACTAACCAGAACCTGTGTGGGGGACGTCTGAAACGAAGGACGTCCATTGATGACAAGTTCATGTTGCTTGCGTTGCCCGCGGCAGAGCGGAACGCAAAACAGCCCTACCGAAGCGCACCTGATGCAATGTGATCCAGCGGCGCGTTTCAGGGAGGCCTGCCCCGGTTGCGGCGAACCCGTGTCCACGCTTTTTCCACCAACGGCCGAATGGGGCGCTGACTGGATTTCGGAGCGCTCAAATCCGTCTTTGCCGCATGATTTGCAGCCGTTGGCGTCTCCACGCACGGTCCGGAACAGTCTGTGCGATCGGCAGCCGGGTGCCGGCTTGAGTTCAAGGCCGGTCCAGGATCTGCCTTCGGCGATTGCACTCTGACCTTTTGCCAAAATTCCAGGGTGGAGGCTTTGCCTTCAGACCCGCCGTTCAGGAGAAACACCCGTGACTTACGCAAAAGGAATATACGCCTATTGGATGGTGTGTATCGGCCTAGCCGCTCTCAAAGCATTTGGCCTTGTCGGCATTTCTTTCTGGTGGCTGGTCCTGCTCGGAGCCGTCCCGCTGCTTTCCTATGTGATCTTCGCTTTCGGAGCGGTTTCGCTGGTGGCGCTGGCGCTTGGGCAGAAATCCAGACGCGGGGCGATGCGCCGGCCGCGCGAGCGACCGTGAAACAGGCTCGGCAAGAGGGCAACACACCAGCGCCGACCCGAACGGTGTGGCCGAAACGGGTCACCCCGCCGAACGATCAGCTCACGCGGATCTGACCGATTTTAGGAAATTGTCGACCTCCGCCTTAAGGTCACCGGACTGATCCGACAACTTGGCGGCAGATGCGGAAATCTGACTGGAAGAAGAACCGGTCAAACCGGCGGCCTCACTTACGGCTGCCACATTGCGTGACAAGTCCTGCGTGCCATTTGCCGCTTCTTCGACGTTTCTTGCGATCTCCTGCGTCGCGGTATCCTGTTCTTCCACGGCAGAAGCAATGGCCGTGGAGATCACGTGTGTTTCCTCGATGATCTTGCTGATGGATGAGATCGACGCGGCCGCATCGGTGGTGGCGCCCTGAATGCTTGCAACCTGGGTCTCGATCTCTGCGGTCGCCTTTGCGGTTTGTTCAGCCAGTTGCTTGACTTCCGAGGCGACAACAGCAAACCCTTTACCTGCACCGCCTGCGCGCGCCGCTTCGATCGTCGCATTGAGCGCAAGAAGGTTTGTTCTTTCCGCAATATCGCTTATCAGGCTGACGATTTCACCAATGACCTGTGATGAAGACGTCAGCAGTTCCACCTTGCCGTTGGTGGCGCGTATGCCTTCGACAGCCTTTGAGGACAGATCCGTGGAGTTTGCGATCTGACGGGAGATTTCGGTCACCGAAACGGCCATCTCCTCCGTTGCTGCCGCAACGGTTTGCACATTGGATGCCGTTTCTTCGGAAGTCGCGGAGACGGCAGCTATGTTTCCCGATGTTTCCTGTGCACCGGTCTGCAAATGCCGCGACGCATCTGACAGATCTTCAGCTGCGGTCGCAACGCTGAGTGCAATTTCACCCACCGTTTCCTCGAATTGTGCTGCCAGGCGTTCGAGTGTTTCCTGCCTGTCCCGAATTCCGGCCTTGAGATAGACATCGATTGCGTAGTCCATGTCGAGCATCGATGCCCGAATGACCGCAGTTTGCAGTTCACGCAGATATGCACGCTTTTTGCCTGCGGTGAAACCGGACGGCATGGTCCGGGATATCGCGTCAATCACTCCGGTGACCAGGAAATTGTAACCTCCGATGTACCAGCGCGGTTCCAGACCGAGCTGATTGTGGACTTCTCCAATACGGGTCACGGAAGCCACATAATCCTTGTCGAACCGGCCCTCCGCAATGATTTGCCAGTGTTCCAATTGCTTCTGTTTGGCGTGCCGCATATGTGCATCGTCACGGAAGAAGGCCCTTGTCTCCGACACGTCGCTGATGTGATCGTAAAAACGATCGAGAACGTGTGGGAGAATCGACAGGATTTTGCCCGAGTTTTCCCTAAGCAAGGCAATTGTTCCGCCGTCAATCTTGTTGAAAGCCAAACGCTCTTCGAGTGTTTCGTCAATCATCCTGGTGCATCCAATGAGAGAACTGTCAGCGAAGAAGAGCGCCTGTTCGTAAACAAATCTATAAATCAAAATAATGTTTCTATAATTTTCGCTTATAGCATCAGCACAAGTCACTATTTTCGAATGTCATGGCTGTTTGTGAAGAGAGAGCTGCCCGTTGAATCGGGCTCAAAGGCGACTCACCCGTTGGCTGTCCGGCCGGGTCAGCGGCACAAATCCAGGATACCGAAAACGCGCCAGTTTGAAGGCCTGTCCGCTTGGCTTCCTCATGAAGCCAAATCTGAACCAGCCGCGTCGGAGGTTTACGTCCTGCATGTAAAAGTTGCGCAATCGTCATAACGGAGAGAGCGGTTAGCATGTTACCCGATGAAATAAGTTGTTTTGTGCGGTCAGTTTTGGCCGCCCTTTCTGCCGTGTGCGTCAGACGTCGTATTTTCTTGGTTTCGATCATATATATCTTGAGTTGTTTTTTTCTGGCTGCTGAGCACATACAAGAATAATTTCTTGATCAAATATGAATATACGTTCTGAAGTTTTTTCGCCCTGATGCCAAGTGACAGTTTGCGTGTTTCGGAAAATCTCTCAATAAGCTGAAAAATATGATGAAAAATACCGTGGCGTGGATCTTCTCGTGTCATCGGTTTTCAGTTCGGTTTCCAGCCTGTATCTTGAGCGTCAATATAATTGGACTTTTTTATTCAGAAATAGATTCTTGTTAGTGATTAATTAATCAATTTTCTTATAAAAATTCCCTTTGAAGCTAATCTATATTCAATTATATTGATTTATATTTGGAGTTTGCGTATGGATTAGCTCGCAGACGTTGAATGGGGTCTTCATCTGCACTTGGCAATACAATGCTAGTGAGACTGAGATGGCTCCATTTGCGAAACTTGTGCCCATGCTGGCACGATTGCGCCATGACGAATCCGGAAATGTGGCGCTTCTGACCGCGTTTTGCGCCTTGCCTTTAATCGTTGCGGCCTGCGGCAGCGTCGATGTCCTGAGAATGACATCGACTCAAGAACGTTTGCAGATCATGCTTGATTCAGCGACCCTGGCGGCTGCTTCGCTCACACAAAGCGGCGATATGGGAGATGTGGTTGATGCCTATATAGATGCCAACCTTCCCGATGGGGCCACATGGGACACGCTTTCCTACACGACGACGGTTCTCGATGACTCTGAGAGTTCCAGGGAGCTTGAAATCATAGCGAGCGTCACGCTCAAAACGCCGTTTCTGTCTCTGATCGGTTTCGAAAAGCAGACGGTTCGGGCGAAATCGGTTGCTATTCAGGCGCAGACCGACATTGAAATTTCCATGGTTCTGGACATTTCGTCCTCCATGAGGGGCGGGAAGATTAGCGACCTGAGGGGAGCCTCCAAGGCTTTCGTTGATCTGATGCTGGATGGTGACCTTGTGGATCACACCTCGATCAACCTGATTCCCTTCGGCGGAACCGTGAATATCGGCACAGACCTGTTTAACAAACTCGCCGTTCCTGAAGCGTCTGACTCATCAAATATAGACCCGAGCGATGCGGACTATGCGCTTGGAACGGATGTGGCCAACTCGGTCTTCCGATTCACGCATGGCAACACCTGCATCGAATACCGGGACACGGATTTCAACCTCTCCGTGATCGGGGGTCAATCGCGTCCGCAGGTGCCCAATTTTACCCGTTTCAACGCGAAAAACGACTGGTGTCCGAGGTCCGACACGGAAGTCATGTTCAATTCCAACAGTGCATCCGATCTGAAGGACCTGATTGACGGGATGACCCTCTCGGACGGGACGGGCATGGACATTGGGACGCTCTGGGGTGCCAAGGCGCTCTCGCCCGACTGGCGGGGCGAGCTTGGCGGTGACTTTACCGACAGACCTTACAACTTCGATGAAGAGGGGATCCTCAAGGTCGCCATCATTATGACCGATGGCGGCATAACCAGCCAGGAACGTCCGGTCTCGCCGACGAGTGAAGTAAAACCTCACATCAAAGACTCCAGTAAACGTCAGGTGACAGTGCCTGTCGGATCCGCCGATGCCGATCCTGCAACCGCAAACAACGCGACCGCCTATTTCAAGAGAATGTGCAATTTCATGAAAGCCAATGGAGTCGTCGTCTTTACGATCGGCTACAAGATCACGAGCGGATCCAGAGAGGAAAAGCAGTTGCAATATTGCGCAAGTACGCTGAGCGACTACTACCTTGTTGAGGGCTTTGATCTCGATAGCGCTTTCCAGGGAATTGCGGCATCGATCAACAGCCTGAGGATTTCAGGCTGATGCGTGGATGCAGGATAACGTCGCGCCGGAAGGGTTTGCTCAGAGGGCTTCTGCGCGACAAGAGCGGTGTGACCGCTGTCGAGTTCGCTCTGCTTGCGCCGGTCTTCTTCGCAATGCTGGCGTCTTTGTTCGAGGTCGGGCTTCTGCTCACACGAATGGCAATGGTCGATCACGCCGTCAACGTCGTTTCCAAACAGGTCTATACCGGGGAAGTCTCGAAAGGTGTGGCCGCAGGGACCATAACCCAGTCGGACCTCGAGGCGGCCGTCTGCGACGTGACATCTACTGTCATTCCGAATTGCCAAAGCGAAATCACGGTCGAACTCACCGAGATAACCTCATTGTCTTCGCTGCCGTCCGACGATGCGGCTTGCAAGGACGCGACACTCGAATTGAATCCGTCCGTTACCTTTAATCCGGGCGTCGGCAACAGCATCGTTTTCATGCGCGTGTGTCTGACGGTGGATCTGTTGACACCAGGCATTGGTTTCGGTCTGAAGCTTCCCCAAACGGACACTGGCCGGTTCGAGCTGATCTCCTCTGCAGCATTCCTGAACGAGCCTTTCTGACATGAAGAACCGCACAAGTTTCCTGCCGAGATCATTCATTCGCGACAGAGGCGGCCTCGCAGCTGTTGAGTTTGCGCTCGTATTCCCGCTTCTGGTCCTGATCCTCATCAATGTCGTTTCGTTCTATGACGGGTTCAGAGGCGACAAGATCATGTCCAAGGTCACCGGTGTCATTGTGGACCTTGTCACACGCGACAGGGGAGCAATCGATGATGATGACTTTGAGGAGCTGGTCGCCATCGGTGCAACACTTTCCGGCAAATATTCCGTCAATTCGGAGTTTACCGTGGTGCTTGCAAGCATCCGAAATGTTTTCGATGAGGACGGGAACGACGACCTTGAACTCGTCTGGAGCCGAAGCAATGTGGCTGAAGCCGTTCTTGAGCAAGCGGATCTGGACGATCTCGACCTGCCGACGATCGGAGAAGGCGATTCCGTCATCTATGTGATGGGGAGTGCTGTATATCAGCCTATGCTCGTCAACGAACTTCTTGGTACGTTCACTCTTTTGGATGAACAGGTTCGGCGTCCGCGATTCGTCTCCGAAGTCGCCTGCGAAAGTGACGATGGTGCATGTTGACGGCCGTGCGGCAGTCGAACGGCCTGGCCACTCGTCTCGCCAACGATGACCTTTGACCGGAACTCTTTTTGCCTGAGCTTTCTGTTCAGCCGAAACGTTGCCTCATGAAGCCAAGTCGCTTTTCGGTTGTCCAATAACGGGACTCTGTTTTCCCGTTTTAGCCGTGTCTGTTTCCAAGGCTTTGTCTCTCTCTTCTGATCGGCGACGCTCGGATTTCCGACTGATTGCGCAAACCGCATAATCATTAAAATTTGTTCATAAATTCAATGAGCTTCGTCAAGACTTTCTAAACCACTTTCTTCGGTTCAAGCATAACGCCGCTCTTCGGGCATATGCACATAATACGAGCATCGAAATCCGTGTAATCGGACTTGGAGGCCGTGGATGCCGGGCAGCCGGCAGAAGCCTGGAGAGGCGTTTCGGCGATTTTTTACGACAGAGCACACGACCCTGAAAATCGGGCGACTGATTTTCGAGTAACGATCCTGGCTCGGAAACGGATGTGTTGTTGCCTAGGAAGTTGATAAAATGATTAGCCGGCTATTTTTATACCTTTCGCGGACGAAAAGTTTTTCACGCGTTTGTTCAAATAGACAAACACTTTCGTCCGACAGGCGCAGCGACTTACTTATCGACTTCGGTGCCTCGGCCCTGCAGCCACGCAGACTTTCGACAGGCCTCGCTTCGCTTCCGGTCACGGAAGCCGATGCGACGGACGACGCTGTTCTTGATACCTGGCGCAAGGAGCTGGGAACAGCGTCACTCCAAGGTGGCAACAGGGGCGATCTGTCTTTCCTGTTGCTCAAAAACCTTCTCTATTGGGGCTCGGTTGCTTTGTCCCTCTACCTGATCTTCACTGTCTTCAGCTTCTTTTGATGACGATCTGCTGTCCGACCAGTCGGTGAGCGGATAAATTTCGCGCAGGTCAGGTTGGCTTCAACGTCACACCGCAGCCCCCTCTCTCGGCCTGACCGACAACAACCACCATGAACGGCAATCGAATAATCACCGTCGGATGTGAAATTGCCGCGCGGGTACCGCACGCAAAATCGAGTTATCGCGACCTGCGCATGGCGTAAGCGACAAGATGCACTGCGGCAAACATTTCGAACCATGCAAGTGGCAGGGCCACCAGCAGGACCTCGGGCGGTGCAAGATTCATGTTGTAAAGGCCGAGCCACAGAATGACGAAGATGCTGACCCAGATGCCGGTCGCGACCTTGAAGATGGTTCCTGGGGCACTGCCCAGACGATCAAGCGCAAGGACGGCGATCAAGGTAACGGAAATCACAAGGATCGTATCCCAAACCCCCCAGATCAGAAAGATCGGAACGCTCATCGGAGCAACATCGGGAAGGGCGGGAAGCGCTTCCTGCATCATGGGTTTGACAAATACGAAGTACCTGAACACTTCCGACAGATTGATCCAGACGAAGTTCAGCAGAAGCGCAAACCATATCGTGGTGCTGTCCGTTGTCGCAGTTTGTGTCCTATGCATCGCATTCATTCGAGTTCTCCCTCGACCATGCCCAAAAACGACGCGACGGCCCGGCGCAAGTCCTTTGCGTCGGTGCTGACGCGTGACAACGCCCACAAGCCTGTCGCGAAGACGAGAACGGTCTCTGCCAGCTGCCGCGACCTCCGGGGCGAAAGGCCGTCCGCCGAATTCCTGATTGCTGCTGAAAAACCACGCCGCAGGCGGGTGTTGTGATAATTGATCTTACGTTGGACATCCGCGTCGTGCTGCGCGACCTCCGTTGCCGAATTAGCCACGAGACATCCCGGTCCCGGAAGTCCGTTTTCCTCCGCGAGCGAAATCTGCTGTTCAAAGTAAGCAGCGACATCTTTGAGCGTTGCGGCTCTTCGTTCGACCTGTTCGAAAGCCGGACTGACGATCAGCTTCTGATAAAGATCGAAGGACGACAGGAACATGCCTTTCTTGCCGCCGAACTCCTTGTAGATTCCGTGGCGACTGACCCCAGTCGCGCGAACCAGATCGTCCATCGACGTTGCAAAGTAGCCATTCTGCCAGAAGGCCATCAGGGTGCGGAGCGCCAGCGTGTCGCTGTCATAAGACCGGGGTCGTGCCATGCAAGATCATTACAGAACAATCATTCTGTAATCAACCCATCCGTTCCTCATGGCATCTGGCACGTCGAACTTGTGAGCGTGCCGGCGCACGCTCACATTGCTGCTCCGCGGCTGCAGCGACACTCAAGACCTTGCCGACTTCATTCGTCGCGGCTCTTGTTGCGCACTGGCGTCAGGTCGCTTGAGCATCACGCCCGGTTTTCGCGCCATTTTCGATAGGCCTGCGTCCTTTTCCTGGTCTTCATTTGGTTCGCCATTAGCGCAAGAAATGGGAGCCCGCCCTTGTTCGGAGTTTTTCCGAGTGAGAGGCGCTCCAACTGCACATAGGCGAGCACCATTGAGGCGAAACCTGCCAGTCTCTTGTTTTTCCAGCGGACTTCCGGGATGTCGACGCGCAAATTTTTGCCGTTCTGCCAGTTTGTGATCACGTCCGGCTCGAATGCCATGGCACGGGCAAGGCCAAGAACGGAGACGCCAATACCACCTGTCTGGTTTCTGATGGCTTCTTCGGCAACGTCGCGCGAACGAATGCCACCAGTCACCATGATCGGCATGTTTGCGGTCTGCGCAACCTCACGTGCAAATTCAACAAAATAGGCTTCGCGCCGGGCGGTGCTGCTGCCGTCCGCATCCCGTCCTTGCATTGCGGGGCTTTCATATGAACCACCGGACAGTTCAACAAGGTCAACCGACATCTCGCCAAGCCGGTCGACCACCCATTTGGCGTCCGACATGTCGAATCCGCCCTTTTGAAAGTCAGCAGAATTCAGTTTGACGGAAACACAAAAGCGGCTTGATACGCGTGCTCTGACGGCATGAATGGTTTCGAACAGGAACCGGGCGCGGTTTTCCAGGCTGCCGCCCCATCGATCGTCGCGCCGATTTGTGAGCGGCGACAGAAACTGGTTGATCAGGTAGCCGTGCGCTGCATGGATCTGGACGCCGGTGAAACCAGCCTCTTCGGCGCGCATGGCTGTTGTTGCAAATCTCTCGACAAGCGCCAGAATCTCATCTTCCGTTAACGCCCTCGGCTTTCGGAAATTCTGCGACATGCCCGGTATCTCGACCGATATGTCCGAAGCGGAAACCGCTTCTTCGCCAAGCGCTGCCAGCACCTGACGGCCCGGATGATTGATCTGCATCCAGAACTGCGATCCCTTCGAACGGCCAGCTTCCGCCCACTCTCTGAACGGTGCGATGTCCGTGTCGGCCTGCAATACGACACTTGCAGGTCCTGACAGGGCGTCGGGCGCGATCATCACGTTTCCGGTGATAAGAAGACCGGCGCCGCCGTCCGCCCAACGCCGGTAGAGCGTGCGCAGGCGGGGGCCGGGCACCTGGCCATAGTCGGCGAGGCTTTCTTCCATGGCCGCCTTTGCGAGCCGGTTCTTCAAAAATGTGCCATTTGGCAGTTCAAGCGATTCAAACAGGGGGGAGGCTGTCATTTTGGGGATCCTTGCGTTCTGGATCCTGGGCATATAGACCTTCAACAATGGTTGAAGGTCAAGAGCTATGAAAATCGGCGAACTCGCAAAAGTGGCCGGGGTCGCGACATCGCGCATCCGGTTCTACGAAAAACACGGACTGATGCCACAGCCTGTCAGGCAGGAAAACGGCTACCGGGACTATCCGGAAGCCATGATTTCCCGGCTGCACACGATCACGATGAGCAAGGCCCTCGGGTTTTCGCTCTCCGAGATCAAGCGCTTCCTGCCCGACGATCCAAGTGACGTCATGGAACGGGCAGAGGTCATATCCAATCTGGAAGCGAAACTCGGGGACATTGACCGGCGGATCAAGGACCTGAAGAGCATGCGGAAAAACGTAAAAGACATGGTTGTCTACCTGAAGGACCCGAATTCCAAGGCTTGCTGAACGCAATACGCACGGCAAGGCATACGGGTGGACAGACGCGCTGCAAGCACGAGGCTGCCGGGAATGGGCCGAAGGTGCGATGCCCCTGCTTTGGAAGCGGTACGAGGTCCGCAGCCGGTGCAGGCCTGTGACGGAAAGAGCACGCCCCTGGACACCGATGTGACCCGAAGCCTGCCCTGCCTCCAACCGCGCTTCAGGACCACATGCGTCCGGCGAATTCCATCTCTTCCTTGCCGACCGCATTGGTATAGATCGCCGTGGTCTCGATCGAGGCATGGCCCATCCATTTGCGCAGCATTGTGAGCGGAACGCCGCACCTGAGCGCATAGACCCCGTAACCGTGCCGAAGACCCTTGGGCGAAGCCTGGGCTCCGGAAATGCCGGCAGCGCTCATCACTCTCTTGACCCATCGATAACCGGTGATCCGGCAGACGGGCCGGTTCAGGTTTTCCGGCCAGAGGAAATTCTCGTTCGCCTGGGCTTCCATCAGCGACGCGAGCGTTCTGGTCAGCACAGGCGGGATCGGAATCTCCCTGATGTGGTGCTTGTCGCGCTTCTTCAGGGTCCGAATCGAAACGAGGTGGCTCATCGTGTCCACCGCTTCCGATGTGAGTGAAAGCGCTTCCGACAACCGGCATCCGGTATGAAGGAGGGTCAGGCACAGGGCCTTTTGCGGCAGGTCCTGATCATTGGCGACAGCGATGAATCGCCTCCGCTCCTCCGCGTTGACGTAGAGGCGACGGTTGGTTTGGTCATACAGCCGCATCTGTGCGGGCTGCTGACTGCAGGTAGAGGTATTCATAAGACTAACACACCCATTCTCAGTAGTGTTTCTTTTCTGCAACACTATTATTCATATTGTTGCAGTCAGAAATACTCAGCGAAATGCAGCGGTTAGAAGCGGCTAACCAAATGACTACTCAATTTTACCGGGCTTGACAACCGCAGCATCCTTCGAATTTCCTGTGTTTGTACAGAATGAATAATTTTGTTGCATCCCGGAGTTCGGAAAACCAGGCAAGACCAGCATTTCATCGGTTCCAAGAAGTGGGCAGCTGACCCCTTTGAGGAGAATCTTTAAATGTCTGGAATGAAACTCAAAACAATCCTGCTTGGTGCGGCAGCAGCAGCCACTGCCACCGCCGCACAGGCAGCCGACCTCCCGGTCGCTCCGGAGCCGGTTGACTACGTTCGTGTCTGTGATGCCTACGGCTCCCGCTTCTACTACATCCCGGGCACCGAGACCTGCCTGCGCGTCGGTGGTCGTCTGCGCACGCAGTTTGTCGTGAACAATGTGCTTGATAACGGCGATATCGTGACCGATCCAGGTTGGCAGGACCGGGCTACGGACGGATACACCTGGCTGACGCGTGGTTACGCCTATCTTGACGCCCGGACGGCGACCGAGTTCGGTACATTGCGCGCCTATGTCGCTCTGCGCATGCAGATCCAGAATGGCACCAGCGGTTACGCGCTTGATGCCGGTTACATTCAATGGGGTGGTCTGACCGCCGGTTACCTGGCGTCGAATTTCAATATCTACACAGGTCAGGTGGCTATCGGCGTTGTCACGCGCGACTGGTCTGACGCTTCGATGAACCAGATCGCATACACTGCCGCCTTTGGCGAGGGTTTCTCCGCAACGATTGCGCTTGAAGATCGGAGAGGTCGCGAAGTCGGTGACTATGGCGGCACCCGAGCGCCAGATCTTGTGGCCGCACTTGGTATTTCCCAGGGTTGGGGTTCCGCACAGGTCTCCGGTGCTTTGCACCAAGTCTATCCTGAAACCAACAATCAGGCTGGTGGAGAAGACCACGTCGGATGGGCGATTGGCGCGGGTGTCAACGTCAATCTTCCCTTCGCAAACTCCGGGTCGAATATCTACTTCCAGGGCTTCTACGCC
>JGI12316J15310_10000085_pt43 | contig 17966 bp, 19 predicted proteins | sample MarCyaLeptolynsp_FD_15310 | JGI IMG/M metagenome (IMG submission 15310)
CTTGCCTGCTACGCAGCCAGAAAGCAGAACCGTAACGACACTCCAACCGTTTCGCCGCAGTTTTCCCGCCACTGCCCTCATTTTCCACAAGGCAGGGCCGGTAAAACCGCATTGTGCCCTTCATTCTCGAAAGAGGCAGGACAAGCGCGACATTTCCAAGTTGCGATGTACTTGTTTTGTTCTTATCATTTCTGTACAAGAAATTCAATCGAGCGACCGTATCCAAGGTATTTTTTCAGGCAGCCAATTGGTCTCACTGGATGTTGCGCGCATAGCTGCTATATCGGGTAGAGGCAATCTGGTTCCATGCGGTCGCAACCAGTTGCATTCCAATCAGCGACGGGCACGGATCCGGCGCACCTCATGGCAGGAACCTTCAGAATGTCGAAGTCCGGAAACAGGCGGAAAGAAGATAACTGGGCACATGATCCCACGAAGGTCATCAGCATTCGCGGGGCACGCGAGCACAACCTGAAGGGTGTCGATCTCGATCTTCCGCGGGACAAGCTGATCGTCATGACCGGCCTGTCCGGATCCGGCAAGTCCTCTCTCGCGTTCGACACGATCTATGCCGAAGGGCAAAGACGGTACGTGGAAAGCCTGTCCGCCTATGCACGGCAGTTTCTGGAAATGATGCAGAAGCCCGACGTCGATCAGATCGACGGCCTGTCGCCGGCAATCTCCATCGAGCAGAAAACCACGTCACGCAACCCCCGCTCCACAGTCGGTACGGTTACCGAAATCTATGACTACATGCGGCTCTTGTTCGCCCGCGTCGGCGTTCCCTATTCGCCTGCAACAGGGCTGCCCATCGAGAGCCAGACAATCAGCCAGATGGTCGACCGGCTCATGGAGCTTGAAGAAGGTGCGCGGCTCTATCTGCTGGCGCCAATGGTGCGCGGGCGCAAGGGCGAATATCGCAAGGAACTCGCCGAACTCATGAAAAAGGGGTTCCAGCGCGTCAAGATCGACGGAACATTCCACGAGATCTCCGAAGCCCCTGCCCTGGACAAGAAATTCAAACACGATATCGATGTTGTCGTGGACCGGATTGTCGTGCGCGATGATATCGCAGGCAGGTTGGCGGACTCGCTGGAGACCGCGCTCAAACTTGCTGACGGTATCGCGATAGCGGAGTTCGCCGACAAGACGGACGACAAGGGCGATCCGGAGCGGATCATCTTTTCCGAGAAATTCGCTTGCCCGGTTTCCGGCTTCACAATCCCCGAAATTGAACCGCGTCTGTTTTCCTTCAACAATCCCTTCGGAGCGTGCCCAACCTGTGACGGCCTGGGAACAACACTTGCCTTTGAAGAAGACCTTGTCGTCCCGGATCATTCGCTGTCGCTGCGCGAAGGTGCGGTCCTTCCCTGGGCAAAGACCGGATCGACATCTCCCTATTATGCGCAGACGCTCGAGGCGCTCTGCAGGCACTACAAGGTGACGATGTCGACGCCCTGGAAAGATCTGCCGGAAGAGGTTCAGGACGCGATCCTCCATGGCACCGGAAAGACGGAAATCGAATTCGTCTATGACGATGGTGTGCGCAGCTACAAGACGGAAAAGTCATTCGAAGGTGTCATCGGCAACATCGAGCGCCGCTGGCGGGAAACCGAATCCACGTGGGTGCGCGAAGAACTCGCGCGCTTCCAGTCCGATCATGCCTGCCCTGCCTGTGGCGGATTTCGACTGAAACCAGAAGCGCTCGCCGTCAAGATCGCCGATCGTCATATTGGCGAGATCACTGAACTTTCCATTCGTGCAGCCAGAGACTGGTTCGATGCGCTGCCGGAGAAGCTGAACGACAAGCAATCGGAAATCGCGGGCCGGATCCTGAAGGAAATCCGCGAACGCCTGAAATTCCTGAATGATGTTGGCCTTGAGTATCTGACCCTGTCGCGTTCCTCCGGCACACTGTCGGGCGGCGAAAGCCAGCGTATTCGCCTGGCCTCCCAGATCGGCTCCGGTCTGACAGGCGTGCTTTATGTTCTCGACGAGCCTTCGATCGGCCTTCACCAGCGAGACAATGCAAGGCTGCTGGAGACCTTGAAGCACCTGCGCGACCTCGGAAATACAGTCATTGTTGTCGAGCATGACGAGGATGCGGTCCTTACAGCAGATTACGTCGTCGATGTCGGACCGGGTGCCGGCGTCCATGGCGGCCAGGTTGTTGCAAAGGGTGCGCCTTCAGAGATCATGGCGAATCCCAAATCACTTACCGGCGAATATCTGTCGGGCAGCAGGATGATTTCGCGCCCGGAAGGTCAGCGCAAGATCAACAAGAAGCGCAAGATTTCGGTTCGTGGTGCCCGCGGCAACAATCTCAAGGACATTGATGTCGATGTCCCGCTCAGCACCTTTACCTGTGTCACCGGCGTTTCCGGCGGTGGCAAGTCCACCTTCCTGATCGACACGCTCTACAAGGCCGCCGCACGCCGTCTGAACGGCGCCCGCGACAATCCTGCGCCGCATGACCGGATCGAGGGTCTGGAGGTTCTGGACAAGGTCATCGATATCGATCAGTCGCCCATCGGACGCACGCCGCGCTCGAACCCGGCGACCTATACCGGCGCTTTTACACCTATCCGCGAATGGTTTGCCGGCATGCCGGAAGCCAAGGCGCGCGGATACCAGCCGGGCCGCTTTTCCTTCAACGTCAAGGGTGGTCGCTGTGAGGCGTGCCAGGGTGACGGCGTCATCAAGATCGAGATGCACTTCCTGCCGGATGTTTATGTGACATGCGACGTCTGCAAGGGGAAACGGTATAACCGGGAAACGCTTGAGGTTGAGTTCAAGGGCAAATCCATTGCCGACGTGCTCGACATGACCGTTGAGGAAGCTGCCGGGTTCTTCTCCGCTGTGCCAGCTGTGCGCGACAAGATGGAAACCCTTGCGCGCGTGGGTCTCGGTTACATCAAGGTCGGACAGCAGGCGACAACCCTTTCAGGCGGCGAAGCGCAACGTGTCAAACTTGCAAAGGAACTGTCGAAGCGATCGACTGGCCGCACGCTCTATATCCTGGATGAACCGACGACCGGCCTCCACTTTCACGATGTTGCCAAGCTGCTTGACGTCCTTCACGAACTTGTGGACCAGGGGAACACCGTTCTTGTGATCGAGCACAACCTCGAGGTCATCAAGACCGCGGACTGGATCATCGATCTCGGGCCGGAAGGCGGCGATGGTGGCGGCACGGTTGTCGCCACGGGACGCCCCGAGGACGTTGCGGAGATCGAGGCAAGCTATACGGGTCAGTTCCTCGGTGAGCTTCTCCAGCGCCGCCCGCACCGGGCATCGGATGCCGCTGAATAGCGGCCCCTGCCTCTTGATTCTTTGTGCGTCGCACCTATCTCTTTATGTAACTGAATAAAGAGCGCTTTATGGATGCGAACGAGATTGCTCACCTCGACTTTATTGCATTGCACAAAATGCATGCCTGTCATGCGGATATGGCACTTCTTTTATTTTAGTTGGTGAATTATATATTGAATCAACAACGACGCAGACGGCAGAACGTGCTGCGCAGCAAGGAATAAGAAAATGTTGGATACTGTGCGGAAAAAGTACAGCAACTGGGTTAGCTACCGGCGTGCGGTTGACGAATTGTCCCGCCTTTCGGTTAGAGAACTTCAGGATCTCGGCATCAGCCGTAGCGACATCAAGTTCGTCGCTCGCCGGGGAATTGACGGCCTTTAATTTAGAGATCGCGTCCGAGGGCATCCTCCTCCCAGCCCAACGACGTGTGACACGCAGGACATCCTCCTCCCAGTCCTGCATCGTCGAAACGACGCTCGCCAGTACCTCCTCCCACTGGCGGGCGTTCGTTTGTCTGGCGTCCTCTTTTCACAAAATCCCAAAGCCATTCAATTCATCTCGCATTTGCGAAATGATTTTGAGTCATGTCATGTTTTTTTTCACACGCTTGTTTTGTTAACTAATTGGATCCTTGCATTTTTTGCATATCTGCTTCGCACTTTTTCCTCTACCTCGCAGCGCACAATTTTTCTATATAGCGATTGTAAGAGATGAACGGGCCAGACGCCGATCCGCGGTGCCATGGCCATGAGATAGCGAAAGGCCTAAACCATGCTTGATACTGTTGTACGCAAATACAATAACTGGAAACGTTTCCGTCAGACCTATGACGAGCTGTCCAGCCTGACCAACCGTGAACTGGACGATCTCGGCATCGCACGCTCCGACATCAGCCGCTTTGCGCGTCAGGCTGTAAAATAACACCTGATTGCGGTCTGCAAGCATCCTCCTCCCAGCTTTCGGACTGCATATGCACTGCGCTTCACGCGCAGATGCTCAAAAAAACACCTGCCGGTACCTCCTCCCACCGGCAGGTGTTTTTTTGTGCGCGATCAAAAGAACGCGTAAAGCAATCGTGAAAAGGCGTCCTGCTCACGCAGGATCTTGCCCGCAAGGCGCTCTTCTTTAAGAACCAACACCGCGACGCAGCGCTGTCAGACGCAACACACCCTGAAGACATTGCGGTGACCCGCAGTTGCCTGTAATCAGGGCGTAGCGATTTTGACCGGGCCGGTACGCAGACGACCTTCGTTCCCAGAGCCCCAAGAAGACCCCGGGAAACTGAAATGAACGCTATTCATGTCATTGGTGGCGGCCTGGCCGGATCCGAGGCCGCCTGGCAGATGGCCCAGGCTGGACTGAATGTCGTCCTTCACGAAATGCGGCCTGTCCGCAAGACAGATGCGCATCAGACGGATGGGCTGGCGGAACTGGTCTGTTCCAACTCCTTCCGCTCCGACGACTCCGAGCAAAATGCTGTCGGTCTCATCCACCACGAATTGCGGCAGCTCGGTTCCCTGATCATGCAAGCTGCTGACGACAATCAGGTTCCCGCTGGCAGCGCACTGGCCGTTGACAGGGAAGGATTTTCGAACGCTGTTACGGACGCGCTTGAAAAGCATCCACTCATTCAAATCAGTAGAGACGAAGTGGCTGGATTGCCACCAGAGGATTGGGAAAAGGTGATCATTGCGACCGGCCCGCTCACCTCACCGGCGCTTTCTGCAGCCGTGCTTGAAAAGTCCGGAGAAGACTCGCTGGCATTCTTCGACGCAATTGCTCCGATCGTTCATTTTGACACGGTCGACCTCTCCAAGGCCTGGTTTCAGTCGAGATATGACAAGGTCGGACCCGGCGGAACGGGCAAAGACTACCTGAACTGTCCTTTGGACAAGGACGGATACGAAGCGTTTATCGACGCGCTTCTTGCCGGTGAAACCGCCGACTTCAAGGAATGGGAGGCGAATACCCCCTATTTCGACGGCTGCCTGCCAATCGAAGTCATGGCCTCCCGGGGACGTGAAACACTCCGCCATGGCCCCATGAAACCCATGGGACTGACTAATGAGCATCAGCCCGAAATCAAACCTTATGCCGTCGTTCAGCTTCGCCAGGATAACGCACTCGGCACGCTCTACAACATGGTCGGCTTTCAGACGAAGTTGAAATACGGTGCCCAGGCCGACATTTTCCGCATGATTCCAGGGCTTGAAAACGCCCAGTTCGCAAGGCTTGGCGGCCTGCACCGGAACACGTTCCTGAATTCCCCGAACGTGCTCGACGGGTCCTTGCGCCTCAAGGCGGACCCGCGTCTGCGCTTTGCCGGTCAAATTACAGGCTGTGAAGGTTATGTCGAATCTGCCAGCGTCGGCTGCCTTGCTGGGTTGTTCGCGGTCATGGAGGCTCAGGGACAACCGATCGTTTCCCCGCCGCCCACCACGGCCATGGGCGCTCTGCTCGGACATATCACCGGCGGACACATCACACGCGAGGACGGTGCTGGAAAACCCCGGTCTTTCCAGCCGATGAATGTCAATTTCGGCCTGTTTCCACCGATTGATACGCCAAACAGAGACGAGGACGGCAAACGCCTCAAGGGCAAGGAAAAAACCAAGGCCAAAAAACTTGCATTGACCAACCGCGCGAAGCAGGACTTTGCGAAATGGCAGGCAGGCCTTGGTTCTACCACGCTTGCTGCGGAGTGACGTGCACTCCGCAGATCTGACTTTTAGAGGCGGGTCAGCGGACGCCGCGATCCGCGCCACAAAAGCCACTGCGCCTTGAGCTGCGACAACTCGACGACCTGTTTCAACGGGTCGAGGGCCTCCTTCTCAAGCCTCTTCAGATACGGTTCGACGAGCACGAGCGGCAGAAAGGCATTGCCACAGCTTTCGGGCACGTTGGACGCTTCACCGCGCACCCGCTTCAGATGATGCCGCGCATGGTCCCGCATTTCCCTGAGCACGGCCTTTAGCTGAGATGTCGTTTCGCCTTGGAAAACGGTCTCGAGATCGAGCGCGTGCCTTTCACAGACATCACCCGGCAAGAACATCTGCCTGCGCGACGCGTGAAAGGGCAAAGCCCGCATCAATCCGGTAAGCGCATAAGCAACGCCGGCATGACCAGCCGCTGTCGACGTTTTCGGGTCAACGCCCTGATTGAGGACCAGACAAGCAAGCTGGATCAGTCCCGATACGGTTTCGCCCGCATATCCTTCAAGGTCATTGAGCCGTGGCATCGGATCGTTGTAAAGGTCGAAAATCCGGGCCTCGGTCATGGCAATCAGACCCTGCCGTGGGAGGTTGTATGATTCGATGGTCCGAAGGAGAGCGTTTGCGACCGGATTTGACGCTGCCGCTCCGTGCTCCGTTCCCTCCAGAAGGTCGCGCCACCATTGCAGACGCACTTCGCCGGGCAGCGGTTCTGAGACCACATCGCGAACCCGCGCGATCTCCGCATTGAACGCGTAAAGCGCCATCAGCGCTGGACGATGCGCCTCCGGCGCCAGAAGCGCGCAGAGATACCTGTCCCTGTCATATCGGCGTACCGTTTCTGCTGCGTGATCGAAGTCGGTGGTCATAAACGCCCATATGGCACGGATGATGAATTAGTCTACCGGCAAAAGGGCAGCAGCAACGGCCCGGTCTTCAGACAAAAGAACGTTGAACGTTCTGATTGCCGCGCCCGTGGACATCGGGTCGGCCAGGATCGACGCTTCCCGGAACAGGGACTTCAGATCGGGAGATATCGGGCACAGGTCCATGCCAGTCCCGACCAGAAGAACTTCAATGTCCTCTTGCTCCTGAAACACCCGCTCGAATGCTTCCTCGCAGAATTGAGAGGGATCGCTTACATGCCAGCCGTAAATGCCGCTGGGGACGCAGAGCAGCGCCCCCAGATGCGACATGTTCGCGAAACGAAACCCGCCATTGCCGTAAGCATCGATGGGGGCACGGCCCGGGAAATGGGCGTCGCGGATCTCCATCGGGCCGCTCCCTAAGCCGTTGCCTTGGCTTTCGCGTCCTTTTCGTCGTCGTCATTTTTCGACATTGCGTCCGGACGCAAGTTCAAAAGGATCAGGAACGGAGCTGCAAGGAAGATCGACGAATAGGTTCCAATCACGATGCCGAAGATCATCGCCAGCGTGAAGGACTGGATAACCTCACCACCGAACACATAGAGCGCAATCAACGCCAGAAGCGTGGTGACAGAGGTCATCGTCGTGCGCGACAACGTCTCGTTGATGGACTGGTCCAGGATGTCGGTCAACGGACGCTTCTTGTACTTGCGCAAATTCTCGCGAATCCGGTCGTAAACCACAACGGTATCATTGAGCGAATAACCGATAATGGTCAGGACCGCCGCAATGCTCGATAGTGAGAAATCGAGTTGCAACAGCACGAACAGCCCGATCGTCACCACAACATCGTTTGCGGTCGTCAGGATCGCACCAACAGCGAAGTGCCACTCGAAGCGGAACCAGATATAGATCATGATCGCAAGCAGCGCCGCTGCCACCGCGATGGCACCTGCCTGGGCAAGTTCTCCGGAAACGCGCGGTCCCACGACTTCAACGCGGCGGAAATCGACATTGTCGTCCGCAAAGATCGTGCGCACGTTCTGAACCACAGTCTGCTGGGCGAGTTCTCCGCCCGGCTGTTCTTCAACCCGGATCAGGATATCGTCAGGCGCACCGAATTCCTGCACTTGCACGTCACCCAGATTGAGCGCCGACAATTCAGAGCGGATCGCACCGATATCCGCAGGTCCGTCCGTCTTGATCTCGATGATCGTACCGCCCTTGAAATCGATCCCGTAGTTCATACCAACGGTGAAAAACCCGGTGAGAGACGCGATGACGAGTATGATCGACAGCGGAAAGCTGAACTTCCGCAGCCACATGAACTTGATGTGCGTGTTGTCCGGAACGAGTCTTAGCAACATTTCTTTTTCCCCGGATCAGATCGGAAGTTCGGAAGGCCGGCGCCGGCGAATCCACAGCGCGACCAGCAAACGGCTGAAGGTGAAGGCGCAGAACACGGTCGTGAAAATCCCGATCGCGAGCGTTACCGCGAAACCGCGCACGGGACCCGACCCGAGCTGGAACAGGATGACAGCCGCGATCAGCGTGGTGATGTTGGCATCAAGGATGGTGCCAAGCGCGCGGCTGTAGCCTGCGTCAATGGCCGATATGACCGATCTCCCGGCTCGCGACTCCTCGCGTATTCGCTCGAAGATCAGAACGTTTGCGTCAACCGCCATACCGATCGTAAGCACGATACCCGCAATGCCCGGCAACGTAAGCGTTGCCTGCAGCACCGTCAGTGCGCCGAAGATCAGGAAGATGTTCGTCATTAGCGCCAAATCGGCAATGATCCCGAAGCGCCCATAGGCCAGGATCATGAAAACGATAACAGCAGCGCCTGCAATTATCGATGCGATCTGACCCGCCTCGATTGAATCCGCACCAAGACCCGGGCCAATGGAGCGTTCTTCGATGACTGTCAATTGCGCCGGAAGAGCGCCCGCGCGCAAGAGCGTGGAAAGATCCTGAGCAGCTTCAATGGTGAAGTCGCCGGAGATCTGCCCCGACCCGCCTATGATCGGCTCGCGGATCACCGGGGCCGAGATGACCTCTGCGTCCAACACGATCGCGAACGGATAGTTGACGTTTTCGGTCGTTACCCTCGCAAATTCCCGCGCTCCCGACTGGTTGAAACGGAAAGTTACGACCGGTTCGTTCGAATACTGGCCGAATGCGACCTGGGCATCGACCAGATCCTCGCCTTCCAGCAGAGGTTTCGTTTCCAGAAGATATGGAATCGGAGGGTCGTCGACCGACATGAAGACGGACGTGCCCGCAGGCGGCCTGCCTTGCATGGCCTGTTCGCCGGTCATGTTCCGATCAACAAGATGAAAGGATAGTTTGGCTGTGGTACCGATGATGTCCTTGAGACGTTCAGGATCGCCCTCGCCTGGTGCCTCTACGAGAATCCGGTCCGTGCCCTGCCTTTGAATGTTCGGCTCTGTCGTGCCGAGTTCGTCGACCCTGCGGCGGATGACTTCAATCGACTGCTGAACGATGGCCTGGAGCCGGTTGTCGAGGCCTGCTTCGGAATACGTGAAGCGAACGAGCCCGTTGTCCTCGACACTCAGGTCAAATTCGTCCACCGGCTGGCCGCCGAACAGGTTGGATACCAGTGGATTGACCAGCGGTGCGAGACGTTCTCTCGCCTCGTCAAGGCGTGTCAGGTCCCGGATCCGAACTTGAACAGAGTCCGGTCTGGCATCCAGCCCGGTGTAGCCGATCCTCGGACTTTCCCGCAGCGTATCCCGCACATCGCTTTCAAGCGCTATGAAGCGCTTCTCGATGTAATCCGCCTGATCGACCTCATAAAGCAGATAAGCGCCGCCCTGAAGGTCGAGACCCAGCACCATCTGGTTTTTCGGCAGGAAGTCGGGCCAGCTTTCCAGTTGTTTGGCCGAGAAGAAATTCGGCATAGTCGTGATGAATCCTGCGGCTACGACAACCAGGATCAACACAATTTTCCAACGGGCGAAATGGAGCATGTTTAAGCCTTAATACGGCCGGACGGACACCCTGTCCGGCCAGCAAATAGATCGGAGCGGCCGTTCTCTTACGAGCTTTCCTTGGCGGGCTCGGATTTGGAGCGTACTTCCTGAACCATGGAGCGAACCACGCGAACCTTCACGCCCTCCGACAGTTCGACCTGAAGCTCACTGTCATCTACCACCTTGGAGACTTTGCCGATAAGCCCGCCAGTGGTCACAATGGTGTCACCGCGGCGCAAATTGGACACCATTTCCTGGTGCTGCTTCATGCGCTGGCGCTGTGGCCGGATGATCAGGAAATACATGATCGCAAAAATGGCCACGAAGGGCAGGATCTGGATCAGGAAACCCGGACCTGCAGCTCCGGCGGATTGCGCGTACGCTGGGGTGATGAACATTCAACTCTCCTAGGTGGCGTTTTCAGGGCATCCTGCCTCTCGGCAAAACGACCAAACGCACTGAATTCTGGTGGCGCGGACTATAACGGCGGCGCGCCTCATTTCAAGCTTTGCAAGCGGATTCTGGCGTACCGGTATGGGAATAACAGATGTTTTCGCCTTCCCTGCCCCGTGCTACTCCTCCCGCCATATGCTTCAGGGCCTCACATGGGCCTTTTTGATTGGGGTTGCAAGAAAAATGAACTCGCAAAACGACCTTGCATCTTTGAACGACAAACTCGATTCCCTGATCGAGTTGATCGGGAGGGCCGTGCCTCTTCGAGCCGAGGTGCCGGACTGGACAAGCGCAGATGCTTTTGTCTGGGTTCCTGAGCCGGGTAACCTGCAGGCCGTGAAAAAAGTCAACCGGGTGGACCTCTCCCTCCTATGCGCCGTTTCGCGCGTCCGCGATCTTCTGATGGACAACACGAGACGGTTTGCCGAAGGACTGCCCGCAAACAACGCGCTGTTGTGGGGCGCACGCGGAATGGGCAAATCCTCGCTGGTCAAGGCAGCCCACGCGGCCATCAATCAGGAAAGACAGAGTTCCGACCTGAAGCTGATCGAGATCCACCGCGAAGACATCGAATCGCTTCCAGGGCTCATGTCCCTGATACGGGCGGCTCCTCACCGCTTCATCATTTTCTGCGACGATCTGAGCTTCGATAATGACGACACCTCCTACAAGTCGCTCAAGGCCGTGCTCGAAGGCGGGATCGAAGGCCGCCCCGACAACGTGATCTTCTATGCGACCTCCAACAGGCGGCACCTGTTGCCGCGCGACATGATCGAGAACGAGCGTTCAACCGCGATCAATCCTGCCGAAGCCGTGGAAGAAAAAGTATCTCTTTCCGACCGCTTCGGCCTCTGGCTCGGGTTTCACAAATGCAGTCAGGACGACTATCTGGAGATGGTTCGCGGATATGTCGCGTTTCACAATCTGGAAATCACGGAGGAAGACTGGCGGGCCGATGCCCTGGAATGGGCGACCACCCGCGGCAGCCGCTCAGGCCGCGTGGCGTATCAGTTCATCCAGGATCTTGCGGGACGGCTGGGCAAGGCATTGACATAAAAAAGCCCGGCGTCGGAACCGGGCTTTTCGTTTTTCCGTGTGCGTTTATCAGCGTTTCGGCAGGTGGTTCAGCGGGTCGACAGGCTTATTGCCCTTGCGCAGTTCGAAATGCACTTGCGGCTGGTTCACCGATCCGGTCGCGCCGGCAAGTCCGATTACGTCACCCCGACGAATGGTGTCACCGCGCTTGACCTTCAACTCACTGTTGTGGGCATAGGCCGATACCCAGCCTTCGCTGTGACGGACCAGGACGAGGTTGCCGTATCCTTTCAGCTCGTTGCCGGAATAGATAACGGTGCCGTCGTCAGCTGCCTTCACGGGCGTGCCTTCCGGCACGGCCAGGTTCACGCCCTCGTTCTTGCCGCCACCTGGCTTGGTACCGAAGTCGGAGATGATCCTTCCGCGAACCGGCCAGCGGAACTTCGCATCAGAAGTCACGGCCTCTTTGGAAGTATTGTTGACTTTCGGCGTCTTGATCGGCTCCGTCGGACGGGGCTCCTGCGTCAATGCCGGCTGCGGCAGAGCAACCTTCTGAACGGGGGCTGAAGGCGCGGCAGCTGCAGGGGCGACCACGGTTTTGGTCTTGGTCGGCGTCGCTGCGGAAATCGAAGCTGTCGTGAGGCTCGCGTTTGACACGGCGGGCTTACGTTTCGGCAGTGCCGTTATCTGAACAACGTCCACTTCTTCAACGACAGACTCGCTCACGCTGATCTGGGTAAACGTCGGCTGGGCGACTGGTTTTCGTCCCGGACGCGGCGTGCTTCCCGAACCTGTCGGGACAGAACCGGTCACAATTGTCTCGTTCCTGGCGACCTTCGGCAGTTTGACTTTGCCGTTCTCACCTTCCGTTGCGCTGGAATGGCCGTTGCGATCGGAATAGACGTAGGTCGGGATGACAATGCTTTGACCAGGCTGAACCTGATTTGCGTTGTCGATGCCGTTGACGGACGCAACGGCCTGCACCGGAACGCCGTAGCGGCGGGAGATCGAATTCAGACTGTCACCCTGGCGAACCGTGACCCGGGTGCCACCTGTACCGGTCCAGCCTTTCCAGTCCTTGCCATTGGACACACTGATTGTTTCAGGTGCAGGAAGTGTCGACACAGGAGCCGCCTGAGCAGCAGGTGCGGATGCGACCGCAGGGGCCGGCAAGGGCGCTGACTGAATGTCCGACCGCTGTCTGGAGACAGAGCCCGTTGTCACCGGCGCAGCGCCTGACTGCGGCAGGCCCGCAGACGTTCCACCCGGTCCGTTGGCTATGTCCTGATAAGTCGGCTGAGAAGGTGCTGGGGCTCCGTTCAGGATCTCACGCTGGTTTTGCGTATTTCCCGTGTAGTAAGGAGGCTCTCCAAACCGCTCGACGGCGCTGGAACACCCGGAGAGAAATACTGCAACGAGTGATATTGTCGCTGCTTTGCTCAGTAGATCCCCGCGGAGGGAACACATCCGCTTTTTCATCGCCTATACTCATACCGCTAACAATGGCTGTTATGGTTAAGAGTAAACGGCAGTAAGGTTTATAAAGACTAAAGATAGACCGCGAATACCATGAAAATGGCCCGTTTCCGTCGATTTTTCGTTTGAATTACCTATTTCGTTCCACGCGACATAGTAAATCGGGAAGCGACTCATCTCGCGGGATTCGCGGCATCTATACGTAGTCGACCCTGTAACAGGCTCAGAGTTTCATCGCGATTCCCGGTTGCAGCATCACTGTTCTCACCTGCATCAGCGTGTCTGCTGTCATCACGCTCTCGGACTTGGTGAAACGGATCAGCGATTGCGGTTGTTTCGCCTGTCCGATCGGCGCCACAAGCAAGCCACCGGGTTTGAGCTGTTGCACCCATTTGTCCGGGACGGACGTTATTGCAGCGCTCACCACGATTCGATCGAATGGACCCTTCTGCTTTAGGCCGTCAAAACCATCCGCCTGTGTTGCCGTGACATTTTCCAGTTTCAGGGCTGCAAACCGGCGGCTTGCCAGGTCGGTCAAAGTCGAGAACCGATCGACCGTTTCAACACGTTCTGCCAGGTATCCCATGACTGCGGACTGGTAGCCGGACCCGGTTCCGATCTCAAGCACCGAATGCTCCGGAGCTATATCCAGGGCCTGAACCGTGAAGGCAACCATGGACGGGGCCGACAGTGTCTGACCGCATTCGATCGGCAACGTGATGTCATCATAGGCAAGACCATGGTGCCGGGCCGGGAGAAACAGGCGTCGTGGCACGCGTTCAATGGCGGTCAGCACATTCCTGGCACCAACACCGCGCTGCCTGAGCGCCAAGACAAGCGCCGCACGTGCTTCCGCTTCGTCCGGCAATGCTGACGCTTGCTTTGCCCCATCGTCGCCGGGTGGGAGACCGGCCATGCACAACTCCCCTTCGCGGGTTTATTTCAGCGCATCTTTCAAATGACCCAGCAGATCGTGCGCCGTCAGATCTATGCGTAGCGGGGAAACGGACACATATCCATCGGCAATTGCCTGCAGATCCGAATTATCAAATACGGAATTGCCCCTTTCGCGGAAACGCAGCCAGTAATAGGGATAGCCCCGGCCGTCCTGACGCTCGTCGATCGTCAGACCGCTTTGTTCGTGGTGCCCCTGCACCGTAACCCTGGCACCCTTGACGTCACCCGGCGCACATGCGGGGAAATTGACGTTCAGCAGACTGTAGGGCGGCAATTCGAAGTCGATGAGCTTCGCAAACAGTTCCGGGGCATGGGTCTCCGCAACAGCGTAGTTCGGTTCTGCCCTGACATCCCAGTTATAGGCCTGAGACACGGCGATCGACCGAATACCGAGGATGGCGCCTTCCATCGCCCCGGCAACTGTCCCTGAATAGGTGACGTCTTCGGCAATATTCTGTCCGCGATTGATCCCAGACAGAACAAGATCGGGTTTGCCTTTCAGGACGTTGTGCACGCCCATGATCACGCAGTCCGTCGGCGTGCCCTTGACGGCAAAGTGCCGCTCATCGAGTGCGCGCAATCTCAGCGGATCATTGAGTGTCAAAGAGTGTGCGACACCGCTCTGATCGGTTTCGGGCGCAATGACCCAGACATCATCCGACAGCGTGCGCGCGATGTGCTCCAGAGCCGTCAGTCCCGGAGAGTGAATTCCGTCATCGTTCGTGATCAGGATACGCATGCGGAATTTCTCCTTCCGGATTGAGATAATGCAAATGCGAGCCAAGGGGCCTTGGCGCAAGGTGCGGGAAACGGGCGGAAAACATGCTCTCCCGCCCGCCCTGATCTCCGGCTTTAGCCGATCTTTTCCAGACCGCGCATATAGGGCCGCAGAACGTCCGGCACAGTGACCGTTCCGTCGCCGTTCTGGTAGTTCTCCAGAACCGCGATCAGGGCTCTGCCCACAGCGATGCCGGATCCGTTCAAGGTGTGAACGTGAACGGGTTGCTTGCTGTCTGCCGGCCTGAAGCGCGCATTCATGCGACGCGCCTGAAAATCGCCGCAGACCGAGCATGAAGAAATCTCGCGGTAGGCGTCCTGACCCGGCAACCAGACTTCGATATCGTAGGTCTTGCGCGCTCCGAAGCCCATGTCTCCCGTGCACAGGGTCATGACACGGTAGTGCAGACCAAGCTTCTGAAGCACCTTTTCAGCGCATTCGAGCATGCGATCCAGTTCATCCAGAGAGGTGTCGGGAGTCGTGACTGATACCAGTTCACATTTCTGGAATTGGTGCTGGCGCAGCATGCCGCGGGTGTCGCGTCCGGCAGACCCGGCTTCCGATCTGAAACAGTAGGTCAGCGCCGTCACGCGAAGCGGCAAGCGATCTTCTGCGACGATTTCGCCGGCCACCAGATTCGTCAACGGCACTTCTGCGGTTGGAATCAGATAGTGATCCGTCGTCGTCTTGAAGAGATCCTCTTCAAATTTCGGCAGCTGGCTCGTCCCGAACAGCGGGCTGTCGTTGACAAGAAGCGGAGGCGACACTTCCGTATAGCCGTGCTCCTCCGTATGCAGGTCAATCATGAACTGTCCGAGCGCACGCTCAAGTCGCGCGATCTGCCCCTTCAAAACAACAAAGCGCGACCCGGACAGCTTGGCAGCTGTCGCGAAGTCCATGTCGCCAAGGGCCTCACCCAGTTCATAATGCTCCTTCGGGGCCTCGTTGAACTGGAAGGTCGGCTTTTCGCCGTGTGTTTTCAAAAGGGCATTGTCGTTTTCGTCCTTGCCCGTCGGAACGTCCTCGTGCGGCAGGTTCGGAATCACGGCCATTGCCGCTTCCAAGTCGCCAACCAGCCGGCGCTCTTCCTCTTCGCCCGACTGAATGAACGCCTTGATCTGAGCGACCTCGTCAATCAGTTCCTGCGCGCGCGCGTCATCGCCCGAGCCCTTGGCCTTGCCAATTTCCTTGGAAGCCGCGTTGCGCCGTTCCTGAGCGTCTTGAAGTTTCGTGATGTGGGAGCGGCGGGAATCATCCAGTGCAATCAGTTTGGCCGAAGACGCTTCAAAGCCGCGTCTGGCCAAGGCCTGGTCGAAACTGTCTGGGTTTTCCCGTATCCACTTTATGTCAAACATCTTCACTTCCCGACTAACGGTCGTTATCAAAACCATCCGTCCGGGAGACAAAAGAACGCCGACTGAAAGGGCTTCAGGCTGTCGCGTCTTCCGCTTCGCGTTCAGCTTCCCGCTGCGCGCGTTGGCGCTCTATCAGCCTCACGGACAGAATGGAGACTTCGTAGAGAAGCAAAGTGGGGAGCGCAAGACCGATCTGCGAGATCGGATCAGGGGGTGTCAAAATTGCAGCAGCTGCGAAGGCGCCGACAATTGCATATTTGCGTTTCTTTTTGAGATCTTCGGAACTGATAAGACCCGCACGCCCCATCAGGGTCAGGACAACTGGCAACTGGAAGACCAGACCGAAGGCGAAAATCAGGATCATTATGAGGCCGAGATATTCACTCACCTTCGCGAGGTGCTGAATGGCGACCTGGCCTTCTCCGGGAAGCTGTTCCTGGGACAGGAAGAACCCCATCGCCATCGGCATGACCAGGAAATAGACCAGGCATGCGCCGATCAGGAACAGGATCGGGGTTGCGATGAGAAACGGCAGAAACGCCCCGCGCTCATGTTTATAGAGGCCGGGAGCCACGAACATGTAGATCTGGCTGGCGATGACGGGAAAGGCCAGGAACAGCGCCCCGAACAGGGCAAGCTTCAACTGGGTGAAGAACCATTCCTGCGGTGCGGTGAAGATCATCTCGACCGGATGTCCCTCGCCGACGGCGCGCAGATAGGGGATTGTCAGGATGTTGTAGATGTCGGTCGCAAAGTAGAAGCAGACAATGAACATCACCAGGATCGCGCCGATGGACCACATCAGCCGCTGTCGCAGTTCGATCAGATGTTCGATCAAGGGCGCCTTCGAGGCGTCGATATCATCCTGGCTCATGCCTTAACATCTTCCGTCGCCGGAGCCTTGTCCGGCGTGTTCGCGGTATCGGCCTTGGCAGGTGCCGGTTTCGGTTCAGCCGCCGCCGTGTCCGTCTCCGCCGGAGCGGCCGTGTCCGGGACCGCTTCGTTCTCGGCAGATGCCGGTTTGGTCGTCATCGGCCTGGATGCCTTTTGCGCCGCGTCTTCCTCGATCGATTTCTTCAGGTCGCCAAGAGGATTGAAATTGGCGACATCCTCGACCTGTTTTTTCATGTCTGCAATGTCGGCCTGCTGCTCGGCTTCACGCAGGGCGTCATTGAACGTCGACTGGAATTCACGCGACATGCGCCGCATCTTCCCCAGTGTCTGCCCAAGCGTGCGCAACATGCGCGGCAGGTCTTTTGGCCCTACGACGATGATCGCAATACACGCAATCACCATGAGCTCGGTCCAGCCGATATCGAACATGAGAACTCTCGTCCCTTAAGGAGACGCGATGCAGATTAGATCAGCTCGCCTTGGTCTGATCTTCAGCTTTCGCAGACGGTGCCGCGTCGCCGGCCTGATGATCGATGGTCTTCGGAGCATCGGCAGTGTCGTCTTCGGCCATGCCTTTTTTGAAGCTTTTGATACCCTTGGCAACATCGCCCATAAGTTCTGAAATCTTGCCACGTCCGAACAGCAGAACCACCACCACTGCGATGATCAAGATCTGCCAAATACTAATGCCCATACGCCAAACTCCTGATAAACGGCTTTAAAGCCCTTTGGCCCTTTTACAAAAACGGCCCGCACCCTGCAACATACACCTGAAGAACATTTTTCGCCGTTAGACAGATTGATGACACCCAGGGCAGTCTCTTCACCTAGACTTGGGACTCCTTGCGGGAAAAAACAAGCACGTCTTTAGGATCAGTATCAACCGCGACGTCCATTCCCGCTTCCCAAGTGCTTCCTGCACGAACTCTTGCCTGCACCTGATGATCGAGACCATCGATCGCAACCGACAACAAATCGACCTCTCCGACGAATCTCTTCGACGTGATCCGGCCCGGAACGCCGCACAGACCCGCCTTGTTGAGGCAAATTCCCTGTGGCCTGACGCAAACGTCGACACGTTCGCCCTGCTCGCCATCAGTCACCTTCATAAGTCCGAGTGCAGTTTCAAC
>JGI12316J15310_10000052_pt74 | contig 17949 bp, 15 predicted proteins | sample MarCyaLeptolynsp_FD_15310 | JGI IMG/M metagenome (IMG submission 15310)
CTCGCGAATCGAGCCGGCGAGTGCACAGCCCAGGCCCGCCTCGCGGCAGCGACCGACGAACTCTTCGAGCTCGGTGTAGCTCATGTTGTCGAACAGGTTGGACCCGTCCTTGATCGCGGTGTCGATCAGCACGAAGTCGACCTTGGCTTTGGCAGCCGCGGTGACGAGGTCGTTGGTGCTCAGACCGTTGAAGCGCTTCCAGTCGGCGAAACCCGAGGCAACCGTTTTTGCGTTCGGGTTGGCCATCACCACGGCCTTGCGGATCGCGGTCATCATCTCGGTGGCCTCTTCGACGGTGGTCGACGCGTAGAGGCCGGCCTTGACGTAGTCCAAGCCGAGACTCGACACGGCGTAAGCCGCGAGCGCACCGGTGCCCGGCTTGTGCGGGAGGTCGCCAACCGTCGCGCTGGTCTCACATTCGAGGGCGGGGAACTCCTCCATGATCGACTGAAGGACCCAGGGGAAGTTCGCACCCAGCGAGCCTTCGTTGGGGTTCTTGATATCGAGCACCGCGCACTGTGCTTCGATCGCAACGCGGGCTTCTTCCAAAGACTCGACACTCACCAGCAGCTTCACAGGGGGACTCTCCAATCGCGCCGTTCCTAGCGCATCACATTCGGGTTGGGCCGGAAGCATAGCGGGTGACCTCCGGCTTGCGGGCCACATTTTCCGGTGACTCGGCACCAACGTGCGGAAGGTTGCTCTGCCTCACATCACCGCTCATCGCAGTAAATGGCTCGCGGTTGCAGGTACTCGTTGAACGCCCATCGCGACTTCTCTACGCCGAGACCGCTGTGCTTGATGCCACCGAACGGTGCTGCCATCGAAGCGCGATCGAGCGCGTTGACCCAAACGCTGCCCGCCTCGAGTCGCTCGCGCAGCGCCCGCGCCACCTCGGGATCACCCGCGAGGGCAAACGCCGACAGACCGTACTCGGTGCCGTTGGCCCGTTCGATCGCTTCGTCGAGCTCATCCACTGGCGCTATGGAGACCACCGGGCCAAAGGTCTCGCCGCACATCACTCGTGCCGTTGCCGGAACGTCGGCGAGGAGCGTGGGACCGATCACGGTGCGTTCGGCCTGCATGTGCGCGCGGCCATCGAGCGCGACCCGGGCGCCGGCTCGCTCGGCGTCTTCGATGTTGGCCACCACGCGCTGCAGAGCATCGCGATCGATCAGCGGCCCGATGTCGGTCGTCTCGAGGCTCGGATCGCCGACCTGGAGCTGAGACGCACTCGCCACGAAACGCTCGATGAGCTCCTCGTAGCGCGAGCGGTGCACGTACGCCCGGTTGATCCGAAAGCAGTACTGGCCGGCGTTGTAAAATGACCGGCTGCGAACGTGGTCGATGCGACCCTCGATGTCCGCGTCCTTCCAGACGATGAGCGGCCCGCAACCACCGAGTTCGAGCGTGACGCGCTTGATGCCGTCCGCGGCACTTCGATAGACCGCTCGGCCGCCACGCACGCTGCCCGTGAACGCGACCTTGGCCACGCGTTCGTCCGCGACGAGGGCCGCACCGGTGTCCGCATCGCCGTGCACCACATTGAACACCCCAGGCGGCCAGCCCACCTCGTGGGCCCACTGCGCGAGCAAGCCCGTGCTCAGGGGTGTACGCGGGTCGGGTTTCACGACCGTTGCGCAGCCAGTGAGCATCGCGGGCAGCAGCTTCCAGGACATCAGCTGCACCGGAAAGTTGAACGGCAGGATCGCCACCACCACGCCGACGGGGTCGCGAACGATCTGGAGCGTCGGCTCGTCGCCGTCTTCGACCTCGCCAAGCCGGAGCGGCGCCTCGGCGGCAAAATAGTCGAACGCGTCGATGAGGCGCGACACCTCGAGGCGGGCGCCTTTGAGCGGCTTACCCACCTCCGCGACCAACAGCTTCGCGAGCTCGTCGCGGCCCTGGTCGATGCGGTCGCGCAACGCGATGAGATGCTCGAGGCGCGCCTCGAGCGGAACACGACGCCAGGTCTTGGTCGCCGCAGCACAAGACTCGAGCGCAGCCTCGACCGACGACGGTCCCCCGCGGGGAACCGTGCCCACGACATCGCTGGACCAAGGGGAGCGGACCTCGATCGCGGCCTCCTGGGCCGGAAGCAAAGACTCGCCCGCAATGAAGTGACCGTTGCTCATGCACTCTCTCCGTAGGCTCGCTCGACCACTGTACGAAGCTCCTCGAGCGATGTGGGGCGGGGAGAGCCATTCATCAGGCGCCGGATGCCGTGGCCGATTCGCGCCACGTCGTCGAGTCGATCACGGGACAGCCCAAGCGCCGCGAGCGTCGCGGGGGCGCCGATTCGGGACCACAGGCGCCGGACTACCTCCCCGAGCGGGCCTTCGTCGCCCATCGCCGCGACGATGCGCCGGCACTCGCCGCGCCGGCTGGGTTCGATGAAGTCGATCACCGCCGGAAGCAGCGCTCCGTTGCACGCCCCGTGACTCGCCTTCGTGAACGCGCCTACGGGATAGGTGAGCGCGTGCACCGTGTAGATCCCCGTGTTGCCCATGGCCGCACCGGCGTTCAATGCTCCGACGGCCATCTCGGTCCGAGCGGCAAGATCGTTTGGCTCGTTGAGCACGCGGGGCAGCGCCCGCGCGATCCGTGCGACAGCGTCGATCGCCAGCGCATCGGTGAGCGGGTGCCGTCCCTGGTAGAGCGGCCACGGCTGCTCGGGGCTGCGCGGGAACTGATCCCAATCCGCGATCGTGAGGGCTTCGACCGCGTGGCAGAAGGCATCCACGCCCGAGTCTCGCGTGACGGTGGGAGGGCAGGTGCAGTGCAGCTCGGGGTCGACGAGCGCGAGCACGGGTCGCAGTCGATCGTCGACGACGGCGAGCTTGGAGTCGTCGGCGGGCACGCTCAGAATCGCGGCGCCGGACACCTCGCTGCCCGAGCCTGCCGTCGTGGGGACCGCGACGACCGGCAGGGGCGCACCAGGGAGCTGGTTCTGCCCGGCGTACTTCCCAATCTCCCCGCCGTGCCGAAGCACGACCGCGGCCGCCTTCGCGACGTCGAGATTCGATCCACCGCCGAGGCCCACGACGACATCGGGAATCGGGTCACCCGAGACGGCCGCCACCAACCGCTCGACCACGTCTACGCTCGGCTCGGCCTCTCCATCATCGAATACCGTGACCTCGATGTTTGCCGACTCAGCCGATGCGCGCAGCGCCTCGAGCGGCTGAACGAGATTGCGGTCCGTGACCACGAGTGCTCGCGCGGCGCCCATGCCGGCCAGGAGCTCGCCGATCCGATGCAGCGCGCCAGGCCCGAACACGATGCGCCCAGCGCTGCGAAACGAGAACACCCGGGGAGAGTCGGTCATGTGTTTACCGGCGGGTCGAACTCTAACCGCCGAATGCGCCATCCGACCAGCGTCGCGTGTAGTAGGTTGATGGAGCGACCACATGGTGGAACGCGCTGACAGAACGATCCGTAGCTCGACCGGTGTGGGCGGCGACCCCACCGAAGCGGCGACGCGTCCCGGTGCCAGAGCAACGGCGGAGTATCTCGGCGATGCCGACACCGCCGCCCCCGACTCGGACTTCGACCTCCTGTTGCGCCAAGTCGCGGCCGCCCCGAGCTGGAAGTTTGGCCACGAGGGAACAATCCCCAAAGGCGAGATCATCGGGAAGGGCTACGAGATTCTGGCGAAGATCGGGCATGGCGGCATGGGCGTGGTCTATCGCGCCCGCGACTCCAAGCTCGACCGGGACGTCGCATTGAAGCTCCATCTCGGCGCAACGACGAGCGTTGCGGTGCGTCGCTTGATTCGCGAGGCGCGTGCGATGGCCCAGCTCTCGCACCCGAACATCGTCCGCGTCTTCGACGTGGGGGAGTACCGCGGGCAGGTATTCATTGCGATGGAGTACCTCGATGGCGGCTCCCTAGGCCGGTGGCTGAGCAAGGCCACCCGGACTTGGGCCGAGGTGGTCGACATATTCGTCCAGGCAGGTCACGGACTCGCTGCCGCACATGCGGTGGGACTGGTCCACCGCGACTTCAAGCCCGACAACGTTCTGCTGGATGGACAGGGTCGAGCACTGGTCGCGGACTTCGGGCTTGCCACCAACGACTCCGAGTCGTCATCCGATCTGTCGTCGGGCCTGTCGGGACCATCGGACGAGAACCTGGGAGATCGCCTCACCGCAACGGGCGGTGCGGTGGGGACGCCCGCGTACATGGCCCCCGAACAGTTCGCTTCGTCGGAGCTCACCGGGGCCGCAGACCAGTTCTCGTTTTGCGTGGCCTTGTACGAGGCCCTCTACGGACAACGGCCCTACGCCGCGTCCACGCCGGCCGCTCAGATGACCGAAGCGACGCTGGGCCGGATCCAGACCCCGCCCGAGGACAGCGATGTGCCGACGTGGCTGTGGCGTACCGTGTCGCGCGGGCTGGCGCCCGACCCCAAGCAGCGCTTTGCTTCGATGCAAGCGCTGGTCTCCGTTCTCGAGCGCCGGGGCCGAAGCCGATGGCGCCTCCCGGCCTTGGCTGGTTTGGCCGCCGTCGCGCTCGGTGTGGTCCTGCGGCCCTCGGAGCCCGAAGTCGCATGCGGAGGTGGACCTGCATTGTTCGCGACCGCCTACGATGGGTCCGACCGCGCGAGCATCGAACAAGCGTTCGCCGCCACCAGTGTTGCCAACGCAGCGGCGCTCCTCGAGCAGGTGCAGCACGGCTTGGAGCGCTTCGAATCCGACTGGCTGACGATGTACGCCCGCACGTGCGAGGCGACGTTCGTCAACGAGACGCAGTCGGCCGAGGTCTTCGACCGCCGGATGAGCTGTCTGCGCCGACGTCTGGATGCATTCGGCGGATTGGTCGCGGTTCTCGGCACGGCGGATGAAGAAGTCATCAAGAGCGGGAGGCGCTTGGTCGACGAGCTGCCGAGCACGGAGCAATGCGCCGAGGACGAAGCGCTGCCCAAAGCGTTCCCGCTCCCCGCCGACCCCGACTTGCGCGTTCGGATCGCAGCGCTGCGACGTGGTCTCGCAGAGGTCAATGCCGAGCTGAATGCAGGCCGTCTCGTGGCAGCTCGGCCGCTCATCGACCGAATCGTGGACGACGCACGCGGCGTCGATTGGGCTCCGGTTCAGATCGAAGTCGAGGCAACGCATGCCAAGGTCTTCAAGAACGAACGGCGGACGGAGGAGGCAGCGCAGGCCTACGAGCGTGCTCTGTGGGCTGCCGTCGAGATCGGGCATCGGTCGTTCGTGGCCAGAACTGCCCTCCAACTCGGGTCGATGCTCGCTCTGCAGCTCCGCCGGCCGGACGACGCCGAGCCAATCCTCCGCTTGGCGCAGGCGCACGTGCAGTACTCCACCGATCCAGCCTACGCGGCGAAGCTCGAGCACACGCGCGGCTACATGGCCTATCTCGCGGGCGACCACGTCAAGGCCAAAGGGCACTTCACGCGCGAGGTCGAGTTGGCGCGCGCCCTCGACTCCGACAACCCCGAAATCATCGAGGCGCTCAAGAACCTGGCAGTCGCCGAAAGCACGCTGGGCAACTATGTCCGAGCCCGAGAACACCTCGAAGAGGCGTTGCGGCAGCACCGAGAGCGTAATGCCGGCGACAGACTGCAACTGGCGAGCATTCAAAGCTCGCTGGGCATTCAGTACGGCATGCAGCGGCGCCCCACGGAGGCAACACCGCATCTGGAGCAGGCTCTCGAGATCGTCGAATCAGTCGTACCGCCGAGCTCACTCGTGCTCGTCGAGCCCCTCACCGATCTCGGCCGAAGCTACTCCGCCGAGGGGCGAAGCGACCAAGCGCACGCGGCTCTAAAGCGGGCGCGCGCTCTCCTCGAGTCCAATGGTCGAGACAGCGAAGCGCGCTATGCCTCCGTACTGCTCACAATCGCCGAGATCGACTCGGGAACTCTACGATGCCGTGACCATGACCGCTCACTCGAGCGGGTCTTGTCGCTCACCGAAGACATCGAGGGAACTGAAGATCTGGTTGTTCGCACCCTCGCAGTTCAAGCCAACTGTCTGAGGCTTCAGGGACGCAACTCCGAAGGAGAGTCGGTTGCGCGTCGCATGGTCGAGGTCTCGAATCGACAGCGCCCCGACTCGCTCGCTCCCGCGTACGAAACGCTCGCCGATGTGCTGCTCGCCGCCGAACGACCGGTCGAGGCCCTGGAGGCCGCAGACGCCGGCCTGCTCGTCTTCGCCTCCGCTCGGCTCGCCCACGAGACCATTGCGTCCAAGTTGCACCGGCTCCGAGGCGAAGCCCTGCATGATCTCGGCCGCACCGACGAGGCGATCGCAGCGCTGGGACTCGCAGTCCACTTGATGCCGGAGGAGAGTTTCCGCTGGACGGGATTGGCGTTTCGGCTCGGCGAGTTTCTCTCGGAAACCGGTCAGCTCGAAGAGGCGCGGCGGTGGTTCGACCAAGCCGAGCCGCGAATGCGGGCCGAGCCTGATGAGTACGTCGGGCGCCTGCGTCAGCTCGAACAATGGCGACGCGAACACCCCTGACGGGTCAACCGGCGACCGGTTCATCGACGAAGCGCATGGACCAGCGTTCGCCGTCGAGGGTGGGAAAGAACGCGTCACCGCGCAGGAACGGCTCGAGCAGCTCGGGGTCGTCGGAATGGACCAGCACCCAAGTCTGGGCTCCGAGCACGCAGCGGCACGCGGTCAGGTCGAGTAGCTGCTTGGGATCGGCGCGGCCCCAGACCGAGCGAGCGCCTCCGTCAAAGGCATCGTCGACGAGGGCTTCGAGCACCTGCCGCGGGCTGGCTCCCGCGAGCAGGACGACGTCGCATGGCATCCCGGGCTCGAGGTAGTACGCAAACACGCCCGCCTCGCGTCCCTGGGGATCGACGACGCGGCGGATCCGCATCTCGGCGCCGTTGCGAGGTGGCGTTTCGAGCGACCATCGCAGGCCCCCAGTGGAGTAGCTCGGCTGCAGCGTGTAGTCCGGAAGATTCGAGAGCGACTCCGCCAACTGATCGACCGCCAGAGTCTCGACGACACACCCGTTGTCGTAGCGCCGGTAAGGACCTTTGCGCAGACGGCTCGCAACGAAGCTGTCGGCGTGCTCGAGCACTGGCGCGACACGGCGCCACAACGGAGGCCTGCGCCATCGCAGCAGCTCGTGCCCGACGAACGAAAGCGGCGCGATGCGACGCTCGAACTGCAGGCTGTAGGCGCGCGCGGTCACCCCACCGGAGCGCTCGGCGATGCGCCGCGTCTCGTCGCGGCCCGAGTCGGTGATCGTGAGGTCCTGGGGCCCTCGCACGCAGGTCCGCGACAGCTGTAGCGAAGCGAACGCACCCGCGCGTCCTGGCTCGACCATGAGATTGCCCGTCACCGCCGCGGTGACGTTGCGACCACCGAGCCGCATGGGGCGCGGAACGACGCCGAGAAAACCCGCGAGCGACTTGCCATCGTCGTAGACCAGCGAAGGGATGTCCTCGGTGGCCCACGGGTTGTCGAAGTACGCACGCCCGAGTCGAGCGGCGACTGCACGAGCATCGACGTCTCGGCCCGCGCGAAAGATCTTCACGAAGAGCGCGGCCAGCCGGGGCAGGTCGTCGCGGAGCAGGGGTCGAACGTGGCGGCTCATGGCTGCCTGAAAACGAAGGCGGCCGCGCCTCTTGGGGCGGAGGCGACGACAGCGACGGCATCGTAGGCACCGCGCGAGACAGCGTCTACCGCGGCGACGCACGCGAGCGGGGCGTCGGCGGCTAGGCAGCGTCCGAAGGCCTCGCACGTGTCGATCCGAGGTCCGTCGATCGGACCCACGCCGAAGACCGCCCCCAGCTCGTCGTGCCTCAGCCCGGCGCGCTCGAGGGCCGCCGCCAGCTGCCTCGTCGGGTCGGCGGTGCCAGTCGCCCACCCAGCGAGCCGAGCAAGCGCTCCTGGCCCGGGCGCTGACAACAGCAGCAACCCGATCCCCTCCGCGAAAGGAGGCGAGCCCTCGGCATCGGGCGCGCGGGGCGGAAGTACTTCGAGCCCACCGGCGATGCACGCACGGTCGCGGCTGCTCGCCACCCGCGACGCGGCGTAGGCGAGAGCCTCCCCACCCGCTCGCGCGCCCGAGCTCACCGTGGTGTTCGCCCCCGTGATCCCAAACGCCCGGGCAAGCTGAGTCGCCGGGTAGTTCAACATGGTCGTGGGGAAGGCGGCTGGATTGACGGCCCGCGGCCCATCGACGGAACCCGCCTCGTACATCTCGACGTAGGGGGCGACACCCGTCGACGTATTGGCGAGCGTCACCGCCATCGCGGCGCGCATGCTCTGGTCGGCGTCGCGGATCGTCGCCCCGAACCCCGCCTGCACCGCACCGAGCAACTGGATCGTGGGCTCATGGCGCGTACGAGTTGCCCGAAGCAGCGGGTCGATGTCGACGGTGACCTCGGGCAGCGTCGACGACGCGTCCGCGGGCCACCGCTTGGACTCGAGCCGTTCGCGAACGACGGAAAGCCCCGGCCCGAAGCAGGTCGAAGCGGCAAGCCCCGTCACGACCACGTCGAGCATCGATCAGCTCGGCTTGTCGGCGTTGAACTGCTCGACCCACGTCTCGAGTACGTCGGCCTGGCTCGGACAGCGCATCGTGTTGCCGCACTCACCACAACGCAGCTTGCTGCCCTTGATCGCCTCGAGCTGGCTGCTGCCGCACTTGCTGCACGCGGAGGGACGTGCGTCGAGTAGCTCCTGCAGGCCGCGGGACCAGGTCTCCGCCGTGAACAGCTCGTTGAGGTGTGAGACGTCGAGCCCCTCGTGAAACTTGTCCGCGGTGATCTCCGGGCGGCGCTCGGCAAGCACCTTGGCCCCGAGCCCCGTGATCTTGCCGTCGACCGCGAGCACGTCGTCGCCGAACAGCTCCTCGAGCTTGGCGAACATACCCTCGTCGCAGAACTCGACGTTGAATCCGTGCTCGATGCCCACCATCATGTCGACGAAGTCGATCGACTCGGCGCCGAGCTCGACCAGCGGCTTGGTCAGGGGAATCTCGTCGAGCGGGACACGCATCGAGCTTGCGATGATCTCCCGGACCTTGGTCTCAATCTCGGTTTCAGTCATGGCGCTCGGGGGCGCCGGGAGTATACGAGGTGCGTCGCGCGCGTTGAATCGCTGGCCAGCCGTCGTTGGCTTCTCCGCGGGCTCGGCGATCCATCGGGCGCGACAGTGTTTCTGCTATCGTCCGTTCGTGGGACGGCGATGCGTCGTGGGGTTGTTGGTCGCCGTCGTGGCGTGCGGGGACGATGGCGGCGGGGACGGCGGAGACTCGGGAACGGCTTCGACCGGGACCAACGCGGCGAGCACCGGCGAGGCCGGCCCAGCCGACAGCGGCAGCAGCGAAGGCGGAAGCACGGCGGGAACACCGGGAGCGATTCCGACGCCGTGCGCCGACTCGACCAATGTCGACGTCACCGAGCCGGATCACGAGCCCAACGACACGCCCGAGCAGGCCACCGATCTCTGCACGCTCGACGTCAGCGGAGTGTGGACGGTGAGCGCGACGATCGGCGGCGACGACGAGGTGGACTACTACGTGTTCAACTCGGCCGAGGGCATCGGCGTGGTCAACTTTCGCGTCGACCCGTGCTGGGATCCCGTGATGGTGGTGGAGCTCTACGACGTCACGGACGGGACGATCGGCGAGCCCCTGTGGGCCGGTACAACCGCCACCCCCGGCTGCGAAGACGCCCCCGGCGCAATCCCGACCGACAAGGCGTACCTCATGCGCATCGCCCAGGACCCAGCGATGCCGCTGCCGGCGGGCACTGCCTACGGTTGGTGATCCCGCGCCGGATGGCCCAGCACCAGGCTGGCGTTCTGGCCGCCGAAGGCGAACGAGTTGCTCATCGCGACGCTCACCTCAGCTACACGCGCGACGTTCGCGACGTGGTCGAGGTCGCACGCAGGATCGGGGTCGTCGAGGTTGATCGTCGGGGGCAAGCGGCCGGTATCGAAGGCGGCCATGCACGCCGCCAGCTCAATCGCCCCGGCGGCGCCGAGCAGGTGGCCGAACATGGACTTGGACGATGACACCGCGATCCGTTTTGCGTGAGCCTCGAACACCTCGTGAATCGCGGCCGACTCGGCGGCATCGTTGAGCTTGGTCCCGGTGCCGTGAGCGTTGATGTACTCGATGTCGTTCGGGGCGACACCGGCGTCACGCTGCGCGCGTTGCATGCACAGAACGGCCCCGCGGCCCTCGGGATGCGGCGCCGTGACCTTGGCGGCGTCCAGCGAGGTGCCGTAGCCGAGGACCTCGCCGTAGATGCGCCGACCGCTGGCCTTGGCGCGCTGCCACTCCTCGAGCACCACGACCGCTGCGCCCTCGCCCATCAGAAAGCCGTTGCGTTTGCGATCGAACGGGCGGCTGCTGCCCTGGGGGTCCCGGTTGTGCTGGGTGAGCGCGCCGAGGCGGATGAATGCGGAGACTGCCCACGGATTGATGACGCTCTCGAACCCGCCGGTGATGCACACGTCGTGGGTGCCGCGGCGGATCTTGCGGAACGCCTCGCCAATCGCTTGGGCCGACGCCGCACACGCGGCAAAGTCGATCGCAAAGCCTCCCTGGGCACCGGTACGCTCGGCAATCCAGCGCGGGACTTCGTCGTAGAGGAAGCGGTCGGCAAACGGGACCCCGTGCTCGGCGACGCGACGACCGAAGCCATCGCCATCGAAGTCGCCGCTGGGATCGACGAAGGGGTGCATGCTCGTCGCGAGGTCCGAAAGCGTCGGGTAGGTCAGCGCAGTACCCAGAGTGATTGCGATCCGCTCGGGGTCGACGTCACGAAGGGGACCCGCGTCGGCCAGCGCTTCGTTCGTCGCGGCGACGGCGAACCCGGTACGGCGATCGAAGCGAGTCAGCCGCTCCGCCAGCGCGGCCTCGATCTCGGTCTTGGGATCGAAGGCCTCGACCTCGGCGGCGACGCGGCAGCGCAGCTTGCTCGCATCGAACAACGTGATCGGCCCACCGCCGGGCTTGCCGGCCATCAGGGCCTCACGAAAGCCAGAAAAGCCGCGGCCGATCGGCGTGACCAGCCCAAGCCCTACGACGGCAACGCGGCGAGACTCAGCCATGTTCGGCCTCCACGACCAGCGAGGCATACGACCCGGACAGCCCCCAAGCATTGATGAGCGCGAGTTTCGGGGCCCCGCTCGGCGACCTCCATGGGTCGAAGCCGATCCCCGAACGCGCAGGCCCAGCGACGGGGTACGGAGGAAGCGCGCGTCCGACAATCAGCGCGACGACGGCCGCAGCCCACGGAGCCGCCGCGGCCAGCAGATGCCCAGACTGCGGCTTGACGCTGAACACCGCCGGAACCCGTCCCCCAAACACGGCCCCAAGCGCCTCGGCCTCGACCACATCACCGCGCGGCATGCCACTCGCGTCGGGGTGCACCAGATCGATCGCCTCTGGCCCCACACCGGCATCCTCGAGCGCACGCTGCATCGCACGCACGAAACCATCGGCCTGTGCCGTGTCTCCGTGTTCGGCCGGCGCGCGGTTGACCTCGCCGAAGCCTCGAAGCGTTGCGTACGTGCGAGCGCCACGCGCCTCCGCATGCTCTCGTCGCTCGAGGACCAAGATCGCCGCGCCCTCACCCAGCGCCGTACCGTTCGCTCGCTCGGTCAGCGGAGCGCACGCGTCACGGGGGTTCGAGGACGCCGACAGAATTCCCAAGTGCAGGTTGGTGGCCAACCCGAAGGTGTCGCACTTTGCGTCGGCCGCCCCGGCGAGCACAACGTCGGCATCTCCTTCGCGGACCGCATCGATGGCGCGCCCCAGCGCCTGCGCTCCCGAAGCGGCATGTGGCGTCGGCACCGAGTTCGGACCGCGCAGCCCGAGCTCGATCGAGATGTGCGCGGCCACCATGTTCGACAGCGACCGCAGCATCGTGGCCGGGTCGAGACTCTTGAGCCCGTAGTGCAGCAGCGCCTGAGGATCGAACGGCTCGGTGGGTCCGTCCTGCGACGCGGCGATCGAGTCGGCGTAGTCGGCGATGAGCCGGGGCTCGAATCCAGCGCCGACGTAGAGGCCAACCTGCTCGGGGTCGACGTTCGATTCATCGAGCTTCGCGTCGATCCACGCGAGTCGCCCCGCACAAACGCCGAGCTCGGCGTCGCGGCTCATGAACTTCAGGCTCTTGTGCGAGTTCTCGAGCAGTGTCTCTGGGTCGAGCCCGGCGACTGTGGCCACGCAGCCAACGGGAAGCGTGCTCGGCACCGGCGGCTGCGGCGGATGGAGCTTGCACGCGCCACTGGCGAGCGCAGCCCGGGTTGCCTCGACTCCGATGCCCAACGGCGTGACGAGGCCCAGCCCCGTCACCACTACGTCGCTTGCGGACCGCATGAACGCGCGGGAGCGACCGTGCCGCACGGCATTGAGGGGGTCAAGCAACCGCGGCGCAGCTCCAGCGCCCGACAATTGCCCCAAGAACGCCCGTCTTCGACGTCGTACAATCCCCGGGCTCCGAGCCGCCGGCCGCCCAAGGCAGCCCGTCACCTCAACGCATCGGACATCTGGGAACTCCGCGCGCGCCCGCGGAACAACCGCAGGCCTGGTTCACGTATGCTCATCCGCCCCATGCTTCGTCGAAATCTCGCGCTCCTTGCGGCAATCGCGACCCTCGTCCCCGCGTGCGACGACGAGCCCGAAGGTGCAACTGCCCAGCGCGGGATCCCCAAGAAGAAGGCCGACGACAACAAGCCCGACGCCAAGGCGGCCAAGACCGACGTCAAGGCGCCTGCCATCCAACCGGACAAGCCGAGCATCGAGCCGGATGCCAAGTCCGACGCCAAGGCCGAGCCCAAGGAAGAGGACACGCCGGCGCTCGAGGTGCCCGAGCCGTGCAAGATCGTCGAAGCGACGTTCAGCCGGGGAAGCGACAAGAGCGAGGACGACCCGCTGAGCCTGGACGCCGTGGCCGAGGTCAAGGCCGCGGTGCTCGGCGAGGCCTGGAGCTCCACTTCGGGCAAGGCACCGCCGCTGCTCAGCGAGCGACAGCTCGGCGAGCAAGCCAAGGCCAACGACGACGGCACCTGGCAGCTCGGGGACGATGTGACCTACGTGCTCGACACGGAGGGTCGCCCCGCAACCGCGATCTACTTCGACGCATCCGCGGGCGGCTCGATGCAGCTGGTGTACGTCTACCGCTACAGCTGCGAGCCGGTGCTGATCCATGGTTTCCCCGGCAAAGAAGAGGAAACCTCGGTCGAGGTCAAAGCGCGGTCGACCACCAAAGTGCCCGTGTACGACGCGGTCAACGGCAACGCCGCGGGCAACTTCGAGGCCAAGAAGAACCGGAAGCTCGAGTGGGAAGAGAGCATCGTCGCGGTCACCGTGCCGCGGCCACTCATCGCGGGCGCCGAGACCAAGTTTCGAGCGAGTGGCCTCGACGCAACGACCGGGGAGCTCGGCGAAGAGGTCGAGGTCACGGTCCCCAAGGGCCGTGCGTACGACCTCTATCAGTACGACGGTGAAGGCACGTGCTACCTCGGATCGGGGCAGCAGGTGTTTCTCGACTCGTGCCCGGATCCCGCGCAGGACCGGCACGCGGGCAACTCCGATACGACCGCGGTCGCCCAACAGTGGTGGGTTCGCATTGCGTCGCCCAAGGGCTGGCTGAAGATCGACGACGCCAAGTTCGCGACCGAGATCGAAGGCCCCTGAGGAGCAGGTCATCGAACTTCGTCGATGACCTGGCAACCGGAGCGCCTCGGGGCGTTTCCAAGCGAGTCCATGGCCCGTGCGTGGACCCTCGCTTTGCTTTGTGCGGCCGCGTGTGCCTCGCCCGATGCGAGCGCCCCGGCCATTCCCGACGTGCAGACGGGTTGGGAGGGCTTCTTCGGGCCTTCGACGCTCGAGGCACAGAGGCTGGCGGAGCTCGGCGTTCCGCTGACGCTCGATGTCGTACGAGCGCCGCAGACCCGCGTCGCCAAGCTGGTGATCGCCAACGGGCCCCGCGAGGCGGCGGATGACGAGCTTCGAGCGATGCAGGAGCGCGACTGCACGAGTACGTTGGACCGGGCCTGGAACGCGAAGCGCTGTGCAGCACTCGAGGCTCGAACCTGCGAGGACGGAACGTGCGCCTACGAGCACTTCGGCAACTGCTCGGGGCTGCAGGCTGGAGACGGGCAGTTCATCACCGCAGCGCACTGCGTCGAAGGGCTCGTTGACGACCCGGCGCGCGCGCAGGCCTCGGAGATTCTCGTCGCAGCGGACGACGGTACGGTTGCGCGCCATGTGTCGCTCGGTCCGATCGTGACCGGCAAGACGGACTTCGCCCATCATTGGGTCGCCCTCGACGACGACGATCCGCTCGACGTCGCAAGCATCGAGATCGACGATGGCGGACTGGCGTCCTACCCCACGGCACCGCTGCCGGACGAGGGCGATCCGGTGTTCATCGTCGGCTATCCGCGCGTCGAGGGGCGCGCTCCGGATGCGATCCAAGCGGCGGGCTATCGAGCCATTCATGGCACCCCCAGCGTCAGCTTCGGACGCCTGGCGGACCGCAACACCGAGGATGCCCCGCTGTGCAACCCGGACGGCAACCAGGAGCACTGGACCCTGCGAGCGCCCTGCCCCGTCGGCGAAGTCGGGGAAACCTGGCGTGGCCCGATCCTGCACTCGCCCTTCCTCGCGACCTACGACTCGATCAACGGCTACTCGGGTGGCCCTGTCTTCGACGCCCGCGGACACTGGATCGGCATCAACGCGACGCTGATCAGCAAGACCAATCCGCAGGAACGCTACGACCCGAGTGCCCGCATGGTCGCCACTCCCGTAGACCGGGCGCTGAGAAAACTGCGCTCGACCAAAGAAACGCCCCCCGCCGACCATTCGACGGGGGGCCGGTAACGCAGGAACGAATCCTTACTCGAGGCCCTTCTTGACGAGCCCGCCCTTGGGCCCGATGGGAGCCTTGGCCGACTTGCCCGACTTCTTCTTGCCCTTGGCCTTCTTCATGGTGGCCTTGGCCTGAGCGACCGCGTCCGCCTCGCCGCTGACCTCGCCACGGATCGTGTACTTATGGCCGTTGGTTCCCCACTTCTGGTTGTTGAGGTGAATCAGGGGAATCAGACCGGCAGCATTGTCGATGGTGATGGTCTGCTTGGTTTTCTTCTTGTTGATCTTGACCGACTTGTACTTGGCGTCGTTGCCGTTCTCGTCGACCATGCAGAGCTTGATGGTCATGTCGTTCTTGGCCTTGCCGCCCGTCCGCTTGATCGTGAGCTTGTAGGTGTCGTTGACCACCGGCTGGCCGACGAACTGACGCTCCGTCTTGAGATTGCCGGTCTCGGTGGTGCCGTGAGCAAGTCCTCGACTGCCGATCTTGGTCTGACCGTTGTCGCCGTCGTTCCAGAGCTTCTTCATCTTGTCGACGTCTTCGGCGAACTTCTCGACGTCTTGGAGGCACTTCTCGGCCTGCGCTTCGTTGTCCGTGTTCAGCTCTTTGCAGACGAACTTGCTGACCGGCTTGAAGAACTTCTTGGCCTTGCTGGTGACCTTGTTCCATCCGGACTTGCAGTTCGAGCCGGCATGAGAGGTGGAGGGGATGGCGAACACGGTCGCAGCAGCGACGACCGTGCCCAAAAGCAGCTTCTTGCTCATTGGACGACTCCAAAACGGCCCGCAGCGGGCCAACAGAGGTTGGTGATGGGGGAGAGCGCGTCCGCGCGCTCGGGGCACGCAGACAGAGTCGCTGCACCCCGATCGGATCACAGGCGCGCTTACTTTTTTCACCAATGGGCGGTGGGCCGACGAATTCGCGCGTCTGTGTCAAAGCGGCCGTGGATCCGCAACATCGGGGCGGGGGTCCGTCCGTACCGGCGCGATGAAGATCCCCACGCCCCAGCCCCTCGACCCGGACACCCTGATGGCTCAGCTCCAGCAGGCGCTGCCCGAGTACAAGTTCACCAAGCGCACGAAGAAGTTCTTCGTGGCGGAGAAGACGGCAGCGGTCGGCGCGAACGTGGTCGTCAACAACAACAAGGTGGCCGTCGTGCCGAACTTTCCCAACATGGGGCTGCAGATGGTCTTCATCCTGTGCGTCGTGTTCCTGGGGATCCTGATTCCGCTCATCGTTTACTTCGTCACGGTGCACGGTAAGCAGAAGGCCGCCGCGGCCGAGGTCGGAGGCGTCATCGAGCAGATCGTCGCGGGGCACCCGGTCGGCATGCAGCAGGGCTACGCCGCGCAGGCCTATCAGCAGCCGCAGCTCGGCCAGGCGCCCATGGGCCAGGCTCCCGTGGGCCAGGCTCCCATGGGCCAGCCGCAGGCCGCGTTCGCTCAGCAGCCCCAGCCCGGCTACGGGCAGCCGCAGCCGAACTACGGCCAGCCCCCGGCAGCCTACTGAGCCGGACTACTCCTCGATCACCGAGTCCGTCACGGTGATCGGGGTGTCGTCGTGCCCCGAGATCTGCGGGTAGGTCGGGTACCAGCTGCCGCCGCGGTTGTCGGTGATCTCCGAGCGGTCGATTCGGACATCGCCGGAGCGGTCGTTGGACACGAAGAAGATCGCGCTGCCGTGCTGCACGACCTCGTTGTGCTGGATCTTGGTGCCGCACAGCGAAAGCGTCATCGTGTTCCCGTCGTTGTAGATCGCGCCACCGCTGCCGCCGCCCGGCGTTCCCCCTTGCGCCGGGTTGCCACCGTTGCCGATCGCACGGTTGTGCGAAAACAGGCTGTTGATGATGGTCCACGACACGCCGATGCTGCTGATGCCGCCGCCGTTGGAGCACTCGTTGCCGAGCTCTTCATCGCCGCCGAAGGTGCTGTTGACGACGAAGACCGGCTGCCCCTCGAACTGGTCGAACACACGGATCCCGGCGCCGCCCACATCGGGGCCATTTTCGGCGCAGCGGTTGTTGAAGAACCGTGAGTTGATCACCTTGAGGCGACCGCCGCGGGCCCAGATCGCACCGCCCCCGTCGTACTCGCTTTCGCCGCGTGAGTCGGCGTCGATGAACGTCAGGTTCTGCACCGTCAGGCGGGGATGATCCTGGTTGTCGCAGTGGGGCGTGGTCCAAACCTGCGCTTCGTCGCACGTGTTCATGTACAGGATGCGGGTCGAGCCACCGCCGCTGAGCGTCACGAGGCCGCCGCCGTCGATCACGATCTCGGGGCCGGTGTCGTTGACGATCCTCGCCGGCCGATCAAACGTGATGGTGACCGGGTCGGGCCCGCAGTCGAACACGATGACGCCACCGCCCGCGATCGCCTCGATCGTCGCGTCGGCAGTGCAGCTCTCGGGCGTGCCGTCACCAACGACGGACGTGGGACTGGAGACGTCCGCGAGCCCAGCATCCTCCGGGACGTCGCACTGCCCGTCGGGGTTGCCTGCCGCCGGCCCATCTTCGGGATTGGTCAGCGGGTTGGGCACATCGACGCTCCCGCCGTCACCCCCTTCGTCGGCGCCACAGCCCACCACCAACGATGCCAACAACACGACGCGTAGCTGCATGCGAATCCCCCAAGGCCACGCTATCAGGACAAGGGCGTGGGCCGGTTGACTACGGTGTGCGTCTGGTACCGTTGCGGACGGTCTTGCACCGCCTCGTCCCATTGCTGCTGGGCGCTCTCGTTGGTTGTCCGGCACCCACCGAACCCTCCGAGCCAACGGCGACACCAGCACCGCAGCCCACGGACCCGGCGATCCCGGAATGCGAGCCCGCGAAGCCGGTGGGCCCGTTCGTGTCCGCGGTCCACGGAATGGCGGTCGATGCCGACGGCGTGCTGTGGTGGTCGAACAGCTATCCCGGCCAGGGCAAGACGTCGCGGATCTATAGGCGCCCCGTCGAGTCCAGCGACGACGAGCCGACCGAGATCACCGGCGGGACCCTCGCCGGGCTGCGCTTCGAAGACGAGCGCCTCTTCGTTTGCGACGTCGCCCAGGGGCGCGTGTTCGTGGTCGAGACCGATGGCGGCACGAGCCTCGAGTGGGCCGTACCGGGGCCATGGAACAGCGCGCGCCTC
>JGI12316J15310_10000041_pt2 | contig 17924 bp, 15 predicted proteins | sample MarCyaLeptolynsp_FD_15310 | JGI IMG/M metagenome (IMG submission 15310)
GTGCTCGGCGCACACGCGTACCACCGCCTGGACCTGCTCGACGGTCCTCGGTAGGGCGATCGCCGACGGACGCACGGACCATGAGCCGCGGCTACGGTCACTCCCGTAGTACGCGAGGTCGTCGTCCTCGGTGAGGACGGCGTCCGCTCCCACCTCCTGCCGCAGCGCGGCGAGGAAGGCAGCGCTCGTGGTCACAGACCTTGCGGCGCGGGATTCGGCTGGCGGAGCAGCTGCCGAACCATGCGGACGACGCTCTTCACCACGGGGTGACCCTTGATGAAGACGACCCCCACGACGTGCTTTTCGTCGCCGGACACCAAGACGGCGTGATCACCCACCAGCACGCGGACGCTGGGTTCGTTGGCGATCTGCCGGAGCTTGACGGCCTCCATGACGATCGGCTTCCACTTGTCGTCGCCCACCCACGACGGCTCGCCGCCCTGCGCTTGTTCCGCAGTTTGGTCGAGAACCGCCACAATGCCGTCATGACGCAGGACGCGCTCGATTCTATTGGTTGCCATCGCTAGACCTGAGCTCGAGATGCGAAGCGGTCGGGCGCCATGCCCGACGGCCCCGCAGTTGTACCGGACGCCCAAGGACGCGTCAAACACGCCGCGGTAAGTGCGGCCGTCGAATCGGCCCGCGAACCCTTGTTCTGCGGCCGTTTTGGCAAATCCGCAAACGTCGCAAATCAGGCGCGAACGGCGGGTTTTGGGCGCTCGGCGGGCGAAAGCGGCCATCCCGCGCGGGTCACGGCATCTTTGTGCGTCCCAAGAAAACCCCCACCGTGATCATGGTCGATTCCAGGCAGATCCCGCGTCTCACGCCGGACCGCGGTGCTCGCGCGGGTCTATGGTCGCCCCGCGTGCCCGTCGTCCTCCGACCTCCCGCCCGAGTTGCCGCCGTGTTCGGCGTCGCGCTGCTCGAGCTCGTGGCCGTCGCCGGATGCAAGGACGACGAGGTCACCCCCGACGCTTCGCCATCGAGCGAGCCGACGAGCGAGGCGTCCGTCGTCGTGCGGCATGCCCCCGCCGACCCGACGCGCGTCCGAGTCCACCACGCCAACGCACTGGCCGAGCTCGACCTCAGCGAGACCAAGACGCTCGACCTCGCGTTGTCGGACAGCGATCGCGTCGGCCAGCTCGCAGCCGACGACGCGGGGACGGTCTGCGACGCACTCGACCTGCTGCGGCTCTCCCAGCGCACCCCGAAGCTCGAGACGCTGCGGATCTCCGGATGTCCTGCGGGCGTGCGTGCGGGGTTGGGTAGCTTCGGCGCTCGATTGAAAAACCTCGAGCTCGTCGACCTCGCGCTCGACGGAGTGACGATCGGGGCCATCTCCCAGCTGTCGGCACTCGAGTCGCTGACGCTCGTGCGTGTCACCACCGGCACCGATCCCACGCGACCGCTGCGGCAGCTTCCCCTGCGCACGCTCGTGCTGCGCAACCTCGACAAGGACAGCGAGCTCGCCCGCATGCTCGACCTGTGGCCCCGCACGCTCGCGTCCGTCGTGCTCGAAGGCGACTGGGCCGGTCACGACGCAATGCTGACGCTGTCGCGCGCCGAGGCGCTCGAGGAGCTCGAGCTTCGTGGCACGCGGATCGGCAACTTCTCGCTCAACCAGATCAAGGGGCTCGAGAAGCTGCGCCGGGTGGTGCTGGACGGCTCGACCTTCAACGACAACAGCCCGCTGTACTTCCGGGAGCTTCCCGTTACCGACTTCACGTGCAACTGCTCGCGGTTCGGCGACGGGGGACTGCGATCGCTGCGGCACTCCGCCGGGGTCGTCCACGTCGAGCTGCGAGAGACCTCAGTGACCGGGGAAGGACTCGAAGCGCTGGCCAAGCTCGACTCGCTCGAGTCGCTCGTGCTCTCGCATCGCGACATCGGGTCCACGGGGTTCTCGGCGCTGAGCGAGCACCCTCGGCTGCACACGCTCGACCTGTCCGGAACCGTCGAGGACCCGCGCTTGCGCGGCATCGGGGCGCTCGTAGGTCTCCAGCATCTGCGGCTGCGGCACCCCAATCTCGACGACCGCTGCACCAGCGAGCTGGCACAGCTCGCCGCGCTGCAGTCTCTCGACCTGTCCAACACCCAGGTCTCTGACGAGGGGCTGGTCAACCTGGGCAAGCTCACCGAGCTTCGCGATCTTCGCCTCTCGCGAACCCGGGTGACGCGCTCGGGCATCGGGCAGCTGGCCCCTCTTGCGAAGCTCCAGACACTCCACCTCGACCACACCGACGTCGTCGACGAAGGCGTGGCCGCACTCGCGGGCCTGTCCGAGCTCGAGGAGCTGCGTCTCGATCATACGCTGGTGACCGACGCCGTCATCCCGACGCTGCTCACCATGAAGAAGCTGAAGCGTCTCAGCCTCGCGCACACCGTGGTCACCCGTGCGGGCGTGGCCAAGCTCGAGGCTCTCGAAGACCTCGACGCGATCGACATCGAGGGCATTCGCGGCTAGCGAGTGTTCCTGGCTACTTTCGGACGTCGACCGAGTCGATGGTGTCGTGGGGCAGCAACGAGTCCACGACGTCCATGCCTTCGACCACGCGCCCGATGACCGGGTAGCGACCGTCGAGGTGGTGCGGCGCGCCATGGCTGATGAAGATCTGCGAGCCACCGGTGTCCTTGCCCGCCAGCGCGATGCCCACCGTGCCGCGTTCGTAGCGAAGGTTGGACCACTCGCACGGCATCACGTAGCCCGGACCGCCGTAGCCATCGCCCCGCGGGTCACCGCCCTGCACGACGAAGGCCGGCACGATGCGGTGAAAGGTCAGGCCGTCGAAGTAGCCGTTGCTCGCCAGCACGCCGAGACTCGCTTGCGCGATCGGGGCGGGGGCGCCCGCGAAGTCGATCGTGACGTCACCGGCCGACGTATGAAGCACGAGTCCGGTCACGTCGGCACCCTGCATCGCGGCATCGTGCACGCGCTGCGAAAACCCGGCGGCTGGTTTGTTCGCCGTCGCGGCATCGAAGGCCGCAACGCGGTCATCCCAGGCAGAGAGTGCCGAGCGAGCGGCGTCGCGAACCGCCTGATTGCCATCGGAGGCCAGCGCCTCCACGTCGGCCAGCCAGGGTTTGGGCGCCGGCGGACCTTCGTCCTTGGCCGTGCTGCTGCGGGCGAGGGCTCCGAGCGCACGAACGACCTCGATCCGCGCCTCGACGGCCGCATCGTTGGTCAGTCGTGTCAGCGCCCCCTGCAGGGCCTGCACAGCGTCCGGGTCCCGCTTCTTCTGGTCGAGCGCCCGGGCACCGATCGCCCCCGCCGCGGCGGAGGCTAAGCCCACGTCGTCGGAGCTCATCGCGCTTCGCAGCAGCGCGTTGACCCGCTCGTCGTCGACCTCAGCCAGACCGGCCAACGCCGCCTCGGCCACCGCTCGCTGATCGCTGCCCGCGGCGGCGAGGATCTGATCGATGCGACTTTCGCCGGACAGCGACGGTCCGCCGGCGAGCAGCGCATCGACGGCGAGTACGGCCCCGTAGTGCTTGGGCAGACCCGCGATCCCCTCAGCACAGGTGCGCACAGCTTCGAGCTGTCCGTTCCGCAGCGCCGCGAGCACAGCCAGCTCGCAGTGCACCAAGGCCGTCGCCTTTTTGCGCCGCGGGTCGCTGATGCCGGCAAGACCACCCGCCACGCGATCGGCCAGCGGAGCCAGCGAAGCGAGCAGCTCGGGCGAGCCCTCGGTTGCCCGACGCATGGCTCGCACCGCCTCGACCAACACGTGATTCCTCGGCCCCTCCACGTCCCACGGTGTCAGTCCGGCGAGGCGCTGCACGAGTTCCTTGCGACCCGCGGCGCTGGCCCCAAGCGCGCGCACGGCCGCAACCTCCTGCTGCCAATCCGGAGGCTCGGGCCCGAGAATGCTCGTTGGAATCGTGGCCGGTGACTCGCCGAGCGCCTCGAGGGCCCGCCACGCCGCGAGCGCTTCGCCGGGCTCCGCGGACGTGACCATCGCCGACAATCGCTCGATCAGGCCCCCGCGCTCGGACCCCGCGAGACGCTCCGCGGAGGGTCCGGCGCATCGACTGAGTGCGTAGGCCGAGCCACGCCGCAATGCCACCGCGTCTGCCGCCAGGCCCTGACCCAGCGACTCGATCGCCTTGGTGGACAGCGAGTGTCCGCGCACGCACAGGATCGCCAGCGCTTCGGTCCCGCGTTCGAACCGTTCGTTTTCCTCGGCGTCCGGTGCCTGCTCGAGGTCGACGGCGAGATTGCGGACCGACGTACGACCCCCGATGCGTGCGATCGCGATCAACAGGGCCTCGGCGAGCGCCGAGTCGTCGGCCACCGCATAGCGCGTCCACAGATCCCGCTCGAGGTTCGCCCAAACGCCCTCGGGCTCGGGCGGCTCTCCCGGTGCACCCACGGGCGGAGCCAGCAAACCCACCGCTCCTGCCACGGCCGGCGAAACGGACCGCGTGCCGTCCCCGAGCCACTCCGAGAACACCTCCGCCGCAGCCGTGCCCCCGATGCGGGCCAGGCTCAGTGCCGCGCGGTCGACCAACACGGGGTCGTCCGAGCCGAGCGCAGTCGTGATCGATGTGGCCGTCGGATCACGTTCGAGCTCGGCTGCGACCAACCCTGCATCGCGAGCCTCCTCCCCGGTCATTCGGGAGACCGCGCCCCACGCCGGTCGCTCCGGAGCCAACATGCGGGGTGCGTTCCCATCCTCCTGCCCCTTTGGGGAGGACGTCTGCGCAGGGCCCTCGCCATCGCCCCCGCACGCGAGAACGAGCGCGGTGAAGCCCACCAAGGCGAGGCGCACCATCGCGGCTCAGGTTAGACCACCGACCCCGGTCGGGTACACTTCGCGGCATGGCGAAGTACACCGGCACCGTGAAGCACAACGACCTCGAAGGCGGGTTCTTCGAGCTTCACACCGACGACGGCGACGTCTACCGGCTCGAAGGTGCCGGCAAGGTCAGCGCCGGTGACCGTGTCGTCGTGGAGGGCACCGTCGACGGCGGCGGCTTCGGCCTGCAGATGACCGGTCCCTCGATCAAGGTCTCGAGCATTTCGCCCGCCTGAGCTGGCCGCCGGCAGCCTTTCCACGCACGCGTGAAAAAGCGGCGCCTGTCGCCCAGCTCGTGGTCGAAAGCGCCGCCTTTCCGGTGACCTGCTACAGGTCTTGGGTTTTGTGCGAGAGGAGGGAATCGAACCCCCATGGGCTAAGCCCACACGGACCTGAACCGTGCGCGTCTACCAATTTCGCCACCCTCGCAGGTGAGGACGGGAAGCTAGAGCGCGGCTTGGGCTTCGTCAAGGTGAAAATTTGCGGGGACGTGGCGCGTCATTGACGCACCGGCGCCCCCTGGCGCATCACCAGCCCAGGGTCTGGATCCGCAGCTTCTCGATGATCTCGGCCGATTCGAACATCGGCTGCCCATCGTGAATCAAGCACGGCGCCTGGGTCTTGCCGGCCGTCTTTTCGAGCTCCGCCTTGGCGTTGGCGTCCTCGGTGACGTTGGCGATCGGGATGGCGTCCTCGAGGTGCAGGTTCTGGCGCGCCAGCAGGACCGCCCGGGAAAAGCCGCAGTTCGACTTGATGAACAACCGGTCCCCGGTCGGCGAGGCGCCGGAGGGCACGTCGGCGACGGATCCTTCGTAGGCCGCGTCGATCTTCTCGCACTCGGCCGCGAGCGCCTCGATGTCGCGCTTGCCGGCAGGTGTGACGGACTCCGAGTAGCGGACCGCGCCGCCCGCATCGATGATGACGGTGGCGCGGTCTGTGATGCCGGCCCCGGCGAGGTAGGCACCGAGGCTGTCGGCGACCGCCCCCTTGGGATGGAAGTCCGACAGGAGCGGAAACGAGACTCCACCGAGACTCGCGCCCCAGTTGGCGTGGCAGTGAACGCTATCGATGCTCAGACCGACGGGAACCGTGTGGGCTTTGGCAAAGCGAGGCAGCAGCGCTTCCAGCGCTGGAACTTCGACGCTTCATGTCGGGGTGAAGTCGAGCGGATACAGCAGCACCATCACGTGATGCTTGCCCTTGAACTGCTCGAGCGAGACGGTCCGGCCGAGATGGTCCTTGAGCTCGAAACCGGGGGCGGGGGAACCAACTTCGATCATGACTAAGACCTAGGACATTGTCGGCCCCACGTCGAATGATCACCCCGTAGCAAGCACACGTTGCCACGCCTGACCCGGTTGTGGTCGCTGACCCCGACGTCTGGGCAGCCTATGCTCGGTGGTGATGAGAACGCTCGCCCATGCGGTGGTAGTGCTCGCGTTGGTCGGCTGCGCCGGCGACGACGGTGGTGACGACGCGGCCGGCTCGGACGGCTCGACCGGCGAGGCCGGCAGTACGATCGGCTCGACCGACGACGGCGACGACACGACGAGTGCGGACGGCTCCAGCGAGGGGAGCAGCACCGGCGAGCCTCCCGGCGGCGGAGCCATCGACGCATCCGGGTCCCTCAACGGCACCCCGCTCGAGGTCAGCTGCGACATGGCCTACTACGACCAAGTCGGCAACGCCTCGCTGCTGCAGTGTCAGGACGGCACCGGGCTGCACGTGATCCAGTGCCGTACCGAAATGGAAGATGCCAACGGCGTGATGGGCCAGGCGTTCGTGATGCTGCAGATGTACGCCCAGGACGTCTCGGTTGGGGAAAACGTCTTCACCGAAGCGCTCACCGGCGTCAACCTGGCCGGAACACTCGACCCGATGGGACTCACCCCGGGCTCGCCCAATGCCGGCGACAACATCATCACCATCGACAGCTTCGAAGAGGGCGTCGGGGCAACGGGCAGTTTCACCGCATCGTGGAGCGATGACGGGACGAGCTACTATGGCGAGATCTCGGGCACGTTCGACTTCGCCTGCCCCGAAGGCGGCTGAATCCGGGCCGTCACCTGCACCATCCGCTGGTTTTGCATCGTCGGCGGATCGAAGACGACATCGTGGCGCCGCTGCAGACCCTCCCATAGCCGGATCCCGTTCCCGAGGATCAGTGGGAGAAACGTCAGGGTCAGCTCGTCGACCAAACCGGCCTCGAGCCCCTGTCGAACCAGGTTGCCCCCATCAAGGTAGACGTCCTTGCCCTTGGCGGCCTCCTTGGCCTCGGCGATCAGCTGCTCGATCGAGCCTTGGACGGCCCACGCGGTGCCGCCCTTCGGTGCCGGCGGAAGCTCGCGGTGGGTCGCGACCAAGACCGGGCGGTCGCCGTAGTGCCACGCGTCGTAGTCGAGCGGAACCTGGTACGTGTGCCGCCCCATCAACAGCGCCCCGACGTCGGCCATGAACCCCTCGAAACTCAGGGCGTCCCCGGGATCGGCATCGGGCTCGGGCGGCGGCTGCTCCATCAGAAACGAGAGGTCGTGCTCGGGTCCGGCGATGCAGCCGTCGAGCGAGCACCCGAGATAAACGCGAACGCGAGACACGAGGGGAAGACTACTTCTTGTGACCGCTGTTGGCGGCGTCCTTGCCGTCTTTGGCGACCTTCGGCGGACCGGACATGCGAAGGCGCGGCACCGTGGGGTCGTCGACCTTGCGGGTCGGCGCTCCAATCGGCGGCGGCTTGGGGATCTCTTTGGTGCGAGCGGCCCCCTTGGCGCCGGGGCGCGGCTGCGTAGGCTCGGCCGACTCGTCGAACCAGTCGTCATCGTCGACGGCTTCGACCACGATCCGCGGCCCCTCGCGTACCGAGCTGGACGCGCTCCCGGTCTGGTCACGAACCTCCACCGCCGGCGCTCCCTTTTCGGGCACCGGCTCCTCATCGATCGATGAAGGGAGCAGCTCGATCATCTTCTCATCGTCGAAGTCCGCGAACGGGTCTTCGGACTCGGCACCAACGTTGGGCAATCCATCGGGATCGATTCCCGCACGCAGAAGCTTCGCGCGCTCGCTGGCCGCGAGGCGCTCCTGCTCGAGCGCGCGGGCCTGCGACGCCGCGAGCTGTTTGCGCGTCACCTCGAGCTCGTCGAGGGTCTCGTCGAGCTGTTCCTTGGTCTTCTCCAGCTGGGCCAGGCCTGCCGCAAGTCGTGCCGCGTTGCGGTCCGACGCGTCGTTCATCTCCCAGATGCGCTGCTCCGCCGACTCGAGCAGCGTCAAGAGATACTCCTGCTCGTCGGCGCGGACCTGCGCCTCGAGGTCGGCCATTCGCAGTCGCTTGCGGAGCTCGTCTTCGTCCGCGGCTCGACCACCATCTTTGTCGAAGCGCTCCAGCTGCTCGGCGTGCCGTCGCGTCTGGGCGACCAGCTGCCCGCGAAGCCGGCGAATCTCGCTCACCGCACCATCGGGCCAGCCCGCCTCCAACGACGGCGACGGCGAGGCGTCCGCGAGCACGCCCTGCTCGAGCGTGGCTTCGAGTGCCTCGTTGACCTGCGAGGTGGCCTCGAGCTCCTGGCGCAGCTTGTAGAGCTCGACCCCGCTGGTTTCGCGTGCGGCGACGATGTCTGCGAGCTCCTGGTCGCGCGAGCGCAGCCGGTTGCGAACCTGGTCCAGCTCCTCGGTGTTGAGCTCGAGCCGGCGCTGGAGATCCCGCGACGTGTCCTCGCTGTGCGTGCGTGCCTGTCGGGTGTCGTCCAGCTGCGCCTGGAGATTCGCAACCGACGCCGCGAGCTGCTCCACCTCGAGTGACTTGACGTCGAGCTCGCTTCGCAGCCCTGCCGCCTCGCTCTCCGCCGTCTCGACGCGGGTCTCGAGCTTCTGAAGATCCTCACCTGCGGTGGAGAGCTGCTCCTCGCGCCGCTTGGCGAGATGCGCCGCCTCGGCCGCCCGGGTCTTGACCTGTTCGAGCTGCTCGCGCACTCGACCGAGCGATTGGCTCCGCTCGGCGAGCTCTGCCCGCAGACCGTCGACATCCGCGGACTCCGACGTCAGCGAGCGGAGGTCCTGGTTCATGCGCTCGAGCTGCTCGTCGCGACTGCGCAGGAGTGCGGCCGCATCCGCGCGCTGCACCTCGATGGTTCGGAGCTCGGTCGACAGCGACTCGATCTTCGCCCGCCCCTCGCGTTCGGCGAGCTGCGAGCGCTCCGCTGCATCGCGCAACCGGTCGACCTCGGAGGCGATGCGAACCGCCTCGAGTCGTTCCTTCTGAACGTCCTCGCGAGCCGTCCACAGCCGCTCCTCGAGCGATTGAATCGTCTCGGTACGCCGCTTGAGCTCCTCCCGAAGTCGGTCGCGATCGCTGGCGACCTCAGCGAGCATCCGGCTCTGCTCGTCCTGACGGGCTGCCGTCCGCGTGAGCTCCTCCGCACGCGTGCGAGTCTGCTCGAGCGCGGCCTCCTGGTTGGCCAGACGGTCTTTGACCGCCGTGAGCTCTCCCGACAGGCGCGATGCCTCGGCGGAGCGCTCCGAGAGCTCGCGGGTCTGCTCGGCAAGCCGGCGTCGCGCCTGGTCGAGCTCCGCTTCCACGCGATCGGAGAGCTGCTGCGCGCCGGCACGCTCTGCCGTCGCCATCTCGAGGTTGCGGGTGGTGGCGTCTCGCTCTCGGCCGAGCGAGTCGACGGTGCGCTGCAGCTCGCGGCGCTCCTTCTGAACGACCTCGAGCTCGCGCGAGCGCGCCTCCGCCCGCTCGCTGACCCGAGCGAGCGATGCTTCGAGCGCCTCGAGATTGCCCGTGAGCACGCGAATGTCGGTGTCCCGGGCTTCGAGCTGAGTCTCGAGCTCGGCAACCCGCTCTTGAAGACCGTCGTCGACGGGCTCGGGCTCTACGACCGGTGGGGGAGGCTCGGGCTCGGGCGCTGGCGGCTCGGGGGCGGGCTGGGCTGGGGGCTCCGGCGCAACGATCGCCGCAGGCTCGTCCACCTGGGTGGGCACGGGAACGAGCACGCACTCGGAGCGAAGACGCTCGAACACGTCGGGCGCGGGATAGCCTCGAAAGGCAACGGCGAGGTAGTGCGTGGCCTCGGGCGCCTCTTCGAGCAGTGTCTCCTCGAGGGTGACCGTGGGGACCCGCTCGTCGTCGAGCACGGGCGCGAGCGAGACACCTTCCCACGGCATCTGGGCGACCATCGTCGTACCGATGAAGGCATCGCCCAGCTCGGACTCGAGCGCCCAAAAGTCGGCGTCGTCGTCGTTGCTCGAAACCGCAGGCACGCTTGCGATGAACATGCCGCCCCGCCGAAGCACTCGATGCGCCTCGCGGATCAACTGACGGCGCACGACCGGTGGGAAGGTCGCGTACGCTTCGACGCACACGACGACGTCAGCGTCGCCGTCGGGCAGCGGCAGCTCGGGGATCCCCCGTCGAACTTCGACGTCGGGGGTCGCCCATGGACACTCGCCGACGAGCACGACTCGACGAGCCTCTGCCTGCACGAGGCGAGAGGGGCCGACCATGTCCGTTGGCGCCGCGACCACTACACGACGCCCCGCAGCCCACCGCGCAACCGCGGCGTATGCGGGCTGGTGGTACGCGTTCCCCACCCAAGCGCCATCATACACGTCGCGCGCCTGCTAGACTGAGGTCCGGATGAGCAGGCCGCTCAAGTACAGGAAGCCGCGCCGCATCAACGTCGTCAGCGTCACGATCGTGGCGATCCTGGTGGTTATCGGTGTCATCGCGTGGGAGTACATCCCCCTGTACATCACCAAGAACGAGGCGTACCGCGTCTTGGAGAGCACGGGCTCGACGTTCGCGGGGCGGGACGCCTACTACACCGAAGACAAGAACGCGCGCGAAAGCCTCCGGCTCAAGATGGACAAGGAGCTCCGCCTCGCCGGGGTCGACGATCATGAGATGGAGTCGTGGATCGAGATCGAAGGCAAGGAACTCAAGGTCGGCGTCGTCTACTCGAAGTTCATCGAGTGGCCGTTCAACGTCGTCGCAAAGACCGAGGAGCTCTACGAGATTGAGCACACGCTCATCCTCGACTGAGCTCGCGCTCCCGGCGCGGCCGCAGGGCCGCGATCTCGGGGCGGGTCGCACCCCTGGCTCCGAGCGGCCTGCTCGCGACTTCCAATTACCCGCCCGCCCAGGGTTGTTTCGCTCCCGGGGCTGGCCTACGATGCGTTTTCGGCCGATATGCCCGCCCGGCTGATCCTGGTCAGGGGAGACGGTCCGTCCGAGTACCCGCTCTCCGCATTCAACACAGTCGGACGACACCCGGACAACACGGTCCAGGTACTCGACCGGATCGTGTCTAAAGAGCATTGCCGGATCACGCGCGGCGCGAACGGCGAGTACACGCTACGCGACGTCGGCTCGCTCAACGGCAGCTACGTCAACGGGCAACGCGTCAGCGAGCACTCGCTGAGCACCGGCGACCAGCTCACGCTCGGGAACACCGTCCTTCGGTTCGAGAACGACGAGCAAGATCTGGTCGAGCCCGAGCTCCGCAACGTCACGATGATGCCGGGCCAGGTGCAAAGCCAGGTCCGTTCGCGGGTCGATGCGGCCGCACACTTTCAGCCCGTCGGCGAGGTGACCAACATGGAGTCCCTCAAGTCCGACTACGAGAAGCTCCGCGTCGCGCACGAGCTGTCGATGAAGCTCTCGGTCGGCACCGATCTCGCCGAGCTGCTCCAGAAGATCGTCGACGAGACCTTTGCCGTCATTCGTGCGGACCGAGCGGTCATTTTGCTCACCGACAAGGAGAGCGGCCAGCTCGCGCCGCGCTACGTCCGGCAAAAGCGGGAGGGCGAAGAGATCCGCCTATCGAGCTCGATCCTCGACGAGGTCAAGAACAACAAGAAGGCCGTGCTGTCCTCGGACGCGATGGTCGACGAGCGGTTCAAGGCCGCCAAGAGCATCATCATGCAGGGCATTCGCTCGACGATGTGCGTGCCGCTGCTGTTCGGGGACGAGCTGCTCGGGGCCATGCACATGGACTCGATGCTCACCACCAACGCCTTCACCGAGAAAGACCTGCAGCTCTTCCAGGGCATCGCGACGCAGGCCGCGATCGCGATTCAAAACCATCGCCTCGCCAAGAACATCGAGGAGCAGGCCAGCACACGTGCTCAGTTCGAGCGGCTGCTGTCGCCCAACCTCGTCGACCAGATCGTCTCTGGTCAGCTGATGCTCGACCAAGCGGGCACGCAGAAGGAAGTGACGATGCTGTTCGCGGACATTCGAGGGTTCACCTCGATGAGCGAGCGGCACACGCCGGAAGAGATGGTCAAGACGCTCAACGAGTACTTCGAGGTGATGGTGGACGTGCTGTTCCGGCACGGCGGCACGCTCGACAAGTACGTGGGCGACGAGATCATCGGCCTGTTCGGCGCGCCGGTGTTTCAGGAGGACTCGCCCGGGCGTGCGGTCAAGTGCGGGCTCGAGATGCAGCGCGCCCTCGAGGAGTTCAACCGCGTGCGCGAAAACAACGGGCTCGAACCCATCCAAGTCGGCATCGGCATCAACACCGGTGGCGTCATCGCGGGGGCGATCGGGTCGTCGCGAACCCTTCAGTACACGGTCATCGGAGACCCGGTGAACATCGCCTCGCGCCTGTGCAGCATCGCCAAGGCCGACGAGGTGATCGTCTCGGAGTTCACGATGCAGCGCGTCGAAGAGACCGTTCACGCCGAGGAGCGCGAGCCGGTGAAGGTCAAAGGCAAGAGCAAGCCGCTGAAGATCTATCGCGCGACGGGTCTCAAAGAAGACGTACGGTCGACGACGCGGTCGACCCAGGCGGTCCCCACGGGCGGCTGAGAGCGACGCTGGTGAAGCTTCCCAAGCTCGGACCCCTCGGAGCCTCGTTCTCCGACGACATCGTGCTCGCCCCGGATGCGAGCTCGCCCGATCCCAAGACGATGCGGCAGCCGACCGCATTCGGCGACGACATCCCGCGCGGGCGACGGGTGGCCGTGCGGGTGCGGCTGACGTCGAACCCGGACGGCAAGCTCGTGTTCGACTACGGGGACTCGGACCCGCTCACGAAGGGGCAACCCCAGCTCGCGTTGTCGTTCGCGGACGTGGACCGGGCGACGCTCGCCGCGGTGAACACGGTGCTGGGCGTGGCCGGCGACGACCGCGGGGCGATCGAACGCTTCGAGGTGGAGTGCGATCCAGACAGCTGGGTTGGTGCGGATGCGTCGGCCGAAGACGATGCAACGGTGGCCTTCGGCATGGCGCGGGTCTTTGATGCGGCGCTGGGAGCGATGGCCAACGCATGGCCTTCGAAGGTCGGCGCAGGCTCCTGCTCGCTCGGCGCGATCGTCCGGCTCACGTGCGGCGACGAGGTCGCAGTGGAAACGCTGGAGGGTGGCGAAGGGGCGACGCCGAGCCGCGAGGGGGCCGACCGCTGGAGCGGACCCGTTCGCGAGCCGAAGCGAGCCGAGGCGGACTGGTTCGAAGCATCGGAGTCCGTACGCACCGGCAGCGGTGGTTTGGGCGCACGCAACGGCGGCGCGGGGATCGAGCGCCGATACACCGTGTCCCAGGAAGCGATCGCGTTCGTGGCGATCGATCGACTCACCAATCCGCCGCACGGGATCGATCGCGCCGGGCCGCCCAAGCCGGCGGAGCTGTGGGTCGAATCGACGGCCGGCGCGCGACGCATCGCCGCATGGACCGAGCATCCGCTGTCCGCGGGTGAAACGCTCGTGGTGCGGACCGCCGGCGGAGCCGGTCACGGGTTCCCCGGCTGGGGCGTCGACTGGGACCCGGATTCGTTCTGACCCCTGTCCCTTCGTCCAGAGGGGACGTCCCCTGAGACGTCCCCCGGTGACCTCGAGCCGAGCTCTCTGATCTTCCACGAGAGCACGGGTGGTTTCGCACTTGCATCGTTGTCCTTCAGAGAACGACGCATGAAACGAACGTACCCCCTTGTTGTGTGTGCCCTTCTGGCTTCGGCCTGCGACGACTACGAGCAACCGTACGGAGAAGACGAGCTCGCGGCGGACAGCGAAGATGCGGGAGAGACCGAGGACGAGCTTCCCGAGGATGCGCAGGTCATCGATCCGATGGACCCGATCTTCGATCCAGATGACACGCAGTTCCTCGACCCCACGGGCGTGCAAGCTGCCGCGAGTACGGACCCGATGCTGAGCTGGGTGCTGTACTCGGAGCCTGGCACCGCGCACCTCGTGCAAGTCGACGCGGCAACCGGAACGGCCACGACGGCGCGGACCTGGTCCTTTTCGACGCACTGGCTCCCCGTTGGAATCGCCGGAAACAAGCTCCTGTGGCAGCGAACGGACACCGGAGAGATTTCGCTATGGACGATCAACGCGACCGGTGGCTACGCCGGTCACCAGATCATCACTCCGCCTGCCGGCTACACCGCGCGAGGCATCACGCTCGATCAGGAGGGCCAGTGTCCCGTCGCTGACGAGGAAGACCGGACATACACGGTGTTGTTTCAGCGCTACGGCAGCAGCCCGTGGTTTACCCCGTCACCTGCGCTGTGGCACCTGGACGCAAACGGGGCGGTCACCTCGACCGAGACTCTGCCGACGAGCTACCCCTGGTCCTACCTTCGCGACTTCCGCTACACGGCCGACGGTCACGCCGCACTCCTGTATCGCCCGGTGTTCACCCTGCTGGGCAGCGGAGACAGTGCACTCGACTGGTACGGCCGCGACGCAAACGGGGACCTCGAACGCCTGCGAACGGACACGTACTCGGCCACGCAGGGCAACATCGGGTGCACCGCCCACCAGCCCGGCGTGCAGTGCTTCTTCGACACCAACGACGAGATTCCCGGAGCAGGCCACGAGCTGACGTCGATGTTGACCACGCGAACGGCGGGCGGGAACAACCTGCCGGCGAGCTACCTGCTCTGGACCCGAACCGACGGCACGGCGAAGAGCTACCGAGTCGGCCTCTACGGCGCGAAGCTTCTCGCGCCCGAGGCACCGATCGTGACGTCGCATGCGGGCACATCCGCGGTGTCGTTTACGGGCGATGCGCCGGAGTTCTGCCCGATTCCGCAGAACCCGGAGCCGCCGCCCGAGCTTCCCGGAGATCCCGTGATCGACCCTCCGGGCTGTCCGGAGTGCTGAAAAACAGACGCGAATTCACGCGGCCTCGGGTCGAACCGGGGCTGCGAGGCCGACCTGTAATCTGACGTGCTCTGGTGCGACCCACGGCAGGCATGGCCCCACAGCAGCGTCGAATCCTCGTCTTCCTTGCCGTACTCGCCGCCTGCGGCACCGACGCACCGGAGACCGACGGCGCGGAATCTGGCGATACCCAGTCCGCAATCTCGGAGACGGGCTCGTTCGACGACGCTGGCGCTACGAGCAACACGGCGTCGGCAACGGACGACGATGACGACGATGACGACGATGACGACGACGCCACCGGTGACGACGACGACGACGACACCACCGGCGACGACGACGATGATGACGACGACACCACCGGTGACGACGATGACGACGACACCACCGGCGAGCCAGAGGAGCTCGACCTGCAGCCTGCGGGCTCGACGTTCTTTGGCGGCAGCCTGTTCGAACGCATCCAGGGGGTCCACATCGACGGCGCCGGCAATATCTACGTGGGCGGCACGACCCACTCCACGAACTTCCCCGCAACCGCCGGCGCGTTCGACACGACCAAGGCAGGCCCCGCCGGCGGAAACCTCGATCTGTCGGACGGATTCATCGCCAAGCTGACCCCGGACGGCGGCACCGTCGAGTGGGCCACGTACATGGGGGGGTCGGCCCGCGACTCGGTCTACGGCGTCCGCACCGACAGCGCGGGCAACGTCTACGCGATCGGCAGCACCGGTTCGTCGGACTTCCCGACCACGCCGGGGGCCTACGATCCGACCTTCAACGGGCCGACGCAGGGCAGCGGACTGACGGAAGCTTTCGTCGTCGGGCTCAGCCCGGATGGATCGACGATGCTGTTCGGCACGTACATCGGGGGCTCGGGCGGCAACGAGGAGAACCCGCGCGGCTCGATCGAGGTCGCCGAGGGGGCGGACCGGATCTACGTCTCTGGCCAGACCTCGTCTTCGAACTTTCCCGCCACGCCGGGTGCGTACCAGACGACCTACGGTGGCGGAGCCCAGGACGCCTTCGTCGCGGCGCTCTCACTCGACGGCTCAACACTCGTCGCGGCGAGCTTCCTCGGAGGCGGAGGATCGGACAGCGCCTTCACCAAGGTTGCAGTCCACCCTGACGGCTCGATCTACGTCACCGGCTCGACGTCGTCCAACGACTTCCCGACCACGCCCGGTGTGTTCCAGGACACCATCGCCTCGGGCCAACCCAATCAGCCGTGGTGGCAGGGCGGCGATGCATTCGTGACGCGCATGACCGCCGATCTCGACGGCTTGGTCTTTTCGACGTACCTCGGAGGCAGCGCCAACGACTCGATCGGTCACAACCAGGGGGCATCAATCGACTCACAGGGCCGTGCCGTCGTGGTCGGCAGCACGAGCTCGGACGACTTTCCGGTCACCGCCGGCGCATTCGCGGATACTCGCGTGGGCATGACCGAAGGCTTCGTCGCCGTGATCGCCGAAGACGGATCGTCAGTGGCGCACGCAACGTACGTCGGCGGCTCGGACAACGAGAGTCTGAGCACCATGTTCGTCGGTCCCGACGATCGCGTGTACGTGACGGGAACCATCAACTCCGCCGACTGGCCGACGACCGCCGACGCGTATCAGTCCGCGTTCGCCGGAGGCGGCTCCGAGGCTGTACTCACCGTGTTCGACCCCACGCTGTCGCAGCTCGACTACTCGACGTATGTCGGGGGCTCGGGCGCGGGAGCGGGAGCAGAGCGAGGCCGCAGCATCTGGGTCACGGACGACACCGTCATCCTCAGTGGCGCGACCGATTCGACGGACTTCCCGATCGAAGCCCCGAGCGCTCAAGGCAGCTTCGGCGGCGACATCGACGGCTTCCTGTTCCGCTGGGACCGTCAGTAGGTCATCGGAAAGAGCCGTGACATCGGTCCCGGGACACGCCCGGGACACGGAGCCCGTCGACACGCACAAAGGACGCCAAGTCCCTGTACGGATTGACCATCCTCGGTGGGCTCGTGCTTGCACACGCCCGCAGGCATGAAAAAAAGTAGTGCGAGTATCGTGTGCGCCATCCTGCTTGGAGGCTGCGCAGACTACGAGGACGACGGACTTGCCGAGGACCTCGCGGTGGGCGAAACGGAGTCGGAGGACGAGCAAGCCGCGATGGGAGAACCGGTTGAGGACCCGGACGAGCCCGACAGCGATCTCGATCCCCTCGACCCTGAGCTGGTGGGTACGAACGGGATCGAGGCCTCGAACTCCGACCCTCACCTGCACTGGGTGCTCCACGCGAAGATGGGGCAGGCGAAGTTCATCGGCGTCGACCCAGCGACGGGCGTGGCGACGACGGTCAACTCGAGCAGCAACTACGGGACGACGTGGCTTCCCATCGGTATCGCCGGAAACAAGGTGCTCTGGCAGCACCAAACCAACGGCGCCATCATCATCTGGACGATCAACCCGACGACCGGTGCATACGTGACGTCGAAGTCGCACTCCGTACCAACGGGTTGGGTCGCCAAGGGCATCACCCTCGACCAGGAAGGCCAGTGCCCGCAGGCCGCGGAGTCGGATCGTTCGTACACCATCCTCTTTCAGCGACCGACGACGTGGTTTTCGCCCTCCCCGGCGATCTGGCATCTCGACCAGAACCTCGACCACGTGCTCACCGAGTACCTCCCGACCTCGTACTCGAGCACCAGCGACCTTCGCGACTTTCGGTACACGGTCCAGGGCTACGCGGCGCTGATCTACAAGAACCCGTTCGCCTTCGGCGGCCACGGGGACAACGTGATCGACTGGTACGGGCGCACCAGCAGCGGGGCCCTCGAGCGACTGCGCACCGACACGTACTCGGCGACGGGAGGAAACGTGAGCTGTACCGCCCACAAGGCGGGCGTGCCCTGCTTCGTCGACATGAACGACACCGCCCCGGGCGCGGGCTTCGAGCTGACGTCGATGGTCACGACATGGCAGGCATCCGGTGGGACTTCACCCCGGTCGTACCTGCTTTGGAGCAAGGGTGACGGCACCGCAACCAACCTCCGGC
>JGI12316J15310_10000046_pt1 | contig 17858 bp, 22 predicted proteins | sample MarCyaLeptolynsp_FD_15310 | JGI IMG/M metagenome (IMG submission 15310)
TGCTGCCACACCGACTACAGTTATAGGTAACGGTTTCTTTTATCATGATAAGCAGCATTATATCTCTTTTCATCACTTACCTTTTAACCACTACCATAAATTCTTATCATGTGCTTTAGGTTGTGAAAATATGAATTCTATTTGTGAAAAGGTGGTATAGAAAAGTAAATGAGTTTCATAATTTTTCATGCCAGACTGTACAATCTCAAATAGAAGTGCAAAGAATTTTTCCACACGGCTTCGCCTGTAACCGCCTGGATCATCTTTTCCAAATCCGGCAAAATGTTCAGCTACTGTCTTGATGTAATCAATGAACTTTTGTCCATCATTGTATTCGCTAATATCTTTAGCAAGAGATACCGTAACCTTGTTTTTACGCTTTTCAATCTTTTCGTGATTCAACCGCTGAATGATATTGTCATCGTCTTGGGTAATCTCAAAGAAATTTGCATCATTATCGCGAAGCTGTCTTTTTAGCCACGCTTCATTAAAGTGTTTGACAAAACGAGGTATGTCAGCAGTAGCAGATAATCCAAATACAAGATTATTGGTTGCCATCGATAGAATGACTTTTTCAGGTGTTGTGTGGATAGCATAATGACGAAATTTTACTTCATCTTGGTCAGTAACCTGTTGCAAATCTTGAATTTCATACAAGCCAAAACCAGAGTCAAGCAACGCGCCAAAGCGTGTGTATTGCTCACGATATGATTGGGGTAATTGAGCTATTCTGCGTACTTGATCCGCTAAATAACTCTGGGGAAAACAATGATTGAGCATCTCTGTATAAATTGTTTGATCAATACTCTCAATATCTTTGAATAGAAAGAGTATTTGAGCAGTTGCCCAGTTGACCAAATTGAACAGATGCATTGCATTAAAGCTATCAGCAACATTTTCAGGAATAATCTCGAATGAGCGAGAAGTTTCTCGTAAAAATAGCGGTTTTTTTACAATAGTTCTACTTGTCTGAAATATGGCGGCTTGTTTATCATCAATTATTGTTGTGAACTGATTAATAGTTGGAAAATCAATACCATCTCGTTCACTCAACTCATCAATCTTCTCAACAATATCAATAAGTCTTTCGCGGATTTGCGTGATTTTACTTTCATCTTTTTTTGATATGGGGTACTCATCTAAAGGTAATTTATGGCGCTTCATTGCTCGATGGAACAATTCTACAAAGATAAACGGATCTTCTATCTGTGGTGCATTACATATTAATTGAAGTAAATCAGGTTCAAGAAAATCAAATTCATCGAGAAATATGATATTCTTTTTTACACGGGTTAAGTTGATATTATATTTGCCATCGAAAAAGCCAAGAAATCCTTTATGGATTGTGAGAAGTAAAACTTTTGCTTCATCATTGTATTTGAATGCAATATAAGGAAAGATTATCTGAATGATTGGATTTTTCACTAAGATTTTATAGTCACTATCAACAACATTGCGCAAGATGAGCTTAAAAAAGTTTTTAACATCACGTGCTAATCGCTCAAGATTACTATCCATCATTTGTGTGATTTCAAAGTCGTTCTCCGTCTCCAAGAAATCAACAATATGCTCAATTTGTTTGCATGTTCGTTCAATGGAGACAAAATCTAAGCCTAGTTTATTTGTATAATGCTGAATGCCTTCTGAAGTCAAGAGTTTGTAGAACTCATCACGATTTGTAGATGATAGAGCATTTATAAGCGTGTCGCGATTTCTTTCAAGGTGAACAACTTCATTCTTTGATAATTTGTATTTCCCAATAAGGTCATCGTACATCTCGTTAAGAAGTTGAATACGATTAGCGACATAAATAAACTTTCTTTCGCTTTCGTGAGATGTTTCAATGATTTTGCGTATTCCACGTGTCTTACCTAAACCCGTACCACCTAAGGCTAATTTGAATCCATTTAATTCAGTTTCAATGATACGACGATAATAGTCAGCATATTCAGTCAATTTAGTTCCTAAATAGTTAATACTAAATTTTGCAAGTGATTATATGTTAATTTTGCCGATCTTTCTATATTCAAAATTGTTCTATGGTTTTTTCGATACATTGAGTTTGATAATGTATTATGAAAAACACGCCAGAAAATCTTATTTTGGCGTGTTTGGTGATCATTTCACGAAATTGTCGTTATTTGTGAGTTGTCAGCAAATGTCAGTCAGTGTGTTCCGCAGCCAGATACCACTCACTGCGCCTATTTTGTCGTAATGACCTATTAAAACAAAGCTGCTGCTTTCTTTTCTTTTTCACGTATACTTGCTTTGATTTAAAACGTTATAAAACACATCTGCACACTTCTATGCATCATAATTTCTGACATTTGATCTTGCTTGAAAACAAGGCAAATTCATGTTTTGTAGATGGCTGTTTAAAAGTTCGAAATTTTCAGATAAAAATCCGAAGTGACATAAAGAAACAATAAATTGGCTATATTTTTACACAGTAATTCCACATATAATCTTTCCCTCCCCTCTATTATTTGGGAGTGCCCCTCCTTTCCAATCTGCATTATAATTAGAACATAATTTCAATATTTGATATGGAGTTTATGACATGAATCTCTATCGTCACGGTGATGTTTTGATTGCGAGTATCGACGAGCTGCCAGATGGATGTAAAAAACGGGGTCATGTAACGCTGGCTTATGGTGAAATCACGGGGCACAGCCATCGCATTGCAGACGCAAGCACAGCCGAAACATTTGAACTCGATGGCCAAATTTATCTGAAGGTGGTGGCCGCTAAAGCCGAGCTTATCCACGAAGAACACGCCTCTATCGAACTGCCCCAGGGGATTTACCGTGTATGGCAGCAACGTGAATACACACCAGAACGTATCCGCACGGTGTACGATTAAAGAAGGCCATCTCTGATGTTAACCTTATCTGCCGAAGAAGCAAAAATAATGATTTTAGAGAGTCGGTTCCCCACCGACCCTGTTCAAGTTGAGGGTAACATCGACCTCTCTAACCAGACCGAACTCACACGGCTTCCCGATAGTTTGAAGAAAATCTGGCACCTGAACCTAGATGGTTGCACATCATTAAAGTTCTTACCCGATCATCTAGATGTTCATTTCCTCTCGCTGAATGGGTGTTCTGAATTGCAATCCTTGCCAGCAGGTATGACGGTCTATAGCCTCCAAGCGCAAGGGGCGGGGTTGATCGCTTTAGCTGATGATCTTCAAATAGGCTATAAACTGGATTTGACCGACTGTAAACAACTCGCGGCTTTGCCCAAGGGGTTGACGGTCGGCTCGCTCATCATTGCGGGGTGTACCGCGCTCAAAGCCTTACCGCATGATTTGCACCTCTACTTTTTGGATGCTTCGGGCTGCACCAACCTACAGACATGGGGCACCACTGGCGTGATTGAAGTGGGCCAGATCAACTTGAGCGGTTGCCAGCGGTTAACCTATCTACCCGAATGGATGGATCGAATCACCGAGCTTAATATTCAGGGCTGCGAAAATCTCCAACACTTACCGGATGCTTTAACGGTGACATCACATATCGAACTGGCTGATTCAGGACTCACAGGCTTGCCCGTAGGGTGCCAGCAAACTGAACTGCGGTGGAAAGATGTCATCATTAACGAATGGGTCGCATTTCATCCAGAACAGATTTCTGCCCAAGACATCTTGAATGAACGGAATATTGAGCTTCGGCGTGTGATGTTAGAGCGATTTGGATACGACAATTTTTTCCGTCAGATCGATGCCAAAGTCCTTGACCAAGATGTTGATCCGGGCGGGGTTCGGCGTTTACTGCATGTAGAGTTTGAAAATCAAAATCGGTGGACTCGTGACGAACCCCTAGTTTGTTTGAGCGTGATTTGCCCCTCTACCGCACGAAGCTATATTATTCGTGTACCGCCAGATGTAACCTCGTGCCGACAAGCCGCCGCATGGGTGGCCGGCTTTGATGATCCGAGCCAATATAACCCAGTCATCGAAACCTAAAACCAAAGGAAGCTCCCTATGGTCATTCACCATATAACTGAATTTGCGGGGTATCCGATTGTAGAATGGCAATCGGATACTGAAACCATCGAAAATCCTGCCAATTCCGCTATTGCTATTCGTGTGGATTGGAATTATGACAACAACACGCCAAACCATTGGATTGAAAAATTTAATCAGTTCATCAGCAAGCCCTATGCCGCACAAATCCCCGCTTTTGTGGTGGGGTATTGGGGTTATGGAGACAGTACGCCCGTTGTAGAGAGTATTGCCGCCAACCGAGATAAACTTCCGCGCTTAGAAGTAATTTTCGTGGGGGATATAACCTCTGAGGAACTAGAAATATCTTGGATTAAACAAGGCGACTTGTCCTCCCTTTTGAAGGCCTTTCCCAACTTAAAACACTTTGCAGCACGGGGTGGCAATGGGTTACAGCTGGGGCCAATCGACATGCCTCATCTTAAATCTTTGCGGATTGAATCGGGCGGTTTAGACCGTGAGGTTGTGAAAAGTATTGCCGAGGCCAAACTCCCCGAATTGGAATCGCTCGTCTTATGGTTAGGTACGGCTCACTACGGAGCCAACACCACCCTTGAGGATCTGAAGCCCTTTTATACCTGCTCGACCATGCCGCAACTTACCTATTTGGGGCTGTGCGATAGCGACTTAACCGATGCGATAGCGGCTTTTATAGCTACCGCGCCAGTTCTGGAACGGTTGGAGGTTCTGGATTTATCGATGGGTATTTTGAGTGATGAAGGCGGATTAGCCTTGCTCACCAGTCCATATATCCGCCAGTTAAAAAAGCTTGACCTCCATCACCACTTTATGAGCAAAGAAATGATGGAGAAGTTGCGCGAGTTGAATGCATTTGACGTTGAAGTCGATCTTTCTGATGCACAAGATCCTCAAAGGGAATGGCGTTTTGTGGCTGTTGGTGAATAGCGAAGCAAACATGGATACTGGCAACCATGCATGTGTTATCGTTGGTAGCCCTGATGATGTGCGGGTGAACACGTTTCAAAATGCCCTGCATCAGTGCGGATTTCCCCCCGCCAAACTTGTGACCTACACCGACCTCATCCATGGCAACATTCGGCTAGACGAATACATCCCAGAAAATGCATGGGTACGCATCGAATCGCCCGGCAAACATCCAGCCACCAATCACCTTTTGCGGCAAATCGGGCGAGGTGGCCTCAACGCGCCTTATCATCATCACCATACCCAGCAACCAAACGGTGACAACAAAGGGTTAATTCACTCCTCAAATGACTGGTATAAGGGGTTCACAAAAGTGCTTAGGTTGATTGAGGGGCAGCTTGTATATGCCAAACCTCATCGCCTTATGAACGCGGTAGACGACATCTTGCTGATGTTCAATAAGCCCGCATGTCATCACTACTTGCATAGGCGGGGCATTGCTGTGCCGCCCGCCTTAAGGGGTATCAGTAACTTCAAAGACCTTGAGCAGGCTATGGGCGAGGTTGGATGGCGGCGTGTGTTCGTCAAACCAGCCTATGGGTCGAGTGCTTCTGGGGTCGTGGCTTACGAAACAAATGGCCAAGGCGACCATAAAGCCAGTGCCGCTATCGAGATGGTCGAGCGTGATGGCCAACTGTTTTTATACAACACGCGCAAAATACACATCTATCGAGATGTTGCGACCATTGCCAAGCTTATTGATGCGCTGTGTAAACATACGGTACATGTTGAGGCCTGGATTCCTAAAGCGGGATTCGATGGAAAATCCTTTGATTTGCGCGTGGTGGTCATCGGGGGGCAAGCTAGCCATGTGTTAGCTCGCCTGAGTCATAGCCCATTAACCAATTTGCACCTGCTGAATGAACGCCGCCAGCGTGATGCGGTGATTCAGCATCTTGGAAAAGCGGATTTCGAGCGCGCAATGGCCCTTTGCGAAGATGCGATGTCGCACTTTCCTCACAGTTTTTATGCAGGTATTGACTTGCTTATTGCGGTGGGATTTCATCAGCAATATATCATCGAATTAAACGCTTTTGGTGACTTGCTGCATGATACGACCTTCAATGGATTGGATACTCATGCTATGCAAATAAAACGGATAGCGGCTTTTTCATGACCAAAATTTCCACAATACCGATGCAGCAAATTATCGGTAGTCACGACATTCTATTCATAACGCTCGATACTTTGCGCTATGATGCCGCCTGCGATGCACTTGAACGGGGTCTAACACCGACCATCGGCGATCTGTTGCCGGGCAATAAATGGGAACCTCGCCATAGCCCAGCCAGCTTTACCTATGCCGCGCATCAGGCTTTTTTTGCAGGATTCTTGCCAAGTCCCATTGGGCCGGGCAAACACCCTCGTCTATTTGCGGCGCGTTTTCCGGGCAGTGAAACCACAGCCGACCAAACTTATGTATTTGATACGCCTGATATCGTGACCGGGCTGGCCAGTGTGGGCTATTACACCATTTGCATCGGGGGCGTGGGGTTCTTCAATAAACAGAGCCCGTTAGGTTGTGTCCTTCCGAACTTATTTGCGGAAAGTCACTGGTCACCCGAATTAGGCGTGACGGAAAAAGATTCTACCGCCAACCAAGTTCGGATAGCAGTTGATTGCTTATCACGCATGAAGCCACATCAACGGGTGTTTCTTTTCATCAATATTCCTGCGCTGCATCAACCCAATTGCATGTACTTGCCAGGTGCAGAACACGATAGCTATGAATCGCACATCGCAGCACTGGCCTATGTTGACCATATGCTCCCCCCCCTTTTTTCAGCTATGCGTCAGCGTGGGAACACGCTGGTCATCCTGTGTAGCGATCATGGCACGGCATATGGCGAAGATGGTTATCTTGGGCATCGTGTGGGGCATCCGGTGGTGTGGACTGTCCCCTATGCTGAGTTTATATTAGAAGTTAAGGACTGAATAATGGAAATGATCAAGTCGCTTTCGGAGATTACCGACGCATCACCCTATCAATCTTATGTTTATGCTTATCCGCACAAAACGGCTTATCGTCCTTTTGATTCCCCCATACCCTTAAAGGATATTTGGGTCGATGAGGATAAATCGTCATTATTCCTTTATATTCACATCCCTTTTTGTGAAATGCGATGTGGATTTTGTAATTTATTTACGACGGTTCACCCCACCGATTCGTTAGAATCAGCTTATCTGGATCAATTAGAAATTCAAGCCCAGCGCACAAAAGCTGCCATCGGATCAGGACAATTCGCACGGATGGCGATTGGCGGTGGCACCCCAACCTACTTAACACCAGAGCAATTGCATCGTGTATTCGCTATTGCCGAGGATGTGATGGAAGCCCGGCTTGCGAATATCCCTATTTCGGTCGAAACCTCACCTCTGACCGCAACACTAGACCGCTTGGCCGTGTTACGAAATCATCATGTGGAGCGCATTAGCATTGGCGTACAAAGCTTCATTGAAAGCGAAGTGCGGGCCGCAGGACGTGCCCAAAAAACAGAGAATGTACATCACGCTCTGGAAAATATCCGTGCCGCCCAAATTCCAACCCTAAACATTGACCTCATGTATGGTTTACCAGGGCAAACCGTTGATAGCTGGATGACATCTCTCCGAACCGCCCTGATGTATGCTCCTGAAGAACTTTATGTATATCCGCTATACGTCCGCCCCCTAACCGGATTAGGAAAAAATACAGTCGATGATCCTAAAATCGAAGACATTCGGTTGGCGTGCTATCGTGCTGGGCGAGATTTGTTGTTGGCCCAAGGCTATCAGCAAATCTCGATGCGAATGTTCCGTGTAGGGAACGCCGACCGCAAAAATGGCGTGCAGTATTGCTGTCAGGAAGATGGCATGATTGGGTTGGGGTGCGGCGCACGCTCCTACACGCGGCATTATCATTACGCCACCGAATATGCTGTCGGTCGCCGAGGTGTTTTGGCAATTCTTCAAGATTATATCCAGCGTGATGCTAGCGCATTTGATCACGTAGATTATGGCTTTCATTTAAATGATGACGATCAAAGACGGCGATATATCCTAAAATCACTCCTGCATGAGACTGGCTTATCTTTACCTCAATATCGGGCCTATTTCGGAACCGATGCCCTAGAAGACTATCCAGAACTCAAGCAGTTAGCGCAAGCTGGTTTCTTTGAATGGATGGACGAGACATTGCATATTACGGATCAGGGGCTAGAAGCATCCGACGCCATCGGGCCTTATCTCTATTCGGATTTTGTGCAGGTATTAATGAAAGAATACGACTTGCGATGAATCTATCAATTCTATATCGGGGATTTTTATCTAGTTGTAATTATGGTTGCCCATACTGCCCATTTGCAAAATGTCGTGAAAGCAAAGCCCAGCATCAGGCGGATGCACAAGCACTAGACAGATTTCTTGATTGGGTACAAACACAAGCGCATTTGCACCGGATAAGCGTTTTTTTTACCCCCTGGGGCGAGGCCCTGATCCATCGCCGTTACCAACATGCCTTTGTGCGCCTCAGCAACATGCCACATGTGGACAAAGTCACGATTCAAACCAATCTGTCTTGTCGTTTGGATTGGGTGGAAGCCTGTGATAAATCTCGTATTGCTTTATGGGCTACCTATCATCCGGGGGAAACCAGCCGAACCCAATTTTTGCAACGTTGTGCTGAACTCATAGCGCGTCAGGTAGCCTATAGTGTTGGTATGGTTGGCCTACAAGACCACAAAAGTGAAATCGCAATGATGCGCGAGGCTCTGCCTCCTCATATTTATCTGTGGGTGAATGCTTATAAGCGTGTTCCTGATTATTATTCCGCCGATGATGTGGATTTTCTAACCGAAATTGATCCCTTGTTTCCCCTAAACAATCAACGATATCCCAGCCAAGGTAAGCCTTGCCGAACTGGCGAGCACGTCTTCTCGGTAGATGCCGAAGGCATCATGCGACGCTGTCATTTCATTCGGGAGCCAATCGGAAATATTTATGATGCCAACTGGGAACGCGCACTGAGGCCGCGCCCTTGTACCAACGATACCTGTGGCTGTCATATCGGATATGTGCATATGCCACACTTACAACTAGATGATATCTTCGGTGATAGGATTTTAGAACGCATTCCGCATCCACCTCTAAAACATCTTGATGACAAATGACCAAGATCAGTTACTGAAACGCACATTCCACGGTCCCAAATAGTACTTTGAACAATTTTTGACCATTTTTAACTACGAAATGTGCGCTGAAATCCTGTTTTTGTCAGATCCCTAAACAGGCGTCCCCCTTGGGGCAGGCTATGCTGGCTTCCTTAATAAGCTATGCAACGGAGTCAGTATGCAAGACAAATCACACATCGAATACATTCCGCCTGCCACCCATCAGATTGAAACCTATGGACGTGAGGTGTGCCATGAACTGGGTGAGGACTTTACCGAGCCAGAGGTTATCGCTGGTTTTACCCAATTCATGAAGGTGGTGATCGCTTTTGCAGCGCGACGCTTGAATCAACGGAGATTTGACAATGTGGATGAATAAGGGTATGGTAAAAACACGAATGACGAGATGCTGGACACATCTCGCCACTCTAAGCGAAACACTAATGATGGTAGTGCAACGCCTGATGACAGACTTTAGCGTGTCAATCGGCGATTGTCTACGGTTCGTTGATTGAAAGCACATATATAAAGGAAGGTCTGTCATGCCTCACACCAAACTCTCCGAGCGCAAGATTGCGCTATGTTATATCCGTCAATCCCAAACCCGTGATGAAGATGATAAAAATAGCCCTCGTCGTCAACGCGATAATATTCAGCGCGTGTGTGCCCAAAATGGCTGGTTGCCAGAGTGGTATGAAGATGTCGGTGGTCATCGGTCGGGTACGTCTGAAAAACAACGTCCCGAATGGATCGCGCTCAAGCGGCGTATTGGTGATCCCGATGTAGTGGCTCTGGTGGCAAATGATCTGTCACGGTTACATCGCAATCTAGCTGGGATTAGCTCACTCATTGATACCCTCGAAACCCATGATATTAGCTTGGTGCTGGCCGCATCAAATAATGATATTGATGTGACCACTCTAACAGGGCAGATGTTTGCCCAAATCCGTGGGTTGATGGATGCTTTTTATGCCAAAGATGTATCGATTAAAGCCAAAGATGATATTGCCTATCGCAAACGACAAGGCAAAACGATTGGGATGCCACCCTTCGGAACATGGCGTGATGAGGAAGGCTATCTGATGCCTACCAAGCGTGGGGCGTGGTTGCTACCGGATGGGTCGTTTGTGGCGGGGAAGGTCGGTGATGAGCCACCCGATGAAGATGCGATTTGGCGGGGGTATTTTGAGTGTGCGGGGCAGATGTTGCAACGGTATGCTGAAGGGGATATTGGAACCCACAGATTAGCCTATCTGATGAATGTGGATGGTTGGTGTTTTCGGGATCGCAAAAAGAAACCACGTCCGATTACCGAGGATGATGTGCGGCGCGTTTTATCAAATTGGGGAGAATATGGCGGATTGGTTTTTGATGACCCTGCCAAAGATCGCAAAGCGTATGAGATCCAAGACCCTGATAGTATTTCCTTTATAGAGGAACGGGCTGTATTTCCAATCGACTTGCTGCGTCAGGTAGCCCGTACCCGCAAAGACCGAACCATTCAACCCGTTGATCATGGGGTGAATCGTGAGACTCGTGTGTATCCGCTGGGTGGTCTGGTCTTTTGTGCGCATTGTGAACAGCACTTTTTTGACCAAAATGATCCGCGTTTGCGGTCACGTTTGGGGGGTGCCAATAATAATGGGCGACCCCGTTACCGTCATAAACCAGGCGTGAAATGTGGTTGTCATAATCGGTCGGTTCGCTGTGACGATTTGGAACATGATTTTGGGCGATTGATTACCTTGCTAACGATTAAACCCGATGCCGCAGATTTGATGATAGAACTCGCCATCCGTGCTGATCAGGGTTTTGCCGAAGAACATCCCAATTTGGAAGAAGAAAAGAAGATTGCCATTGCGCGCTGTCGTCGTCGGATCGATGCGGCAGTGCATTTGTATCGGGATGGGGTCATCACGCGCGAGGATTATTTGGCAGATGTAGAGCGTAATGAACGTGAAATTGCACATTGGGAAGCACGCACCTCAGAAACCGAAAAAGCCGCGCTTGAGTTAGCCATGTGTATCAGCATGGTAGAAAAGCTCGAATTTATGTGGCGGCATGGTAATGATCAAGAACGGCAGGCGATGGCGCGTAGTTTATTCAGTGAAATTGTGTTTGATTTGGACATCCGCCGCATCACCGACTTTAAATTGAAACCGTGGGCGGATCGCTTTTTGACCATTCGTGCGACACTTTATGAGTATGACAATGATGGTGATTCAGGCGATAGTGGGGCAAATTCAGGTGGTAATGCGGGTCATACAGGCGAAATTGAGCAATTGAATGACAATACCGATCATTCTGCTTTCGTTAAAGGCGTGTTTACGGATACGGTGCAAACGCCCGTATGGGGCATAGCTTGCCTCAAGTCTTAAATGCTTGGGGCGTTTTTGTTTATGACCTCAAGAGCGCAACCCGTTTGGTGCTCAAAGAACTATACGGCTTAGAAAGCTCTCCCAGCGAATCAATTCCTAATAAACCGAAGAAAACCCGTCGAAATGACGAGATTCGTGACCGATACAAAAATGGTGAGTCGATCCCGCAGTTAGCGGTTGCCTACGGTTTATCCAATGCGCGTATTCATCAGATTCTGCATCGGAAGCGGTGTTAGCGAATGGGTGAGCCTTGATTGGCTCATCCTTATCAATAGAAAGTAGTGAAAAACAATGTCCTAAATGTCACCAGCACGCCATGAAACCCAGCGAATACCTGAGTTAAATCCAAGCTTGGTGGCGGCGTATTGTGCGTCATTTGTGTCTCGCCATGATTGTTATCCGATACAGGTTAAAAACGGCACCTATGTGACGATCAAGAAACCGCTAACGCTGTATCACCAGATGCAACATATCCGAGGGGCATTAACCTTGGGTGCCTATGGCTTAGATGCTCACAGCCAAGCACGTTGGTTGTGTTTGGATGCAGATGAGGATGCTAACTGGCAAGCCATGTTGCAGTTAGCAGGGTATTTGCATCAGCAAGGGATTACACCCTATATCGAACTATCCCGTCGGGGTGGGCATGTATGGTTATTTTTTGATGCACTTCCCGGTGAAATAGCACGGCGGTTTGGCCAATCCCTGCTTCAGCGAATTAAAGCATCGCCATCGATGGAGTTATACCCCAAACAAGATCGCTTAACATCGGGTGTGGGATCATTGGTGAGATTGCCATTAGGCATCCATCGTAAGTCTGGAAAACGGTATCACTTCATTACATTAAAGGGTGAGCCACTCGCGCCTACCATCCGTGAGCAAATGCGGGTGTTAAGCCAACCGCAACGCATTCCTCGTACATTTATCGATAGAACACTTGCTGCCTATGAACCACCACAAAAACCTCAGCCTCGTCCTGACTTTCGAGTTGTAAATCGTGAGGCAGCCAGCTACGACAACCCCCTTTCTGAGCGCATCAAAACCGTGATTTCGGTTCATGATTTTGTGAGTCGCTATGTCGCTCTTGATGCAAATGGGCGTGGACTTTGCCCCTTTCATGATGATCAACATCGTAGTTTTGGTGTTCACCCGACCCAAAATTATTGGCATTGTTGGGCAGGCTGTGGGGGTGGCAGTGTGATCGATTTTTGGATGCGCTGGCGCGAAACACACAATCAGTCGAGTGACTTTACCAGCACGGTTACCGAGTTAGCGCAAATACTATTTTGAAAATCCCTAAGTGCCTTAAATGCCACAAATGCCACTTGTGCAATTCGCTCATTTATGTTGGAATGTTTGTATATGCGGCAAACCCTCACAGCGAATGCCTTCGCCAAAATCATCAAAAAAGACCCCAAAACGATTATTCGTTGGATTGAAAATGGCTGGATCCCCAGTGCCAAACGCGTTGGCCATCGCTATCAGATTCCGATTGAAGAAGTCGAAGTGTTTAACAAAGTTGATAATTACCCACCTCGGAAAGTCCTATGAGTACTGTTATTTCATTTTCTATCTTCAAAGGCGGTACAGGCAAAACGACCAGTGCGGTGAATGTGGCGGCAGCTCTGACCCAAAAAGGGCAGCGAGTACTCTTAGTTGATCTTGACCAACAAGCCAATACCACAAGGTATGTGGGGTTAGAACCCGATGACATCAACCCAACGTTTTATCATGTGTTTGCCAATCAGGTTCCCTTGAGCTTAATCTGTGCCAAGACTCCTTTTGGCTTTGATGTGATCCCCTCGTCAAGTTTGATGGCAGCAATTGAAGAAAGTCTTGAGCCGGGTGATGAACTGATGTTACGTCACTTCTTAGAACCGCTAAAACCGGATTACGATTTTATTCTGGTGGATACGCCACCGGGTAAAGCGATGTTGGCATTTAACGGTATCCTAGCGGCTGATTTACTACTGGTTCCAGCAAGCGCCGAACGTATGGCAATTGATGGTGTATCGGATTTGGTACGACATGTACAAGGGATTTTTTGGAACAAATATATGGAGCAATTAGGTGGACAAGAATTCAGAATCTTGATTACCCGTTTTCGTGCCAATACCAAACATTCGCCGAGTATCTATCATGCCGCCCAGAAGGTCTATCGTGAAAATGTGCTGGATGTGGTTATCCCTGAAGCGGTAGAGTTTCCCCGCTCTTTTGAACGCAAACAACCGATTATCAATCTTTCACCACACCATCAAGGCAGCCAAGCCTACCTTGCGGTGGCGGACAAACTGATCACCTATGCGCAAACCTCGACCCGCTGATTTTCAGCCATCACCGAAACCAGAAAAAGCCTTAGAACCGATTGATTTAACGGGAATTACCCCTATCAAACCACCACCCAAACAAACGCATGATATTCCTTCAAATGGGGTTGTGGTATCACGCCACCATGACACCATGGTTGATACCACGGTATCACCCATCGATATATTAGAGACAGTTCGCAAGGCGGTCAAAAAAACGGGCAAAGAAGCTGCTACTCATCGCTTTACCTTACAAGAAAAAGAAACCCTAGCCGAGTTGATTTTTAACTTCAAAAAACAAGGCATCAAAACCAGTGAAAACGAAATTACGCGAATTGCCCTGAATTACATCATGACGGATTTTCAGCGTCGTGGTGATGAAAGCATCTTGAAGGATGTCTTACAACAATTGAATAATTAACCCCTCATAATTTTGACCTTACAAGTGTGGTATCACGATACCGTTATACCATGCAACCACGGTGTAATGGTTGCTAGCTTGAAACCACGACACCACGATACCATGGTGTCATTCAACCATGAAACCATCACACCATGCTTGGTATCATGACACCCCAAAAAGCCCGACTTGACAAGCTTTTTTGCTTATGGGCATGATGGTGATACTCATCACCAATGAGTGGAACCCCATTGTTGCGGGGTAAGGGCAACAACCGACCGACCAAGCAAACAACCGATAGTGAACGGTATCGCATCTGCGATTGAGCTTATCTCTCTCGGGATAAGTGAGGACACCTCAAGCGAAACACACGAGCGAAGCTCGCTTAGGTAACACAGGAGGGCAGTGAAGCGGCAGGGAGGGAAGGATAACCAAGCGATTTTGCCAAACCCCGAGGGTATTTGCGGGGTTCTGTGTCGTGCTCAAAACCCCCGTTCAGCATCCCGTTAAGACTCTCGTTACCCCTAGCGGGAGGTAAGCCCCTGAGGTGTTAGCTGCTTTTGTCGGGCTCGGTCGCGTTGATGGCAACCAAAACCCCCTTCAGAATGGGTCAGAAGGGGTCTTTTGGGGACACATCCGCAAACCGAACCACTCCGCAAGCAGACCGTCGTCGAGCTTCTGCACATGCGTTTGCAGCCCGACCGCCCCCCATCGGTGCCTTCTGGGGGTTCCCGCGCGGCTGGGAACCATCATCAGATCACCATATCACGATTCAACGCCCTCAAAATCATGGTTTTTAGGGTTGGATGTGAGAAGTCACCCGACCGAAAAAGTAACCCGTTTTTGTGTCCATCATAGGGCGCGGTCGCCACACTTAAGGAAACAAACGGGTGCTTTTCACGGTCTCTCTGGGGGGCGGTCGGGATGACATCCCGACGACGGTCGCGGACTGCGTCCGCGTTGGTTGGCTGACGGTGTGAGGTAACGCCAACATAAATATGGTGAATACGGAGGAAAGCACTCGACGACTGTCGATCCACTACTTGAGGGAATTACGTAATGTTATATAATAATATGTATATTAAATAAATGAAAGGAGTCACATATTTTGACAACCATAACCCCGTATTAAATAACCGAGCGAGCCATAAAGACTCGCCCGATAAGGATCACATGCATCATAACACACGCCGTGAGTTAACGGCTTTAGAAGAACATGATTTGGCTTCACATATCTATCAAGAAGAGTTTGGAGAACTCCCATCACCAGAGGAATTAATCGACTATGTTGATGGATTAACGCTGGCGAATATCGCTGTTTTTGATAATGAACTGACTACCATCAGCTATAAAATGCAAAAGCATACAAAAGTGATTATTTCGTGGATTCCCAAGCCTGATTTCATATCAATTTATATCAAGGAGGAGGACGGTAAATGGTCAACCTATTACGAGTCATTTGACCATTTGGAAGGTTCTAAATCCATCACCAAACGATTATTGAATTGGTTTAGGAACCACCTCAACCGAGCATAATATATATCAACATGTGGAAGCCTCTTCCATAGAAAGATCCCATGCAAGACCATCAAAACCGGGTAGAAAGATATTTTGAGCAAGCGCTCGATGATTTCCCCTATCCCAATTTAGAGGTGAAAGGTGAATTTGAGCCTGATGGTGACGGAATGATTGAGTTCTCAGCCGGATACACGTTTGATGCGGGACAATTATTAGGTGAACTGGTCAAGGGAGGTGGTTGGATTGAGTTGCGTCATGATGATGACAACACCATTATCACGACCATTTTTTGGATAGTTCCTAATGGGGATTGGAAGCCCCGCGATATTTTTCCAGGGGGAACTATGGTGTTGGGGTATTACGATATTCAAGCGCAGCAGTGGGAATTTATGGCATCACATTAACCAATTGAACACTTGTTATGGGTGCATCTCGCCTGAGATGCACCCATGCACCAATGAAAGGAGACTATGTCTACACCTAAAACTGCCACCATATCAGCCACCCACTTACAAAAGCTCTCGGGGCAGATTATTCGCCGTGTGGCACAAGATGGTGAGCATATCATTGTTGAGCGTGGACAATACCCCATGATGGTAATTATTCCGTTAAAGGATTATCAACAGCTAATGCAAACCCGTCATTCATTATCCCACAACGAACTTAGCCATAAGGGTGACGACTAATTTAAATCAACATGTTGAGCCTGATCCCACATTTTCCAAAACTGTTCTGTAAAAAAATTAAACCATTCAGCGTCTTGACTTGGATCAGGATTAATCAAGGGAGCATTTGGTGTTGGGGTTTGAAATGTAAATAGTCGAGCCCAACAAATATTTTTCGCGGGGTGTTCTCTGTGTTTCATGATGGTGAGACCATAAGGGGGCATATAGTCAATAGATCGAAGTTGGATGTCAGCTTCAGGAATATTAGCTTTTAGTTGTCGTATATCGGCAATTGTTGCATAAATACGGTCACGTTGTCTGTGCGTGGGTGTTCGTGAGGTTGAGCGAAATGCGATCATATCTAAGACACTGCCTTCAGGGTCTGCTACTAAAACGCGAAGTTTTGCCCCCATCTTTAATGTCTCAGTGAACTCTGGGTAAAATGCAGGAATAAATCGATATAGTGTTAATGCTTCGACTAATTGTATTTTTTTCTATGTTTAGCGATTAGAAATGCGGTTGACATCGTGCCGAGTCGGTTCGGAAACCAGGATGGTCGGGCGTATCAATGTAAAAAGGGGAGGATTTGAATCAAAAGTGAGAAAAAAGATGGTTCAAGGGGGGCTGTATAGTTAAAAATAATGAAATTCTTCGTATGCGCCCAAGATGAAATCAACAGAAGGTAGAGCCAGCTACTATCTGGTCATCAATGATTCAATTTCGAGGGATGATGGCTAAGCAGCATCACCCGATTTTTGCCAAACCATTTGCCGGTAGCGAGCAATACTGATGGCTTCTTGTTCAATCTGAACCATGTAGTCTTGTAGGTCGAGTTGTTCAGGATAAAGATCTTTAATGGGTATAGTTTTATCGAGTAGACGCCCATTAACCCTGACATAAAAACAGGGAATAAACCCATTCAGTGAGACTAACGCCGCCTGTTTGGCAAATTCTGTGCCAATATAGTAGGTATGTTTATCGACTTGGATCGTTCCATTGGCACGAACACGACGCCGAAACACCCTGCCATGTTCAACCTCAAGCCACCGATTTGGATTCACCTGATCAGGCAACTGTGGTAAGGAAGGCAACCTTGGAAACGCTTCATCGGGGATTTGCCCCCCACAAGCACGCCCCATATGAACCCGCTCAACATTATGATAATGTGGGAAGGCTTCCAAGGCGTCATAAACATCAGCCATCGTATTCAGGTAGTGGTTAAAAGGTAAGTGATGAAAAGAGATATAATGCTGCTTATCATGATAAAAGAAACCGTTACCTATAACTGTAGTCGGTGTGGCAGCATTAATATCGTGCGCAATGGTACGAATAAATGCGGGAATGCGCAATATCATTGTAAAGACTGTGATGCGTACCGCGTTTTAAAACCACAATGCCGCCACACCGTTGAAGAAAAAGCCCAAATCTTGAGCGCCTATCGCGAACGAATGAGTTTACGCGGTGTGGAACGTATCTTTAGGGTGTGTCGCCAAAC
>JGI12316J15310_10000083_pt22 | contig 17784 bp, 12 predicted proteins | sample MarCyaLeptolynsp_FD_15310 | JGI IMG/M metagenome (IMG submission 15310)
GGTCGAACTCGCCGAGTCGCTCGGCCAACAACCACTGCTGCATCGCGACGTAACCGATGAATCGATGGTCTGGATCCATCGCCTCCGCGACGTACTGCTGCAGCTCCGTCCACATCGCCCGGGCATGGGCGTAGTCACCCTGGCGCAGCGCAATCCGTGACTCCGTGAAGCGTGTCCGGAACGTGGCCTCTGGATCATGGGTTCGCTCGACGAGAACCCGAGCTCGCTCGAGGCGCAGCTGGGCGACATCGGGATTGGAGCGCGCGACGAAGGCCAATGATGCGGCCGCTCGGGCCGCGATGCGGTCGTGCCCGACGGCTTCGGCCGTGGTCATGGCCTCCTGCAGTACGCCCGTGGCTTCGCCCGCCTGGTCGACGCTGTGCAGCACCGTGCCGAGCAAGAACAGGGCCTCGGCCTCCAGCGATGGCGAGCCGGCCTCTCGAACGACCTCCAGCACATCGCGCGCTTCCTGTGCGTTCTTGATCTCCCCGATCATGCGCGACCGCAGTCGAGCAACCGCTTTGCGGGCAACGCCGTGCGCTTCGGGTGTGCCGGTGAAGCTGCGATCCCTTGCCTCGGCGCGAAGCAGGCGATCGTCGTCACAGTCGCCCACCTTCGGCAGCTCGATCACCACGTGCGGCGCCGAGTTGAGCAGCGTGGAACCATCTTCAACGAGCACCCCGACCGCTGCTTCGAGCTCGATCCGACGATCGTCGAGACAACGCCGGCGAGAGGCGAGTCTCTCGCTGCCGGGGTCATCGGTGAGCCCGCGGCAGGTCTCACGACTGGCGAGGTGCCAGGCATCACGATACGTATCGAGACCCTTCGTCGCGAACTCGACGACGTTCGCAGCGCGCCCCGGTGCGGCCTGCTGCATCGCGGCAGCGATGGCATCCCGACGCTGCTCGTTCCAGACCGTATCCAGCTCGGATCCAGCGTCGGCACAGGGATCCGGCGGCGCGCTGGGCTCGACGGTGTCCGAGGACAGCGCCGCAAAGCCAACCGCAGCGGCCCCTGCGAGGGCCGCCGCGACACCCCAGCGACCGCGACGCGGCGACTGCTCGATCTCGGCGACCACCTCCGGCATCGATCCGAACCGCGCCGCTGGCTCGGCGGCCAGCCCTCGACGAAGTGCCAGCTCGACGCGACGCGGAATCACGACCGAGCGCGGTGGCGGCCGAATGTCGCCGCGACACACCGATGCTTCCAGCAACGCGATCGTGTCGCCCGCGAACGGCCTGGCTTCGAACAACGCCTCCCACAGCGCCACGCACCAAGAAAAGAGATCCGATCGAGCGTCGGCGGTCCGGCCCTGGAACTGCTCCGGAGCCATGTACGCGGGCGTGCCCAGAATGCTCCCCGTGCGCGTAACCGGGACGTCCAGGTCCGGATCGCCGTCGACGGATTCCGCTTCGCTCTGCGACTCGCTGAGGGGGCGCGCAAGCCCGAAGTCCATCACCCGCGCGCGGCCATCGTCGCCAACCATCACGTTCTCGGGCTTGAAGTCGCGGTGAACGAGCCCGGCCTGGTGCGCGGCATGCAGGCCGCGCGCCGCCTGCACGTACATCTCGATGATGCTCTGTGGTGAGCGTCCTCGCTGCCACTGCCGCAGCGTCGTTCCCCCCACCAGCTCCATTGCGACGAAGACCTGTCCTTCGTGCTCGCCGGTTTCGAACACGGGCAGCACGTTGGGGTGAGACAGCCGAGCCATCGCCTGCGCCTCTCGGACGAGCCGCGTCCGTCCGGCCGAGTCACCATCATGCCCGGCTTCGGCATGCAGCAGCTTGACCGCAACCTCGCGTTTGAGCCGCGGGTCGTAGGCCGAGAACACTCGGCCCATGCCCCCTTCACCCAGCTTGCCCAACACCGCAAAGCGGCCGATCTTCGCGGGCTGCGGGTCACCCCCGAACAGGGCCCGAAACGCGCGGTCGCGGACCAGCTGAGCCTCGACGCTGCGCGGCTCGACCTCTGGATCGTCTTCCATGGGCTGCGAGCGGTTGCCCATGATCCGATCGGGTCGGGGCTTTGGCAACGCCGTTCCTGGCGGTGGGCAGAGGCGCCGGCGCAGCGGTCACACGACCGCAGGCGATCTGAGGTCCTGTACACGTCACCGGGAACGCTGGGCCCCGTGCGGGAACCGTGCCGATCAACCCCATGAAACGCCCGATCGCACTGCTCGCCGTCAGCGCCTTGGCCCTCTTGGCCGCTCCCCTCGACGCCTCCGCCGGGCCAGCCCTGCGCCGCGGAGGCAAGTCGGTCGGGACCAGCACGCTGAACTTCAGCTTCGACAATACGCAGGCCCTAGGACTGATGCGCTTGTCGTTCTTCTTCGACGACGGCGAGCACGGGTTGTCCTGGTTTGGCCACATGGTCGGCGTCGGCGCGGCGCACAACTGGTTTTCGGGCGAGACCCCGGCCCAGTACGAATACGACGCCAAGCACTACCCGCGTCCCGGCCGGGTTCTCACCGCACACCGCAGCGGCTGCAAGACCTCGTGCGTCCTCGGGATCCCCAAGGTTCCGGCGGACAAGGTCTTGGTACTGGCCGGCTTCTTGTTCGAATCGCCGGACGGCAGCGAGCACGAGATCGCCTCGATTGGCGTGGTACCTGCACCCGCCGACGGCAAGATTGCCGTCGAGTTTTCCGACAACACGAACTTCACCTTCGACGCGACTGTCCAGTACGCGCTGTTGCCCGCCGCCGACATCGTCGACGGCAAGCCGCGTTCGTTCACGAAGACCTCGAGTGCGAAGACCGGGCGCGTGATCAACAAGTGGAACGACCGCACCGGCTCGCCGTCACCGTCGCTCCTCCACGGCTTCTCGGCGCGCTTCAAGGACGGCAAGGCGCATGCTCTGCACCGGTTTTCGCTGTCAGCGACGAGCAACAAGGCTGCACTGTGGATGCACGGCGCATCGGCGAGCTTCGACCTGTTCGAAGCCACGATGTCGGTCGCATTCACCAAGTACTAGGGGGGTGTCCCTAGCGCAGGGGGACCACGAACTGCACGGGGGACGCTCGAACCTTCCGTCCTCCGGCCTCGACGTCCAGCTGCACCGTGATCGTCGAGAAGGGAAGGAACATCCCGCCGAGCGCTTCGAGCTGCGCCTCGACCTCCATCCATCCCTTCGTCTGTGCAAAGGCCATTGCCTCGAACCGTGCCACGAGCTCCTCGGCTCGACTGACGTGAACGAACGCCCCGCGGGTCTCGGCGGTGAGCGTCTGCAGCGGTCCGACGAAGCCCAAATTCGGCTGGTCCAGTGCCCCGCCGAGGCTCACGGCGTAGATGGTGACCTTGGACCGACGCGCGCGCTTGACCACCTGTTGGAGGGTGGCCTTGCTGCTGTTGTCGCGACCATCGGAGAGCACGAGGATCGCACGCCGAGCGTTGCGCTTGCCCGAGGCCTCGAGCAGGTCGATCGAGCGCATGAGCGAGTCGAACAACGCCGTGCTCCCGGTGGCGTCGACCTCGGCGATGGCATTGCGCGTGGCCGCGAGGCTTCCTCCGAGCTCCGAACGCACCGAGACCCCGCGGTCGAACTCGACCACGCCGAACTCGTTGCGAGGGGTGGCGCGGGCGACAACGTCGACGAAGCGATTGGCCGCCTGGACCCGCCGACGGGACGGGTCACTGCGCTTCATGCTTCCGCTGCCGTCCATCGAGATGACGACCTGCATCGGCTGGTTGCCAACCGGCCGAACGCCGGTGATCTTGGCGCTACCGCTGATTGGGAAGCGAACGTTGCTGGAGACGTCGAAGCCCACGCGCAGATTCGCATCGAGAATCGCCCGACCGCGACCCATCGGCACGAACATGAAGCTCACCTTGCCGTTGCGGTGAAAGTCGCTGCTGACTCGGTAGCCGACTTGCCGTACGGCGAGGACCTCGGGGAGAGCCGCGTTCGCGCCGGCATTTGCTGTGGTCGAGAAGGAAACACGTCCCGCATTGAGCTCGGGAACATCCGCATCGGCGTGCGTCTGCAAACCGTTGGGACCCAGCTGGAATCCGGCCCCTGCCCCGCAGCCCGCCAACACGATGACGAGGAGGGCCATTAAGAGCTGCCGCATATCGAGGTTCGACGGAAACGCGCGCCTACGATTCGTCGGGCCGGCGGCAGCCGTGTCTGCCGTCACGGGACCGCTGCCTCATCGGGATTCCCTATGGCGCCAACGCCTCTTCTGGCGTGGCGAACTGCGCGTCATTGGTCATGCTCTTCGCGCAAGGCCGACCCGTGGCGACCTTCCCCCTGGTCGTCTCGATGGCCCGCCGGCGCCGACCTCGTGCGGCCGCAACCGGAGCACCCCCCCGATGTTCGATACCGACAGCGTCTACATTTCACGTTACCTGGGCACCATCAACCTCGCGCTCAGTGATGCGCGACGACGCTTCGACGCTTGGCCGGGGCTGCTGGCTCTTCGCAAGACGCTGCAGGGACGAACCTTCGAAGTCGTTCTCGTGGGCGACCACGTCCCCGACACGACGCGCTTTGGATGCGTGCTGCAGGGGATCGAGTTCGTGCTCGACGACGTGCCCGAGCAGCCGGCCGTGTCGTGGAGACTTCGCCGCGAGCACGTGTGGGACGTCCTCGAGCAACCGTGGAGCTACATCGCCGACCCGAGCCGCATCGAGCTTCCGCCCTTCACCCTGTTGTCGCCATCGGCGGTCGCGCCGCCTTCCGGCCACCACGCGACACACAGCTTGCCTTCCGGTCTTCGCCACGGCGACCGGATGTCGCCGGCGGTCACTCTGCAACCGAGACGTAGCGGTCTTCCTCGTCCTCGGCTGGCTCCTGGTGGCGAAGGCTGACTCGCTCGCCGAAGGCCTCTCGAAGGGCGTCGACCTCCGCCTCGTCGATACAGTTTTCGTCCAGGTTGATCGCGGCCAAGTGAGAAAAACGATCGGCGTGCTCGACGAGCGCCCGAGCACCGACATCGCTCATCGTCCCCATCGACAGATCGAGGGTCTCGAGCTGCGACACGATCGGAGCCCTGGTTAGCGCCACGGCGATGTCGTCGACGTAGTCGCAGTTGAGCAACCCGAGGTGCCGGAGCTGAGGCACGCCCTCGCCCTCGAGCATCGGCCACAGATCGTCCACGCTGCCGTGCTCTCCGTGATCCTCGCTGCGGTAGTACACGCCGAGCCACGCTTCGAGCTCCGTCAGCCTGGGCAGCTTGCACTTGCCCAGCGACGCCACGGACGTCTTGGTCAACCCAGCGGTCTCGATCACCAACGTCTCGAGCTTGGCGTGCTCGAGCACCCCGAGCTCGATGGCGCTCCCGCGAATCTTGCAGTACTCGAGGTTGGGCATGCCCGACCACAGCTGACCGCAGTTGCCACCTCGCACCCAGGTCAGCTCCTGCTCCTCCATCTCGAAATCGCCGACAACGAGACGTCGCAGGCTCTTGACCGTGCCGAGCTTGGCGAGCGCCTGCATCGCGGGGTCGAAGCTCGCCTTGCCCCCGAGGTCGTTGACACCCAGGCGCAGCTCATGGATGAACTTGAAGGAGTCGAGCTGGATGAGCTCCCGAAAGAGCTCATCCACGTGCGGCCCCGAGTAGTCCATCACGGTGCGGATTTTGGCCTTGCGAATGAAGCCGAACTGCTCCTCGAGCTCGAGGACCTCCTCGCCGTCGATCTCCATCTCGAGCGCCTCGGTGAGAAGCTCGCCGAGCCACGCCTCCGCGTGCTCGTCGCACAGCTGCTCGCAGCGCTTTGCCTCGGCCGACGAGAGCTTGCCGCGGGCCGCACGAACCTCCAGGCTCACGACCTCGCCGCGAGGATCGCCATGCTCCTGCAGCCAGTCGCCGTAGACCGCCCACGCATCGAGATCCTCGGGGTCGGCGAAGATCGCCTCCTCGAGGTCGACGACGGCCCCTGACGACGCAGCGCGTGCCTTCACCTCGACTCGACGTCGGCGTTTCGGCGGCCGCTTCGGTTCGTCGGAGACCGGAACGCTCGAGGCCGAGATCGACTCCGGCTTGGAGACCGACAGCCCTGCTTCCTTCCAGTCCTCGAGCTGCGCCTTCGCGTAGTCGTTGGCTTCTGCGACGCTGTCGAAGCCGTAGCAAGCGAGATCGCCCGGAGGCCCGACGACGATGATGGTGCCGTCCAGGACGAGGACGCGCCGCTGCTCGTGCTGGCGGGCCTCCCAGCGGGTCGCCTTGCCCTTGGCGGTCGCGTACGTCTTCTTCTTTTTTCCCTTGGCATCCAGCGCCGCGAAGCCATCGGCGAGCCGCGCGGCGATCATCTTCTCCGCGAGCTTCTCGGCTGCCGCCGCATTCTTGCAGGTCCGCGTGTCGAACGAGCGATCGGATCCCCGCGAAGCGACGATCAACAGCTCGTTGTCGGCGACGCTGATCTCCCAGGTCTCGCTGCCCTTGACGAACTTGCGCACGACGAGGTGGTAGCCCAAGCACGACCGCAGTCACAACCCTTCAGCGCATGGCCCTACCATCAGCAACGCCGAACGCCACCGGCGAGGTCCTTCAGCCGATCCAGCCAAGATACGCCGCGACGACGTACCCCGCGTACACGACGACGAGGAACACACCGAACGGACGCCCGACGCGGAATCGCTGGGCGGCCAGGAGGCCAACAACCATGATCAAGGTGGCAAAGAGCAAGAGTGTCGATGACACGACGGTGGCGCCGCCCAGTCCCTCGAGGTCGCCGTACAGGAGGCAGTAGAGCAGGACCGGCAGACCGAGGCTGACCAGCACATCGAAGATGTTGCTCCCGATGGCGTTGGCGATCGCCATGTCGCCCCGCCCCTGTCGCGACACGGTGGCCGACGAGATCAGCTCGGGCACCGAGCTACCTCCGGCGAGGATCGTCAACGCGATGATTGCCGGAGGCACCGCGAGCGCGTGGGCGAGGGCCTCGGCCGCGAATACGAGCCAGTAGCAGGCCAGGCCGATCACGGCCAGCGACAGCGCGAACACCGGGAGGGTCCACGCCGGCTTGGTCTTCGCGTCGGGAAGCAGCCCCACGAGGCGGTCGACGGGCCACGTCGCGGCGCCCACGAGCCGACGTCCGATCGATTGCGGCCGCTCGGAGACGCGTGGGTCGGGCCGAAGCGGGGCTTGATCGACGTTGTTCGGTTCTGCCTCCGTGACGTTCCGAGCCCACGACCACATCACGAGCAGGTACACGACATACGTCCCCACGAGCACCGCCGCTTCGACGAGTGTGAGCCGGTCGTCTTGCACGAACCCGATGAGCAGGACGATGGACAACGCATAGAACACGCTGTCGCGCAGCACCGGTCGCCAGTCGAGCGTCGAAGCCTGAACCGCGGCGGCGAACCCGACCACGACCAAGATTTGAAAGATCGCCGAGCCAACGATGCTGCCGACGCCGGTGCTCGCGTGCATTCCGTCCGCGAACAGGGCGACGATCGCGGTGGAGAGCTCCGGTGCGCTCGTGCCAAAGGCGAGCAGGGTCGCTCCGGCGACGCTGCTCGGCAGCCGCATGCGCTTCGCGAGCACGTCGAGGGCCTCGAGGAACGGTCCCTCGACCACCTTCGACATCACGTAGAAGGCGACGGCCGCGATGGATATCGACTGCCAGATCGGCACGCTTGGCCCCGGAAGGCCTGGTATCACGCTTCACCGACGACGAGAAAGCGTCAGCGAACCGCCCAGACCGAGGCGTCGTAGTAGCCGTCGTCGGCGACGTCGTTGCCCGAGCTGCCCCAGCACGTGAAGGTGCAGCGCGACGCGTCGGTGCCGTCCTCGTGATGGCGATACGAGAACACGTTGTTGATCGTCACGCTCCCCGCCCCATTGAGACGAGCCTGACCGAGCAGTCCGCCATCGGGCGAATCGTCGGACGTCTGGATGAGATTGCTCGATGTGCTCGGGTCTTCCCCGCAATGGGTCTCGGGCGCGCCGTCCACTCCGTCGTGCGCCAGACCGAAGTTGACCGGCATGCCATTGCTGCTGTTGCTCAGGACCCAGTCGGTCTGGCCCAGTGGCTGCTCGTCGATGAACACCGCGACCGGACCGTCGAGCTGCGTGCAAAAGGCATCCGCGGCAAAGACGTCCGCGAGCGAGTCGTCCGCGAAGCTCAGGCGAAGGGTCAGCGAGCGCACCACCGAGGCGTCGGGATCCCAGAGCACGCTGCGCTCGAGCCATTCGTGCCCGGGCCTCGAGAAGTAGTGATCGAACGCGGCGGCCGTCTTCTCGGTCCGCAGTTGCTGCTCCGGCGGCACAATTGCTTCGGGGTTTCCCGCCGCCGTCAGCAGCGCGGCCGTCGACAACTCGCCGCCCTGCGCACCGCCGCGCTGCTTCCACACGAGCGCCCAGCCGCCCCCGGCCGTCTGCTGGTCGCAGTAGACCTCGAACGGCTCGGCACCATCGGGCGCGATCCAGTACACGCCGTCCGTGGTGATGCCCGCGTCGAGTAGCGCCACGCAGTCCAGCGCAGCGCAGGCTGCAGAGCTGCCGTCGGCGCAGCTCTCGGTCTCGTCGCCACCACTGGAGTCGCTGTCGGCCGCGCTGGACCCCTCCGTGGTGTCCGCGAGCCCGGTGTCTTCGCCGCCCGTCGAGTCCCCGTCGCTCTCCGCCGTATCTTCCGACTGGCTCGCATCGCCGGTGGTGCCCCGATCGCTCGTGTCGGGCGCGGCTTCGCATAGCGCGCTCGCGCACTCCGGTGCCACCGAGCAGGCGCTGTTCAGCCCGAGAATTCCCAACGCAAGACCAACGCGGCGCAACATGTCCCGAGCTCAGACGCGCGTACCCGACGATGTTGCGAGCTCGGCCGCGTGAGGTGCCCCGCGCCGCCGGCGGCAGCCCATCAGCCCCAACGCGATCAGGGCAAACCCGAAGCTCGAGCCACGCCCGCCGGCCATGCAGCTGCACCCGGACGTGTCCTCGCCCGCGGAAGCATCACCAGATCCGCCAGTCTCGCCAGCCTCACTGGTCCCGCCCTCGTCGCCGCCGGGACCGTCGTCATCGTCGTCATCGCCGTCATCGCCGTCATCCGGGTCGTCGCCTGCATCGTCCGAGCTCGGATCGCCGCCGGTGTCGTCCGCACCATCCTCACCGCCGTCCCCCTCGGTCTCGTCTCCTCCATCGCCCCCGGGCTCGTCCTGGGTCGTGCCGACGTAGTAGATCGCGTTGGCCAAGATTTGAAAGTTGGCGCCGTCGGGGTCCAAGGCGTTGGGCTGGTACTCGCCGGGCTGGTACATCACGACGTGACCCGCCCAGTCCGCGCGGCGTAGGTCGTAGCCGAGCAGCGCCCCCGCCCCGTAGTCGCTCACGAACAGGGTGCGGCGTTCTTCCCCTGGCTCGGTGAGATACGACAGGCCGGGGTAGCGCTCGTCCGGCACGTTGGTGAAGGCGGGGTAGTCCCCCGGGGCGATGCCGAACCTGTCGTTGCCCTGAAGCGTTCGCATCTCGGGGTAGTCCAGACCGTTGGTCACCACGAAGTGGTCGCCCCCGGTGGCGATGACGGTCTGCCCTGCGTCGGGCTGCCAGTCGATTGCACCCGCGGTGGAGCCGAGCAGCCCGAGCAGCCCTTCCTTGCCGGGCATGGTGAACACACCGTGGTGGAAGACCACCACGCCACCGCCCGCTTCCAGGTGCCCGCGGATCGCGTCGGTGAGCATCCCTTGGGCATCCGCTCCGGCGCAGCTCGTGGCGGGCAGATGGGCGAAGTACACGAGCACGTCCACGCCGGCATCGAGCGCGACCAAGGCGTCGTCGATGCAGTCGCTCGCCACCTCGTCCAGCTCGCCGACGACGATCCCACTCTCGGGGCCACCGATGGCCGTGCTCAGATCGCCCGGCTGGGTGAGCTCCGCATCGGGCAACCCGTTGGGATTGACCTGGTCGCTGACCACCACGATCGAGAGCGGATCGTGCTCGGGCAGAGTGGCGGCGTGGGTCGGCCCAGCCATCAGTGCGGAGAGAGCGGCCCCAGCGAGCGACAGGACCAGACGAGACGTACGCATTGGACACAGAGCGTAGCACCGCACAAACGGCGCGCCTGAGTCGATGGAGGAGCGCGGTATCGTCGTCCGTGGTGTCGCCCCCTTCGATTCCCGGCTACGAACTGCGTCACCCGCTGGGGCGCGGCGGGATGGGCCAGGTGTGGCTGGCGATGCGGCCGACGGTGGGCGGGGTCTCCAAGCCGGTGGCGATCAAGGTGCTGCCGATCGATCCGATGGCACCCAACTACGAAAAGGCGTTCCTCGAAGAGGCGCGCATCTCGACCCTGCTCTCGCACTCCAACATCGTGCAGGTGCTCGACGTCGGCACGACCGGGCAGCTCGGCTACCTCGTCACCGAGGTCGTCGACGGCGTCGACCTGACGCACCTCGCACGCACGCTCGCCGGGGCAGGTCGAGGGGTCCCAGTCCACGTGGCGGTCTATGTCGTCGTACAGATTCTTCGCGCGCTGAAGTACGCACACACGCTACAGCTGCGCGGCGAGTCGCTCGGCATCGTGCACCGCGACGTATCACCGCACAACGTGCTCGTGAGCGTCTCCGGTGAGGTCAAGCTGATCGACTTCGGCATCGCACGCTCGACGCTCGACGAGACCAAGGGCCTGCAGATCAAGGGCAAGCTGCGCTACATGGCGCCGGAGCAGTTCGGTCAAGGGCCGGTCGATGCGCGGGCGGATCTTTATGCCGTGGGGGCCGTGCTCCACGAGCTGCTGTCCGGCACACCGCTGCGCCGAGGGCGGACGCCAGCGGAGCTCTACGTCGAGCTCGGGACCCGCGAAGTCGCGCCGCTGGCCGGGATACCGCCGGAGATCGAGGCGACGCGGAGCAAGCTTCTGCAGCACGATCCCGAGCAGCGATTCGCCAGCGCGGGGCAAGCCGTCGATGCCCTGCAGCGGTGGCCGGGCTACGTGGACGCAAGCACCGAGCTCGCGGCGCTGTGCTGCGAGCTGACGGGAGTCGATGGCCCGCGGGCGGAGCTCGGGGCACTTGCCGAGCCAGGAGCCACCCCGAGCTGGGATGGAGCAACGGGCGGCGCCACGACGCTGAGCGGGACGGCCACGGCAGCGACGCGAACGGCAGCGGAGGTTTCGAGTCCTGCGCCTCATCGCACGGACGCAGCGCCGACCCCAGCGCCAAGTCCCGCACCGAAGATCGCACTCATCGTCGGCGGACTCATCGTCAGCGCTGCGATTGCGGGCTACGCCATCACCTCGCTCGAGCAGGCGGCAGAGCCGGGCCCCGCGCCCGAGCCGAATGCGGACCCGGCCGTCGAACCCACTCCAGCCCCGACTCCGACACTGAGTGCGAACCCCGAGCGGCTCCCCGCTCCCATCGATCCCGACCTTCGTTGGGCGCGCGGCTTCTGTCTCGTCGACATGGACCGCGACGCGCTCGCCCTCGCCAGCCTAGTGACGAAGGAAGGGGTCCTGCATCACGTCGTCGCCGATGGCGAGACCGGAGAGGTGATTCGGTTTGCGCCGGCGGCAGTCACGACGGTTGGCATCGTGTGCGTCGATCCCCGCTTGCTCGTCGTTCAGCATGCCAAGGACGATCCCCGCGGCACGGAGGTCGCCGCGCTCGAGGCGATCCGCCCCGACGGTACGACGCTGCATCGCTACGACTGGTCAGGCAGCGTACACGGCACGTTCTTCCGCAGGGGTACGTGCGCGAGCTTCCTCGGCGGGCAGCCGAGCGTTCAGCTCGACGTTGCCACTGGCGCTCCGGCAACGGGATGCTCGTCGTTCGTGAGCGGTCCACTTCTGCCGCAGGTACGATCGCACGAGTTTGTCCGACCGTTCACGCCGGGAGCCGCTCTTCCCGATGGGACGTGGCTGTGGGCGGACAAGGTCGACCAGAGGGTCCGAGTCTCGCGGATCGAAGCCGGCGGGCTCACCGACAACAACATTCAAGCGGTCGTCCCGTCGACCCTGCCGGCACGTTGGCGAACGACGTTGCCGATCCGTCACGGCCAGTACTGGGTCCCGCCGATCGCAGCCGGCAAGGAGAGCGCCGTCCTCGTTGGTCTGCCGCCCCTCCCCGCACGAGGGGCGACGGCCTTTGGCCTCGATCCCTCGACGGGCGACATCACCTTCGAGACCACGCTCTCGAAGTGGGATGTCGCCGCCAACGCGGCCGAGTTCACGGGGAAAGTCTTCGTGATCTCGCTCGTCGGTGCGTCCGGCATCGTCGCGCTCGACCCGGTGGACGGCGCCGTTCGCTGGCGCCACGCTGGCGATCCGGGACCCGGCGAGTAAGGCCGCTCAACCGTCGCGACAGCACATCGTCCACAGCGCGTCCTGGACCACGGGCGAGGTCGCGGCCCCGCTCGGGACTGGATTGCAGCTCGGAGGAATCGCATCAGCGCCGATTCGGTGGCTCTCAGCTCCCGTGATCTCGAAGTCGGAGACGGGATTGCATCCGACGAACATCCCCGTGGGCATCGGATCGTTGCAGTCGGCAAGCCCGTACGGCTGCATCTCGGCAACGCAGCCACCCCCGGACACTCCGCAGCTGCATTCGCCGCAGTCCGGCGCCAGCGGTTGGAACAACTCATAGCGCTGCTCCCAGTCTGCGGGACACTGCGCATCGGACATCGTGTACAGGCACAGCTGCTCGCCGGGCGATGGCGTGGGGACGCACACTCCGGCGGCGCAGGACGACAGCGGGCCGTCGCCACCACAGACGCGGGCTCTATCGAGGCCTGGAGCCTCGCTGCCCGGCGTGAACGCTGCGCATTGCGGGGCAACCTCCACGCCGACCTGCCCAGCCAGCTCGGTCGCGCCGAGGATCGGGAGCTGATTGTGGTTCATGCACGTCTGCCCGTCTCCGAAGTCGGAGACGATTTCGGCCGCGCACGTGTCCGGCACGGTGGACAGCACCCGGACTGGGCTGCTGCAGTCGGGGGCGATGGGCATGCATTCGCAGCAAGGCACCGGGGCCGCCGGCAGGTCACCGGTGGACGCCCTGCGGACCAGCTCCGAGTACGGACCTGCGCACGGATCGTTGGCGGCTGCGCCTGCGGGCACGAAACTCACCGGCCCGAGCCAGTCCCCCGGCGGCAGCTCCGTGCATTCGGCGTTCGGTTCGCAACCCCCGCCCGAGTCGGCGACGTCATCGTCGTCGTCATCGTCATCGTCGTCATCATCGTCGTCGTCGTCGTCGTCGCCGTCATCGACAACATCGTCGGCATCGTCGTCGTCGCCGCGCCCGTTCGTCATGCCCCCGTCGCCGGAGCCCCCGACATCGAGATCGAACAAAGGGTTGTCCCGTGCGCAGCCGAGCAGCGCGATGGCGGCAAAGGTTGCCGCAGTAGACCTGATGTACCCCATTGGCGCTCCGTCGTGACCGGGAGTCCCCGACCCGATAGTACCGGGATCGGCTCGCGCAAGATCAACGAACGAAATCCCGATGCCGGCGGACGGTGTTGGGCTTGCGCTCTCGCGGCGGCGCCGCAAACCCACGGACATAGTTCGGGCGTGGGACGGTCGCTCTCGGCGCCGGGCCCGATGACCGCGGCTCAACGATCGGCTCAGCTGTCCGATGTCAGCGGTGCATGTCCACCTCGACGCCGAAGCCCGGTCCGAGCCTGCTCGGGCTCCTCGTCACGCTGACGGCCTGTGCAGCGACCCATACGCCCGATGCGGCCGAGGCCGGGAGCGAGGGCATCAACGTATCCGACACCGGCTCCAACGCGCCGCCGATGACGTCCGACGACGGGGGCAGCCAGGGAGAAACCGGCGGAACCGGCGGGCTGGGCGGAACCGGCGACGGTGCAGACTCGGCTCCAGGCGACGACGATGACGACGATGACGACGGGCCCAAGTTCGACGTCGGCAGCCCAGTGTTCGAGACCTCGGGTGGCTCGACCGGCGGGTGCGGAGAGGTCGACGTCGCGATCGACCAGACCATTCCCACCATCGTCCTCCTCGTCGATCAGTCGGGCAGCATGACGGCGAACTTTCAGGGCGTCAGTCGGTGGGATGCCGTCTACGACACGTTGATGGAGCCGACGTCCGGCGTGGTGGCCAACCTCCAGGACGACGTTCGATTCGGTCTGGCGCTGTTCACCAGCCAAAACGGCGACGCAGGCGGCGAGTGCCCGATCCTGACGACCGTGGACCCCGTCGTCGGCAACTTCGACGGTATCGACGAGATCTATCGCGACCAGGTTCCACAGGACGAGACGCCCACCGGGGAATCACTCGCCGCGGTCGCCGAGGACCTCGCCGCGCTCGACGTCGTCGGGCCCAAGGCCATCGTGCTCGCGACCGACGGTGAGCCCGACACCTGCGCCGTACCCAACCCGCAAAATGGGCAGCCCGAAGCGCTCGCTGCTGCCCAGGCAGCCTGGGACCAGGACCTTCGAACCTACGTCATCTCCGTTGGTGCCGACGTCAGCGCCAACCACCTCCAAGAGATGGCCAACGTCGGCGCCGGCAAGGAGGTCGACGATCCCGATCCGGAGCCCTACTACCAGGCACTCAGCCCGGAGCAGCTGGTGTCGGCCTTCGAGAGCATCGTCAGCGACTTCGTCAGCTGCAGCTTTGCGATCGACGGCATCGTCGATCTGGAGCAGGCGTGCGAGGGCACGGTGATCCTCGACGGCGTCGAGCTCGAGTGCGGCACGGAATGGGACGTTCCCGACCCCGGAACGCTCGAACTACTCGGGGATGCGTGTGAGCGACTCGGCGACGGCGAAGAGCACGACGTCTCTGCGTCGTGGCCGTGTGGCGTCATCGCCCCTCCCGGCTGATCCGGCCGACGGCGATGCTCACCGACGATCGCGTGTCTCGAGGGCCGCCCGGGCGCGCTCCTTGAAGCTCTCACTGGGCCGGTGGTCCCGCCCCAGGGTCGGTATCCGGGCAATGCGGCGCCCGAGCAGATTTCGCGCGTGGTCGTGCTCGACGGCATCGAGCAGCGCCTCGTCCATGCGTTCGATGGTGGCTTCGTCTCCCAGGGCAAGCAGGAGGTCGACGGCCGCCCGCGTTCGGTCCGGCCGGTTGCCGATCCCCGGCAGCGCCAACGCGGCGACCCGCTGGACGAAGTCCCCGTCGGTGTTCGAACGCTTCTCCAGTCGCTCGACGAGGACCTTGCGCGCGTCCTTATTGAGCCAGCGCTCGAGCAGCGCGTCGTCCCAGGGCTGCGCGGCCGGCTGATCTCGGATCGCCGCGAGCACGTCCGGGCCGGGGCTTCGACGCAACGCCCCGAGCGCAAGCGATTCGGCAGACTCGAGGCCGCTGAAGTCGGGATCGCCATCGGCGGTCTCGGGAATCGGCTCCTTGCCCAAGGAAAAGGGTTGGCCCGCCGGCAGCAAGTGCACCACCGTCCACCGATCCGAATCCTGGCGGCGAAACGCGAGGTGTTCACCATCCTCGGAGGCGTCGAACGTCAACGCCTCCGCCGCACGCTCGAGCTCGGCCTCGTCCGGTTTGACCTCCGGGTCTTCGGCCGCGTGTGCGAGCGAGAACGGTGGCCGGCCATCGACGGCGACCTGGAGCTCGACCCCGAATCCGTCGAACTCCGGCCACAGCAACCCGCCGACGTGCGGGATGCCAGCTCCACCGACGCCGAACTCGCGCTGCCCGCGGGCCGTGATCTCGATTTCCATGCCCTCGACACTGCGCTGCACCGTGGACGATGCGCAGCCCGCCCGCACGCTGCAGCCGCCGAGCAGCGCAAGCACGACGACGAGCCTGCGGACGCTGACCATGGCGAAAGTCTAGCGCGACTGAACGCCACGAACCGGAATCACTCGGGCAATGGATGCTCCGCGAGCCACCGCGCAACCTTCGCCTGCTCTTCGGGCTCACGGTCAGGGGTTTCCGCCATGGTGGCCGCGGCGGCCTCGACGATGGCGCGAGCCGCAGCCAAGTCCTCGCCCATGTTCCAGCGAACCTTGCCGAGCTGGATCCGTCGCTTCGCGGCACCGAAGGCCTCCTGCCCGCTGCGCTCGGCGTTGGCGACCGACTCCCGCGCAGCCTCGAGCGCCTCGGCGAGATGTCCGTTCTCCGTGCGAGCCCGGCTCAGCGCCACCCAGCTCAGTCCAACCGATTCGTGGTCCGGACCGAATGCCTTGGTGAAGATCGCCAGCCCGCGCTCGAGGATGGGCTCGGCTTCGTCGCTGCGCCCGTCGTTGAGCAAGACCTCGCCCAAGTTCTGCAGCGAGTTGCCCACGAGCGGATGGTCGGGACCCAGCGCCTTTTCGCGGATCGCCAGCGCGCTCCGATGAACCTCCTCGGCGTCGTCGAGCTTGCCTTGACGGTAGTACACCGCCGCGAGGTTGCTCATCGCCCCCGCGACCTCCGGATGCTCCTCGCCCAGCTTCGCGGTCCGGATCTCGATCGCCTGCTCGAACATCGCGATCGCGGACTCGAACTCTCCCGTCCGGCTGAACACCAGGCCGAGGTTCATCGCGTTGGCCGCGAGACTCAGATGCCCCGGAGGCAGCGTCGCGCGTTTGATGGCGAGCCCGCGTTCTTGGTAGTCGCGCGCCGCCTCCATGTCGCCCTTGCGATACGCCGCGACGCCGAGATTGCCGAGCGACATCGCCACATCGGGATGTTCCGGACCAAATGTCTCCTCGCGGAGCTTCAGCGCCAGCAGGTGTTGCTCACGAGCTTCGTCGTAGTTACCCAGCGTCGCGTGCACGGCGCCGATGTTGCTGTACACGAACGCGAGATCGATCGGGTGTTCGCCAGGAAGCGCGAGCCAGATGTCGCGCGCCGTCGAGAATTCGTTGAGTGCCCGCTCATAGTCCCCCTGCGCAAACGCGAGATTGCCGACCGAGTCGCGTAGGCCGGCCTCGGGGGCCTGACCGGTTTGGCCCGCGCGCGCAATCATGGTCGACCCCACGGTGACCCACGCTTCCGCAGCCTCGTGCGCGCGCAGGCGAGTACCCAGCAGGTAGACGAGATCGGCGGCAGCATCCGCGGCCCCTCGATCGTCGCGCGCCCTGGCGGCCAGCTCGAACGCCTCGACGTAGGCGTCCCGCGCGACTTCGAACTCGCTTCGCCTGCCCGCAAACGAGGCCAATTGCGTGAGGGCATCCGCGGTGAACGGGTCGTAGGCGACGCGGCGCGCCTCTTCGAGAACCTCCTGCGTCAGCCGGAAACCTTCATCGTAGTCGCCGGTGATCTTGTGCGACGAAGCCGTCTCGAGCGCCGCCTCGAGCTCCGCGAGCTCGGCCCGAGTGCTCGCTTCATCTGGTGGCTGAACCGCCGCGAGCAAGCTCGACACGTCTGCGCAGTCCGCCAGCGCCGGCAACCGGACGGTCGTCGCGACTGCGTTGCGGACGACGTCGTCGTTGGCATTCGCGAGCGCGTCGACCACGGTCTGCAGACGGCGCAGTCGCTCATCGAGGCAGCGATTGCGCAGCGCATCGACCTCGGCGGTGTCGGGCCCGGCGCCTCGACACACGCGGCCCGCCTCCTGCCCCCACGAGGCCACGTAGTCGGTTACGCGCTCCGAGGCGCGCGCCCACGTGTCGGCCGCGTAGGTGACCGAGCTACGTCCAAAGGCCTCCTCCGCCGCCTTCTGTGCATCCGTCGACCACAGCGCAGCCGCCTGCTGCACCCGTGAGTCGCATTGCACGTCGCTGCGCTGGGCGCTCCACCACACCGAGCCCACGACCCCGGCCCCTACGACGAGCGCGACTGCGGGCATCGTGCGGCGCGAGGACACGGTCGAGGACGCGAGTGCCTCGAGCAGCGCGGCCATGCTCGGGTGCCGACGATCCGCCTCGAGCTCGAGCCCGCGGGCAACCGCGGCGTGCACCGACTTCGGCACGTCGGTGGTCTCGGGCGCAGGCCGAAGCCCCTCGTTGTGCATGGC
>JGI12316J15310_10000159_pt23 | contig 17771 bp, 16 predicted proteins | sample MarCyaLeptolynsp_FD_15310 | JGI IMG/M metagenome (IMG submission 15310)
GCTGAATCTCGGACTGGCCTTCGCGCCCGGTGGTGCCCCCGGCTCGACCGGGAGCGCCGGCAGGACCGTCGGCGGCGTATTCCCCGGAGTCGCCGTACTCGCCGCCCGCTCCGCCCTCGCCTCCCTGGCCTTCGTACCCCGGTTGTCCTCCGGAGACGTCGGCGGAGACGATCGACTTCAGCTCCGGAAAGCGGGCGTCGAGGACAACGGCGACGACTCCCCCATCGCCGCCGTTGCCCCCGTCGCCGCCTGCCCCGCCGGCTCCACCGGCTTGGCTCGCGTCACCGTCCCCTCCGTAGCCCCCTGCTCCGCCCGAGCCGCCGTCGCCCCCGCGGGCCGACACCGTGAGTCCCGTATCCAGATCGAAGAGGTATGTGCCGGCGACATCGCCCTGGAGCTGCACGATGCCGACGCGCTCGTAGACGGGCGTCGAGACGATGCTGACGTACGCCCCGACCCGTCCCCCCGCTGCTCCGTCGCCACCGTGACCTCCGGCCCCGCCGGCCCCTCCGGTATCGCCGTCGAGCCCGTTGGGACCGGCACCGCCCGTTTCGCCCGCGGGACCCAGCATGGACCAGCAGTCGTAGCGCGGCAGGAAGGTCTCGCTCGCGGTCTTCGACTTGTCGGCGCGATACGAGACCGTGATCGGAAACCCCTCGAGCGACACGAAGGGATCGAGCTCGCTGAGAAACACACCGTCCTCGTCGACCTTGCCGAGCGGGCTCTCGTAGACGAACTCGGTGAAGTCGACGCTCTTGAACTTGTCGCGCTCCGAGTCATCCGGACGCCAAGTCCGTAGACTCTCTTGCTTGCCGGGTTTCTTCTTCTTGTGGGCGACGACCGCGACTTCGAGGCCAGAGCCGACGCCGGGGCAGATCCGAGGCTTTTCGCCCTGAAGCGAGACCGTCATGCTTTCGATCTCGTACTTGTCCAGGCTCTTGGACAGGTCGCGGGTATCCACCCCGAGTTGGTTGGCGAAGCTGCCGAATACGGCGCACCCACCTGCGGTGGTGAGCGCGGTGACGAGGGCGATGGCGGTGAGATGGGTGGGCTTGCGGTTCATCCTTCGGTCTCCTCTTCGGGCTCGTCGTCTTGGGGCTCGACCACGCAAACCAGCTGGTCGGAGTCGCAAATCATGTCGGGGTAGTCGGCCAGGGAGGACAAGCAGTCCAGCCCATCCGGGTCGCACGGGCATCCAAGCTGCCCATCGCACGCGTCGCTCTCGGGCAGGCACTGCCCCGGGAGATCGGCGAGCGATTCGGCGTCGGTTCGGACGCACGTCTGCTTGCCGCCGCACTCGTTGTCGGCGACGCAAGGCTGATTTTCGAGCGCGGACTCGATGGTGCTCGAGCAACCGCCGGCCATGGCCAGGGCTACGATGATGAACGCGAGTCGTCTCATCAGAACCGCACTCCCATCGAGACGTGAGCCCCGTGACGACTGGGCGCGATGCCCCAGGCCATCTGCGACTTCTGCTTGCGGAGCTTGCGAGCCATGGTGCCGCCGAGCCCAGCCATCAAGACGCCGGCCGTCAGCACGCCCATCCCGACGTAGAGCGAGACAAAACCCGCCTTCGTCGTTCGGATCGCGTGGACCCGTTCCTTGCTGTCGACCGGGAGCTCGCCGTTGGTGCCCCGCAGCTCCCCCAGCTTCTTCGGTCCGCGGACCATCATGACCCGGCCGGCGATCGACATCGCGCCACCGACTGCGACCAAGCCGATCCCGGAAATGGCGGTGTAGACCCACGCTCGGCGCTTCCTTTCGTCCTGCGGAGTCCACTCGTCGGCCGAGGAGACCGGCTCGCCGTCGGCTTGCGACGCAGTGTGTGGGTCGTCCGGTGCGGCGGCGGCCTGAAACGACGTCAGGCCAACCACTACACCGAGCCCCGCCGCGGCAATGCGTGTTGTTGGGGAGAGGGGAGATGTTCGCTTCACGGGGGGTTGCTTCCGGACCCCCCGCGGCGGTTGGGAAAAAAATCAGCGCTGCCAGGCGCCGCGGAGGAAAACCGCCCCGAGCAGCACTGTCCGGACGACCCAGTCGGCGAGGCTCGCGATCCAAACGCCGCTCAGTCCGAGCCCGAGGTGGATTCCCAGCAGCCAGGCCAGCGACACGCGCACGAGGAGGCTGCCGACGAGTGCCGACCACAGCGGGGATTTGGTGTCGCCCGCGCCCCGCAGGCCTTGAGCAACCACGATCACTGCGGCCATGAAGGGCTGGGCGAGTGCGAGCAACGGCATCACCGCGACCCCGGCGGTGACGAGCGCGGGGCCGTGCTCGGGGTCGGGGGCGAACACGGGCAGTAGTGCTTCGGCGCTCGCCCAGATCACCAGGCCCATCGCGGTCAGCGATGCGACGGCCATGCCCACGGCCACCAAGCCGCCGCGTTTGGCCTCCGCCGGGTCTTTGGCCCCGAGCGCCTGCCCCATCACCGCGGCGGCCGCGACCCCGAAGCCGTCCGCGCACAGAAAGCAGATCGACTCGATCGTGATCAGGGCCTGGTTGGTCGCCATCGCGAGCGCCCCGAGGGCGGTGAGGACCTTGGCGAAGGCGAGAAACCCCGTCTGCATCACCACGCGCTCGGCCATCGCCGGAACACCCAGCCGCAACAGGTCGGGCATCGGGGAGCGGCTGCGATCGGTGTCCGCTCGCCACAGGCCGCGCCGCCGCAGCAGCACGAGCAGCAGCGCCGCCTCGACCGTGAACGCGACCGCGGTTCCGATTGCGGCCCCGCTCACGCCCATCGCCGGTACCGTGATGCCCGCCCCCGTAAACCCGAAGATGAGCACGACGTTGAGCACGATGTTGATCGCGTTGGCCACCAAGCCCACGGCGAACGGCGTGCGTGTGTCCCCGCTTGCGGCGAAGATCATCCCGCCCGTGCTCGCGAGCAGCTCGGCGGGAATCGCCACGAACGTGATCGACAGGTAGCTCGAGGACAGCGAGCGCAGGTGATCGTCTTCGGGGCCCAGGCCGAGCACGATCCACGGAAGGGTGGCGACGCATAGACCAGCCACGGCGATCCCGACCACGACCGCAAGCCGCAAGCCAGAGCGAACGACCGCCGCTCGACGCTCAGGCTCCCCTGCCCCGGTGCTGTGCGCGACGAGAGCCACCACGCCAATGCACAGCGCCCGAAACACCGCCCCGATCGACCACATCAGCGGCCCCTGCAGCTGCATGCTCGCCAGGGCGTCTTGGCCGTAGCGCGCCAGCATCACCCGGTCGGCGAGAAAGACCGCCGTCTCGAGCAGACTGGTCAGGATCGCGGGGCCGGCGAGCCCCGCGACCCTACGCCACGTTGCGTCCACGACCGATCAGGCCATCCACGGCGGCAGGCGCTCGGCCTCGATGAGCTCGGCCACCGTACGACGCGGGCGCGTGACCGCGAACTGGTCGCCACGTACGAGCACCTCGGGCGGCTCCGGTCGGGTGTTGTACGTCCCCGACATCACCGCACCGTATGCGCCCGCCGACAGCACGGCGAGCAGGTCACCGGTCTTCACCGCCGGCATCTCGCGACCGAGCGCGATGAAGTCACCCGACTCGCACACCGGACCGACGACGTCGACAGTGCTGACCTCGGCGCGGCGAGCTGCTTCGAGCTCGACCGGCACGACGATATGGTACGCGTCGTAGAGCGCCGGTCGGATCAGATCGTTCATCGCCGCGTCGACGATCACGAACGTCTTCTTCTCGCCGACCTTCGTCCCGAGCACACGCGTGAGCAGCACGCCCGCGTTACCGACCAAGTAGCGGCCCGGCTCGAGCACGAGCTCGAGGTCCAGATCCTTGGTGGCGTTGGCGAGCGCGGTGCCCCACGCCTCGACGTCGAGGTCCGGATCGTCGGGCTTGTAGGCGATTCCGTGTCCGCCTCCGAGGTCGAGCTGCCGCAGCGCGACGCCTTCGCTCGCCAGGGTGGTGATCAACGTGCGCAGGCGATCGAGCGCGTCGAGGTAGGGCCGCGCCTGCAGGATCTGCGAACCGATGTGTGACGCCAACCCGACGAGACGGATTCCCGGCAGTGACGCGGCCCGCCGAGCGGTCTCGAGCGCGACGTCCATCGGAATGCCGAACTTGGCCTCCTGCATGCCTGTGGCCAGATATGGGTGGGTTTCGGGATCGACGTCTGGATTGATCCGCAAAGACACGGGCGCCGTCGCCCCCCGAGCACTCGCGCGCGCGCTGATCCGCTCGAGCTCTTCGGTCGACTCGACGTTGATCGAACGAACGCCGGCCTTCATCGCTGCGTCGATCTCGTCGTCGGTCTTGCCGACGCCGGAGAACACGATCTTGTTTGGCTCGATCCCGGCAGCAAGCACTCGCGCCAGCTCGCCGCCCGAGACGATGTCTGCGCCAGCACCGAGACGGCGGAGCAATTCCAAAATTGCCTGCGAACTATTTGCCTTTGCGGCGTAGCAGATGAGGGTGGGTCTTTGTCGTACCGAGGCCTCGAGTTTACGGAACTGCGACTCGATGTACGCCGATCCGTAGACATACGTCGGCGTCCCAACCTCGGCCGCAATCGTCGTTAGATCGATCCCTTCGGCGTGTATCCGGCCGTTTTCGATCGAGAGTCCCCAACGTGCAGGATCGTCGGCGACAGCGAGATGATCGGCGCCCATGCCGGCCCTATCCCACGGCCGTTTGGGGAGGTCAATCGTTCGGGATTCCGTTCTCGTTTTTGCTAGTCTGAGATCGTCATCTCAGGTCCCCGGCAAGGAGGTCGACTCTATGCAGCAATCGCGACTCACTCTCTCTCTCTCCATCTCGAACCTAGGAGGAGCCTTCTAAGGGGGTTCTGGGCGCTGGAGTTGCGGCGCCGAGGCGGCGTTCGCAGCGCCACGCCTCCCACTGCACCAAGGAGCCGGCCGCGCAAGCGGCCATGACGTCAACCCACGGGCACTTGGTCTCACCGAGAGCCCACCGAAGCGCTGGCGGCCTTTTCAGCGCAAGGGTCATCCCCAGCCAAGGACGACCCCACGAGTCCCAAGACTGATTGGGGCTTTTCGACCGGAAACGTCAACCCCTGACGGGCGATGGCATCGCCCGCAACCCTGAAACCGGTACGATCGCGAGATGACCGCGCGGGGCCCTCACACGAGGTGCCCCGCGCCTGCGTCTTGGGACCAAGCGTTACTGGCTTTGGTGGATGGTCAACTCGGCGCCATCGGACAGCGCGATGTCGCCAAGCCCGTTGCCGTCGAAATCGCCCACACTGGCGAAGGGCGCGTCCACGGAGACGTCGAGCAGGAACGCGCAGTCGAAGACGCTGGGCTCCTCGGTCGCCACCCCGCGTAGGACGATGAGCGAAGGATCGGCGAGCACGAGATCGGGCACGCTGTCGCCGTCGAGATCGGTCAATCCGACGGAGCGACCCGGCGCGAACAGAGCATGCCGCGCTTCGCCCTGCGGTCGCAGCGTCTCGACGAGCGTCCAGTTCTGAAGCACTTGCGTGCCCACGACCTCGTCGAAGCCATCGAGGTCGAAGTCCTGACTGTGGAACGTTCGCTGGACGTGCGGCGGCTCGAGCAGTCCCGCAACGTCGGGGAACAGAACCTTCGGCTGGGTCTCCGAGCCCAAGAAGTACGCATCCGTTTGTAGCGTCGACACGGCTAGGTCGTCCTCGGCCCCGGTGCTGAGCTTCGTGACCGCCATCGAGACGACTGTCGCTCCGTCGCCCAGGGCAAACACGACGCCACTGGGAAACGCACCGGTGCCATCCCCGAGGGCGACACTCGCCAGCCCTCCGTCGTGAATGAAGGCGATGTCGAGCTGCATGTCCCCGTCGAAATGCAGCGCTTCGATCGAGCTGATGTTTCCGAACGCGCCGAGCTCGACGGGAGTGAGCCATCCCCCGGCACCATCGCCAGCAACGAAGTACGTGATGCCTCCGTCCGCCGCGAGCACCAGATCCACGTCGAGGTCCCCGTCGAAATCCCCGGACGTGCCGTCGGTGATCAGTGTGCCCTTTGCCAGCGGAAGATCGGTCAGCATCGCGGTGGCAGAGTCGATGATCGCCGCGCCACCGGAACCGAAGCCCACGAGGAGCTCGTCAGCCGGGTCATCGTCCGCTTGCAGGAACGACAGCGAGATGACTTCGTCCGGCAGCCCCTCGATGTCCATCGGAATCAGCGCGGGGCCGGTCTCACACTCGGCAAGGAAGGGGACGTAGTTGCACGTCGGGTTGACGTACTGGCCCGGCTCGCACAGCTGCCCCACGAAGCAGTCGTCGTTGTTGTAGCAGTACTCCGGACACGGCTCGTAGTCGCAGCACTGCCCGAAGGGGCCGTACTCGTAGCAGTAGTTGACGTCGAGGTAGTCCGAGTAGTCCTTGTACTCGTCGACGTAGTCCGAGTAGTCCGAGTAGTCGACGCTGTCGACGTTGTCGGAGTAGTCCGACTGGTCCGACTGGTCCGAGTAGTCGTCGTTGTCCGCGCGACACGTGCCGTCGAGGCAGATCAAACCGTCGGGGCACTGCTGAGCCGTGTCGCACGGGATCGGACCGCCGGTTCCGGGCAGGACCCCTTCGTCCACCACCGGGCCACTCTCGCCGCCGGTGTCGGCTTCGGTGTCGCCCGTGTCGTCGAGGAAAATCGAGGGACCGCAGCCAGCGACCGTCATCGCGAGCACGCCCGCCGAGAGGTTCCACCAGCGCGTGTCCAGCCCACCGCAATCCATGCGACTACGGTAACACTTCGCGAACCCCGGCGACCGGGAAACTACACCGGCCTACTCTTCGTCGAGCAGGTGGCCGGAACGCTCGCGCTTGGTTGCGAGATAGAACCGGTTTTCGTCCCGCGGGGTGATGGCGATGGCCTCGCGGGCTGCGACGTCGATACCAGCCGCACGCAGGCCCTCGACCTTGCGCGGGTTGTTGGTGTGCAGCACGACGTGCCGAACGCCGAGCTCGTGGAGCATTGCGGCGGCAGTGTCGTAGCTGCGCAGGTCGTCGTCGAAACCGAGGTGGAGGTTGGCCTCGACGGTGTCGAGCCCACCGTCCTGCAGCTCGTAGGCACGGACCTTGTTGGCGATGCCGATGCCTCGGCCTTCTTGGCGAAGGTAGAGAACGATGCCGACTTCGGCGGCGGCGATGCGCTCGAGGGCGAGGTGCAGCTGCTCGCCGCAGTCGCAGCGCAGCGAACCGAACACGTCACCGGTGAGGCACTCGGAGTGCATACGCAACGGAACCACGTCGGCATTGGCGACGTCGCCCTTGATGATCGCGATGTCCTGGAGCTGTTCTCCGTCCGTTGCCGCAAACGCGACGATCTCGAAGACGCCGTGTTTCGTGGGCAAGGACGCGCGCGACAGCTCGTGGAGGTCGTCGACGCGCGTGGCTTGAAGCTTCACTGCGGAATGATGGTCCAGGGGCATTATGGCACCGGAGGAGAACGACGTGGCAGTAGAGTTTGTTTCCCGACCGCCGCGACAATCCGTCTCAGCGCCCTCGGGTTGCGTCTACGATGTCCTGATAGAGCTTGTTGGAGGACTGCATGCCCTGCTCAACGCTCGACAACACCAGCTCCAATAGCTGATCCTGGTCGAGCCGCAACACATCGTAGTAGCGCTGACGGTCGATCGCGTGGATCGTGGCCGGCCAGTAGCCCTCGTTGCACAAGATGTTGTTCATGGCGAGGCGCGCGACGCGCCCGCTGATCTCGGGCCAGGGGAAGATGCGGATGACCTCGCGGTGCACCTCCACGGCCAGCTCGATCGGATGCGCGCGCTTGCACTCGTCCGTACGGAACCAATCCGTGAGCTTGCGCATTCGGTAGCTGATCTTGTCCGCCGGCGCGAGGTCGTGGAAGTACATCCGGTGGATCGGGTTGTCCTTGCGGTACTGAACCTGATCCTTTTTGTCGGCGGGAAGAAGCATGTGGTGCAGCTTCTTCAACCAGTCGAGGTTGAGCGTGAGTCGCTTGCCTCGCGAGTCGAGCACGTGGCGAATGCCATCGCGCACCGCGATGATGTGGTTGTACGCGGGGATCAGCGACGGCGCGCTGATGATCTCGTCGTCAATCGCTGCCTTGATCTCGGAGACGTGCAGGACCGAGCCCTCGAGCGCGAAGTCGTGGTAAATCCACGACATCAGGAAGCGCTCCTGGAATTTGTCGCGTTGGGGCGGCGACAGCATCCCGAGCTTTTCCCACAAGAGCTCCGAGTGCTCGTGAAGAACGCGATAGTTCCGGGACCGCTGCGCGACAATCATGGGCAAATGTCCGGCGTTGTCCGTCGGGCGAGCCTCGGGGCAACGGGGTGGGCAAGCTACTTTTGATCCGCGGGCGGGGTCAACCCTGCGCTCGGGTCGCTTCAACCTAGCTAACCCCTCAGCATCGCTGCACAAACGCAGCTGCACGCTGCGCCGTGAGGTGGCGTGGTCCCGCTCGGGCGCAGGGGGCTCCACGCCGATTTTTTGACGCCATCGGCACGCCCTGGCAGGCCGAAAGAGGTGACCCGTGCGAGCTCGGCTTCCGCCGCCCATGTGTCGGTGTTGGCCGCGGAAGTCGCCCGTGCGCTCGCTCCGGCCATCGTTGCGGCCCCCGAGGGCGTGCTCGTGGACGCCACGGCCGGACTCGGCGGCCACACGCTGCGGCTGCTGGAAGAGACCCGGCCACGGCTTGCCGTGCTCTTCGACCGTGATGCCGACGCATTGGCCGAGGCCCAGCGGCGCCTCGCCGATGCGCCCTGCCCGATCCACTTCGTGCACGCGCCCTTTTCCTCGATGACCGAGGAGCTGGCCAAGCTCGGCGTCGAGTCCGTCGCCGCGATCGTCGCCGATCTCGGCGTGTCGTCGATCCAGCTCGACCGACACTCGCGTGGGTTTTCGTTTCGGGGCGACGCCCCGCTCGACATGCGCATGGATCCCAGCCGTGGACGCACAGCCTCGGAAGTCCTCGCGGACATCGATGCGCGCGCGCTGTCGAGAGTGCTGGCGGACTACGGCGAGGAGCCCGACGCCAAGCGCATTGCGGCGGCGATCGTGGCCGCGCGACCGACCACGACCAAAGCCCTGGCCGACGCGGTGAGCAACGCGATGAGTGCTCGTCAGCGGCGCAAGCTCGGGACCCGCATTCATCCGGCGACCCGCACGTTTCAGGCGCTGCGGATCCACGTCAACGACGAGCTGGGCGAGCTCGACCGACTGCTCGTCGATGCGCCGTCGCTCCTGATGGTGGGAGGGCGCCTGGGGGTCATCTCGTTTCACTCGCTCGAGGACCGTCGGATCAAACGCCGCTTTCGCGAGCTGAGCACGCCACCCGCGCTGCCGCCGAACCTTCCGATCACGGAGGCAGAGCGACCGCCGGCGCTGTTTTCCCTCGCCTCGGGATTTTCGCGCGGCGCGACGCCGACCCCCGAGGAGCTCGATGCCAATCCCCGGTCCCGCAGCGCCCGCCTTCGCGTACTGCAGCGCGACCTTCCCGATCCCGCCTGACCTTCTTTGGAAGCGAGAAGCACCATGTCCCTCACCGAGCAGACCGTTGCCCCCCGCAAACGCAAGCGCCAGCAACCGCTCTCGTTCGCCCACGGTTGGTCGCGCCGAAGCGACGTTCGCAGCAAGGGCTCGCTGCCGCCGGCGGGCCATCACCGTCGGGCACCCGCCGGTACGTCACTGCTGCTGACGCTGATCGTCGCCGTCCTCGCCGGGATTGGGATCGTCCGAGTTCACGCGAGTACGCGAGTGCTCGAGATGGGCGCCGAGATCACCACACTGACCGAGGAGCAGGCGGAGCTGCTCGACATCCAGCGACGCCTCTCGGCCGAGCGTGCGTACCTCAGGCACCCCGACCAGATCGCTCGCTATGCACGAGACCAGCTCGGAATGGTGCCGATGACTCCCGAGCTCGTGCAGGAGATTCGTCTCAAAGAAGTACCGCCGCCGCCCGAGCCGGTGGTGCTGGCCGCGACCGCCGACGGGCCGGCCAACAAGGAGAAGCCCACGCCGTGAAGATTCCGCTGTCCAAGCAAGACTTGATCTCGCCGATGGCGAGCGACCTGCGCTCGGTCCGTCGACGGGGGTGGCTCGTCGGGTTGGTCCTCATCACGTGCCTGCTCGGGGTGGCCTACCGCTCGTGGGAGGTCAGCGTCCCGCAGCACGAGCGGTTCGCCGAGCAGGGCAATCGCCAACAGCTGCGCACCTACAAGGTCCGCGGCAGCCGGGGTGACATCGTCGATCGCGGCTACATCCCGCTGGCGATCACCGATCGCGTCTTCAAGATCGTCCTCAACCCGCGCCTGATCCGGGCGCAGGCGAAGAACGAAGACGTGATGGCCGCCGTGCTCGCCCTGTTTCCGGAGACCGATCCGGCATACATGCGTGAGGAGCTCGCCAAGGACAAGGCCTACCGACAGCTCAAGATGCGGCTCGACGATGCCCAGGCGGATGAGCTCATGGCGCACGGACTGCCCGGCGTTCGACTCGAGCCCGAACCCAAGCGCGTCTACCCGCGGCAGCTGCTCGCGGCGCAGGTCCTCGGCCGCGTCAACGGGCAGGGGCACGGCAACCTCGGCATCGAGTACGGGATGGACGAGCTGCTCACCGGTCGCGATGCGGTGAGCCCGGCCTATTTCGCGCGCGGCAAGAAGCTGCTCGTCGAGGGCTTCCCAGACCCCGGCGTGTCGCGCGGTCACACGCTGGTGCTGACGATCGACTCCGCCATCCAGGCAATGGCCGAGGAAGAGATCGACACGCTGATCACGAACTGGACGCCGGTGAGCGCCAGCATCGTGGTGATGGATCCGAGCAACGGCGAGGTGCTCGCGGTGGCGAGCCGGCCGACGTTCGATCCCAACCACAAGATCGAGACGCTCGATCAGACGATCAACTACGCGGTGCAGCGGGACTTCGAGCCCGGATCGACCATGAAGGCGATCACCGTCGCGGCGGCGCTCGAGCAGGGCACGATCCGAAAGGACCAGAGCTTTTACTGCGAGGAAGGCCGCTGGCAGTACACCGACGAGCACGTCATTCGCGACACGAAGTACTCCGAGTGGCTTTCGGTCACCGAGATCCTCGCGGTGTCCTCCAACATCTGCACGACCAAGATCTACGAGACGCTGCGTAAGGAGAACATGTACAAGTGGGCGCGGCGCTTCCACTTCGGCGAGCGCCCGGAGATCGAGGTCCCCGGCGCAACGAAGGGGATCCTCGCCCCGTACGAGGAATGGTCGGACATTCAGGGCGCGAACATCTCGTTCGGCCAGGGCATGACGGCCAGCCCGCTGCAGGTGGCGGCGGCGTTCTCGGTGCTGGCCAACGGCGGGGTCTATCACGCGCCGACGATCGTGCGTCGGGTGACGACCCCGGCAGGCGACGAGGTCGAGCTCGAACGACCCGATCCAGAGCGCGTCATCCGGATCTCCACCGCAAAGACCGTGATCGAGATGCTCGAGAGCGTGGTGCACACCAAGAAGGGCACCGGCAAGAACGCGCGAGTCGACGGCTACCGCGTGGCGGGCAAGACCTCGACGGCGCAGAAAGCTTCAAAGCACGGTGGCTACGCCGAGGACGAGTACTTCGCTTCGTTCATCGGCGCGATTCCGGCGGACAAGCCCCGGGTGGTGATCCTGGTTTCGGTCGACAACCCACAGGGCGGGCACTACGGCAACGAGGTTGCCGCGCCGACGTTCTCGCGGCTGGCGACTCGGGTGATGACGCATTTGGGCGAGCCGCGCGAGGACGGGTCGCGGCCTTCGCCAGATCCGCTCGAGCTGATGGCCGACAACGCGAAGCTGCTGGCGGGGTTCGAGGCGGTCGAAGATGTGGAGCCGGATCTGCCGGGCCACGGACGGCCGAGCGTGTTGGATGGGCTGCCGGACTTTACGGGGCTGACGATGGTGGAAGCGTTGGACGCCGCGGAGCGGGCGAACGTCGCGCTTCGGGCCTCGGGGACGGGGATTGCGGTGATGCAGGATCAGCCGCCCGGGCCGGTGCCGGATGGGACCGTGGTTCGGGTGTTCTTTGAGCCTCCGGCTTGAGTCTGACCGGGGGCGGGCTAGTGGGGGTGGGCTTTGATGGCGGCGGCCCAGTCGTCGAGCCCGCTCAGAGTGCTCTGCCGCAGCCGCGGATCATCGGTCACCGCAGCGATCTCCTGCTCGAGCAGCGCCTTGGCGCGGCGGATTCTGGTGCGTACGGTCCCTTCGGGGGCACCGAGGACCGCTCCGATTTCGGCGGCGGACAGCGGCTCCCAAAAGTAGAGCTCGAGCAGCACCTGGTGCTCGACGGGAATTCGGCGCAGCGCCGCGAGCAAGGTCTGCTCCTCCTCGACGGCGCCGAGCATGGCGGACGGGCCCGGTGCCAGGTCGTGCAGCGACGTGACGCCGAAGTCCATCCGGTCCGCGTCGCGGCCAACCTTGCGGTAGTGCGTCCGCAGGGTGTTGAACGCCACGCTGAACACGAACGCCCGAAACGACCCCTCACCACGGTAGCGATCACGCGCCTCAAGCAGCCCGAGCAACGTCGTCTGGATCAGGTCCTCGACCCCGGACGACGCCTTGTTCCGGAAGAAGCGCGACAGACGGACGACGTAGCGCTCCAGCAACGCCTCACCCGAAGCGGAGTCACCCTCCCGCCAAGCCCCGAGCAGCTCGTCATCCGTTCGCACCCGCGCAAGCCTAGCGAGGGCAGGCTCATCGCGAAACCCGCCCGTCCGCACCGCTGCCGCTGCCTACTGCTTCCGTCGCTCGGCGCAGTAGGCCGCGGCCGGGGTATCGATCAGGCCTTCTTCGCGGGCTCGATCGATGCACCAGGTGTACGCCTGCTGGGCGCCGTTGCGTGACTGGGAGATCATGCGGGTGTCGAGCTCGTCGCAGTAGGTTTGCCGGCGCTCCTCGGTGAATGTGGAAGGGGGCACGTGGGCGGCGAAAGTCTCGGACATGACCTCGAAGACCAAGCCGGTACGAAGCGCCGCAACGACTTCCCAACGCGGCGAGCTTCCCTTCGCATTGCGATAGCCATCGAGGAGTGCAGCCCCCTTCTCCGTCGACTGCACAAAGAACAGCTTGAACGCCTCGGACGACAGCGACTCGGCCCCCTCGAAGTCCAGCGACTTCGGCAGGGTGAGCGCGACGTAGGACTCGAACTCCGCGTCGGCCAGCTGCACCCGGGCGGATCCAACGGCGTCCCGCCACGCCGACTCGAGCGCAACGTCGACGGGTGCTTCAATCCCCGCGAGCTCGGACGCTGCACGCAGATGGGTGCGAGCCCGCTGCACGAGCTCCGTGTCGCGAGCCACTCGGGTCATCGGGCCGCGTCGCGGGCGACGGCAGGAGTCGGCCTCGACGATCGGCTCATTGAGCACGCATAGACCCAACCAGGGTTCGGCACACGAACGGCGCCACAAGACCGTACCCACGGCAGCGTGCGCGACGGCACGCCGCGCCGGATGGGCCGATTCGCCAAAGCGTTCGAGGAAGGACTCCGCCCGCCGCAATCGCGTCTCGTCGTCGCTCGCCTGCTCGATCTCCGCGAACGCCGAACGCACCTCGGGTGGATCATCGGGCGGCGGATCGGCCGGCCGCCCCCACACGAGCGCGGCGACGATCGCCACGAGCAGCAGCCCACCGGCGACCAACCAACCACCACGTCTTGCCCTTGCCTCTCGCGGGGGCTCGAGACGTTCCAGCAGCGCTTCGAGACTCGGACGTTCCGCGGGATCGGGACGAAGGCCGTCAGCGACGAGCTCCGCCAACGCGGGCTCGACTCCATCGACGTGAAGCGGGTCTGGCCGCCCGAGCGTCACCGCCCGCGCGACTTCCTCCGCGCTCGTCCCTGAAAACGGTCGCTCGCGAGCGAACGCCTCGTACAGCGAGACGCACAGCGCAAAGACGTCGGCGCGTGCATCGACCCGCGTGCCGGCAAACTGCTCGGCCGCCATGTACGCCGGCGTCCCGAGCAGTCGACCCGTCGCGGTGAGCCCGACCGGCGCATCGCCGACCGAGCCGCTCGGTTCGGGCTCCTCTCCCGCTTTGACGACTCCGAAGTCGACCACGCGAACCCGTCCGTCGTCGCCGATGATGACGTTGTCGGGCTTGAAATCGCGATGAACCAATCCGGCCTCGTGCGCCGCCGCCAGCCCGCGTGCGGCCTGGACAAAGACCCCACGGATTTCCTCCGGCGAACGCCCTACCTCGAGCCACTCACGCAGCGTCGGTCCCTCGACGTATTCCATCGCGAGGTACACCCGATCGTCGTGCGTCCCCACCTCGTGCACTGTGACCACGTTGGGATGGGACAGTCGCGCGAGCGCCCGCGCTTCGGTGAGCATGCGCCACTGCACCTCGCTTCGATCGACCCGCAGCACCTTGAGCGCGATCGAGCGAGACAGCTCAGGGTCACGCGCCCGATAGACGGTGCCCATCCCGCCGTGACCGACCCGCTCGAGCACGTCGTAGCGTCCGATTCGAACCGTCGCAGCCCGGCCAAACAAGCGCTGCTTGAGCACGCTCGTCAGCAGCCGGTCGTCGATGCTCACGGGGAGCTCGACATCGTCCCCGTGTTCGGCCTCGGTCTCCATCGCAGGCGCGTCGATCATAGCCGGGCCTACTGTTCTGCGCTCCAGGCGTTCTCGAGGCTAGCGCACGCTTCCACCTCGGGCCCCTCGTAGCCTGCATCCGTCGCCCGTTCGCCGCAGTACGTCGCGGCATCGGCCGCAATCCGGCTCGGCCCCGCCGTGTGCTCGCGGAGTGCGGCGCAGTAGTTGTCGACGGCGCCTTGCTCGGTCAATGCAGCGGGAACTTCGGCCGCAATGAGCTCGTCGACGAAGTGGGCCGAGACCCACGCAGTTCGGAGGGCGGCGCGCACGACCGCCGCCTCGTCGCCGATGTGCTTGACCGCCGAGAGGTCATCGATGATCACCCTCCCCTGCTCGGTCTTTTCCTTGAAGAAAGCGGCGAAGCCTTGCTGGTCGGCGGGCATCTCGAGCGTCAAGTAGTCCTCGAGCGCTGCGTCGATCGTTGCCAAACGTGCCCGCCCCAGCTCCGCCTTCCAGCGCGCGAGCTCGGCGGGATCCTCGGGCGGGTCGACCTTCTCGGCCATGGCCAGCGCGTCGAGCAGATCCTCCTCGGCTTGGAGCGCCTCCCGGTCACGGTCGACGACTTCGACCTGCCCCAGCAGACGGGCCCCGCACGCCGACGCCCGCTTGGGCGCGTTCGCAACCCGAACGCACGGCCCCAGCGCGCTCGGCTGCGGACACGACGAGGCCCAGCGAGCCGATGCATCCTCGATCTGGGCGAGCACCTCGTCCGAGGCACGGTCGGCATCGCGTTCCTCTACCGGCTCGGGCGCAGTGTCCACGGGACTACCCGAGGCGCAGGCGGTCGCAGCCGCGACGGTGAGCAGAAAGGACAGATGTGCAACGGAGCGGGCGTTTTGAAGCATCTCGCCCGGGGCTGTAGAGCCCGGCGGCCAACCGATTGCCCTCGAGTGAACTTTTTTTCCGCGCGCTGCCTGCGGCTCAGGTATCGCCCTCGACGACCAGATCCCAGTTCTCGCCGTCTTGGCACTCGTCGTTCTTGGGCACGATCTCGACCGCGATCCACGCCGTGTCGTCGCTACCGTTGGCGACGAGATCCTCACCCCAGTCCATGCTCACCGAGTCGACCGCCCCGACCGAGATTGAGGACTCCAGGAACCCATCGCAACCGGTCGCGCCCCCCTCGGCCCCTCGGTACACGTAGAGGTCAAAGTCGCAACATGCCGGGCTCGTGAGAGTGACGGTGAAGCGCAGCTCCTCGCCGACGACATCGTCGTTGTCCTCGGTGACCTGAAACTCGAGCCACGTCGGATCCGAACCGTTGAAGAAGAGGTCCTCCGAACCCGTGTCGCCGCTGACGCTACCGAGCCCAGCCGCACCGGCGCAGGTCGTCATCTGCGGACACATCTCGCCGTCCCCTGTCGACTCGCCACCGCTGGACTCCTCGCCGCCGTCGGTCGTCGACTCGTCCATCCCGTCGTCGCTCGTCGACTCGGCCGAGCCCGTCGTGCCGTCGTCGTCCGCATCAGCATCGTCGTCCGCGGCATCCAAGCTCGCGGTCGTGCCGTCGTCATCGTCGTCGTCATCGCCGACGGTGCCGCCTTCGTCGTCGCTCCCGCTCGCTCCTCCTTCGAGCGTCGACGCGGCCGTGATGCTGCTGGTGAAGTTCGGCGCCCCGGTATCGTCGTTGCCCTCCATCGGAGCCCCGACACCGAAGCTGTCACTGTTGTCGGACCCGCTCGCGCAACCAGTCGCCAGAGCGATTGCGAGCGCTAACCGAACACGTCCGTCCACCACACCACAATATCAGGCGTTGGCGGTTTCGCGCTGACCGTCGTCGCGACACAGGATCACCTACGGTGTGTGGAATTGGGCGCAAGGTCCTGCGCTAACATGAACTCCGGATGCGGGGCCGCGAATCGGTCGTAGTGGCGCTGTTGGTGGGCCTCGCCGGTTACGCATGCGGTGCCGAGACCTTCGAGTGCCAAAGCAACGCCCAGTGTGAGTCGGGGACCTGTGAGGCCACCGGCTATTGCAGCTTTCCGGACGACAGCTGCGACAGCGGGCGACGCTACGGCTCGCTCGCGGGCGATGGCCTCGCCGGAACGTGCGTCGAGGACGAAGCAGCCGGCACTGGAACGAGCGGCCCCGCTACGCCGGGCGACGATGACGACGATGACGATGACGACGATGACGATGACGACGATGACGACGGCACGACCGCCGCCCTCGACGACGGCACGGCAACGAGTACATCGGACGACGATGATGACGACGACGATGATGATGACGACGTGACGTCGACGGGCCCGGAGCCCGCCCGCTGCGGCGACGGTGTCGTGGAGGGCGACGAAGGCTGTGATGAGGGAGCGCCGTCGACGACGTGCAATGCATGGTGTCAGGCCCCCGGCACCATCCTTTGGGAGCAGGTCTGGGACATGGGCGACGACGACCGTGCGTACGGGCTGTCGGTTGCCGAAGACGGTGGCTTTGCGATCTCCGGCTACAGCGACGACGACGCGCTGCTCCTGACCTGGCTGCCCGACAACACCCTCGATCTCGAAGTCACCACCAGCTCGATGATGGGCCCCGCCAAGGCCTGGGGCATCGACCATGCATCCGATGGCTCGCTCTTCCTCGCGGGAGTGCTCGAGACTCCCGCCGCCAACGTTCCACTCGCATATCGCTACTCGAGCGACGGCATCTCCGAATGGGAGGAGCAGCTCGGCGCACCAGGGCGCCTATGGGACGTCGCCGTAGCCGAGGACGACTCTCTCGTTTTCATCGTAGGCGAGACGACAGGGCTCACCGGCACGAGCGCGCTCGTTCACGCACGCGACCCCGACTCGGGGAACCTGGTCTGGAGCGTGCCCCTCGATGGCGACGACGGCTATCTCGGCGCCCACGGGCTGGCGCTCAACGAAGGAACGCTGGCCATCGCAGGCCTTGGGGATGTCGATGGCAACGACGCCGGCTGGATCGGCTTGATCGAAACCATGGGCGGCTCGCTCACCGAAGGGGTGTTCATGGCGTCACCGGGCTCGGGCCGCACGCTCTTGAGTACCCCAACGTGGACCGGCGGAGGCTGGTTGTTCGCCGGCACCCAGTCCACCGTGGGTGCCGGTTGGGATCGATGGCTCGTGGGCGCATCGGAGGATCTCGGAATGCCCGCCGAGCAAACCGTCAGCGCATCCGGCAACGATGAGCTGTTCGACGTCGCCACCGACGCGGACGGGAGCATCTATCTTTGCGGCTTCATCACCCAAGACGGGACCGGCCAGGACGGGTGGGTCGCAAAGG
>JGI12316J15310_10000052_pt67 | contig 17736 bp, 16 predicted proteins | sample MarCyaLeptolynsp_FD_15310 | JGI IMG/M metagenome (IMG submission 15310)
GTCGGGATCGTCCTTGCTGGGCGCACTGACGAGCGGCGCCCCGCTTCGCCAGCGCCCGACCATCTTCGCGGCCACGAGCTCCTCGGACCACTGCGCGAGCTTGGCCATCTCGGCGACGTAGACCCGAAACTCGGCCACGCGTTCGGCCAGCTTGCGCAGCGCGAAGTAGCTGCCGTTCTTTTGAAACGCGTGCACGTCCCGGGTCAGCGAACCCGGCTCGGTCTCGTAGCCGAGCACGAACTCGCCGGGTTTGATCGCTTCCCAGTCCTTCCGTCCGCTGGGCGTACCCTCACCTGGCCAAGGGTCGAGCCCGCTGCCCTCGACGAACGGCTGGCCGATCCCATCGACGTAGCCAAAGTGCTCAGTCCCGGCGGGTTTGTTGGGCAGATGCGCCGCCTCGTCGTGCCCGAGCTTCAGGATCTCGGGACCGAGGCTTCCCTCGACGTGTCGAATGCCCGCCTTGATCGAGACCTCGTCCGCGCCGGCGATCGAGACGATCACGTCGACATCGTCGCGACCGAGCGCGCCTTTCCACTCCGACGGCGCACTCGGGCCGTCGTCCCCGAGGCGATCCGCCCGCGCGGCCATGCCGGCCGTGAAGGGCTCAGGCCAGACGCACTCCGCCGGCGCCCCCATCGTCTGTAGCCCTCGATGCGTGAACGCGACCGCAAGCACGAACGGACCCTCCTGAGCATCGAAGTCCGAGCAGCTCGTGATCTTCGGGAGGATCGTCTTCAGCCAGGCGCGACCCGCCTTCGCCGACGCGATCCGCAAGTACGCGTAGTGCTGATAGGGATGCGCTTCGAGGACACGGTAGCCCCGCAGGACCAAGCTCTGGACGTCCTTGAGTTCGATGCTCACGCCAGCAGCTCCTGGTGACGATGAACGAAGCGCTCGGTATGGCGGACGAGGCGCTCGGCGTTGGCCGGTGCTTCCTTCGAGAAGGTGATCAGCTTCTCGCCAAGACCAATACTCGCCTGGATCTCTTTGACCGTGTCGTCGGCGTACGCCATGTAGAAGTAGTCGCGATGCACCCGGTGGGTCTCGAGGAACTTGGCCAGCGCCGGAGCGTCCGCGGCCCCTTTCTTCGGATATCCAACCGCACCGCCCCAGACGAGATCGAGCTGCTTGGGAATGTTGACCGCGAAGTCGGAGATGTACTGCTCCCACTCGCCGTCGTACACGCTCTGGAACAAGATGCGCGTCTTCGTGATCTGAGCGAAGCGAGCGTAGTGGACCGTTGGGATCTTCTTGAGCGGGTGAATGTGCAGGTGGTCGAGAAACCACTGTCCGTCGGTCAGAGTCTTCTCGAGCCGTTTGACCCAATCCTCGGTGATGTCGAAGACCATCGTGAACGGGTTTTGATCTTCGGGCGCCGTGAGCGTCGCCGCGGACAGCTGATCGACCGCTGACTCGCGGTGCGTGTCGATGCGCGCACGGTTGGCCTCGAGAAACTTCGTATAGGCCTGCTCGGCTCCGGCCGGATCGCGCTGTACCGACTCGACGAACTTCAGGAACTCGCGGCGAAGCTGCGTCGCCTCGCGCACTGCGGGCTCACTCGCATTGAAGAACGCGGAGTAGAGCATGAGCGTCTTGGCTTCGTGCTGCTCGAGCCACCTCTGCAGCGGGAAACGATCGGCCGCGCCCGGGTAGCCCTCGCACAACGACAGGACGTGGTCGACCCGCTCGCTGTTGTTGCCCATCAGCTGCAGCAGTGCCTCGAGCGTGTTGTCGAACACTCCGGAAACCAGCAACGCGCTCTCGTGCGGCAGGACGACCATGCGGGCGTAGTGCACCCCGGGCGAGGCCTGCTCGAACGCGTGGTCCTCGAGGCGCTTTCGCACCTCTTCCTCCTGACCGGACTTGATCGGCAGCAGCGTCGCGATCGTCTCGGGCGTGGTCTTTTCGCCGATCTCCGGGTCGACGTCCGGGATCGTCGTCTTCCGGCGCTTGCAACCAGCCAACGCGACGCCCGTCAACGCTCCCGACAACATGTCTCGTCGTTTCATGAACCCCTCGAGCCCCCCATGGATCGCGGCCGCGAGGGTACCAAGGCACGGCGTGCGAGCCAGAAATGCGCACTAGACCATTGTGGAGGTGTCGTTCGTTGTGGGTGCGGTGAGAGAACGGATCGTCAGCATCGTGCTGCTGGCTGCCTGCACTTCGTCCGAGCCGCCTCAGAGCGTTGTCGCTCCGCCGTTGATGCCGAAGCTCGAGACGACGCCAACACCACAACCGGTCGTGCTCACCGACGCCCCCGCCGCCCCCGACGAGCGACCCGACCCGCAGACTCCCGTCGTCGACGCGCCCGCCAAGGTCGTGCCCGAGGGTTGCTGGGAAGGTGACGGCCAGCGCTGGGACATCGAGGCGGGCGATGCTCCGCGCGTGGTGATGTCGCCCTCGGGGAAGAGCGCTCCGCTCCAGTATCGAGCCTCGGATCAGCTGTTCGGCTTCAAGACCCACGGCCGGCACGAAGGCCTGGTGCTGTTCCGCTGCGATGGTGAGCGCATCGAGGCGTACCCACACTCCCGCCGAGGCCGTGGAGCGTGGAGACGCTCGGGCTTTTTCACCCTGACGCCGTGCTGAACGGTTCAGCCCGCCAGCTCACGCTCGGGTATCGAGCTGCGGAGTGCCTTGTGGCCGAGGAACGTGATCTCACCGCGGTCGAAGTCCACGTGCTCGTAGTGCGGCTCGGGGCACTCCGGGCACAGTGAGAGCCGAACCGCCACCTCGCGCCGCTTCCGACCACGCATCGCAAGGGCGATCACGGCGAGGACGAGTCCGACGACGAGCAACACGAGCGCCAGCACGATCCGCGTGCCTCGTGCGGTCCCGTCCCGACTCCAGCGCGAAGCCTTGAGCACTACGTGTCGCTTTGTCGGCGCTCCACACTGCACGCACAGCTCGGGAAGCACCGCCATGTCGCGCACCGTGATCCGTCGCATCTGATCGTCGTCGACCTCGTCCACGTTCACCCGACACGACGGGCACGTACGATCGGGGTTCGGCATCACCCGAACATGACAAGCGGGGCACTCGAGGAGTCGGCGTCGGGGCTTGGGCGGAGGCTCTATCGCTCGGTAGGGCATCACCCACGCACGCCCAGCCAGATGAAGTGGTGGCGTCCTCGTCCTTTGCGTGACGCCGGCACGCGCTCGACGCGGGTCTCGAAGCCGGCACGCCGGCAGCGACGGGTGAACGCGGCATCGTCGGAGAACGACCAGACCCCGAGCACGCCCCCGGGTTTCAACGCGGCCCGAGCCCGGTCCAGACCCGTCTTGGCATAGATGGCCTCGTTGCCGTCGTGCGCGAGCGCGTCCGGACCGTTGTCGACGTCGAGCAGGATCGCATCCAGCGTGCCTTTGGCCTGGCCGATGCGGTCGAGCACGTTGCCTTCGAACACGCGGGCGCGTCGGTCTTCGAGCGGTCGGCCCGCAACGTCGGCGAGGACATTCCGATTCCACTCGACGACCGCAGGGACGAGCTCGGCAACCTCGACGATCGCGTCCGGGCCCACGGCATCGAGTGCCGCCCGAAGCGTGTAGCCCATGCCCAGACCCCCGACGAGCACGTGCTTGGCGGGCCGGGCGAGTGCTTTGAGACCCAGGTCCGCGAGCGCACGCGACGAGCCTTCATCGTCACTCGACATCAGATCGTAGCCACCGGCCCGAATCAGGAACTCTCGACCACGACGCCGAAGCTCGAGCTCCACTCCATCCGGGGCCGTCGACTTGCCGAGCGTCTCCCACGCGAGCACGCGCGTATGGTATCGTGACACCGTGGTTGGATTGAATTGTCGCAAGTCTGGGGTTTTGTGGTTGATTGCCGCGCTCGCGGGGTGTGGACCGTCGGTTGCCGTCATCGAGCCGGAGGGCGACTCCACGGGGGAGACGAACGGAACTTCGACGGGCGGGAGCGTGACCACGCTACCGGTGTCCACCTCGAGCGCGGAGAGCTCTTCGACATCATCGGTCCTCGACGGTGATTCTTCCTCGTCCGGAATGGTCAACACCACGGTGCCCCCCGATGACACCACCAGCACCGGACCGGGCATCGACGAGACCACCAGCACCGGGCCGGACCTCGACCCGACCACGGGGTTCACCACCGTCGACACCGACCCGGGACCGGGCACCGACACCGAACCCTTCGACCCCGATGATCCGCTTCCCAACGGCGCCCAGTGCTCGGTCGACGAGGACTGCGCGTCGCTCAACTGCTACGAGGCCGGTCCGCTCGGTGGCATCTGTGGCGAATGCGACGAAGATGCGGACTGCCCCGGCGGCGGCTGCACCATTCCCAACCCGCTCACCTCCGAGCCATCGGAATGCAACGACGGCTCGTTCGGCTCGGGCTGCGAGACATCGGCTGTGTGCACGCCGGGACTCGTGTGCAATCCGGTCATCGACGTCGAGGGCATCCTCGAGGTCAGTACCTGTGGCGACTGCATCAACGACATGGACTGCCTGCCGGGCGAGACCTGCCAACCGGACACGGACATCGCGAACTTTGCTGGACAGTGGGAGTGCGTCGGCGAGAACTCGCTCCCCAACGGACACGGTTGCGACCCCGACAACGGGGCCAACGCGTGCATGTCCGGTGAGTGCGAGGAAGTCACGTTCATGGCGCTGCTCGACCTCGGAGTCTGCGGCGAATGTGACAACGACCAGGACTGCCCGCCCGGTGACGTCTGCGTCCACGGCGATATCGACCTGACGATGGGGCTCATCCCCAGTTTCTGCGAGTGACTGGGATCTGCCAGTCGCGACCAATAGGTTCGAGCGCCGTTCGTATTGGAAAATACTATCGAGAGCTCGAAATAACGTTCACGCGGTGCCTTGGACCTAACTTCTAGCTAATAAATCAGCTCAGAAACCTACCGAATCGCGTATCTTCTACGCCTGATGGGTCCCGCTGCTCTGTCCCTTTTCCTCGCGTTCGGCGGCCTCGAGTCGCCAGACGCCGGCGTCGAACCCCACGTCTACGGAGGGAGCGAAGTCGACAGCTGCGGCTGGCCGTCGACGGTGCACCTGCAGAACAGCGGCGGTGGAGCATGCACCGGAACGCTGATCCATCCGCTCATCGTGCTGACGGCAGCGCACTGCATCAGCAACGACATCCCAACCGCGGTGACGTTCGGCGAGTCGGCGGGCGGCACGAGCCTCGCGCAGACGGCCTACTGCAAGCAGGGCCTCGGTTGGATCGGGCAGACGAACACCGGGCAGGACTACGGCTACTGCATGCTCAAGACGCCCGTCACCAACGTCGAGATCATCCCGGTGGCGGCGGGCTGTGAGCAGTCGGCGATCCAACCTGGTGCTCGCATCATGCACGTCGGCTTTGGCGTCGACGAAAACGGCCAGGGCGGGCGCAAGAAGATGCTCGACACCACGATCAACAACGTCACCCAGCAGGGCGAGTTGATCTCGGGCATGGCGGGCTCGACGATCTGCAACGGAGACTCGGGCGGTCCCACCTTCGTGTATCTCGACCCCGACCTCGGGGGCGACGGGACGTGGCGCGTGGCGGCGATTCACTCGTGGGCCCAGGGAGCCGACCCCGTCGATCCGAACTGCAACGGCGTCGCGGGCAGCGTGCTCGTATCGCAGGCGATCGACTGGATCGAGGAGGACTCGGGCGTCGACATCACCCCGTGCACCAACGGGAACGAGTGGGACCCCACCGCCCACTGCGGCGGCGTCCCCACCTCGCCATGGCAAGCCGAGGGCAGCTACGCGATGGGGTGCCTCGCCGGGGACACCGTCGAATACGCCGGGGTCTGTGGCGAGCCGCTCGACGCCAACCCCGACGAAGTTGCGCCGGTCGTCCAGGTGCTCTCCCCGGAGAACGCGGTGGAGCTATCGGCCGTCGAGGGCGCCGCCGAGGTCCAGATCGAGGTCGACGCCACGGATGAGGGCTGGGGCATCGAAAAAGTCGAGCTCACCGTGCGCAGCGTGACGCTCGGCCAGGAGCAGGTCGAAGAGCGCAACGAGTGGCAGCCGTGGTCCTTCGCCGCGAGCCTGCCCGAAGGCTCTTGGGAGGTCTCCGCGGTTGCGATCGACTACGCGGGCAACGAGTCCGAGCCGGTCACCGTGTGCTTTGGCGTTGGAGAGCCCGGTTGCGAGAACGCGGGAGACGACGACGATGACGACGGGACCGGCGACGGTGACGGTGACGGGACCGGCGACGACAGCGGAGTCGGCGGCGACGATGACGACGACGACGATGACGACGATGACGGCACCGGCGACGCCGGAGCCGATGGCGATGGCGGCGGCGGCGAGGGCTGCTCGTGCACCACGTCCGATGAAGGCAACGGCGGACCCGCTTCGCTATTGATGCTGCTCGCCGTCGGCGGGCTCGTGCGCCGACGCCGGGCCAGGAGCTGAGTCGGGCAGCCGCCGAATTCGTCGGCTACGACGAAGCACCCGCGCCTTGATGACGGGGGGCTTGTGCAGGGCGCACCCCGAACGTGAGAATCACTCGCGTGGGCGGTGCCTATCACCACGGCAACCTGAAGCGAGCACTGATGGATGCCGCGCTCGAGGTCATCGACCGCGAGGGGGTTGCGGGGCTGACGATGGCCAGACTGGCTCGGGCGGCAGGGGTGTCGTCGGGGGCGCCGTACCGGCATTTCAAGTCCACCGACGCGCTGCTGGTCGAGTTGGCTTCCGAAGGATGGCGAATGCTGATGGAAGCCAACGAGGCGCTCGAGGGAGTCGCCACTGGGCCGCTCGACCGCTACCGCCGGTCGGGAGTCGCCGCAGTACGGTTCGCAGCCACCCACCCCTCTTTGTTTCGCCTGATGTCCAGTCCGCAGGGGCGCCGGCTCGAGGACCCGACCCTGAACGAGCAGGTGGCCGCGACCGATGCACAGGTGCGCCAGATGGTGTCCGAGATGGTCGCGACGGGTGAGCTCGAAGGCGAAGACATCCAAGCCCAAACCCTGGCTGGGCAAGCGCTCGCCTACGGCCTCGCGCGACTGGTGGTGGACGGCGCGCTGGAAGGCTTGAGCCCCGACGACGCCGAGGCCCTGGCCTGGCGGGTCACCGCCGTGCTCGGGACTGGACTCGCGCCTCGTTCGTAGCGGCCTGAGCCGGCTCTACTGGGAGGCCGTCCACGCCAGGCTGTCGAAGAACTGACCGCATGGTGACTCGCGCCCAACGGGGTACACGCACAGCAGAGCAAAGAACCGTCGTCCGTTGATCACAACACGCGTCTCCGCCCGCGCCGGTGACGGCTCGGTGATTTCGGACAGCGTCGCCAACGCAGGACGTCCTGCCACGGTCGTGTCCTCCTGGGAGAGCACCGTTCCGGGCTGTGCGCCGGAAGCCGCGATGCGCATCGCCGTGCTGCGAATGTCGCCGTCGTCGGATGAGAGCTCGTGGTGAGCGACCTGGTACAGGCACCCGTCGTGCTGGACGGAGTCGATGATCTGGGTTTTTCCGAGGATCGCGTCCGGCTTGATCTCTTCGCGCGGCGGCCTCGGCCACCGAGCGCGGTAGCCCGTCGACACGACCTCGACCCAGCCTTCCGATGGCATCGCAACGTCGCGCATGCGAATGATGCGTCCCTCGCCGAGTACCTCCTCCGCGGGCGCGCCCACGATGACCCGGATGAGCGCCTCTTCCGTGGGGTGGGGACCGCCGAGCCCGTCGAGGTGCTCGAGCATCGCGAAGCCGAGCACCTTGATGAAGGGATCGTGGCCGGCCATCCCGTCGCGTCCGACAATCCCAAAGCGGTCGAACTGACACTGGTCGTAGAGCGTCACGCCGAGCCGCTCGTACGCCACCTCGCGGTTGTCGTTTTCCATCAGCACGTCGAAGTCGCGACCGCAGGCGGCATCAATGAGCGCCTTGCTCTCGACGAATGCGGCCCCAATGTGGTCGAAGTCGCCGCCATTGGCGAGCGCCGCGATGTGCTCGCGCAGCCGATCGGGAATCCGGCCATGGTCGTGGCCCATCCCCGACACGGCGATCCAGAAGTGCTTGTCCTCGGGTGCACCGCGGACGAGCGCGATCGCCTGCTCGAGGCGACCGATGTTCTCGGACGATATCCAGCCCTCGCCTCCGCCGGGGGGACCGTTGCGCACCTCGGGACGCCCGGACCGACGCGCGACGGGGTCGGGCGGCACGGCATTGGCGTCGGTAGGCTCGGGCTGCGGCGGGGAGGTCGAGCTCGGCTTGGCACACGCGACGCTCAACGCCGCGACGAACAGAAGCTGGGGGCGCATCCCGTCGAGGCTATCAAGCCTGACCGGATGCCTGCGGCTCTGGAGCAGCCACGGTCGCGATGACCTTGCCGGTGTCGACACGACGCTCGGGGACTTCCTTGCCGCCGAGATGGGCCACCGTACGCTCGAGCAGCATCAGCTGCTCCTGCTGCAGATCGGGCAGCCGCACCGCCAGCGCGAGCCGAACCTCACCGCCTTCGCCGTCCGGAATCGGCAGACCCAGCCAGGCCCAGGTGTGCTTGGGGTCGCCGTGTCGGACGACGAGCGTCTCGCCGACGCGCACCTCGAATGCCGGAACGCCGAGTCGTTCGAGTGCCTCACCGACCTTGGGCGCCACGCGACGCCAGCGTGCCGGGCCGTGGTCGTCCTCGGCATCGTCGTCGAGCCGCTTGAGCATGGCGAGGATCTCCATCACCTCGCGCCGCCGGTCTCGCCAGCCCACCCGCCGCTCGCCCGTGAACGCCGGCAGCCGGCTGAGCAAGCGGTGGTAGCCGAGCAGCACCGCCGCGGTCAGCAGCGCGACGATCGTGCCGAGCAGCGTCCACCAGCCGCCAACACCGACGACGTTGAAGTACGCCATGACCGCGAACATCGCCGTCGTCGCCCAGAGCACCGAGACGGCGCGCGAGTGTGACAGCCCAGCGGCAAGCAGCCGGTGATGCACGTGGTCCGAGTCGCTCGAGAAGATCGGCTGCCCCCGAAGCTTGCGACGCAGAATCGCGAGCCCCATGTCGAAGAAGGGCAGCGCCATCACCATCAGCGGGATCGCGAGCTGGAGCTCCGGCACACGCCATCGGATCGGACGCGTGTGCAGGAGCAGGACCCCGAGCAAGAACCCGAGGAAGTAGGACCCGGCGTCCCCCATGAACACCTTGGCGGGGTGCCGGTTGTGCACGAGGAAACCCGCCGTGGCACCGAGGGCTGCCGCCGCGGTCCAGCCAACGGCGAGGTTCACCGGACCCACCATCGGCGCAGCGATGATCGATGCGACCACCATGGCGAAGCCGATGAAGCAGATGCCGCCCGCCAACCCATCCAGGCCATCCATCAGGTTGATCGCGTTGACGGCGGCGACGAGGAACAGGCCGGTGAGAATCGGCGTGACGAAGTGCCAGCGCCACTCGACGTAGATTTCGAGCCCTGGCCAGTACAGCCCGTACAGCACGGCGATCGCGGCCGCGGCCAGCTGCATGGCGAGCTTGTGACGCGCGCGCATGCCGACGAGGTCGTCGTAGAGCCCGGTGAGTCCGACGATGAGCGCGCCGATGAGTCCGCCGGTCAGGGGCGATACCGAAAACAGCTGATGCACCGCTGACAGCTCGGACGTGCCCGCCAAGCCGATCAGCAGCATCACGCCAAAGCCGAAAATGATGACCATGCCGCCGGCGCGGGGAATCTCGCCGGCGTGGACCTTGCGAAGGCTGACCTCACCGTCGCGGTTGCCGAGCGCCTTCCAGGTCTTGAGGACCCACGGCATGACGGTCGTGACCAGGGCGAACGCGCCCAGCCCTGCCACCCAGAGCATCTCCAGGGTGGGCGTCACGATCCAACCGCCCTGTTGGTAGAGCCAGCTCGCCACCGACGTACCCAACCGATGCATGGCCAGGCGCGGAGCGATCCGTCATCCGAAAGAACAGCGTTTTGAGCGGCGTGCCGGATAAGGACCCGAAAATACCACGCAGCGGCGAATTGGGCCGTATCCGCTCAATCCGCGACGCCCGCCAGGAGGGAGTACGCAGAGCACTGTGCATCCTCTCCCCGGACGAGAACGTAGGGAACGGCTGAGGTGCCGCCCCCACAGTTGAGGTCGGCGACAACGCCGCCCGCACCACAGCATGCGTCGAACCCGTCGATGAGCTCCGGCTCACCCTCAAAGCACTGGATCGGGGCGCTGTTGCCCCCGAAGCACTGGCCGTAGAGGCAGACCTCGAGCACGGTCTCGGCCTTCACGAAGGCCTCGACTTCACCGTCCTCGCACGTGTCGGCGCCACCGACCTGCCACCAGTCGACGTCGTCCCCGTCGACGATGGTTCCCATACCGGACTCCATGAAACAACCGCCGAGGACCTCTGCTTCGGACGGCGAGTCGCCGACCGTGTCGGGGCAGGCTGGCCCTCCCGTCGTGCTTCCACCCGTCGTCGCGCTCGTCGACCCCGCACCGCTGCTCGACTCTGATTGTCCCCCGCCCGACGTACTCTCGTCCGAACCAGCGGAATCGAGCTGTGCGGTGGTCCCGTCTTCGGTCGTCCCATCGTCTCCGACGCCGACGGTCGTACCTTCAGCGCCGGTGCTCTCCATCGGGAACACACCCGTGCTCGCGTCGGCGGTTCCCGGATCAGGCGCACAATCACCTCCAACCCCGGGCGTCGCTGCGGGATAGGAGTAGCCCGACGAGCACGCATCGTCTGGGTAGGAGCAACGACCTTCGCCATCGCAGACTCCGGGTACGCCCTGCAGCACGCAGTCGTCGTTTTCCTGACAGGTGAACGGCCCCGTCGTGACGTTGCACGCCAGCACATATCCCAACAGGACTGCGCCCGCGAGCCATGCTCCTCTGCCGACCACCGCAGCCCAATCGTATCGCACCGAAGCGGTGGGTGCGTCTGCTACCGTGCCCAACGATGGCATTTCGAGGCTCGGATGGCGGCCCCACGTCACAGGATTTCGAGCGCGACCCGTGGTCGCGATTCGTCGCGCTGCACGACGCTTTCGATCGGGACCGTGGCCGTTGGGGCGACCGCGCCCCCCTGCGCTTCGCGGCCGTCACCATGCTCGCGATGCCCGGAACGGCCGAGGAGGTCGTCGCACGGGTCCGTGCCGAGGATCAGGCGATCGCAGACCAGCTGGGATGGCTCTCCGACATCGGTAGCTCCATCCGCCTGTTGATCGCGAGCATGCTCGTCAAGAACGGCGACAGCGCGCAGGCTTTCCTCGCCGAGGTCGAGCGGGTCAGAGCGATGTTCCGGGAGGTCAAGGTCCGACGAGCCCGCATCTACGAGACCATCGCGATCCTGGTGATGCGGCAGCGGCTCGGCGGTCAGCCGATCACCGAGGCACACGTCGAGCGCTTCAAGGCGATCTACGATGAGCTCAAGCGCTACCACTGGTTTCTGACCGGGGTCGACGACTTCCCTGCGTGCGCGATCTTGGTGGGACAGCGCGGCGAGCCCGAAGCGATCGGGCGCGAGATCGAAGACGTCTACCAGGCGCTGCGGAAACGAGCGAAGCTCTGGCGCGGCGATCCGCTGCAAACCGCCGCCAACGTGCTGTATCTCAGCGGTTTGGAGGCCGACGAGATCGCCGATCGGTTCGCCCGACTGGCGGCCGGATTCAAGGCCGCGGGTATTCGGATCGGCCAGGGGGAGTACGACGAGCTCGCCGTATTGTGTTTCTTGGCGCGGCCGCTCGAGTCCATCGTTCAGTCGGTCGTCGGCATGCGCGACCGTATCCGCCGGGAGCTCGACGGCGTCGACAAGTCGTTCGCGTTCTCTCTGGGCACGAGCATCGCGTTCGTTCAGCTGGTGGCAGGTCACGAGGAACTCGGCCCACTTGCGGACGCCAAAATGTTGCTCGACATGCAGGCCATCCTCGCGGCCCGTCAGGCGGCAATGGCGGCCGCCGCGGCTGCGGGTGCGAGCAGCGCTTGACCGGTCGCTGCTCGACATCGCAGTCGCTGCGCCTTACAGTCCCGACGTTGACCGTCGCAGGAGAACACTTCGAAGCCGAGGTCTGTGTATGGGGGTTGGGGTATGTCGGACTCCCCACCGCTGCCGTACTGGCCACCCGTGGGCGCAAGGTCGCCGGCGTCGATACGAGCGCCAGCGTCGTCGACACGATCAACGCGGGCGACGTGCACATCGTCGAGCCAGAGCTCGATGCGCTGGTGCGGGCCGCCGTGGCCGCCGGCACGCTCAAAGCGGGCACCAGGCCGACTCGGGCCAAGACCCATCTCATCTGCGTGCCCACGCCCTTCGTCGGCGAGCACCAACCCGACCTGAGCTACGTCGAAGCCGCAACGCGGGCAATGTGCGAGGTCGTGCAGCACGGTGACCTCGTCGTGCTCGAGTCCACTTCCCCGCCCGGCACGACCCGCGACCTCGTCGCGAAGGTGCTCGAAGAGGCTGGCTTCGTCGCGGGTCGCGACGTCTTCGTGGCGCACGCGCCCGAACGCGTCCTGCCGGGTGCGGTCATCCGCGAGGTGGTCGAGAACGCTCGCGTCGTGGGCGGAGTGACCGAGGCGTGCACCGAACGCTGTGCCGACTTCTACGAGAGCTTCGTCAAAGGCGAGGTCCATCAGACGCGGGCCGAGGTCGCCGAGCTGGTCAAGCTCTCGGAGAACGCCTACCGCGACGTCAACATCGCGTACGCCAACGAGCTCGCCAACGTGTGCACCGAGCTCGGCCTCGACGTCTGGGACGTGATTCGGCTGGCGAACGAGCATCCGCGCGTCAACGTGCTGCGGCCGGGGCCTGGTGTCGGCGGGCACTGCATCGCGGTCGATCCCTGGTTCATCGTGGCCGCCTCCCCGGAGCAGACGCCGCTCATCCAGGCGGCCCGCAAGCTCAACGACGCCCGGCCCGAGCGCGTCGTCGCGGAGGTGATGTCGCGAGCCGAACGCTTCCGAAACCCGCGCGTTGCGTGCCTGGGCCTGACCTACAAGCCGGACATCGACGACATGCGCGAGAGTCCGGCCCTGGATGTGGCCAATCGCCTTGCCGCGCTCGACTCGATCGAGCTCGAGATCGTCGAGCCCCATCTCACGACCTGCCCGATCGAAGGCCGCGAGCTCGTCGACGCCGAAGAAGCGCTCCGCCGCGCGGACATCGTCGTCGTGCTCGTCGCGCACCGCCGCTTCTCCCGGCTCCCGCGTGACCTGTTCACGCGACCGTCCGTCATCGACACCGTGGGATTGCTCGCCCACTGATGCTCCCACTCGACCTCGCGCGCACGTTCCGGACAGTCCGCCACCTGCGGCCGCGCCAGGTCGCACGCCAGGTGCAGCATCGCCTGCGCGGCCCGGCTCGTCATCCGCGTCGCCCACTCGGTCCCGGCATCGAGGACGTCCGCCTCACCCCGACGGTTCCCATTCCGTCGCCCGAAGGCATCGTCGACGACGGGGGCGCGGTCAGCTTGCTCGGACAAGCCCCCTACGACCCGCTCGGGGATGGCTGGCGAGAAGCCCACGATCCCCTGTGGACGTACACGCTGCACTACCACGGCTGGCTGAGTCAGCTCTCCGTCGACGATGCCGAGGCCACTGCCCTGTCGTGGATTGCCGAGCATCGCCACGGCATCGGCTGGGAGCCCTACCCCACCTCGATGCGATTGCTGCACTGGCTCGGCTGGCTGCAGCATGAGGGTGGCTCGCGGCAGGCCGGCCCGCGTGAGCGCATGCTCGACTCGATGGCGGCCCAGCTCGAGCATCTGGCCGCGCACGTCGAAGAGCACCTCGACGGCAATCATCTGTGGACCAACCTCGCCGCGCTCACGGCCTGTGGCCTCGGGCTGCGGGGACCTCTGGCCAAGGTTGTCGCCGAGCGTTTCGCCCCGAAGTTCGTCGAGACGGTGCAAGCCCAGCTCTACGGTGACGGACTGCACCGCGAGCGCACGCCGAGCTATCACTGCCTGCTCGCCGAGCAGCTTGCGATCGTCGTGGCGCTCGCTAGCGGCGGACAACCAGACCTCGCCCAGCAGCTCGAGCCACGACTGCGCGCCATGGTCGACGCCACGGCAGCCTTCACCCATCCCGATGGAGACGTCGCACTGTTCGGCGACAGTCAGCTCGGCGCGCCCGTGACCCCGGCGAAGCTCGAGGCTCGTCTCGGCATCACGCTCCCCAGCGGCCATGCGCTCGCCCCCGAGGGAGGTTTCGCGCGCCGACGCTGGGGCGACTGGACGGTCCTTTGGAGCTTCGGCGGTGTCGGCATGCCCTGGCAAACCGGGCACGCGCACGGTGATGCACTCGCACTGGAGCTCAGCTTCGGGCGCGAGCGCGTGATCGTCGACGCCGGGGTCGGCACCTACGTTCGCGGAAGTACGCGCCGCTACTCTCGCTCGACCCGCGCCCATAACACCGCCACCGTAGGATTCGGCGAGCCCGACCAATACGAGCTGTGGGCGAGCCATCGCGTCGGGCGCCGAGCCGAGCCGAGCCTTCTTTCCGCAAACGAGGACTCGCTAACGGGTCGCATTGCAGGGGTCTTCAGCCCCGGAGCGCACGAACGAACGATCGTGCGGGAAGGCGATGCGGTCGTCGTGCGTGATCAGGTCGAGCCCTGGTGTCCGGCGACCGTGCGCTGGTTCGTCCCTGCCACCGCCGACGTCACGGTCGACGGAGGTCACGCTCGCATCGTGACCAGCGGCGGTTCCACGGTGGAGCTGCGCACCAACGCCGGCGCGCTCGTTCGAGCCCGCGCCGACGGGTGGCACGCCATCGGTCGTCGTGCGCCCCGCATCTGTCTCGCCGCCGTCGTGCCCAGCGGCGGCCTCGAGACTCGCTTCTCGGTCTGACTACGGTGCCGGCGGAGCGTCGTTGATGGCCTCGACGGCGCTGCCGCCCGCGAAAGCGTAGCTCACGGTGACGTCGTAGCCGACGACGGTGACCTGGGCCGGAGCGTCCGACGACACGACGTGCGCACCCGGCTCGATCTCCGCGCGAGCGTACGTCCACCGCTGCCCCCCACTGTCGCCGATCGACGACCACCCGTCGACGGCCCTTCCGTCGAGCGTCACGTCGGTCCCCTCCGGAGCCACAATCGTCGCAACGCTCGTGCGATAGCCGTGCGGCGCGAGGAACACGTAGCGATCCATCAGCTGCTCGACCGCCGGAAGCACAATCATTCCCGGGTCGCCCAGTTCCCCGCCGCTGTTGGCTTCGCCCGAGTTGTACAGGTACTGCGACACCGAGAACGGCTTGGTCGAGTCTTCTGCTTCGATGATCACTGGCTCGGTGGTGGAAAACGCGATCTCCTGGTGCGCGTCGATCGTGTCAGGCGCCCCCGTGGGCTTTCCGGCGGGATAGACCAACGCCGTGTCGTCGTAGGCGCCGACGAGTCGGATGACCGAAGGGTCGTCGTTGTTCGGCGATGTGGGATCAGGAGGCGGTGCCGCGACGTAGCGACTCCCCCACGCCACCGTCGGCAGTAGCTGGTGCTCGAGATGATCGAGACAGCATTCGGTGGCCGTCGCCGGAACGCTAGCCGCGACGTTGCCCGAGAAGGCCGCAACGGGACGGTCGCTTATGACCCTCGTGCCGGACAGGTTGCCGTCGATCGACGCTTCGTTCGAAGGATCGGAGAGGATCGTGTACGCGTCACCGCGCATCAGCGTCACCCCTTGCCATGCGCCCGAGGCCAGCACGTCGGTCGGGAAGAACTCGACGTGGGTATCGTCCTCCGTGGCAACCACGGTGACGTAGGCCCCGGCCGGCATCGACTGCTCGGTCCAGCCCGACGGAAAGGTCGTCACGAGTCGACCAACGTCGCTGACCGCGATGTAGTCGTTTTGCAGAACGTGCGCCGGAAGCAGGGACGTCGCGTCGTTGGAGTACACCGGGACGAGGTTGGACAGAGGCTGAAACTGGTACGCGGTAATCGGGATGTCGCTCTCGATCCGGAAGGCTCGTCCGCCCGCATTTCGCTCCGGGTCGAGCTGCAGGTCGTTGGGAAGCATGAACGCGTAGGTCCCCAACGGGCCGAGGGTTGCGTCTTCGATGGCAGAAGAACCGTCGCCCTGGAAGACCGAGACGCGGGCTTGGTCGGTCTCGGAGACGTTCGCGACGACGATTGCGAACTGCTGCTCGGCGGCAACATCCAGTGAGTAGGGTGTGGACGGGTGCCAGACGTTGGGGAGGTCGGCGCCCCAGAACTCGCACCCGGCGTTGGTCGCCACGAACGACGCCGCCTCGCAGCTCGTCGCGTTCCCGATACCGCCACCGACGTCGAGCTTTTCGACCTCGATCTCGGTGTCGTTCTCACCTTCGCTGTCTCCTTCCATCGAGCAAGACCCCGCCACGCACATCATGTCGGCTGGGCACTGCGCATCGACGAAGCACTCGTCTGCCGCAGAGGGCGTAGAGCACGCGGCAGCGGAGAGCATCGAGGCGACCAAGAGCGGACGAGAGGCCTTCATCGGCCCTGCAGTTGAGCAGAACGCAAATTCGATTCCGGGGGAGACGATTTCTTTTTCCCGGAATCGAATTCGAGAACGCCACCACTACGGGGTCGCTCATGCTCCTCGCAGCGTTGTTCCTCACGGTGTGCGGTCCCCCGGTCACCGCCCCTTCTCCACCGACACTCGAGCCGGCCGCCGATGGGATCGCGGAGCCCGAAGCACCCGCGGAGCCCGACGTCTCGATCTCCGCCGCCCCTCTCGTTGGGACGAGTCGGCTCGACGCAGATGGCCTGTTCGAGTCCGAGCAGCGCGCCTACGCGCTCTACATGGAGGGCCTGCACGCCTTCGAGGACGACAGCGACTACGACACCGCCCTCGACAAGTGGACCGAAGCGGTTGCCACCCTGCCCGACGAGCGGCCCTACGCCCGCAGTCGTGGGGCGCTCGCGCTGCGGCTCGTCACCGCGCACGAAAAACGCTTCTACCGCGATGGCGACCTCGAGGACCTTCGCCGCCAGAGCTCGTTGCTCCTCGGGTATCAGCAACGCCTACCCGAGATGTTCCCCGACGACTCGGCCGCACGTCAGCGGCGACACGATCACGCGCAGGTCCGCATCGAGGAGATCGACAAGGAGCTCGAGCGCATCGAGGGTGAACACGGTACGGTCGAGGAGCAGCTCGAGCGGAGCCTCCGCGGCGAGTACGAGGCTCGGGGCGACGACAACTGGCGCCCCGACCCGACCGACGCGGGGTGGCACGCGCGCCCAGACGACCCCCGCAAGGCCGCGCAGCAAGCCACCGACCGCGAGGTTGCCCCCGAGCACCTCGAGCCCCAGGAGCCCGAGGGGGAGCCTGAGCCGCCGCGTAAGAAGGGGACCGGCCTCCTCGTGTCGGGTGGGGTTGTCGGCGTGATGGGCTTGGGAGCGATCGGGGTCGGTGTGGCCGGCATGGTGGCGGCATCGCGGGCCAACGACTTCGCCCCCGATCAAACACCTCGCGCGCGTCGCATGCAGATCGCAGCGGGCGAGCGCAGCAACCTACAAGCGGTCATCGGCATCGCAGGTGGGAGCGCGGCCACAGTTGTCGGCATCGTGCTCGTGGCCACCGGAGACGCCAAACGGAAGCGTTCTGCAAGCCGGCTCGCCGTGTCCCCGATGCGGACGGCCGCGGGCTGGGGCGGGACCATTACGGGACGCTTTTAAAGAGGATAGGGATCATGCGTAGCGGATTGATGTTCTGGATGGTGTCGGCCCTGTTGCCGGCGTGTCTCTACAACGGCGAGGGCACCGCTGGGCTGCCATGCAACGAAGACGCCGACTGCGGTGCACAGGCGTGCATCGACCAGATCTGCGGTGGTGCCACGGCGCTCGCGGGGTTGGGCGAAGAGTCCG
>JGI12316J15310_10001938_pt2 | contig 17691 bp, 16 predicted proteins | sample MarCyaLeptolynsp_FD_15310 | JGI IMG/M metagenome (IMG submission 15310)
ACCGACGCCCGGCTCGCCGCGCTCGAAGCGGCGGGCGGCGGCGTTGACGTCATCGCACGCCGACTCGGAAGCCTCGAAGCCGAAGTCGATACGATGACCACCCGGGTCGACAAGGCCGTCCGATCGATATCGCCTGAGGCGCCGCAGATCGATACGGCGATCAACAAGGCCTTCGCCAATCTTGAACCGAGATTTGCCGCCCTTGGGTCTGATCTCGGTGCGACGGCGGAAAAGCTTGCTGAATTTCGCGCCGACGCGGCCGCATTGCGCGAGCGAATCGAGACCGGTGAAAAGGGATTGACGTCGACCGGTGCGGAATTGTTGGAAAAACTGGAAGCAATTGCCGCTGAGGTTGGAGACGCAAGAGGTTCGCTGGGCGCCGATATTGCGGCGTTGGCATCCAAGGTCGATGCGCTTGAGACGCAGGTCAATAAGCCAGGCGCGCTGGACCGGGCAGCACTGGCCTTGGCTGCAACACGCCTGAAGGACGCCGTCAACGGCGGTCGCCCGTTTGCCGCCGAACTTGCCGCGGTCAAGGCGCTTGCCGGCAAAGGGATCGATTTTTCCATGCTCGACGAGCGGGCCAAAGTCGGAATGGCCGACAGGGATGCCCTGATCGCGGATTTCGCAAATCTGTCGGGACCGATCAGGGCGGCGATTGCCGCGACCAAGCCCACATCCGAGGCGTCCGACGATCCCGTCGATCAGGTCCTTACGGAATTGCGGTCACTGGTGCGGATCAAGTCGCTGGACAAGGACGATCCCGACATGGCGAAGCTCGCAACGTTGAGCGAAGCCGTGAAGGCCAACGATCTGAAGGCGGCATTGACGGCGTGGCAGGCCCTGCCTGAACCCGCCAGAGCGGTGTCGGACAACTGGGCCGGCGACGTCTCGGCGCGTCTCGCCATCGACGACCTCGTGGCCAGGGTGACCGACGATGTCGTCAAGACGCTTTCGACCGAACCGGCCAACAGCACGAACTGAGTGATTCCATGATCCGCCTTCTTATTCTGATCGCCATTATATTCGCATTTGCGTTCGGTTTTGCCTGGCTGGCCGATTTGCCGGGTGACATAACCATCATCTGGCTCGACGAGCAGATCGACGTTAATCCGTCGGTAGCCGTTGTTGCTCTGCTTATTGCGATCGTTGTGCTTTTGATTGTGGTCAGTGTGTTGCGGACGATCATCAAGTCGCCGGATTCCCTGCGTCGTTTCTTCGGCCGGCGCCGCCGCGACAAGGGCTATGAAGCCCTGTCGTCCGCTCTGATTGCGCTGGGGTCCGGAGATTCGACAGCCGCCAAGCGTTATGCTCGCGATGCCGCCAAACAATTGCGCGGAGCGCCCGTGACACAGTTCCTGGAGGCGCAGGTTGCGCAGCAGGAAGATCGGGCCGACGACGCCCGTACCATCTATCAGTCCCTGACTCTCGACGAGCGCACCAAGCTTTTGGGCCTGCACGGTCTGTTTCTGGAGGCCCGGCAGCAGGGTGAGGCCGAAGTCGCCAAACATTACGCCGAACAAGCGGTTGAGGTCGCGCCGCACCTGCCGTGGGCCGGGCAGGCCCTGTTTGAATTGCAATGCGCGGAGCGGGATTGGGAAGCTGCGCTCAGGACCCTTGAAAGAAATCAGCATTCCAAGCTGGTTGATCGCAAGGCCGGACGGCGCCTGCGCGCGGTGCTCCTGACCGCGCGTGCCGGCGAGCTTGAGGACAGCGAACCGGAAAAGGCGCGCAAGCTGGCGCTCGAGGCCCATGGCCTGGCCCCGGAACTTGTTCCCGCTTCCGTTATTGCCGGTCGGGTTTTGGCGCGACTCGGCGACGTCCGCAAGGCGGCCAAAGTGCTGGAAACCACGTGGAAAAAAGAGACGCATCCCGAAATCGCGGAAAGTTACGCCTATGTGCGGCCGGGGGATTCGGTCAAGGACCGTTTGCAACGGATCGAGGATCTCGCAAAGATGCGGGCCAACCATCCCGAAGGCTCCATGGCTCTGGCCAAGGTAGCGATCGACGCCCGGGAATGGGAGATCGCCCGAGATGCGTTGAAACGGGTGTTCCGGTCCGGACCAACGCGCGAAGCCTGTCTGTTGATGTCCGAACTGGAGGAGGCCGAACATGGCGATCGCGGCCGTGTCCGCGAGTGGCTGGCGCGCGCGGTACGCGCGCCGCGCGACCCCGCCTGGACAGCCGACGGCGTGGTCTCGGAGGAATGGGCACCGATCTCGCCCGTGACAGGACGTCTGGATGCGTTTGAATGGAAAGTTCCGGTCGAGGATCTGGGTGATGAGCCGAGCCCCGTGATCGAGGAGGCAATGCTTGACACTTTGCCGCCTCCGCCCCCGCCTCCGGTCGTCCCGATCGCGGAGCCCGAACCGGTTGAAGCGGCGGAAGAGGTCGACGTTATCGACATCGAGGAAAGCCCGGTGTCCGTCGATCCCAAGGCCGAGGACGAGCCCAGGGAGCAGAAATCCAAAGCCGGGGAAGCGGAGCCAATGAAACCGGACGGCGCCAAAGACGCCGTGGACCTCGTTGGGGCCGAACCGGCTGAATCCGTTGCGGCAGCCTCTGTTGATACCGCCGTCGGTGCAGACGGTGCCAAACCCATCGAAACGCCGCCGGCTCCTGCGGAAGCGATATCTGTCGATGGGACCGAAATCGAAACTGACGCCAAACCGAACGGCCATGATCTGCCTGCTGAATTCCCGCTGCGCAGTCGTCCCGACGACCCTGGCCCGAAGCCGAAAGCCGAGCCCGAAGAGAAAAAACGCTTCAGCCTGTTTTCTTGAGGCGCGCCGTCTGTTTTGCAATGCGGTGTTGATTGCTTCAACTTGGCTGGTGGTCTGTTACCGCGGGGTCGTGTTCTATCGCATGTCGCGTTTGATCTTCCTCAGATCAAACGAAATCGATTTGCGCAACAAGAGGTCCGCAGCTTGTTGCGTGACTCCGATTCCACGCGACACGCTGTAGATTGCTGTGTCCGATTGCCGGCACGAGGCCATTTGAACCTGCCAAAATTGTATTGGCAAACGACCTCGAATATGGCATGACGCCCGCCAAGCCGCTTTAGCTCAGCTGGTAGAGCATCGCATTCGTAATGCGGAGGTCGCGTGTTCAAGTCACGCAAGCGGCACCATTTCCTTTCTCACGACATCCGCGTTGCAAAGACACCTACGGACGGGCAAGCCCGGCGGACGATCTTCTTTGCGAACACGATGCGTTCGAGGTTTCTCCTCTCACCTCTGCAATACTCGGTCTCGAGGCTGCGGGGTGCCGCATTCGTATCAATTGTGTCTGGTTGTGCCGACGCTTTTACAATCGAAACAAAGTGCGAAATCAAACGCACACACTGCGATCACATATTTCCTTGTGTTCCCGAGGGCAGTGATGAACGCCGCCACCGGTCACGAAACATCTGATGACGAGGAATGGGAAAATGAACATTTTTACAAAAACGGTCAACGTTGGTGCCGCGCTGGCCCTGGCGATTGCCATTGCGCCGGTCCTGACGTCTGGTCCTGCCTACGCTTATGCCTGCAAGGGTAACGCCTACATAGGCGCCGCTACGAAGAAGCAGAAATATCAGGCGAAAGCCAAAGCCCGCAAGAGCTGGGAAGCCGCGATGAAGAGCCAGTTCGACCTGTCGTGGTCGGTTTGGTCGATTGCAGCAAACAAATCAATACAATGTCACAAGACCGGTTCCAAACACACCTGCCAGGCAATGGCTCGACCCTGTCAGTATGTGGTGAACTAGGTCGCCAAACTCCGGCATAATCATAAGTATCAGCCTCGCGAATGTATCGCCTTTTCCGGAATGGCCATTCATTCGCAGGAGCCTTCGGTTCCGGTCGCGTTCTGCGGCGGGCCGCCGATGAACCAAACCTTTCCGAAGTTCGGTGAGATTATGAACATCACGATTATGCAGCTTCTATTCGCCCTGGTTTCGATTTCCACTGCGATCTATATTCTGAACGCCGTTTCCTATCGCGTCTTTTTGCAAAAATACGATAATTCGGAATTTTTCGAGTCCCTGAAGGGTCTTATCACCGTTGATTTCGATCACCCGAGCTTTCCGGCCGACGACGAAGCGGAAATCAGGAAAAGGCAAAAAACCCACGACCTGCTATTTTACATCTGTGTAGCCTGTTTCATGGTTTGTGCGGCTTACCATTTGGCCGTTTCACAGTTTTGATATCCGATTGGAGCGGATTGCGAACAAGTCTCCGAAACGCGAGCAGGTGTCGGCGTAAAGACAGCCTCGGCAACTTCCAAAACGCAGACAATTTTAAAAATTGAATTGTTCGGTGAACTGGCCGGTAACTGCATCCTCAATTTATCCGCCACCGTTAACATTCTGCGGCAATATCCATCGTAAATTTCGCGGCGGAGAAATTGTCATGCGTATCCGTACTGTCCTGATCGCCGCGTTTTTGATCGCCACACTGGTCCCTTCGGTCATATTCGGCTGGTGGTCCTATCGGCACGGGCTTGATCGCGAGTTTGCCGAGGTCAATGACCGTCATCTACTGCTTGCCCAGAATCTCGGAAAGGCGCTGGAGCGCTATCATCGGGATGTGGTTGGTACGTTCGACTCCATTTCCGCATCCTTGATCGCCGGGCACAAAACCCCGAATTTGCAGGCCTTGATGTCGAGCATCAACCTGATTTGCGTGCTGATCGTCGATGGTGTTACGGGCCAAGTCGTTGCAAAGGCCGAAATGGATCCGACGAGACCAGGCTTCGGAGTTCCGTCGGGCCTGGTCGAGACGGCAAAGTCGCTTGCGGAACCCGGCGTAACGCGCTTTTCACAAGTGCTGCATAGTGAGCATGGCGGCAATGTGATGCTCGGAGTCAGGCGATATGGCGAACAGATCGCGGTTGCCATCGTCAACACGGACTATTTCGTCGAACTCGGAAATTCGATCGCTTTTGGCAAGAAGGGACACGCCGCCATAGTTGACCGCATGGGAAATGTGCTGGCCCACCCGATGCCGTCGTGGGTGGCGGAACGCAAAAACATTGCTCAAGTGTCTGCGGTCGCACGGATGATGGCCGGGGAAACCGGCATCGAAACCTTTTATTCGCCGGCCCTCAAAGGCGACATGATCGCCGGCCTGACTGCGGTTCCGGGTCCGGGATGGGGCGTGATGATCCCGCAGCCGGTGCAGGAGATCTATGACAAGGTCTATGAGAACAACAAGGCGGTCCTGTTGGCGCTGGCCATCGGCCTGGCCATCACGATCGGATTCGTTTTGTTTTTTGTCAATTCTCTTGCCGCGCCGCTGGAAAGGTTGCTTCGGGCCATGAAGGCCAACGGCGAAGACGGACGCATGGCCACCAGTCCCGCCACGACCGGCCTCGTTCCGCTCGCGGAAGTGGCGCAATTCCATGAGAACTACAATGACATGGTGTTGCGGGTAACAGAGGCAAACGAAAAAATTGTCGCCATGGCTTATTCCGATGGCGTCACGGATCTTCCGAACCGGGAGGGGTTGCAGCAACTCGCGGACGATGCCCTGAATTTCCCTTCACCGGAAACGGCAGGCGGTGCTCTGGTATTTGTCGACCTCGACGATTTCAAACTGATCAACGATATGCACGGTCACGATGTCGGAGACGCATTCCTGCGCGATTGTGCGATCAAATTGCAGCGCACGGTCCGGGGTCTGGGGGGCAGAAGCCACGACCGGGAAGCTGATCTGCCGAAACCGGTGATCGCAAGGATCGGCGGCGACGAGTTTGCCATCCTGTGCCCGGGCCTGATCGACGAAGGCAAAATAAACCAGTTTCTCGACCTCCTGAAGCTTGAACTGTCGACGCCTTCGGAGCAACTGCCCTTCATCACCAAACGGAATGCAAGTATCGGATGTTCGCGATATCCCGAGGATGGTCGGGAGCTTGAGGACCTGATCAAGTTCGCTGACATTGCGATGTACCATGCGAAACGATGCGGCAAGAACCGGGCCGAAATCTATAGCAAGAAGAACGGCACGATGACGGCATCGGAACTGCGTTTTGCCGTGGGTGAGGCGATCGTTAACAACGAGCTTGTGCTGGAATATCAACCCAAGGTCAGTGCGTCCGATCACAAGGTCGTCGCAACCGAGGCACTGGTCCGGTGGGATCACCCCACACTCGGTCGGATCCCGCCCAATCAATGGATTCCGGCAATTTCCAACTCCTCGGTCATCAAACAACTGGGCGAATGGGTCGTCAGCCGGGCGATGGATGATCATCGGACCTGGACGCAGGCGGGACTGGATATGAAGGTGGCGGTTAACGTGGGATCGGAACATTTTTCATCCCCGGATTTCACCGAATTCCTCGCCCGTTCGGCACGCGCCAAAGGATTTGACGCCAACGACATGGAGATCGAGATCACCGAAGATGCTCTGTTCTCGACCGAAACCGATGCGGAGGCGGTTATCAGCAGGGTGCACCGACTTGGCTACAAAATCGCCATCGATGATTTCGGCACCGGCTATTCCAATATCGCCCGACTTTGCAAGTTGCCGGTTGACTGTCTGAAAATCGACCGCTCGGTCATTTCCCAGGCCAACAACAACGAACGGGTCGCGTCAATGATGGATTGTATCGTCCTGATGGCGAAAAAACTGGGCTGCGAGACGGTGGCGGAAGGCATTGAAACCTCCGAGGATGCCGGCCGCTCGCGCTCCTATGGCGTCAACACATTGCAGGGATTCCTGTTTTCGCCGAGTTTGCCTGTCGAGGATTTGATCGACTGGGCCCGCAATCAGAATGGAACGATTCGCGCCCGTGATCCCGACGGACGCGAGAGCGCGGCCGCTTGATGCATTTCGGTTTCATAATCTGTCGCGTGAAAGGAATGGATTCGCCTTGCTGATCGCCACAACCGAAAAGTATCCGTCCGGGCTGGTTTCGATATCTGCTTCAGGTGCCAGGGTCAGAATGGCCGGATCCTGTTTTGCGGTCACGTAGGTCACCGTAACTTCGGCTCCCCGGGCGTAATCATTGATCTCCATCGAACCGGCTTTGCAGATTTCGTCGACGCTTGCAGTCTGTTCGGCGGATGAATGACTGTTGGCGAGGGTCAGCGTGCCTGTGAGGCCGGCATCACATCGCAACAACAGCGTCATCGATGCCGAATTGTCCCTGTAGAGTCCCACGTAGGCCAGAACGGCCACCGCCAAGGCGGCCATGCCGGCAATCGATACTTTGCCGATTTTCATATTGGTCTTCATGTCACGACTTCATTGACATAGGCCACTTCATCCGTGCGGCCACTGGCGATCAGCGATGCCTCGACGGGGGCCCAGTTGACGTCGTCCTTCACCGCGGTCTGGGCCGCGACGACCATTTTGTACATACCGTGATAGACCGCGACGGCGAACCGGGCGACATCCTGGGTGGATCGTCCCGATTTCGTTGCCCTGATCATGCGGATGCCAAGATAGGCTGCAACCACGAAATCTTCCAGTTGCGGGTGAATGTAGACGATGCCGTAATTGTCCGGAAATTTTACCTTGAACGTGTTGTTGTTGATGAAGACCGATTGATAATTCGAATTCAGCTTGCCGGCGAGATGGGTTGAAACAACCAGCCGGCGAACGCAGGCTTCCCACTCGTTCTTGAAGTATTTTTTGCTGATGACATCTTCAAACGCTGTCTGTCCGAGCTGTCCGCGCCCAATGGTCTTGCCATCAATCAGGTAGCGTTCGAGATTGCTCAAGCGTTTGTCTTCGGCCTTGTATATCCTGGTCACCATGCCTGATGACAATTCGTTCTTAATGGCCAGGTTGCCCGGTTTGGCGGTTTTGATCAGGCCAACCCCGTAGTCCGGATTGGCGGCCACCGGCTGGAACTGGGTCGCTTTGACCAGTTTCTTGAGTGCTTCTTTGTCCTGCTCCGACCGAAATGAGATTGCTCCTCCGACGAGCGCATCGTTCAGCAACAAAACGGCCTGGTCATCAAGGCTGCCAATTTCCGCTTCGGAAGCCGCGTTTATGATCGTCACCGCCGTGTCGTCGCGTTTGTCCCAGGAAACGGCATCAAGCTTGCCTTTGATCGTCGCTGCGTCCAACGCCATGAACTCCCCCAACGTTGCAAGAATTCGTGTACAGTTTCGTGATCACTGTTCAAGTAATATGTGGGGGAAGTTCTGAAAAGAAAGGTGTTGTTTGTACTAGCCGGCTTTCCTCTTGCGAAATTGTCAGAAGATCGACTTGAACCTGCCTGGACGCCTATTTTCCGGGACGACGGCAAATGCCGGCGCTCAATTTATGTCACCTTGCCCGGGTCCAACGCTTTCAAACCAATCCATTGCCAATTCCGGCCATTCCGGCGGCACTTCGTGACCGCCGGCATGCAGGGCGAGTTCGAGTGCGGTCCCCGGAGCGCAATGAGTCCAGATTCTCCGCCAGAACGGGCCGTCGGTGACAAATTTGTCAGCCCGGTATTTCGAACATTCGTTCTCGGTACGCCATTGTTCCATCGTCGCGAATATGTCGCCCTGTTCGATACCGGTGTCCCGAATCGGACGGCCTTCGAGCGGTACGGTCTGATCGCGCCAGCCGTGAGTATGCAACAGCTTGACCGGACCGGTGCAATCCTCGGGATGCGGGCGCCAGAACCCGCCGGCGACCGGGGCAAATGCCGCAGCGATACTCGGATCCTTGCAGGCCATGTAGGAGACAACCGACCCGCCGATTGAATATCCCGTCATTAGCACCTTGTTCGGATCGATATTGAAGCGCGCTTCGGCGTCGGCAAGGATTTCGCGCGTGAAGGCAATTTCATCGCGGTGCGGCGGGAATTGCGGAATAAATGCCCAGCCCGGTCCAAACCGGCTGCCGGGCCGTTTCTTGCCATTGGGGGCCAGCACCACATAGCCGCGCGCGGTGAAGTCGGTTGTCATCTGCCGGCGCAATTTGAAAATGCGCGAACCCCATCCGCCGCCGCCATGAAAAAACAGAACCGCCGGGCGTTTTTTGTCCGATGCGGTCTCGGGTTCAGCAGCGAAATATGTTCCCTCCGAGACCGAGCACGCATTTTCCGCTCCGCCGCAATCCGCTGATGCGGCAGGCGAGGCGCTTAGGCCGAGCGCGACCACGGCAAGCAGCGAAACGGGAGCGCTCGAAGACATTTGGGGGGCCATTGTCGGTGACTTCCTGGCAGATCGGAGGGAACCACCAGTCAAAACCGGAACGCCGTCCGGGCGCAATGTCTTTGCAGTCCTAGTCAACACAATGTGAAGTTCGTTTTTGCAAGCGCAGTCAGCCAAGGGTTGAATCGCGGGCTATGCCGACGTTCCCGGCTTCAAATAGTGGGCATGGAATTGGTTGCCGCAATTCTTTGCCGGCTCTGAAAAACAACAAGGCCACCGGATGCGAACAAATCCCGGGAGGAGGTGGGTTTGTCCGGACCGGCGGCCTTGCCGCTTCCCCTCTTATACGAAGCACCTAAGTCATCCGCTGAGGATGTCTATTAGTAAGCAAAGCGTGTGCCAGTTTTGCAAATTTCTTGTAATATCAATTAAATCAACAAGTTATTTCGGAATCGAATTTTCCGGCAAAATCTTACCGTGGCTTGGCGGAAAGAGACTCTGGTGAAAAATTGTGCAATGCACAAACATGACGCAAATCAAGCGCCATCCGATCGGTCGTTTGTGCAGAGCGTGTGCACGATAACATCGTGATCGTGTCCCTTGGGCTGGTCCTGCGGCCAGACCAACCACGCCCCCGTATTCATCGTGTGGACGCGGTCGGTCAGCCGAACCACCGCTCCCGACCGAAGCGCGGCTATGGCAAGCGGCAGCGATGCCAGAATCATTCCGGTCCCGGCTGCGGCGGCCTCCAGGGCGGTAATGAAACTGTCGAAGCGCAGATGCGGCGTTCGAACCGGGGCCTCCCCGAGCGCTGCCGCCCATTCGGCCCAGCCATCCCGCGCGCCCTTGATGGCAAGTGTCGGCAAGGAACGCCAGTCGCCGCTGACACTTTCCGCTAGAGCGGGGGAAGCGGCAGGGGCGAGCACTTCGCGGTAAAGCGACCTCGCTTCGAGCCCGGGCCAGTTGCCGTGCCCGAACCGGACCTGATAATCGGTCTCTGCGGCGTCATAGTCGAGATCCCTGTGGATGGAGGACAGGGAGATCTCAAGTCCCGGGCAGTCCCGCGCAAGCCGTTTCAGGCGCGGCGCTATCCAAAGCGTCGAAACGGAAGCGGGCGCTGCGATTGACAGGCGCTTTCTCGGTGTCCCGAACAGGTCGCTGGTGCTGCGCCGCAGGCGATCGAGTGCGTCACGTACATGCGGCACATAGGCTTCGCCGTTGGCCGTCAACTGGACGCCGCGGCGCTGGCGTTGAAAGAGCGGCACGCCCAGCCGCGCTTCCAGTGCCTGAATGCGTTGACTGACAGCGGCCTGGGTCAATCCGATCTCCCTGGCAGCGGCGGTAAATCCACCGCACCTTGCCGCCGCCTCGAAAACGCGGAGCCATTCCAGAGGAGGCAGGTCATTCCGCTTCAAATCAGACATAACAAAAACGAGGTCTAACTATTCATATCGATAGTTTCTGAATAGGACTGATTGACCTTATGGTGCAAGCGCAAATCAAACCCGTCGAGACCGGAACCGGCCTATGCCCCCCTATCAGCCGATATCGCCATATCAGTCTGTCGAGGTTCTTGAGGACGGTGCGGTCCTTTCGCTGGTGCGTTCGGATGGAACCCGGACACGCTTTCATGCCCTGTGGCTGCGCGACAACGCCCTGGATCCCGAGACCCGTGCACCAGGTAACGGCCAGCGCTTGATCACATTGTCCGACATCCCCCGGGAAACACGGATCGCGGCGGCTGGCCTGACCGAAAGTGCCGGCCTGTCGGTTACCTTCGAACCTGAGGCAAAATCCGTATCCTTTCCCGCCGAATGGCTGGAATCCCATGCGTACGACCGATCGACGGCACGACAGCCCGGTTGGCTCAACTCGGCAATCCGACCGTGGGACGCAGACTTGATGACAGAATTGCCGCGTGCGGATTTTAAGACGGCGCGCGAGGACAGGACCGTTTTGCGCGACTGGCTCGCCGGTGTCCGTCGGTCCGGTGTCGGAATGATTACGGGAGGTCCGATCGAAAGCGGCGCGCTTCTCGATGTCGCCGGCCTGTTCGGTTATGTCCGGGAAACCAATTACGGCAAGTGGTTCGAGGTTCGCACAGAAGTCAATCCGAGCAACCTGGCCTATACCGGTCTCGGCCTGCAGGCCCATACGGACAATCCCTATCGGGATCCGACGCCGACGATGCAGATCCTGTATTGTTTGGAAAACTCTGCCGAAGGCGGCGATTCCATGATCGTCGACGGCTATCGCGCCGCACTGCGGCTCAGGGATGAGTCTCCGTCTGGTTTCGATCTCCTGTCGCGCTATTGCGCCAGCTTTTCCTATTCCGGATCCAATGGTGTTCATCTCAGTGCCCGCCGGCCGATGATTGAGTTGGCGCCGGATGGCGAATTGATTGCGATCCGATTCAACAATCGCTCGACGGCGCCGATTACCGATGTGCCTTTTGATGACATGGCGGACTATTACGCGGCCTACCGCAGGCTTGCTGAAATCATTGATGACCCGGCCATGGCCGTCAGTTTCAAGCTTTCGCCCGGCGAATGTTTCCTTGTCGACAACACCCGTGTGCTGCATGCCCGCAAGGGCTATTCCGGATCCGGTTCGCGTTGGCTGCAGGGCTGTTATCCGGACCGGGACGGGTTGCTGTCGACCCTGTCGGCATTGCAAACGGAATGTCCGCAGACCCAGGGAGGAGCGCGCAATGGCTGATCAGGATTTTTCATCCCTGACGAATGACAATATCGTCGCTTTTATCGGCGATATCTTCAAGCGCCGCGGCGCGGATTCCTATCTCGGCGAAGAAGTGACCATGTCGGAGCACATGTTGCAGGGCGCGCAACTCGCCGAGGAGGCCGGCGCTTCGGACGCGATCATCGCCGCCGCGCTGCTGCACGATATCGGCCACTATACCAACGAGTTTCCAGAGGATGCGCTGGCGCAGGGTATCGACAACCATCATGACGAGGCCGGCGCCCAGGTGCTTGAGAAATTTTTCCCCGAAATCGTCACTGATTGCGTCCGCCATCATGTGGCTGCGAAACGATATTTGTGCGCCACCGATCCCGATTATTTCGGTCGCCTGTCGCAAGCCTCCGTGCACACGCTTGGCCTGCAGGGCGGACCGATGAGCGCGGAGGAAGTGGCGGTCTTTGGCGCCAATCCGAACCTTGAAGCGATCCTGCAAGTACGGATATGGGACGATCAGGGCAAAGTGGCCGGCCACGTCACTCCCGATTTCGACTATTACGCGCCGTTGCTGCAACGGGTTGTTGACGGAGGCTAAATCTTTTCCGGTTCAGACGGACGCCTCCGAACCGATAAGAAATGAAAACAAGTCCCTAAAAGTCAATAAGAACCGCCTCAAGCGACCGGGCGAACTCGATCAGCCGAAAATCCGACCCGCGCGGTCCAAGGATCTGCAGGCCGACTGGCATGCCGTCGTCGAGCCGGCCCGCCGGCAGCGACAGGGCGGGAATGCCGAGCCCCGGAGTCAGAGTGCAAGGCGTCCAGTCCGCGTCGATTGCGCCATCGGCGAGATCGGCGGAGTAAGCCTGTCCGGTTGTCGTTGGCCACAACAGAAAGTCGAACGTTTCGAAGGCCTGGACGAGTTTTTCCCAGCTTGCGGCCTGGATGCGCAGGGCGCGGGAAATGTCTTCCGACGAAAGGGCCTTGCCGGCAAGAACCGCCCTGCTGACCGGACGGGCGAATTGCAATTCGCGACCGTCTATGGCCGGGCCGGCTTCCATCAGGGCATTCAGGCGACGAAAAACCTCTTGCGCCCGAACCATATCGCCGATGTCGGGACAGAATTCCTCAAGGGCGTGCCCCTGTCTTTGGATTGCCTGAAGTGCACCGGACAGAACTCGCGTGATTTCCGGATCGGTTTTGGCGCCACAGGGCGCCAGGTTCCAGGCCAGTCTTTGCGGACGTTCCGATTGCTGATGGACACGCTCCGGTGACCAGGATCCGGGCCTGTCCGGATGGGCGCCCTGCATGACGTCATACATTGTCGACAGGTCGGCGACCGTACGGGCCATCGGGCCGGGCACATGCAGTTCGACCGGCATGGCGCTTCCGGCCTTCCAGGGAATGGTGCCGCTGCTTGGGCGCAGGCCGACCGTGCCGGTCCAGGCGGCGGGGATGCGCGTCGAACCGCCGAGATCGCTGCCGTCGGCCAGGACGGTCATTCCCGCGGCAAGCGCCGCTGCCGCACCGCCCGAACTTCCTGCAACGCTTCTCGTCGGGTCGATCGGATTGCGGGTGGTGCCGACAAGCCTGTTTGTCGTCTGGCAACCCAGGGCAAATTCGGGAAGATTGCTCTTGCCGATAATCACCGCCCCGGCAGCACGGAGCCGCGAAACATGGATTGCGTCGCTGTCCGCGAGATTGTCGGCAAGCACCGGGCTGCCGAAGGTCGTCGGTAGGCCTTCTACGTCGAACGTGTCTTTTACCGCATAGGGAAGACCATGCAGCGGCCCGCGCCATTCGCCGCGTGCAGCATCTCGGTCTAGCCGGATGGCTGTCTGCCGGGCCGTGTCAAAGCACAGGGCCGTAAACGCGTTTATGTCGGGATTACGCCGTTCGATCCGGACGATATGGTGTTCGAGAAGCTCGGCGGCACCGATCCGGCCGGCGCGCATGAGAGCGGACAGGTCGGCCGCGCCGTGATCGCACAGTTCGTCGGACATGGTTCGGCTCCCGCGGATTTGCGCCTGCTGGCTATTCGATGCGACTCACCCTATTTCTTTGAATTGTCCAGCATGTCTCCGTAATAGCTTCGAACCGAGCGAAACGCATGGAAAAAATACTGATCAGTGCCTGTCTGATCGGGCGGCCCGTGCGCTATGACGGACGGGCGAAAACAATCGAAAGCGATATCCTGGAACGTTGGCGGGCTGAGGACCGACTGGTTCCGGTCTGCCCGGAGATTATGGGCGGTTTGCCGACTCCGCGCCCTCCCGCGGAAATCGTTGGTCGGACGACGGCGCATGCCGGCGGCGAAGCGGTTCTCGACCGACGGGCGGTGATTGTCGAGGATATTGGGAACGATGTGACCGCATCCTATCTGGATGGTGCGGTTCAGGCGTTGCAGATCGCGCGCGACAAAGGGTGCCGATTCGCCATTCTGACCGATGGCAGTCCGTCCTGCGGGTCCAGTTTCATCTACGATGGAACATTCACCGGCAGGCAGATCGGAGGTGTTGGTATTGTTACGGCCCTGCTGCGTCGACACCAGATTGCGGTATTTGGCGAGGATCGGATTGCCGAACTCGATGAATTGCTTCGCCAGTCCCGGGGGTGATCTCCCGTGTCTTCGGATCACAATCCTGGAAAATTTGCCGATTGTCGGGGTCTGCAGGCACGATTCAGGTTCCGCTGGAAGCCTATGGCCATTTGCCGGAGGGTTGAGCAGGAAAACTTCAGGACAGGTAGGTACTTCAATCTCGCGGTTTCCCTGCAGTCTCTTTTCCATTTGTCCGGCTTGCTGCCTGTAGAGCCTCCAACAGGTACGGAAAGAAACGCCGCCTGGCATTTTTGAGTGGTGCCAGTACGCCGAGCCGACGGGTTACCGGCGGATCTCCGAAAGGGAAACTGCGCAGCGCCTTTGGGAAGGCCGTTCCGGTGCGGGCCGGAACGATTGAAACGCCGAGCCCGGCTTCGACCATCGATATGACGCCTTCGAGCGTGTCAATCTCCATTTCCGACGTGATGGAGATGCCCTGCCGGGCAAGATCCGTTTCGATCAGTCCGGAAACATGCGCCTGTCGATTGAACCGAACATAGGGATTGCGTTCCAGAATGCCGCGGAAATCCTCGTGCGGGTCTGAACGCGTTGTGTCCTTGTGAGCGATGACCACCAGCGGTTCTTCGCGAAACAGGGTGAATTCCAATCCGGTCGGAACGGAGTTCGGTTCGGTGACGACGGCGATATCGATGCGGCCGCCAATAAGCGCGGCCTCCAGTTCGTGCGTCAGGCCGGTGGTCAGGCGTATGCGGAGATCAGGTGCCTGAGTTCGCAAATGGGCAAGCGCGGCCGGCAGCAGGCCGGAGACCACGGTATGGACAGCGCCGATCTTCAACAGACCACGATCGTTTGGCCGTGCAAGTGTTGCGCTCAGTCGCTCCCATTCGCCGATCAGACGCCGCGACCGCTCGACGAAATCCCGGCCTTCGTCGGTCAGCGGCGGTGGCCGTTTGCTGCGGTCGAACAGGATCAGGTCGCCTTCGTCTTCCAACGCTTTCATTTGCAGGCTGACCGATGACAGTGACAGACCCAGTACTTTGGCAGCTTCATTGAAGCTGCCGTGATCGGCAACGGCAATCAACGTGTAGAGCGTCTTGATGTCCATGGGCGGTTTGCGGGGCGATGCCCTACATCACTTCCTTGCGGCGGTCGTCGGTTTCACCGTATCGATGCAGGGCAGGTTCCTTCAGTCCGTCGTAGAGCGAGGCGATCTTCTGGTTGACGATATCGCCCTGCTGGGCGAACAAAGAGGCGCCGGACAGGTCGCTGTCGACGATGAACGGGCCGAAATTCTCAACCTCGAACATCCACATCGCCTGGGCAATGCCGAGATCCTCGATCCAGTGCGCCGCCTTGACAGTCTTGACGCCGCGCCCAAGAAGGGCGCCGGTGCCATAACCGACCGTGGTCAGATAGACCGCACCGCGCGGCGCCAGGATCTTTTCATAATCCTCGCGCGGCATGCCGCCCTTGCCGATGACGATCTTGGTTCCGGTCAGGTCGAGCCAGTCCGCCATCCATTTGGAAAACCGGAACGATGCGGTCGCCGTCACGCCGCCGACCCGGTAGCTGTCGCCTTCTGGCGCCGCTGCCGGCGAGCAGTGAAAATTGACATTGCTGATCGCGGCGAGGTCATCGACCGGGAGTTTGTGGCCCTCGGCGAGCACACGCTGATACACCCCCTCGCGGGCCGTATAGACGATGCCGTCGAAGAACACGATGTTGCCCGGCTCCAGCCTGGCAATGTCTTGCGGGCCGGCCGGCAAATTTATCCGGTGCTGTTTAAGCGGGCTTCCTGGGGTTGCCATTCGACGCTCTCCCTGCGGTGGTAAGGGGTGAACCATTGCGGATCGGTGCGGTATTCGATTGTGCCGTCCGCGTGGACGCGCGCCGTTGCCCGGCGCGAACTCAGACAGAAAGTGTGCACGCTGATCGGCATGCCGCCCGTATGAGTATGGCCGACCTCGATATGACAATCGACGACCATCGAAGACCCGATAAAGCCCATGGCGCCCATGCCGATCGAGTTGCCGAGCTCCTTCAGCTCCATTTCTAGGTCCGCGATCTTCGGGTCCGGATTGCGGTCGCCGACGGTCCGAAGGCAGGCGGCCTGCTTGCCGAGCTGCATGCAGGTGTCCTTGGATCCGCCAAGGCCGACGCCAACGATCGCCGGCTGGCAGGCGAGGCCGCGTTTGCCGAAGGCAATCAGAGTATCGAGCAGGAAGCGCTTGATGCCGTCGATTCCGTCTCCGGGAAACAGCATCCGGTAATCGGTTCCGAACAATCCCCCCTTGTGCACTGTGGTGATGTCGACCCAATCGGCATCGGGTTCGAAACTCCATTCGACCTCCGGCGCGTTGATGCCGACATTGTTGTTGTATTCGGTCCGCCACAGCGGGTGGACCCGGTTCGGGCGCAACGGAACGTCATGGGTGGCGCGTGCGGTGGCAGAGCGCAAACCGCGCTCGATGGCGACGAAGCCTCCGTCGATCCGGGCCTCGTTGCCGACCTTGATGTAATATCGTGGCAGGCCCGTATCGGCGCACATGGGCCGCCGGTCTTCGGTCGCTGCCTCGTAATTGTCGACCATGGCCTTCAGAACGAAAGCGCTGAGATCTCCCGTTTCCAGGTCAATCATGCTCTTGATGCCGGTGAAATAATCCTCAGGGATGTCGATTGCCGCCTTGCGCATGACTTCGTAGGCGGCTTCTTCGATTTTTGCATTCGGGATCATAGTGAAATCCTCTTTGCTTGTGTCGCGGGCGCCGGCCCATGGAGATCGGACGCTTCCGCCCAACGATTCCTGGATCCCGGACAAAAATCCGGGAACCCAGGTTGCATTCGGCATCGACGCATTGGCGCCAGTTTGATCCCATGCCGGCATGGCAAGTGACCATTACGCAGATCTGCAGTTCCGGCCTTGAGCCGGGATCCTGGAGATCGAGAGGCTCGTCTTCGAACGGTCATCTCTCTCCCGCCGTTACTGGAGGTGCTCCCGCCTCATCCTCGATCAGGCTCTCGCCCGGTCGAACGATATCGAACGTCACCGGAACCATATCGAGTTGCAAGTCGTCAGCATCACCATGAACCTGTGTGTAGGCCGTTTCATCGAGATCGCCGGTTTCCGGAAAGTCCTCGCGAAAGTGCGCGCCACGGCTGTCCTTGCGCCCGGCCGCCGCAGTGCCGATGACCTTGGAAATCGTCATCAGGCTGTCGAGGTTGAGCCAGTCGTGCCAGGTCAGATTGAACGCCCTGTCGCCGTCGGCAAGCCCGGTTTCGGTCAATTCGGCGCCATGCTCGTCGAGTTTTGTCATGCCGTTTGCAATCGATCCGGCGGTCCGCATGATGCCGATATCGT
>JGI12316J15310_10000101_pt76 | contig 17679 bp, 13 predicted proteins | sample MarCyaLeptolynsp_FD_15310 | JGI IMG/M metagenome (IMG submission 15310)
CCTCTTCCTCTTGTTCACCCTCGTCCCGGCCCTCGAGCTGTGGCTGCTGATCTCGATCGGTGGCTGGCTCGGCCCGCTGCCGACGCTCGGATTGGTGGTGGCGACGGGGCTGGCCGGCGCGGCACTCGCCAAGCGCGAGGGATTTCGGGTGCTGCGTTCCTGGCAGGAAGCCGGTGCACGGGGTGAGCTGCCCAAGGACGGAATCATCTCGAGCGCGCTGGTCCTCGTTGGCGGGGTGCTGCTGGTGACGCCCGGGGTGGTCACCGACTTCGTCGGCCTGAGCCTGCTCATCCCGGGCGCACGACGGTTCGTCGCCAAGCAGATCAAGACGCGACTGAAGAAGCGGTTCGAGCTGCAGGCAGCCGGGCCCTCGATGTTCTTCGCGATGGGTGGTCCTGGTGGTCCCGAGCCCGGCGACGTGATCGACGTCGACGCGAGCGAGCCCGAGTCCGACCTCGAGACGACTGCCGTCGGAGACGAAGAGGCGATCGAGACGACGGCCGTCGACCTCGGCTCGCGATAGAGCGAAGTTGGAGCGAACGCGCGCCCGAGTCGGAATCGGTGTGCGGGCGGGGATGCAAGCGTCAGCCGGCGCATCGATCCTGCCGTGGCTCGATCCAACCTCCGGCCTCCGCGGACCCGCCTGGCCGAGCTCGGGCGTCGGGGCGAACCGTTCGGCGCCGATGAACTGGCCGACCTCCGAGCGCTGAGCGGATCGGCAAGGTTCATCGAGCACGGAACGCGGGCGGGGGTGCTGGGTGCGGCGATTCGAACCGGTTCGGTCGCCGCGGTCGCTCAACTGCTCGAAGCCGGCATCGATCCCAACGCACCGCGCGACCCGAGCGAGCCAACGCGGGCGGGAGGGCGTGCATGACGACCGAGCAAGCACACAGCCGCAATCCGATGCACTTGGACGGGGACGAGGAATGGATCGAAGGCCCGTGGTCGACGATCGACCGCGACCGATTTCACGCGCTGCTCGTCGCCACCGCAACGCGTGCCGGCGACCCCGAGGTGTCGCTCGACGCAGACGAAGGGCACTGGCTGTCCGCCCTCGCGGCGTCGCATGCCGTCGCCCCGCCGAGGCACCGACGCTGGCTCGCGCTCGCCGGGGTGCTGGCATTGGGCCGGGCTGCCGAGCAGGACATCGTGGCTTCCACCGAAGCATTGGCACTGTGGCACGACGCCGTGCGCCGCGATCCGGGACGGCACCCCGAGCACCGCGCATGGGCCGATCCGTTTCGGCGCGTCATCGGCTCGGCCCTACGCAAGCTCGCCCTCGCCGCACCCGCCGTCGCCGAGCGACTGGTGCTCGGGGGACTGGCGGCGCGTCCGCTGGCCACGGTGCAGCGGCACGCGCTGGCGACCTTTCGCTACGTCGGCGCGACGCCCTCCCCTGCGGTCCTCGAGGCAGCCATCGCGCTGCTGGCCGAGGCCGAGGCCGAACACCTCGAGGATCGCGACGGCCACATCACCGCTGGGGTCCAGGGTCTGATCGACCGCACGGGCTTCGTCCGCGCCGTATTCGCGGCCGGGGCCGGGCTCTTCTACCAAACGGACCTGCTCGCGCCGCTGTCGCGGGCGCGGCGTCGTGCGCTGTGCTCGACCGAGCCTCGTCGTTCGCATCGACTGGTGGCCGTCGGGACGGCCTCGTCCTCCGGGATCCGCTCCCTGCACGGGCAGGCGCTCGTGCCGGCTCTGCGGTACTGGGCCGCCCACGCTCCGCCAGCCCAGCAACTGGACGTCGCGCGCGCCCCTGCCCTGGCCCGTGACCGCGACGCCATCGCGCGACTGCTCGAACACGGCGATCGAAGCGACTTTGAGACCGGTGCGGGACGCTGCCTCGCCGCCGGCATGGACATCGACCCTGCCTGGGCCGAGCGGGCGCTCCTCGCGAGTCAGCCGGAGCGCCCGATGCCCGCAACGCTGGAGCTGCTCGCTCGCGGCGCGCCGGATCGATTGTTCGACCATTTGCCCGCGGTGTTTGACGCCGCCGACCTCGACCGCAACCCACCCCGTAGCCAGGCCGTTGTCGGTAGCATCATCACCGCGGGCACTCTCCCCGAGGATCTGCACGCCCGTCTGGACCGACTCGGCACCAAAATGCCGGAGGCCCTGCTTCCCGCGATCCTCCTGCGCCCCACCGAAGCTCGGCTGAGCGCCTTTGCCGAGGGGCGCACCTCCCTCGGCGCGCTGCTGGCTGCGCCCGACTGCGGGAGCGCCCTGCAAGCGCATCTCGAGCGCGTCGACCCGACCGCTATGCCCTTCGTGCACGCCGGATGGCTCGCGCTCGAACGCTGGAGTCGGGCCCCGGCGCTGCGCGATCGCTGGCTCGGGTCGCTGTGCGACGCACTGCACGATCCCCGCCGGGCAGCATGGGCATCGCAGACGCTCGCCTATCTCGGGCCGCGTCCCGCTGTCGCTGACGCGATCGTGGCGGGCATGCGCGCGATGGGACCCGAGCGTCCAAGTGGTGCGCTGGTGCGCCTGCTCGTGGAGATGGGGGATCTGCGGGCGTTCGACCTCGTGCTGGAGATGCCCCCAGGTTGGATGCTCGGCCTACTGAAAGTCTTGTTGCCCCTCGACCGCGAGCGCGTGCTGGCCTTGGTCACCGAGCGCATCGAGACCCTCGCGCCCGGCGACAGCGACAGGGTCGTCCATCTGGGCGAGGTCGCCGCGGTCGCCGAGTCGATCCCGAACTGGTTTCCGAAATCTGCCCGCCGCGACATCGTCCCGCTTCGGTTCGCCTACGCCGAGGTGAGCGACGACGAGCGAAGCGCCCTGCTCGCGGCGACCGTCGACCATCACGGTTGGCACGACGTCGCCACCTCCATCGCGCGCGCCCGCGACGCCCTGCGCAACTTTCCGGAACAGGTCCGGCCAATCCTGCAGCGCACCGTGGACCACGACGACCCCAGACGGGTCTTCGTCGCCGAGCTGGCGCTGCGCCGCGGCCCGAGCGACGACCAGCTCGGGGGCGCGGAGCCAACCGATCCCATCGACGTCACACCGCAGCGCTGGCGTCGGTGGATGGCCACCGCGCGCACCGACTACGTCGCGCCGTTCCATCCTTCGTGGGTCGCCCGCGTGCTGGGGCGCTGAAGCTCAGGCGTTCAGGCCGTAGCGCCCGCGCAGCATCGCGGCCAGATGGGCGCAGACCCCATCCGTTCGCGATGCGATCGGCTCGCCGTCGACGGTGCCCACCGACAGCACGAGCTTGGTCGTCGACGCGAGCCCCACCTCGTCAGCGCTGCGCAGGCGCGGCTGGTCGATCGGTTCCTCGCAGACGACGACCGTCTGCGGCCCAGCGTACTCGGTGATGAGTCGTCGCGTGACGCTCGGCAGTACCCGCGGCGTCAACGGGGGCATCACGACCCGAGCGCCCTCGACGATGAAGACGCAGGTCGACCCACCCTCGGTCAGGCGACCGTCCGCATCGAAGAAGACGACTTCGTCGGCCGTGTGCGCGTCACGACGGGCGAGCACCGACGGCAGCAGCATCGTGGTCTTGAGCTCGCCTCGAGCCCAGCGCGGATCGAAGGCGGTACTCACCGAACGCGGCTCGGCCAGTGCATCGCTCCGCGGCAGTCGATGGGACTGCACGAAGCCGAAGAAGGTCGGCTCCGCCGGCCGGGCAACGTGCGCGCGGACAGGCCCGGCCCCCCCCGTCACCTGTAGGTAGAGAATGCCTTCCTCGAGCGTCTCCCCGTCACACAGCGCCGCGGCCAACGCCTCGACCGAGGCGTCATCGGGCAGGCCCTCGATGCCCAGAACCCGCGCGCCGGTCCGCATCCGCTGCATGTGTTCGTGGACCAGACGCACGCGCCCCGCCACGACGGGCAAGACCTCATAGATCGACTCGCTGAAGAGCAGACCGCGGTCGAGCAGCGAGACCCCGCACTCCGCAATCGGGCGAACCGCCCCACGAAACCACGCGAGGCGCGGCCCGGTGGTCATCCGTTGCCCCGGCGGCCCTTCTTGGACGGGGCCTTGTTGCCCTGCGCCTTGCCCCGCATTCGCGGTCGCCGGCCCTGGGCATCCGGCGGCAGGCCGGTGTGCTGGGTCCGAACGCGGCCCGGCCGGCGCTTGCCTTCGTGGCGATCGCCGGTGCCCTCGGGCTGCCAGTGCGGAATGAGATGGCGTTTGCCGTTGCCGATCAGGTCACTACGGCCCATTCGCTGCAGTGCTGCCCGCAGCATCGGCCAGTTGTTCGGATCGTGGTAGCGCAGGAACGCCTTGTGCAGCCGACGGACCTTGAGGCCCTTGGGGATCGGCACCTCGGGCGCCGACTCGCGCACCCGCGTCAGCGGCGACTTGCCCGAGTGATACATCGCGGTGGCCGACGCCATCGGCGAGGGCAGGAACGCCTGCACCTGGTCCGCCCGAAAGCCGTTGGCCTTGAGCCACAGCGCAAGCTCGAGCATGTCCTCGTCGGTCGTGCCCGGATGCGCGGCGATGAAGTACGGGATGAGGTACTGCTCCTTGCCCGCCTTCTTGGTGTAGCGGTCGAACAGCTCCTTGAAGCGATCGTAGGTCCCAATGCCCGGCTTCATCATGTGCGACAGCGGGCCCTCGGCGACGTGCTCGGGGGCAATCTTGAGGTAGCCACCGACGTGGTGGGTCACGAGCTCCTCGACGTACTCGGGGGAGTGCACCGCGAGGTCGTAGCGAACGCCCGAAGCCACGAGCACCTTCTTGACGCCGTCGATCGCCCGGGCCTTGCGATACAGCTGCACCAGCGGACCGTGGTCGGTGCTCATGTTCTCGCACACGTCCGGGAAGACGCACGAGGGTTTGCGGCACGCGGCCTCGATCTCCCGGCTCTTGCACGCCAGCCGCCACATGTTTGCCGTGGGACCGCCCAGGTCGCTGATCACTCCGGTGAAACCGGGCGTCACGTCGCGAATGCGCTCGATTTCGTCGAGGATCGACTGCTCGCTGCGGTTTTGAATGATGCGCCCCTCGTGCTCGGTGATCGAGCAGAACGAGCACCCACCGAAGCAGCCCCGCGTGATCGTCACCGAGAAGCGGATCATCTCGTACGCGGGGATCTTGGCCTGGCCGTACGAAGGGTGCGGCACGCGGGTGTACGGCAGCTCGTACACCCGATCCATCTCCGGCGTCGTCAGCGGGATCGGTGGCGGATTGATCCAGACGTCGCGATCACCGTGCGCTTGCACGATGCAGCGCGCGTTGCCGGGATTGGCTTCGAGGTGGACGATGCGCGATGCGTGAGCGTAGGCGACCGGGTCGTCGCGGACCGCCGCGAACGAGGGCAGCCGAATCACGGTGCGCTCGCGGGGATGCTTGAGCGCTTGTCGCCGGCGAATGGTCACGAGGTTGCCGGGAGCCGCCGGGGCATCGCTCGCGCAGGCCGGGGCGCTACCTTCGGGAGCGGACGCGGCCAGCTCCATCGCGTACGGATCGGGATGCGCCTGGATTGGACCAGGCTGGTCGACCTCCTGCGAGTCGAGCTGCACGAAGCCGGACGGCAGCCCCCGCGACACGAAGGCCGTCCCGCGTACGTCGCGAATCGCGTCGATGCTCTCGCCTCTGCCGAGTCGGTGCACGATGTCGACGATGGCGCGCTCACCGTTGCCGTACACCAACAGGTCCGCGCGTGCGTCGAGCAGGATCGAGCGCCGCACCTTGTCCGACCAGTAGTCGTACTGCGCGACCCGACGCAGACTCGCCTCGATGCCGCCGATGACGATCGGCACCCCGGAGAACGCCTCGCGACATCGCTGCGCGTAGACGATCACCGAGCGGTCGGGACGTCGACCGCCCTCGCCGTCGGGCGAGTAGGCGTCGTCGCGGCGGATCTTCCGGTCCGAGGTGTACCGGTTGACCATCGAGTCCATGTTTCCGGCGGTGATGCCGAACATGAGATTGGGGCGGCCGAGCGCGGTGAAGCTGTCGAGATCTCGCCAGTCGGGCTGGGCAATGATTCCGACCCGAAAGCCCTGCGCCTCGAGCAGCCGACCGACGAGCGCCATGCCGAAGCTCGGGTGGTCGACGTAGGCGTCGCCGCTGACCAGGATCACGTCGCAGCTGTCCCACCCCAAGGCGTCCATTTCCGCGCGTGACGTCGGCAGAACGGGCGCCACGCCGAAACGATGCGCCCAATAGGGGCGCCGCGAGAACAGGCCGACGGGAGCGACCGGGGTGGGTGCAGGTTGCACGTCCGGTGAGGCTTAGCGTTTCTCAGGCTCGCCGGCAAAGACGAGGTTTCTTCACGGCGGCAGGTGCGCCGCTTTCCTCACTGGCCTCGGGCAGTCATCCTGGTTGCGATGGGCTTTGTCGCGCGCGCAGCCGCCATTGTCGGCGCCGCCACGCTGGCGTCGATCGTGTCGGCGACGTTGCCGACGCACGCGCACGCGGAAAAAAAGAAGCTCCACAAGATCGGGGTCGACCCGCGGCAGTCCGGGCTCGACGCGGCCTTCGTCGACGAGGAGCCGCGGTCGGACCTCGACCGTTTCCGCGCCCACTTCGGGCTGGACCTGGTCGGCTGGGTGCGCCAAACCCCCTGGCCCCGCTTCGTGGAGGGCGCACCCGGTCCTCGCGACGACGCGGCGGCCCTCGGCTACCGCCGCTTCGGTCTGGGCTTTGGTCTCGGGCATGGCTTTGCCGACGCGGTCGTGGTCGGGGTGCGCTTCGAGTACGAGCTGACCCGCAACCTCCAGCGCACGCCCGGGGAGGCGGAGCGCGCCCCGAAGGCCCTCGGGTTTTCGGCGATGCCCTACCTCGAGATCATGCTCGCCCGCCGCGAAGCCTTCGTGCGGCCGTACTTCATGGTGCGCGGAGGCGTCGGCGGATCGATCGTCACGACCGACGGCAGCAGCCCGCTGGAAAACCAGCTCGGCTCGACGTTCTCGCTGCTGCACCCCAGTCTCGGCGCCGGTCTCGGTGCACATGCCTTCATTACGCCCGAGGTTTCGCTCGACGGGGCGTTCACCGTCGATCATCGGTGGGAATACGCCCGGGGTCCGGGCGCATTGCCGAACCCCGAGGCGGTCGCGATGGGCATCGAGCCGGTCCAGCGGCGGGGCCGGCACGACGCCTTCGGTCGGCGCTTCAGCTCGGCCCTCGTGCTCTCGATCTCGCGTTGGTTCTGATCGGCAGCCGGGCGCTGCTCAGGGTAGCGCCGGGCAGTCGAGCGCCGGTTGCTCGCTCAGCTCGCACAGCACCTCGACAGCGGCATCGTCCGGAGCGGCGACGCCCCAGCGTCGGCGAACGACGACTTCGAGGTTCCAGCCGCGTTCTGCACAGTAGCGCGATAGATCGTCGCCGCGATCCTCGGTGAGAAACGCACGCTCGCCGGCGGCGTCCGCCCGCCCGTCCGACAGCAGTTGAACGCAAGCGTCGACTCCTTCGGGGACATCCCCGCCCTCACCGCAAGGGACGAGGTCCTCCTCGGCGACCGTGCCATCGGGCGCCGTGGAGCGCTCCGTGACCGAGCACTGCGGATCGAGCCCCACCGCGTCGTCGGTATCGGCCACGCAGGCGGGCATGCAGCTGGGTCGGAGTTGAGCCGCGAGCGCATTGGCGACCGCGTTGAGGGCCAGGCTGTAGTCGCTGTCGCAGACCGAAAAGATGTTGTCGTCGTCCTCCACCCGCAGCGCGTCGGCAAGCTCGCGCAGACGCAGCGGCGGAGGGACGGCACCGAAGGCCGACGAGCATCCGGGCCCGATTCCGTACTCCTCGACAAAGGCGGTGTCGTCGGAGCCGGCGTAGGTGACTTCGCCATCGCTGCCGGCTCCGGCGACGATGGAGACCAAGACCTCCTGATCGGCATCTGTGAGCTGCTTGTCGTCCTCGATCGCCTGGAGCTGCTCGATGTAGCGACTCACCGGGCGCATGACCGCCTCGTCCGCGCTGGTTGGCTGCCCCAACGGATCGAAGTCCGCCGCGCTGCATTCTCCGCCATCGCACTCCGCCGCCGCGTTCCAGCACACCGCGGGCGTGGGCGCGTCCGCTTGCGGAAGCGACCAGAACGTGCGGTCCCCCTCCGGCAAGAAGATCGACTCGTGGTCGGGGCTGAAGGAGCAATCCGTTCGATCGGTGACGAACACGACGGAGAGCACCGCGTCGTCGCGAAGAAAGCCGAACGCAGGATCGTCTTGGTCACGAGCGCGCTCCAGCGCCGCGTACATCGACTCCAGCGGCTGGGGATAGGCGCACCCGTCGATCCCCTGCGGCAACAAACACTGGACCGCTTCGAAGAGCGTCGGAACCGTGTCGCAGTCCTGGCCTTCGGCGCACGTCGAGTCGGCGAGGTTGTTGACTCCGTTGCGCGTCTCGATCCACGGCCTCGCCAGTGGCGTGGGGTCGACGTCCGTCGGCGTGGGCGCAATTCCAATGCTGTCGAACGCACACCGGGACGAGCACGCCTCGAACTCGTCGAGCGGTTCGTCGCCATCGAGCGTGAAGTCGCCGGGACGGGAGCGACACGACGTCAAGCGAAACTCGCCGTGCTCGGGGGCTGAGTCCGGGCACATCGGATTGCCGCTATCGGTGGTCGTGAAGGCGAGCCGAACGTCGGCGGCAACGTCCGGGCGCTCGAGCACCTCGAGCATCGACAGCACGTTGCCGTTGAGCGTGGATTGCTCCGGCCCCATCGTAGCCGCGTTGTCGACGACGAAGAGGATGTCGACCTTTCGGTTGGGGTTGGCAATCGTGATGCCGCTGCCACCCGCTCCGTCGCCGTCCGTCTCGTCGTCGCGCCCGTCGTCCTGCGCTCCATCGCTCCCCCCGTCCGCCCCGTTGATCGACCCGACCCCGCTCGTATCGGGAGAACAGCCCAGCACCAGGGCAACCGCGGAGAGGATGACGTCCCGTCGAATGTTCGCGCTCATGGTCGGCTGAGCGCCGCTCGGGCATCGATCCGTCAACGCGCGACGCATGCCTTTTTGGGTTGGGCCTGCAGCCGCTCGCGCTCGCGAACGAGCAGGCCGTGTTCGAACCGCTCGCGATGACGGGCAAGGAGCTCGCAGCCCTGCTCACGTCGTCCTTCGTCGAGTGCCTTGGCAGCGCGACGAAGCAGCACGGTTTCCTGCTCGAGCTGCGAGGGCTGCTCGGGGGCGCGACGCTTGCGGGACGGCGCTCGGGGCTCGGCAACCGGCTCGGCTTGCTTGGAGTCGCCGACGGGTTCGGCGTGCACCGCCTCGGGCGTCGCCTCCGTCCGCGAGCGCCGCTCGGTGGGGGCGGCTGGCGATGCAGCGACCGTCGCGGTCCGCTCCACGCTCGGCGGCGGGGGCGGAGGGTCCGGATCGGATGGGCGACTGACCAGCATGATCACCCCGAGCACCGGCACGCCCAGGGCCGCTCCCACCAGCGCACCGCCGAGGTTGCCCAGCGTTCCTTTCGAGACGGCGACCTTGGCCGCGATCGCAGCCCAGGTGCGCCGCTGCGTCTCACGCGACGGGTCGCCCTCACGACGCGCGGCCGACAGCGCCGCCTCGTCGTCACTGAGGTCCGCCACGATGCGGCGACGCGCGAGTCGAACCCGCGAGTACACCGTGTTGAGATTGACGCCCAGCGTCGTGGCGACCTCCTGGGCCGACAACCCCTGGAGATCGACGAGCACGAACGCTTCGCGTTGGGCCGGACTCACCGTCGCCAGCGCGGCGCGCAGCCGCTGCAGCGCACTGGCCTCGTCGACCGCACCATCGACAGGCTGCGCGCCGTGCCGCTGACGCTGGCGGCGACGTGCATCACTGCGGCGGTAGCTGTGACAGATGCTGCGCGCGACGCCGACCAACCAGCGCCGGCGATCGCCTTCGGGAGCCGCCGCCTGGCGACGATGTGCGGCCACGAAGACGTCTTGGACCACGTCGTCGATGGCGTGACCCGGGACGCCCGCGCCCTGCACCAGCCACCGCACCAGGCGATGGTGTTGCGCATAGAGCGCGGCGAGGTCGAAGGGCGCAGCCACGGTTCCAGTATCCCCAGCGCCGCCGAGGCGGTCATCCGTCAAACGCATCTCACGGAAATCGCACCTCGACCGCAGCCCCGCCGAACACCCCCACCGCCGCGCTTCGGAACAGGGTGACGCGGCTTTGGTCGACCATCACGTGGAAACCGGGCTTGCGCAGCGCGATCGACATCTCCACCGTCGCGCGTAGCGCGAACCAGCGCCACGGCGACCAACCCAGGCCCGCGCCGAGCGGGACCCCGACCCACAGCTGCTGGGTGCGCTCGGTTTCGTCGAGGTCACCGATCCCTCGGGCAAAGAGGACGGCGAGGTCGACCCCCGAGCAGGCGAGCGCTTCGATCGGCCCGATCGTGGGGACCCAGCAGCCGCGCAAGCCGCCGCCGAGCTGCTGGACGCGGACGCCGGCGCCCTCGGGCTCGCGCGTCTCGGAGCGTCCCCATTGCGCAACCATGCTGGCACGCCACTGGTCGCCGAGCACCGATGGCTCGGCGCGCACGACCGCGAACGCACCCGGCAGCACGCCACTGGCGACACCACCGAGTAGCGCGAACGCGCCGCGAACGGCTCGGCGCCGCGGGACCGCAGCGGGGTCGTCTTGCACGACGACCGCCGCCGGCGAGGCCGGGCGGGTCGCCTCGGTCGGTGGGGCCTCGGTCGCCTCGACGGGTGCCGCCTCAACGACCGGCTGCTCCGACGCCGGAGACGTGACGGGTTCGGGGACCGCGACCGACTGGGGCTCGCGCTCGGTCGCAGCCGGCGCGGAGTCGTCCAACAACCGGGTCGCCACGACGAGCGATCCCACATCGACGAGGGATCCGCACTTCGTGGCCTCGAACGCGCGCTCGTCCGTCCCGGTTGGCGTCGCAATCTCGAGCGCCAGGGAAAACCCCGAGCCCGTCCGGGTGACTCGCCCGCGCACGCGGGTCTGCGCCTCGGGCACGATCGTGAGCTCGTGCCCGACCAGCTCGGCGACCGCGGCCACGAACGCGTCACGGTCGGGGCACTGCGCGGGTGCGTCCCAGCTCACGTCGACGGGCGGGGGCGGCTCCGACCGTGGGGAACCGACCGGCGCGAACAACAACGCCACCCCGAGGCCCCACGCTCCCACCAACGCTCAGCTTAGCAGTCGAGCATCGCCTGCAAATGCGCAAATCGTCCCTGCGTCGCCGCGGGGCGAATCGCTGGTAGGTTCCTGCGCATGAGCAAACCTGCCGAGCTCGCCAGCGTTCCCGAGCTCATCGAAGAGCTTCGGGCCGGCCGCATGATCATCCTGGTCGACGACGAGGACCGCGAAAACGAGGGCGACTTCGTGGTGGCGGGCGAGCTCGTCACCTCGCAGCACATCGTGGAAATGAACCGCCTCGCGAGCGGGATCATCACCGTGCCGATGCCCAAGTCGTGGCTTCGGCGACTGCATATCGACCCGATGGTGCAGGAGAACGCCGAGAGCATGCACACCGCGTTCACGATCACGGTGGACGCCGCGAGCGACATCTCGACCGGCAGCAGCGCGCACGACCGAGCGAAGACGATCCGACAGCTCTCCGATCCGTCCGCATCGGCGGCGGACTTCGTTCGCCCCGGGCATGTCGGCCCGCTGCTCGTGCGACCGGGCGGAGTGCTCAAGCGTTCGGGTCACACGGAGGCGTCGCACGATCTCATGAAGCTCGCGGGGCTGCAGCCGGTGGCGGTGCTGTGCGAGATCATGGGCGACGACGGAGAGATGATGCGGCTGCCCGCGCTACGCGAGTTGGCCACGCGCATGGGTCTCAAGCTCGGCACGATCGAAGACCTGATCCGCTATCGCCGACGCACCGAAACCCTGGTGGAGCGCGTGGCGAGCGAGTCCATGACGACGTCGCTCGGAAGCTTCGACGTGCATCGCTACAAGAGCATGGTCGACGCCGGGCACTACACGGCGCTGGTGAGCGGCGACGTATCGGCAGACGAGCCGGTGCTGGTACGCATGCACGGCGCGACTCTGACCGGAGACCTGCTCAGTCTGCTCACCGCGGCGCCCGACAGCCCGCTGCAGCTGGCCCTGTCGCGGATCGCCGAAGAAGGCGGGATCCTGCTCTACATCGAGCGCGACCCCGCGAGCGCGGGGCCGATGGACGAGCGCGACTACGGCATCGGGGCCCAGGTCCTGGTGGACCTCGGTGCGCACCGCCTTCGCTTGATGACGGACAACCCGCGCCGCCGCGCCGCCCTGCACGGGTTCGACCTCGAGGTCGTCGAGCACGTTCCGCTGCGAACGAACGTCGTCCCGCTCTCGCGCGCATCGGACTAGCGGCAGACTGGCTCTCGTGGGGTACGCGGTCGAAGCCCTGGCCGAGTCCACCGCGATGGAGCTTGCGCCGCTCGGAATTCGAACCAGCGTGATCCAGCCGGGCGCGTACGGCACCGGCTTTGGCCAGAACTCGATCCAGCCCAGCAACGCCGGACTGCCTGCGACAAGGTGCAGCAGGGTGTGCGTTCCAACCTCGGCATGAGCTGAGGAGAGCGACGGTACGAATCGACAAAGCGGCCTCGCGTTCGTGCGCGAGGCCGTTGTTGTGTCCGATGCTCGCGTTACTCCGGGGGCGTGCCCATCAGTCCGAGCGTCTCCGCCGCGGCCCCGACGGTCACCCGCACCACGTCCGTCGAGAACGCGTGGTCGAGCCGATCCACCGAGTCTTGTCCGTCGACGCAGTGGTAGCCGCCGTACCGAAAGTTCGCCGTGTCGGTGATCATCATCGCCGGGTAGTTCAGCTCCCAGAACGGCGCGTGGTCCGACCGACGCAGGTCACCGAGCAACGGTGAGTTCTTGATATCCGACGCCACCTCGAGATGAATCAGCGGCAGGCCGATCCGCTCGGCGTGCCCCGCCATCGCGGTCGCCATCTCGTTGGCCTGGTCGTCGGCGATCACCGCGATGAAGTCCCCGCGGTACTCCGCCGCTTCGACCACCTCGACCGCCTCGGGGAAGAGGTTGTCGAACCCGAACGGAATCGTCTGCGACCCCGGCGTGGAATCCACGTAGCCGATCATCTCGAAGTTGTAGTTCGCGACGATGCCCCCACCCTCGTCGTCCGTGCGCTGCACCCAGGCACGCGAACCGATCTTGCCGATCTCTTCCTGGTCCCAACACGCGACCACCACGGAACGCTCGAACTGCGCTTCGGCGAGCACCCGCGCCGCCTCCAGCACGCCGGCCACCCCCGTCGCGTTGTCGTCCGCCCCGTCGCAGTCGGGCAGATGGTCGTAGTGCGCCGCCACCACGACCATTTCTTCCGGCGTGGTCAGCCCCTCGCGCGTCCCCACGACGTTGACCCCAGTACCGTACTGGTGCAGCTCGACGGTGTACCCCAGCTCGCTGAACCGGTCGAAACACAGGTCCTGCACCGCTTGCCAGTGCGCGTCCCCAGGCGGCCGCGACATCGCTACGAACTCGAGATCGGCCACGTAGCGTTCCTGCTCCACGCAGCCCGCCATGAGCTCGGGGCTGTCACCGCATCCCGGCGGTTCGGCGGTGCTGTCGTCCGAGCCCTGGGCGTAGTTTTCGGGCGCGGGAAAGCTCGTGCTGCATCCCGCGCCGAAGAGCACGACCGCAAGCCACCGTGCCGACGCCATGCGCCAATCGTACCAGCTCAGTTTTCGGTCGGCAGGAACGAGTACGTCTCACCGTACTCCAGCATCTGCTGGACGAAGCTATCGGGGTACTCCACGCGCACGTCCACGATCTCCCCGTTTTCCTGGACGGGAACCAGGCGTGGATTGATGAACCCGGCGTACGGCGCGATCTTCAGCGACTCGTACCGCTTCTTGACCTCTTCGTGCAGCGCCGCCTCGACCTGCACCCCGTAGTCCTCCACGAGCGCCCGGCCTGCGGCGTAGTCGCCCTCGGACTTGATCCGCTGCACCTCGCGCAGCAGCTGGCCGAACAGGTCGCGAAGCCGGGCGTAGTTTCGCACCACGAAATACGTCTTGCCGTCCTTGGTGACGCGTTCGACGATGTTCTCCGGCTTGCCCTTCTCGTAGACCCACTTCGCGACCATCTGCCGGTTGCGCATGTGCGCCTCCTCGAGATGCTCCCCGAGCTCGAGCCGCGACAGCTGCACCATCATTCCGTTGCGAATGTAGTCGTCGTAGGCGGCCTTGCCGACCTCGAGACTGGGCATCACCCCGATGTCGATGAGCTTCGGATCGAGCAGGTAGTAGAGCGCCACCAGGTCGGCGCGCCCCTCCTCGAGCGTCGAGGCGTAGCTCTTGAGCGTCTCCTTGGGCGTGCCGATCCCGGGATTGATCGCCCCCGACGCGTGTCCGATCACCTCGTGCATGTCGGTGTGCAGCGTGTCGGCGAGCGCGCCGTGGGCCCGCGACCGCTGGACCTCGTTGTCGTCGAAGGCGAACTCCTCGAGCACGCCCGTCTGCTTGCTCGACTCGTCGTACGCATGAACGATGTTGCCGAGGTTGACCGACTTGCTGCCGTGGTTGGCCCGGATCCAGTTGGCGTTGGGCAGGTTGATGCCGATCGGCGTGGACGGCGAGGCATCGCCCGCCTCCACCACCACGGTGATGACCTTGGCGCTGATCCCCTTGACGCTCTTCTTCTTGGTCTCCTCGGGGATCGTCGAGTGATCCTCGAACCACTGCGCCTCTTTGCTGATCGCGGCGATGCGCTTGCTCGACTCGAGGTCGCGGATCGACACCACCGACTCGAATGCCCCCCGATACCCGAGCGGATCACCATAGACCTCGATGAATCCGTTGACGAAGTCCACGCGCGACTGCGTGTCGGCGACCCAAGCGACCGAGTATTCGTCGAAGGTCCGCAGGTTGCCGGTCTCGTAGAACGCGATCAGCTTGTTGATGACCGTCGCCTGCTTCTTGTTCTCCGCGACGCCCTCGGCCAGTCGCAGCCAGCGAACGATCTCTTCGATCGCGGGCGAGTACATCCCGCCGACCTTCCACACCCGCTCGACGACCTTGCCGTTTTCCTTGGCGAGCTGCGAGTTGAGCCCGTACGAGATCGGCTCCGGGTCTCCTTTTTTGATCTTCTTGGCGTAGTAGCGCTCGGCCTCTTTTTGGGAGACGCCGGCGTAGTAGTTGGTGGCCGAAGCCTTCAGCATGTCGACCTTCGGGTCGAGCACCACCTTCTTCGGATCGACCTTGGGGTCGAAGAGCACGGGGCCGAGGGTCTCGAGCAGCACGTCGACGGTGTTCTTGTTGAGCGGAAGCTTGGATGCATCGCTGCCCCGCACCAGCTCTGCGAAGTACTCCTTGGAAAAGCCCGGCGTGATCTTCTTGTTCGAGTAGTGGTGGTGGATCCCGTTCGAGAACCACACCCGCTTGGCGTAGACCATGAACGCCTCCCACTGCTCGCCCTCGCGCTGGCCGGAGAAGGTCCGCACGATGCCCTCGATGGTGCGCCGCACGAGCAGGTTGTGGCGGTTGTTCTGGTCCCAGATCATGTCGCGTCCCGACAACGCGGCCTGATACAGGTAGTAGGCGAGCAGCTTCTGCTGCGGCTCGAGCGTCTCCCAGCCGTCGATCCGGTAGCGGAGCACCCGAAGGTCCGCAAACTGGTCGACCTGGATCTTGAACTCGCCCGGCTTGGTCGTCTCGCCGGTGGTGGGCGGCGCACCGTCGGTCGCGGTGTCACCCGCGGGGGGTCCGAGGCTGTCGGGCGGCGCAACCTTGCCGCGGTCGTTGCACGCGGCGAGGACGAGAGCGGCGGCCAGCAGGGTCCGGCGGAGACGAAGCATGCGCCCGTCTACCAGGAAAGCCGGGCCAAGCCCACCGGCCCGAGGATGACCTCAGGCCAACCTCAGCCGAACACCGGCTCGACGGGACCGCGGCGGTCTTTGACGGGTGCCCCGCCGTTGTGCAGACGCACGGTCGTGCCCAGGTCGCTCTCGGTCTCGTAGACGTGCAGCCAGCCGTCCTGCGGATGCGGACCGGTCATGTCGTAGACCGTTTTGGCGTCCTTGGGCGAGAGGTTCACGCAGCCGTGGCTCATGCGGTGGCCGAAGCGGTTGTGCCAAAAGGCCGAGTGCAGCGCGATGCCGCCGAAGAAGTACTGCACGTGCGGGACTTCCTCGACCGCGTAGACGTCCGAGTCGCCGGGGTCGCTGCTCATCGTGCCGGTGGCCTGCTTGAGGCGGATCCGGTAGGTGCCGCGGGGGGTGTGGCCCTTGAGCCCGGTGGAGATCAACGTCGCGAAGACGGGCGCCTTGCCGCGCATCACGGTGAGCATCTGCTGCTCGATGTTGACGTCGATCCAGACCTCACCGGCGGCCGCGGTCTCGAGGGCCGCGGGCAACGTCCAGCGGCGAACGTCCTCCTCGTGCACGTAGCCGGAGCCGTCCGACAGCGCGTACCACTGGCCTTCGGGCTCGGGCTCGAGCAGCAGCCGCTGCTGGTGCTCGATGTTCTCGATCGGCTGGTCATCCGATGCCGTGCGGTAGCGCGGCGTCGCGGGCCACTGCACCGCCCACGCGAGCACCTTGCCCTCGGGCACCGACTCCGTCTCGAGATCGATGCCCTCGAACGTGCTCGGGTAGAACCGAGCCATGTTCTTCTCGGGGACGACCTGACGACGCTCGTTCACCAAGAAGAACTCGCCCTTCTTCATGCGCCGCCCCACGAAGGCGTAGTCGCGCTTGGGCTGCAGCGTGTCGATCGCCGGCTCGCCCGCGCGGTAGCTCTCGATCGACTTGTAGATGCCCGCGGTGCGGCCCTTGCGAACCTTGGCGTAGTAATACGGCGTGATGCCGTTGCCCCGCATCTTGGGCAGCGTGCGCGGGGCTTTGCCGGCGGCCTTGCGGGTCCGCTCGAGGCAGACGTAGCCGCCGCCGATCTCGGCCCAGCCCAAGCCACCGCAGCCCTTGTCTTCGCCTTCGCCGTCGACGAACGCGAACACCTCGAACGCCTCACTCATCGGGATGCGACCGCGAAGCGCCGCGCGATGTGAAGGCTCGGTGCGAACGGGGAGCTGCTGGCGAGCGATGCGGTGAGCGATCGGCGCAACCTCGTCCTCGGTGGTCTCGGCCTCGGGGAGCGGCTCGAGCTCGGCGGGGTCCACAGCCCGCACCCGCCGGAAGGCCTGCTCGGCGACGGGGTCCGTCGCAACGCCCGAGCTGGGGGTCAGCTGCTGGTTGCGGACCATTTGGGTGGCCGGCTGGGTCGGCTCGGGCTCGGCGACATCGGAGATCGCCTCCGCCTCCTCGGGCGCGTTTTCGGACGCAGGCGACTCGTCGGGCTCCGAGACCAGGTCGCAGGCGCCGGCCGACAGACCGATCAACCCTGCGACGGCCCAGCGGATCGCCGTCTTGTTCGCGTGGCTACGAGGATGGGGACCGAGGTTCATCTTGTTCAATGGCGATTAAGTGTCCGTGGAGCGGGTTGGAGGGACGCCACGGGGGAGGCTCGGCAGCACCGATACGCACGCTCACCCCAGCGGACGTATGACGCGACCTGTCTCCAGTTATTCTCTAAAACTTTGACACATCCTCCGCCATTGTCCCGCGCAGAAACGGGCGCTCGGCTACGGAGAAAACAGCGGTGTGCGGATCTGCGCGTGCGTCCACACAGGCGTCCAGACGCCCGTCGGTTCAGCGTGCGCGTCAGTTGGGTGGCGTCGCGCTGACGTCCCCAGCCCCCGCGTCGGGGGGTGGCGCGTCGGCGGGTGGCGCTTCGGCGGGCGGCGCTTCGGCGGGCGGCGCTTCGGCGGGCGGCGCTTCGGCGGGTGGCGCTTCGGCGGG
>JGI12316J15310_10000031_pt15 | contig 17654 bp, 20 predicted proteins | sample MarCyaLeptolynsp_FD_15310 | JGI IMG/M metagenome (IMG submission 15310)
GTAGGCGGTATAAAAGCACAAGGTTTTGGTATCAGACTTGCTGAAGATGTACATTTACTGGCAGGTGCCCCTTTGCAAACATTCGCTTATACACCATTTGGCGGTCCGAGACTACTTGGAAAGGAAGCCGGATATATGATTGAAAGAGGGTTTACTCAAGAAATCAGACCTGAAGATTATTGGTATGGAAGAGAGCTTTTTGCTTTGGGGAACCAGGTTGATAAAGATACCGGTGAAATGTCTGAGATGTTTGGTGATATGGTTGCTGACGATACCAGATATTGGTGCATGATTATTACATCAGATGGAATGCAACAATATGGCTGGATAGAATATAAATGTGATGGTCAGGCGTATCTTAATAGTGATGGTAATTGGGACACGGACATAGAAGTAACTGATATATTTATATCTGAAATACCGAACCAAGGAATCATTGCCGGCAAAAAATAAAGTTTTTAATCCTTTGGACTTTCCCCCCTCTACGACATACTTGACGTGGTGTTGTAGAGGGGATTTCTATATTAGCTTCGATGTTTTATAACCCAGAATAAGTATTGAACCGGCAAGAACTACTTCCTTCTTTCGACTTCCCACCATTTCTTGATTGACTCTTTCAGAGTCACGTCACTATCACAACAGTGAGTAGCATGGCTTGGGAAAACTTCCTTATATCTGTACGCATTAATAAGTTCTAATACTTGATCACCAAGTGTATGGTGATTATGCGAAGGCAAATAGGAAGAAATAACCATAACAATACATTTTGCCCTCTCCTGTGAATCGATCAAGGTCATTAAGAATTCAATATCATCTTTAGTAATCCAGTTGGTATCCTGCTGTCCTGCGACAGTAAGAATAGAATGATTGGAATACCTATGTTTTGAAATTCTTAGCTCTTCAACGAATTCAGATACTGTGATATGCTCTATCCATATTATTTCGTTAGTATTAAGATTACTAGGTTCCTTCTTATCAGGTTGACTGAATGAATCTAAACTTAAAACTAGGATTACCAGTATTAACAGGTATCGATATTTCATATAATTAGAATAAATCTTCATAATCGGACCAGCTTAGTACTTGTTTTTTCGTCGTTCTGCCAGAACTGCTTTATAAAGCTTAGCAAGATCTTTTCCTTTTTTTCTTTTTTCTACGATAGTACTCGCAAAATGGATCTGTTCTCTTATAAGTTTATGATAATTTTCATATGCTTCCACTGAAATATCCCCTTCCTCGACTGCTTTCAATACAGCACAACCCAATTCACTTGTATGTGAACAATCATTGAATTTACAATTATTTGCCAAATCAACAATCTCATCATACGTTAATTCAATTCCAACCGAACTCTCTGTCATACCAACCTCTCTCATTCCGGGAGTATCAATAATAATACTACCATTTGACAGAATCATTAATTCTCTATGGCTTGTTGTATGTTTGCCTTTATTTGTACTTGAACTGATTTCATTGGTTTTCAATACTTGTGTTCCATTAAGCCAATTGACAATTGTTGACTTCCCTACTCCGGAAGAACCTATAAAACAATAGGTTTTATAAGGCTCAAATATTTTATTGAGTATTTCAAGACTACTGGCTATCTCAATGCTCAGAGGGATTATTGTAATTCCTTTAGCTCTATCACGGATTTGTTCTACTAGTTGTTCCGTTTCATTTTGCTCAATTAGATCAATCTTGGTGAGCAATACGATAGGCTCAATATTTGCTGAATAACATATTGTCAGATATCTATCAAGACGTTTCAGATTAAAATCATGTCCGACTGACTGAACTACAAATGCATAGTCAATATTAGCAGCAATCAACTGTGGTTCGCCATATTTACCAATTGCTTGTCGCTTCAGAACAGAAATTCTGGGAAAAACCGATAAAATAATAGCTGTATTATTATCCATAATAGTAACTTTCACCCAGTCACCAACAGCAGGAAAGTCCAATCGGCTTTTTGCGGAAAATCTCAAGTTGCCCGTTATTTCAGCATTTAGGATACCGAAAGAAGTCTGAATAACATATCGCTCCTTATGCTCTATAATCACCCGGGCTAATTCAAATCCCTCATAATCGGAAGTTTGAATTAACTCAGTTATTTTACCTGCAAAACCAAGATTCTTCATATAAATATCCTTTGCTCTAGCATGTGACAAATGCCCTACTTTTGTGAAATATGCTGCTAAAATTATTTAGTCGTGATATCAGAACTACTATCTTTATTACTCTTTTCATAGTGCAACTGAATTAATCCTGAATCAAAGTATTTAACTTCTTTAGCATTTAATTTAATCATTTCAGTCCCACCCAAAAACAAACGCTTACCATCTCCAAGAATTACTGGAATAATAGATATAATATATCTATCAATAAGGTTTTTCTCCATTAATAATTTCACAATCTCACCGCCACCATCACAATAGATATCTCCTGATCCTTCTTGCTTAAGTTTGGCAATTAAGACCTCAATATCATCATTATAAAATGTCACCCCGTTTTCCTGTTTACGCTTCTGCCTTGTAATTACATAACAGTCATACTTATCTGACTGGGGGAAAACACCACCGGTAAGCTTCAGAATTGTTTCATATGTTTTTCTACCTACAATATAGCTGCTTATGTTCTCACTAAATTTGGCATACCCATAATCCTCACCTTCTTTCTCTACTATCGAAAGCCAGGATAAATCATCATCATTGGTTGCTATAAATCCGTCTAAGCTCATACTGATATATAATATCAATTTCCTGTTATTCATTACTAATTATTATTTTTTATTTGAGGCAAATACCGGTTATTCATTCGGCTTATTCTTCTTAAAAATATATACCAAATCTTTATAATTCGAATCTTCTCTCAAGCCATGATTCGTAAAGCCATTTTTCTCGGCAACTTTAATTGAAGCAGTATTATCCCGGGTAATAGGTGCTACCAGTGTAGTATAGTCTGTACTGGCAAATATGTAATTAGTTAAAGCCTTTAGAATTTCAGTTGCAAATCCTCTACCCCAAAACTGTGGATCAAATGCATAGAAAACTTCAACCTCATTTTTTTCTAAAGGATTAAACCCTGTTAAACCAAGAAAACACCCCTCCCTATTATCTTCAATTACATACGCAAAGAGTGGTTGGTCTGAGTTGTAAGAGTTTATAGTCATCTCCATCAAACCCTTCACACCCTTTTCAGTCAGCATATCATCTGGAAAAGACATATTATCAGTAACATTATTATTACATAATAACTTAGTAAGAGCATTCAGATCTTCTACTTCTAATCTTCTGATAAGTGTTCTGTCAGTTTTTATTGACTCCAATACTTTCATTTTAAAATTCTAATTAAATATAAATCTTTGGGCAAAAAAAATCAGGGAATTAATCTTGATATTTATTTAAAGAAGAAATAAGGATCTGCTCAAATTCTTCAGGTTGATCTATCCAGCATAAATGACCAGCATCTTTAATAACATGTAGCTCTGCATTAGGAACATTAGGTATCCATGACTTATTATAATCTAAGGGTAAATAATCATCATCACCGTGAATTATCCCGATCGGACACCCGGCATTCATCATATCAGGGGTAAAATCCCACTTCTGAGGACCACTAGTAGCAGCAATAGTAGCTGACTGCTGATTCCAATAAAAAGCACCTTCAAGTTTTCTCCAATTCTTAACAGAGTGCATATTCAGGGCAGCAAAAGTTATCCGGTGAGTAAGCCCTTTTCTCTTACCATCATAGTTACCCCTGGCCTGAATATCCAAACCATGAGCTTCCAAAGTATCAATAACTTCTTTTCTTTCCCACCTCTGGAGTGCAGAAGCATTTAGATCTTCTGTCAGCTGTTTGATATTTCCAATAGCAGGTACTGATGAGATTGCGATCAAGCCCTTTACTCTTTCAGGATATTTTTGAAGATAGCTCATACCCAGAAAGCCACCCATAGAGTGTCCAATTAATAATAGTTTTTGCTGGCCGGTAGAAATTCTCAAGCTTTCTAAGTCAGCTATATGTTTATCTATAGAAATAAGGGTGTCAGGACATTGCGATCTTAAGGAACCACGCTGATCATAAAAAATGAAATGATATTTGTCACCTAGTGGAGCAAAAGCTTTTATTAAATAACTATGCTCGGCCCCCCAGCCTCCATGCAAAACCAGTATAGTATCACCAACCCCAAACTCTCTTACGAACAGACTAATTCCATCTTCGGTTCTTAGTCTCCACTCATCCCAGAGTTCAGAATTATTAAATGATATTTCTGCTCTCTTAGTATCATCTTGATCAGTTTGCCTGCACGAACTGATAATAATCACGAAAAATAAAAAAATCCAAAATTTCATTTTAATTCAGTTTATATTAAATATGCTATTGCTAATTTAAATATAGCTATGATAATTTGATAGAAGTAATTCTCTTATAAAATTAATTCACTACTAATTTATGAGTCTCTATGCTTTGCCCATCATCGATAACTAATATATAGTTACCTATGGTTAGCCATCCAAGATCAATCCCGCCTCTTTCTACTTTATATTCATTTAGCTTTCTTCCTAGAAGATCATATACCACAATATTAAATGGTGACCTCCCAGAGTTCCTAATATTGACCACGCCTTTAGTGGGGTTTGGCCATATCTTAGTATCCCTTTTCGGGGGCTGGTTTATGATATTGCTCCAAGACAACCATTGATCATAAAATAACATATCCTCAAACTGGCCAGTTAACATCAATACATTTCTTTCATCTGCACTCCCCGGCGTTCCTTCAACATCAATATTCCCCAGAAAAGCATCATTAACTGTATGATGTCCAGAACCGTAGTCCCAATAGTACTCATTTAATAAGCTATCCTCATAATCCTTTACAGCTAAATAAATTTCATTATCTGCATAAGTACCTGTTTGGGTTTCTCCAACAATAAAGATAGACCGCTTGTTGAATGCCATATCTCTCACAATTACATTCAAGGGCAATTCTAATTCCCCTACTTTTTCAAAATTCTGATTAAATATAAATACCATATTACCTACTTTGGTATTTATGTTATCATATAATATTCCCGTTACGAATATACCCGCAGGTGTATCTTCTGCATATCGTGCTGCAAACTTATACCCCTTGTATCCGAGTTCAACATCAGAAATCGTCTTTCGATATTGCACATCGAATGCATCATCAAAAGAGATTAATTCAAAGACATAATCACTAGGCTGCATATTTGGAGCATAAAAAGAACTAAGCATCAAATGACCTCCCTCATACTCTCTTAAGCACATAGGTATCATATTATTTGTACCGTGGCCAAGACCAAGACTTATTGTATCACCTTGCCAAGAACCATTTTTGTGAATAACACTAGCAAAAGGAACTACTGCATTCTGTCCCTCTATGAGATAGCTAATAAAGAAGGAGGTAGAATCATTAAGTGATCCCCCATTCAGTAGGCCATTTGTATAAGGCAAACGGATCGACTCCGTGGAAAGAGTATCAATTAGACCGCCTTTTGTTAAGTCATAATTTAGCGGTTTGTACCAGACCGAACCCTGATAAGCTCCTATCATGTTCAATGTTTGAAATGAATATACTCCGTTGCTTCCATTTACTGTTACAAATAGATCGTCACAGATGATATTGCGGTCTGGCGTTTTAAGAAACCAATATCGATTCGGCTGCTCAACAAATGTTTCCATCTCAAAAAAATGAAACTCACCTACATCATCCAGAGCCGCTATTCCAAATATCGGCTTTCCTATGTCATCCGATAATTGTAGTATCATACGCCCATCAAGCTTCTTTACTCCATACTCTACGGGGTCTATGAAACCTTGATTCCCTGCCGACACAACCAGGATAACTTCAATACAAAAGCTAGCTAATAAAACAAGTGTTCTCATAACATAAGTATAGTTGGATTTATTATACTATAAATTAATCATTTTCAGTCTAGATGATCTTATAGCTTCACCTCAAACAAAAATTTATTTAAGTCAGCTAAATGAGAGCCCACACCTAGTCTTTCCTAACCATTCCGTATTTTTGCACTTCTATCTAAAAGCAATACAATCAAAAAATAATTTTTATGTTCGAGCCACAGAAAGAAAAAGTCAAAGTACTTCAGGAAAGAATAATAAAACTACGGGGGTATCTTTGACCTCGATTCTAGGGCTGTAAAAGTATCTGAACTCCAGAAACTTACGGAAGCTGATGGATTCTGGGATGATCCTGATTCTGCCAAAAAAACTATGCAGAATATGGCTTCAGAAAAAGAGTGGATAGAATTATGGGACGAAACTAATTCGGCAGCCGGTGATTCTGAAGCTATAATTGAACTAGCCGAAGAAATGGAAGATATATCCATGGAAAAGGATATTGATGCAGAAATACTAAAGACCGAAAAGCTTGTAGAAGACCTAGAACTTCGTAACATGCTCAAAGGCCGGGACGATGACAAAACTGCACTTATTACAATCAATGCCGGGGCTGGTGGTACCGAAGCATGTGACTGGGCTGCGATGCTAATGAGAATGTATGCTCGCTGGGGTGAGCGCCACGGAATGAAAGTTACTCTGATGGATGAAATTGATGGCGATGTTGCCGGTATAAAAAGTTGTACCCTGGAGTTTGTAGGGAAGTTTGCTTATGGATTTTTAAAAGCAGAAAGTGGTGTTCACCGTCTAGTACGTATATCACCCTTTGATTCTAATGCCAAAAGACATACTAGCTTTGCATCTGTTTACTGTTTCCCGGAAGCTGATGAAGAAGTCGAAATAGAAATCAATCCGGCTGACTTGGAATGGGATACATTCCGATCTGGTGGCGCTGGAGGGCAAAATGTCAACAAAGTGGAAACTGCCGTGAGGGTAAAGCACAAACCTACAGGTATAGCTATAGCCTGCCAGAAGGAGCGCTCCCAGCTGCAAAATCGCGAACACGCATTAAAGATGCTAAAAGCACGCCTCTATCAACTGAAAAGAGAAGAAGAAGATGCAGCAAGAGCCGAAGAAGAAGGCAAAAAAATGAGAATAGAATGGGGTAGCCAAATCAGGTCATATGTCTTCCAACCATACACCATGGTTAACGATCACCGTACCGAAACAAAAATAACAGATATCCACTCTGTGATGGATGGTGATTTAGATGAATTAATCAAGAGTTATCTACTAAGCATGGGATAGAGAATAAACTAATTCTTATAAGAAAAGCCTTGTCACTCTCTCCAATACGTTCTTATCATCTATATCTGGTAAGTCTTGGTTTCTGTTAAATTTTTCCTGACCCATTGCTACTACGGCAATAATTAATAGTGATATGGCTGCAAATACTCCAAGAAAATATCTACTCTTATTGCCAAATCTATTTCTGTTGTTAAAAAAATGGATCATTGGCAATACAGTTGCAAATAAACTTACCACAACCATCCACTCCTGAAGAGTAATAGGTGATAATCCAGCCGAAATAGCCATGCCGAAAAATACAGCTAGCCAATAGTCTGCCAAGCAGCTTTGGGCAGATGAAAGATCTTCTCGCTCCTGCTGCCATTTTTTGAAGAAAAAGCCTCTGATATAACACCACACAGAATAGATCCCTAAAACAACAGTGAATACAGATAGGAGCTGGAGTATAATAATAAGATAACTATAATCACCATCCCAAAATATTGTTTCTTTTAACGATCTTACACCATCAACCCCCGATAGCTTGAACATATAAAAGATACCTTTCAGAAAAGGGGCCACATTAACAAAGCCTTTTCCAAAATATCCGGATGAAGAACCAATAGCTGGTAATCCACCTTGCAAAAGATCAAGTATTAAGGGAATAAAGAAGATCAATCCCATTACAGAACCAACAGCTACACCTTTCCATTCAAGTTTCAATTTACCTCGAAAAAGTAGATACATACTAGCCAGGCCCAATATCAATGCTGAATTATGTATCTGTACCAACAAAAACAAGGCAAATACATGGATAACTGTATAACCAAAATGCTTTGGTATCTTTTTTAACCAGAAATAAGATACCAGGTGCATTGCTGCGGGTAAGGAAAGATATGCCGGTTCCCACAGAAAACCGGTATTATATAATCTTGTTGCGGAAAGCCAGTAAAAAATAGTAAAGAGAAGTACTCCATAATCACCATATGTTTCCTTTATAACAGATGATACAAGAAAATACGAGACTACAGAAAACATCAAGGGTATAAGCATAGGAGATCTAAAATTTTCCCACAAATACAAAGGCCCTGCCACTAGCAACTGCATAAGTGATCCAAGGTTAGCCCCACCACCTTCTTTTAGCTTGGAATAACCCAACAACTCGTTTTCATATGCCAGCTTAGCGCCAAGATCTAAGAGATGCAATTGATCACCACCAACCCAATAACTAAATGATAAGTATATCTGTACTACCAACCCTACAAAGAAAAGGATCAATATGGCAATACGAAGGTTATAAGTATTCATTTGAGAAATCTCCGACAGCTTATATCAGCTCAGATATTGGTTTTATACTTAGTACTTTATCTAATCTTACAGTATCTCCTTCATTGATTACCATAAATTCTTCACCTTCACGAGTATATATCTCTTTAATACGTGACTGAACAGTGTGTTCAATATCATTTATCAGATAGGATATACTCAGCCGTGTTTTCAGAGTTATATGATGTTCGTATGTATCATGTAATGAACAGTCAACAGGTTTATAATCAGTCTTTTTCACAATACTATATTCTTAGTTATCTGATGGACAAAACTCAAACTAACAGTACATAAAGGATAAAACAATGATATCAAAATGTTTTCTTATTATTAGCTTGTTTTGTCGTTCTCAGAACTAGTATACATATTTGCGAAATAAGATGATAAAGAATCCATTCAAATCAAATTGAAGTAATTAAGGTATGATTAAAAAGCAGCATGACTATAAGATTACGTTGAAATGGACAGGTAACAGAGGTAATGGTACTAAAGACTATAGAAGCTATGAACGCTCTCATACAATCTCTATAGATGGCAAAAGAACTCTCGAAGCTTCATCCGATCAGGCTTTCAGAGGTGATAATAAAAAATACAATCCGGAAGAATTATTAGTATCATCACTTGCCTCATGTCATATGTTATGGTATTTACACTTATGTTCCGAAGCAAGTATAGTTGTCACTGATTATACTGATACAGCAATTGGAATTATGAAAGAAATGCCATCAGGAAGTGGATACTTTTCGGATGTTATTCTTAACCCAATAGTAACTGTATCTGAAATATCAATGATTGAAACAGCCAATACCCTACATCACAAAGCAAATAAAATGTGCTTTATCGCTAACTCAGTAAACTTTCCAGTTACGCATAAACCTAGTACAATAGTCTCTGACTAAGGGTAGATTTCTAGAGAAGTACAGACAATCTAATAGTTATTGTATTGAATAAAACAGAAGATACCACCTTCGCTTTTTTTAAAACAGATATACTTGATCTTGAGATCTAATTGTATATTTTGTTTTCTGTGACATTCGAAGAAATATATGATAGTAGAAGCAATATGGTTTTTAACCTGGCATTGAACTACTTGCAAAACAAGGAAGATGCTGAGGAAGTAACCCAGGATGTTTTCATAGCGGTACACAAGTCGCTAAATAAATTTAGAGGCGAATCCCAAATAAATACCTGGATATACAGGATAACCATTAACAAATGCCTGGATTTTATTAAAGCAAAAAAAAGAAAAAAAAGATTTAGTTTTTTTACACAAATAAATGAATATAGTGTTAGCAATAACTTATATCGGAATCATGTCTTTGATCACCCTGGAGTCCTACTGGAAGAAAAAGAAGCTTTAGAAATACTATTTAATCATATAAATAGATTACCTTCAAAGCAGAAAACAGCTTTAATACTTAGCAAGCTAGAACAAAAAAAACAAAAGGAAATTGCTGAAATTATGCAAACAAGTACAAAAGCTGTTGAGTCACTCATTCAGAGAGCCAAAATAAATCTTAAAAAATTAATCGACCTCAACGAGGGAAAGTAATAAATTAATCGTCTAAAAAATAAAACGAATAATACTTATGGCAGATTCTCTTAAAAAGCTCGAAACTATACAGAAGGTTGAAACTCCACCATTTCTAATTACACGGCTGCAAGAAAAAATTAAGGCTGAAGCTAATAATAGAATTCGGCCTTTCTATGCATGGGCACTGGTAACTGCTATGATTGGCGTTTTTGCGGTTAATATTATCATTATAACAGACACCGATAACAAAGAAGAATACAAGACAAAGTTCTCTCAGGATCTTCAGTTAATTCCTAACAACAATCTTTACTAATGAATAAAACAAAACTACTGGTGATTATCGTACTTGGGCTATTAGCTTCTAATCTTGTATTAGTGTTTTACATATACTCTGCCTCTGGCAACAGGTCACCTAAGCGATCAAAAAAAGAATTAATCAGCAAACAACTCAATTTTACTCAAACTCAAATCAGAGATTACGAAGAACTTATAAAACAACACAGATCAGATATTAACGCAACAGATTTATTAATAAGACAGCATAAAAAGCAGCTGTATAAGGGACTTATTAATCATGATCAAATACAAACAGACTCAATAATAAATATGCTGGGGCAATTACAAATCAGGGTAGAAAAAATACACTATAATCATTTCTTAGATATAAAATCGCTCTGTTCCGAAAAACAAATTGACTATTTCGACCATTTAACTAATGAACTAGATCACTTGTTTACCCACCCGCCGAGGAGACACCCAGATAGATGACAAGATTATCTTTCCTCATTCTTCTACTTACTCTTAGCATCGGCATAACCATTACCAGTGCAAGCGAAGTCAATATTTCCTTCAGAATTCTCTATGGCTCTTCACAGTGTCTGAAACTTGATACATTGTACAATGAAAATGATCATAACATTCAATTTTCTACTTTGAAGTTTTATATCTCTACTATCACTTTAGCCGATAACGGGAGCGCTGTATATAATGAAAATAATAGCTATCACTTAGTAGATTTATCCAACCCTGATTCTCAAGAAATTATCTTAGAAGATTCAAAGAACATCAATTATAATTCGATAGAATTCAATCTTGGAATTGATAGTATTACAAATGTTTCTGGTGTATTTGGAGGTGAGCTTGACCCAACAAAGGGCATGTATTGGACATGGCAAAGTGGTTATATTAATTTCAAGCTCGAAGGAACAAGTAGCAAATCTCTAGATCCGAATCATGAATTCAGTTTTCATCTTGGCGGATATCGCTCCCCCCTTAACCCTCTACAGCGGATAAGCTTAGAAACCAATAAAAACCAAATTGAGATCATTTTAGATGTAAGTAGTATCATTAATGATATAGATTTGGAACATATGAATAGTATAATGTCGCCAGACACAAAAGCTATAGAAATATCTCACCTCATTGCAACAAATTTCAGAGTAAATAATCCATGAGGAATTACATCATAATCTTCATTGGTTTGCTTCTCTGTGCTTTTATAATAAAAGACAACTATTTCACCTCCCCGGACAATTGGCCAAAACCTGCATACGACTTTGATCGAAATCCACTTACGGAAAACAAGATCTTACTGGGTAGAAATCTATTCTATGAACCTATGCTCTCTAAAGACTATAGTGTTACCTGCGAAAGTTGTCACTCCCCTTTTTCTGCCTTCACTCATATCGACCATTCATTAAGTCATGGCATCGGAGATAGTATTGGTAGTCGTAATTCACCTACTCTTATAAATCTAGCCTGGCAAAAAACATTTATGTGGGACGGAGCCATAAATAATCTTGACATGCAGGCGCTAGCCCCTATTTCACATCCGGACGAAATGGGTAGTAGTATCAATGAAGTAGTAGACCGACTAAATTTGTCACAAAAATATCGAAGCCTATTCTACAAGGCATTTGCAGATAGTGTAGCTACCGGAGAAAAAACCCTGAAAGCTATTTCTCAGTTCCTGTTGACATTAGTTAGCTCCGAGTCAAAATATGATAGTGTAATGAGGAAAGAATCTGTCTTTACTCCAAAAGAAGCAAGGGGATACAAAATTTTTAAAAAAAATTGCTCTTCATGCCACACAGAGCCACTCTTTACAAACGGAAAATTTACAAATAATGGATTGCCAATAGATACCTCCTTGCATGATATCGGAAGAGTACAAATTACTTTGGACCCATCTGATTCATTCAAATTCAAGGTACCCACTCTCCGAAACATTGAATATTCATACCCATATATGCATGATGGACGCTTCAAAAAGCTTTCCCAAGTAATAAAACACTACACTAAGGGAATACAAAATTCTGCCACACTTGATCCACAATTAAGCAAAGGTTTGGAATTATCATCTGCTGAAAGAGTAGATCTGATTAACTTCTTACTTACCCTCTCCGATAGAAAGTTTGTATTTAATCCCGAATACCAATATCCAAAGTAATTGTTAGAAATACGGCGAAGGATTTTTATTCTGGCATCGTCTAATATGATAAACACAAATCACTACAGAGAATTATGAAAAGCCTACTCATATCCATTTCTATTCTGACTACAGCAATGACAGTAGTAGCACAAACAAATCCAATTATTACTTCCTGGCTTCAGAATACTGAAGTCACAGCAAGACACTATGTTGAAGGCAACTCTACACCTATCAATGATGACGAGCTTGTTAATGTCCAAGCTGTTCAATATTCAGATGAATATGTCTATATCTCGGCCACTGGCCTGCCTAGTTATATTACCGGTCCTTTCCTTGATGGTAATCCATCATTAGCAACGAACCAAAATGCTATATTTAAGTTTCCATTAGAACCAGTTGCAAATACCGGTACCCCTCAGGAATCAAATCCTGGGAATATAGGGATTTTTATTAATGGAGTGGCACTATTTGATTTCAGAGATGGAGTGGCCTGGAATTCAAATACCAACTCATTGTGTGGTGGTCCTGGTAACCCACCTTGCCCGGGTGGTCCGGGTTCAAGCCAAGATTGGAATAGAGATGCGATCCTTGCAGAGAGAGGAGGGTTTGACTGCTCAAAGGCTCACCCGGCAATGGGTAATTACCATCATCATCAAAATCCTAGTGCATTCAAACTTGATCTAGTTGTATTATCAGATATTTGTAATCTATATAATGCAGATGGCCTTTATACAATTGATAATACTGTTCATTCACCCCTTATCGGCTTTGCTTATGATGGTTTTCCAATCTATGGAGCATATGGACATAAAAATGCTGATGGAACAGGGGGAATTGCCAGAATTAAATCAAGTTATAGATTAAGAAATATCACCGAGAGAACAATGGGGCCTTCTGGTGAATCTGTATCTCAAGGACCCGACATAAGCTCTGAATATCCCTTAGGATATTTCAGAGAAGATTATGAATATATTCCAACCAGTCCGGATACACCTGATTATCTTGATGAACATAACGGAAGATTCTGTGTCACACCAGAATATCCCGATGGCATATATTGCTATTTTGCTACTGTTGACGAAAACTGGAACTCAGCTTATCCTTATGTAGTAGGCCCTACCTTCTATGGTAATGTAGTTGCCGAAAAAGTCAACTCGATTGATGAACAAGTTATCACCTACTCAAATCCATCCAGTAGTGTGAATGAAAATGATCTTGAAAAGATACATGTAAATATCTTTCCCAACCCTACCTCTGAGATTCTGATTATTCAGCTTGTCGATGTAAATAAAGAAAATTTACAAGTCGGTTTATTTGACCTAAATGGAAATCTCATAACCGAAACAAAACTATACCAGGGAAGTACAATCACTTATATTAACACCGAAACCTTATATGGCGGCCATTATATGCTGAAAATCTCAGACAATCGCAATATGATAACCAAAAGAGTATTCATTGATAAAGACTAATCTACCTTTCATCAATACTATTCCCTACCTAAATTGCCTCATACATAAGTGAGGCTTTTTTTATGGCTTTAAACATTACAATATATAGTGTTCTCATACCTAATTACTAATATCGGACTACTGCTTAATCATCTCATTCATATGATCAAGCAAATGCTCTAAGCAAATAATAAACGATCAAACAAGGATTCAACAAATGAGCATAGACAACAAAAATCCATTTGAAGACTCTGCACTTACAACAATACTAGTTGTCACTGATATGGCTAAGTCTAAATCATTTTATGTAGATATATTAGGAGCAAAGGTGTTCAGAGAATATGGTGGTAATTCTCTCGTCCTGGAATTTCTTGATAGCTGGATACTCCTTGTAACATCAGGGGGCCCCACGGAGGACAAGCCTGACACAAGTTTCTTACCACCGACAAATAAGAATATAGTTAGTCATTCATTTACCATAAGAGTCAAAGACTGCAAAACATCATTTGAAATTCTGCAAGAAAGAGGAGCCGAATTCATTACCCCTCCATTCACTAATGGAGCAGAAACAAGATGTTTCTTTCATGATCCAGATGGGCATCTATTTGAAATTAGCGAATACAGAACATCATAAAAAGTATATAAGCAAACAATACTGAAGGCTTATTTGTTAGTGATCAATCAAAGCCAGATTAGATAATATTTGCTTACCTATCTATTTTCCTAGTTTGTTATTCACATAGGGATAATCGATTTTTGTAATAGCAAAAACTTCCATAAATCTAAAAGATAAAATGCAGAACATAACACGTTCTTACTTAGTTGATTATATCCGCACACCAATTGGTTCCTTCGGTGGATCACTTTCGCCCGTAAGGCCTGATGATATGGCTGCACTTGTGATCAAAGAGATACTCCATCGCAACCCATCTCTTCCTCAAGGCCATGTAGAAGATGTTATTCTTGGAAATGCGAATGGTGCTGGAGAAGAAAACCGAGATGTTGCCAGGATGTCACTACTACTAGCCGGAATGCCCTGGAGCGTACCTGGAGAAACTGTCAATAGGCTATGTTCTTCCGGTCTGGCAGCAGTTGTGAATTCAGACAGAGCTATTAAGCTCGGTGATGGTGGTGCATATATTGCTGGTGGTGTAGAATCAATGTCCCGTGCACCGTTTGTAGTAGCTAAAAGCCCTAGTGCATGGTCCCGAAAAGCCGAAATGTATGACACATCAATTGGGTGGCGTTTCGTTAATCCTAAATTAAAAGAACGCTTCGGAACCGACGCAATGGGAGAAACAGCTGAAAATCTGGTAGAAAAATTTGGTATTTCTCGAGAAAGTCAGGATAGCTTTGCATATAATAGCCAGATGAAGGCTACTGAGGCACAAAAAAATGGAAGACTTGCCAAAGAAATTCTTCCTATAGCTATACCACAACGCAAGGGAGATGATATCATCGTCGACAAAGATGAGTTTATCCGACCTACAACAACAATCGAAAAACTATCTACCCTACGTGCCGCTTTCAAAAAAGATGGTAGTGTTACAGCTGGCAATAGCTCCGGCGTTAATGATGGAGCCGCTGCACTACTTCTTGCATCACATGATACATGCCAAGAGTATGACTTAAAACCAAAAGCAAGAATTCTTTCTTCAGCTGTAGTAGGTGTTGAACCCAGAATAATGGGTATTGGGCCGGTTGAAGCTGTACGTAAGGCCCTTACAAAGGCCAATCTCAGTTTCGAAGACATCGACCTGATCGAATTAAATGAAGCATTTGCTGCACAATCCCTTTCCTGCATCCGTGAATGGGGACTGGAAGATAATGACCCAAGAATAAATCCGAATGGTGGAGCTATTGCTCTCGGACATCCTTTGGGTATGACAGGAGCCAGACTAGCGGGAACTGCTATGCTGGAGCTGGAAATCCAAGATAAAGAGTTTGCTGTAGTAACAATGTGTGTTGGTGTAGGGCAGGGTTATGCAGCAGTAATAGAAAGAATCGCATAGCTTTGGTTACCACCAGTCAGTATTGAAGAAAGAAATATCTGAATGAAAACCTTACTCGGGGTCGAGTAAGGTTTTTCTTTTATAATTCAGTAGAAGCTAAAGAAATTCCCAAGCTATCAATCAGCTTGCATAATCTCCACTTTTACATCCCTCCCTTAAAAACATGTAGGTAACTGCAACCTTTTCTATAGATGATTTGTTCCTCGATAAAAATCATATTTGTATTGAAATATTAAGGAATATCGTATGAAACTCTTAACTCTTTTTCTTGCTTTTTCATTGACTACTGCGGCCTTTGCACAAGAACTTGCCTGGCACACTCCCAATGCTAAAAAAGAAGTCATACAACCTAGCTTCAGTATATCCGGACTTACATTTGCTTTTACTGACTCATATACAAATTCCTCGATAAGGATCATTGATATGCAGAGTGGAGAAGTCCGTATGAAGTTTTCTGATTTTGAAAATCAGCTAATTAGAACTTCTATCTGCCTAGCAGACGATAATACTCTGGTATATGCTACATCGGGTTCAAATACAATTGTTAAGATAGAAATAGCCACAGGTACTAAAACCGTAAGAGAAATACCTGATTACTATATCCAGGCTATATCACCTATTAGCGATAATCTCTTTATTGTTTCCACAGTTGTTGATGGAAAACCCAGATACATCAGATATGACTTCGCTAATAATGAATTTAGTGAAGCAATGACCGAGGTCTCAAATATCTACCAGCCAATAACCTTTAGCAACGACAGATCAAAATTATTGACCTCAGGTGTAGAAGAAGTATGGGTTCAGGGAGCCAGAAGATCTTTCAGAGTAATAGATACCGAAACTATGGAGCCTATATTCGAAAGTGAAAAAGAGCTGCGAATGATGCCAATATCTTTTATTGATAGAAACAGTAGCATACTAATGATCAATGGAGGTTTGCTAGACACAACTATAAACGGTAATCAAGGAAACTATTCCTTCACTGAAATTACCGAGTATGATGAAAACTATGAACAAATAAGATATGAAATGATGCGCGGCGAATATGCTTTTGTAGGAAACAAATCTATGGACGATATATATCTTTATGAAAGATTCAGAAAAATGCTCTATACTTATAATCTACCTAGCGACTCTTTTATTGATAGTATAAAAACAGACATTGGTCAATTTATGCAATCTGCTGGCACCCAGACATATAGCCTGAATCGGGGCAAGCTTATAACCAGAAATGAAAATTATCAAGAACAATCTAGTGTAGCGCTTTTCGATGGTAATCTCCACAATAGTGAGATAACGGGAGTAGGTAATTTAGATGCCAACTCTCTGATAACAGGGTCGCGCTTTGGCATAATTAAGCGATGGGATATGTCTACCGGTAGCTTTATTGATGACTATCTGGACGTAGGCGACGATATTAGAAACATGAGTACCTCAAATAATAAAGAAATGCTGGGTGTCTGTACACAGTCCAGTTTTAAGCTTTTCAAAGGTAAAGATTTACTAGACGAGATAGAATTAGATGTAGCTCTTGACTGCAAGTTCTCACAGGATGACAAAATGGTTGTTATCAGTTCATATAATGATGAACTAGTAGTATATGATATCGAAAAAGGAGAGATTAGAAACAGATTCGACGCCGGTAGCTGGATAAGAACATGTGAATTTCTAGACAACGACAGAGTTGTTGTCGGTTTTGAAAAATCAATTGTGATCTATGATATCGAATCAGG